>Ga0209402_10001596_pt1 | contig 24279 bp, 24 predicted proteins | sample ArcticOcean_MG_C_3_FD_187437 | JGI IMG/M metagenome (GOLD analysis project Ga0209402, IMG submission 187437) | Marine microbial communities from western Arctic Ocean - ArcticOcean_MG_CB8_126 (SPAdes) (version 2) | ecosystem: Environmental > Aquatic > Marine > Oceanic | place: Arctic Ocean... | reverse complement strand
ATATGGAGACTTTGGCTGCAGCCATGGGTACAGATCACTATAAATCTAAGTTGGAAGGTCCCAACCGTGGTCGCGGCGTTGCTGCCGGGTTCTGGTTCAACGGCACCGGCCCAGCATGCGCTACAGGTAGCGTTAATGGTGACGGTACCGTGAGCTTGGTTGAAGGATCTGCAGACATCGGCGGCGGGCGAGCATCCGTGGCTATGCAGATGGCTGAGGTACTTGGCATACCCGCTGAGGATGTGCATCCCACGGTTGGCGATACCGACTCTGTTGGCTATACCTCACTGACCGCCGGTAGCGGAGCGACATTCAAGTCTGGTTGGGCTTCTTACGAAGCAGCCCATGACATCAAACAACAGATGATCGAGCGCGCCGCGCGGATCTGGGAAGTGACCATTGATGACGTGGAGTTCACCAAGGGTGTGGCCTCCCACAAATCAGATCCCGAGCTGAAACTGACTTTCAAGCAAATTGCTGCCAGGTTAAACGGCACCGGCGGACCCATTGTTGGCCGAGGCAACGTTAACCCTGCGGGTGTTGGCAATGCCTTTGCCGTCCATATAGTTGACGTGGAAGTGGACCCGGACACCGGCAAGGTGGACGTTCTCCGCTACACCGCTCTACAGGATGTGGGTAAGGCCATTCACCCCAGCTATGTGGAAGGTCAATTGCAGGGCGGAGTCGCCCAGGGTATCGGCTGGGCTCTGAATGAAGAGTATGTTTATAACGCTTCCGGCGAGATGGATAACTCATCATTTTTGGACTACCGAATGCCCACCAGTTTGGACCTGCCGATGATCGACACGGTCATCGTGGAAGTTGCCAATCCGGGCCATCCTTTTGGTGCCAGAGGGGTGGGTGAGGTTTGTATCATTCCTCCGCTTGCCGCTATGGCCAACGCCATCCACAACGCTGCTGGCGTCCGGATGGAAGTGCTGCCAATGTCTCCTGGCAACGTCCTGGAAGCATTGTGGGCCGAAGATGGGAAGTAAGGGGCATTAATCCCTCCCTCTCAATGAGCTAAACGAAACGCTCTGGCTGACAAGCCGGGGCGTTTTATTTTCCCTGGGTATTTTCCTGCCATTGCTCTGCTTGGCTGTGCGCCAACATGTCATAATACTCGCGACTTTCAGCCGCGAATTATAAGACAGAATAATCAATGGGGAGAAATATCATGTCTCTTGCCCGTGAACGGTTCCGCACCGTGCTATCCAGGCCAGACTGCACCCTGGCCGCCAACATCTTCGATCCACTATCAGCTCGCATAGCCCACATGCTGGACTATGAGGTTTGTTTCTTGTCTGGCTCCGTGCACAAAGTAGCCAACCTGGCAATGCCAGACATTGTTCTGGTCAACATGTCTGACCTGGTGGACGTCTGTCGGCGCATCACCAGGATTGCCGAGGTAAGTCTGATGCATGACGGAGAAGATGGATTTGGTAATGCGGTCAACGTGGTCCGCTCTGTAAAAGAACTGGAGGCTGCGGGCGTGGCGGCGATCGAGATCGAAGATGCCATTCCGCCAACCAAATTTAATCAACAGGACCTGGGGTTGTTCTCCCAGGCCGAGCAGGTGGGCAAACTGGAGGCTGCGGTGGCAGCCCGTACCGACCCGATGACCGTAATTGTGGCCCGAACCACGGCCCTAGCCCAATTCCCCTTGGACGAGGCCCTGGAACGCATCAAGGCCTACTCTCAGACCGGAGTTGAGGCTATCAGGCTGGCTGGCTTGAAGACTAGGGAGCAATTGGAAGCAGTCCACAAAGCAACGCCGTTGCCGCTCACGGTGTTGAGCCCGCCCGACAACATGATGGATGACATGGATTTTCTGGCCGCCAACGGTGTGAGCATCGTGATGGCCGGCAACCCGGCATTTGGCATGGCGATTCAGGCCATCTACGATTCCTTCAAGCATCTGAAGGACGGTGGTTCGGTGGCAGACCTTGCACCCAGAGAAGCTAGTGCAGAACTGATCCGGCAGGTGAATCGCACCGATGAGTTCATTCAGCTTCAGGAGCAATATTTGCGCACTTGATTCAGGGATTCCTCGCTGAGTTTGTGATGCACGTAAAAAGGCCCAGCCATCCCAAAGTTGGGAACGGCTGGGCCTTCTACAGATACAAAACCTAAAGTTCGGCTTCTACCCGTTTGCGGAAATCTTCTCCTGCCAACTTCAACAGGCCCTGAGACGAAACTGTGATGAAGTTTGCTCCAAGCTTGATGAACTCGGCCACACCGGCTGCGTCAGCAGGGGAGTTACCACCAGCGCCAACGTTGATGCTGCCAGTCCTGATTTTAGGAATCACCTGGGCCATCAACTCGCGAACCTTGGCTGACCCGGGATTGCCCATGCTCTGACCCAAGTCACCGGCCGCCACGTGTAGTACATCCACGCCGGGGACCTTGAGTATCGCGTCCAGGTTATCCACGGCCTGGGTTTCTTCAATCATTGGGACCACCAATACTTGGGAGTTGATCCAGCTTGATGACTCTTCCCTAGTTCCGGCGGTACCGTAATCATGGGCACGCCCGCTGCCGGCCACACCACGACGACCCTCCGGGTAATATCTGGCCGCCTGGGTCACTGATTCAGCTTCTTCTTTGTTGTTGACGTGGGGGATGATGAGTCCCTGTACTCCGCGGTCTAAGAAACGCAGGATAGTGGCGTCGTCGTGGTCTGGGATACGGGCAATGGGCGTGATGCCAAATACTTCGGCAGCACGGACCATATGCTCCACCTGGTCCAGGTTCATCGGGCCGTGTTCGCAATCGATCATCACAAAGTCGTAATTAATTGCCCCGAAAATCTCGACAATGTCAGGGGCGTATCGACTGACGATAGCGCCATAGACCACTTTGCCTTCCGCTAGTTTGGCCTTGGTGGTATTTGTTCTCATGGTTAAGTTGGGTTACCTCCGTAGATTGGTGATGGCCCATTATATGAAATATACGCAGCGGTAGGAAAGGAATACATTCTTGGGAACAATCGAACAGGAGCATGTGGAATGAGCGCACTGCTAACCAAGGGTATTTGCCGAATATAGGCACAAATAGTTGACAAAACTGCTTCAGGCATGCTATGGTAGCGGAGCGTTTTCACAAATTGTTGAAAGCGCTCTTTTTTTGCCCAACGAATACGGATAACCAAAGGCCCCTCATCTGAGGGGCCTTTCTTTTTGTCACATGGGAACCAAGATTCGATTAGTAAAGTTGGCTATCGGGACGGCTGCGCATTTCCCTGAAATTCCGGCATCACGTCTTTGGCGAACCTACGTAGGGTTGATATACCCGCTGGACAATTCAACAGCACGTATTCAACTCCGATAGTCTGCAGGGCTTGAATCTGGTCGCTCACATACTCGGATGCGCCGTAAATAACGCCGGCTTCGGCAGCCTCGCGAGTGTCTTGGAAACTGGATTGCTGGGCTAACTCCTGGGTCCTTCGTCTGGCTGAGACTCGGTTGTCTATTGCTTGGTCGTATTCTTCTGAGCTATCCACGATGTTCACGGAACGGGCCACCGCCACGCTCATCGGGTCAAAAGTCCGGCCCAGGGATTCGACTTCCGATTTGAACAGAGCTACTTCCTCAGCAATGGTCTCAAATGAGTCGAACTGTCCCAAAAGCATGTTGAATCCAAGTTTTGCTACCTGCTTGATGGACCTCGGACTGCCGGCGCCCATCCACAGTTGCGGGTGAGGTTTTTGAATGCTTGATGGTTCTACAATCAGACTGTCGTATTGCCAGTACTGGCCTTTGTGTGACCAAGGTGAGTCCAAGGTCCAAGCTTTCAGTATAACCTCTAAGCACTCTTCAAAACGGGCGTCTGCCTCGTCTGTTGGCATCGCGAACCCTTCAAATTCATTGAGGCGATATCCCTTGCCAATCCCAGCGTCAACTCGGCCACCGGACAACAGGTCTAGGGTGGCAATCTGTTCCGCCAACAATACTGGGTTGTGCCACGGCAGCACGATAACCGCCGTCCCCAGACGCAAAGTAGTCGTCCTCGCGCCAATCCAGGTCAGTAGGTTGAGTGTTGCAGATACCTGCCCAAATCCGGTGAAGTGGTGCTCCACCAAGAAAGTGCTGTGGTAGCCAAGGGACTCGGCCTCAACGTTGCGGTCCACGAACTCTCTAAACCCAGCGCCGCTATCCACATTGGGTCCACCCCGTTGTGCCTGGGCGCTGCCAAACATTCCAAACTGCATGATCAATCCCAATCCCAATTCCAATATTCAAACCTGCAGAGACTTTACCACGAGCTTTGGTGAAGTAAACCGAGACGGTTTAATTAGAGCTAAAATGGCCTGGCATAGATTGCGATTTTGATGGATGCCCCTTCTCTTGATGTTTAGCGGGAGTCCGGCAGATGGGTGTTTTTCTGACGGGTATATTTAATGAATGAGAATGCGACGCACGCCAGGGACCAACTGGACCGCAACAAACTAAATCTGGGGTTGTTTGGCTCCAACTGCTCCGGCGGTCTGGCAGTTACCACCGTTCGAGAACGCTGGGATGCCACTTGGGAGAACAATCAAGAACTGGCGCGCATGGCTGACGACGCTGGAATGGAGTTCATGCTGCCCCTTGGCCGCTGGAAGGGCTACGGTGGCGTAACCGACCATAACGGTTCCAACTTTGAGACTCTGACCTGGGCAACGGGCATCTTGGCCAGTACCCAGAACATCATGGCCTTTGGCACCGTTCACGTCTCGCTGTTCAATCCGGTGGTCGCAGCCAAACAGATGGTGACGGCTGATCTTATTGGCGAAGGCCGCTTTGCTATTAACATAATCTGCGGCTGGAACAACGACGAATTTGACATGCTGGGCGTGGACTTAGCCCTGCATGACGATCGCTATGACCAAGGACAAGAATGGATCGATATTGTCACCCAGGCGTGGAGCTGTCCCGAGCCCTTTGATTACGACGGCAAATTCTACAAAGTAAAAAAGACCAACATCTATCCCAAACCCTATGGAGGCGGCCGGCCATTAATCGTCTGCGCTGGAAATTCAGACCGCGGGCGTGAATATGCAGCTCGGAACGCCGATATGATGTTCACCAACCTACGGGACGGCTTCGATGGTGTGCCGGAAAATACGTCCGCGCTCAGAAAAATGGCCGCCGGTTACGGTCGAAAAATCGGTGTGTTCTCCAACGTATCGGTGGTCTGCCGCCCGACCAAGCAGGAGGCGGAAGATTATTTTCATTACTATGCCGTGGAGCACGCCGATCTCGATGCCGTTGAAAACATGATTGTAGGCCGGGGTTTAGTAAAACCTGATACTACCGAGGAGCGACTTCAAGAGTTGCGCATTCGGGCGGCCGGGGGGAACGGCGCTCTACCTATAATTGGTGACCCAGATTATGTGGTGGCCACGATGAAGCGTCTGTCTGGATTCGGAGTCTCTGCCCTGGCCATAGGGTTACAGAACTATCTGGAGCAGTTCCCGTACTTTCGGGATGAGGTTCTGCCGCGTCTGGAACATGAGGGTCTTCGCACAAAATGACTATTTGTCCAACTTGGCGACTGAATTGGGCGTAAACCCGGATATTGTCTCGGTTATCGTCAAGGTTCGTTGGGCGTTTAACTTGCTCACTGCGTGGCATACCAGTAAGATTCCTATATAGGACGCGCAATAAATGAAAATTAGTTGCGGTTAGTTAGTATAGATTTTTGAAAATTGGAAATCTTCAGCAGAGAATCATCTCCAGATGACCACAATAACCGCAGGTATTTGAGAGTGGTTGCGAGGCAACCAAATTAGGCCGGTTTCGGGATTGAGAGCCGGCAGCGCAGTGGAAAAGCATAATTTTTAAAAAACGAAGCCCCGCCCCTCCGACATCGCAGGAAACCCCAGATTCTGACCGCCAGCAACGGTGGTGGCAACGCCTTCCTTGGTGTAAAGGCCAAAACTCCGGCTCATCTTCCCCTAGAGCGACTACCACTACCCGTTCCCCTTTCAAGGAAAGCACTCAGATTGATGAAAGCGCTGAGGCCGTTTCCCGCTCCAACGAGCCATCAAGAAACGCTGATGCCCGCCCAAGTAGGCCCGACCGCAGAGAGTCTGGTGCACCCAATAACGGTGGTCGCAATGGAAACGGCCGCACAGACACCAGTCGCTCCGGTAATTCAGGTCGCAGTGGCAATGGCGCCAATGGAAATTCCAGCCGCAAGCCTGATGGGCGATCTGAAAACCAGAGTCCTGATGCCAGCAGCCGAACTGAGAACGCAGGGAACACGGGCCGCAGCACCAACGACCGCAATGGCCGTGCAGACAATGCAGGCCGCAATAAGGTTGTTCCAGCCGAAAAGACTGATCGCAACGCGGATAAGATCACCGAGGTTATCGAACGGAACAAAAAACCTCGTTCAGATAATGCAGGCCGCAGCCGGCCGGCTCATAAAGATACCGAAAGCGTCGCAAAGGTAACCATTGAGAAGGCCGACGCATACTGGTTCGGCTCCCAGGAAGTTAGCCACGATGTTGCCCTGGCTCTAAAGACCATTGGCTATGAAGAGCCCACACCCATCCAGGTGGACTGCATTGGCCCTCTCCTAGGTGGTGCAGATATCGTTGGACAAGCCCATACCGGCACTGGAAAAACCGCCGCCTTCGGCATACCGTTGGTGGAACGTGTAGACACAACCCAGAATATCATTCAGGGGCTGGTTTTGGTTCCCACCCGTGAGCTTGCGATGCAGGTTCGTGATGAAGTAGCCCGACTGGGTCAGTTCCGTAAAGTGGGGGTGGTCGCTTGCTATGGTGGTCAACCAATCGCGCGGCAGATCACTGCGCTGGATCGCAATGCCCAGATAGTTGTCGGCACTCCTGGCCGGATTCTAGATCATATCGGCAGAGGTACCCTGCGGCTGGGAGAGGTCCGAACTCTGGTGTTGGACGAGGCCGACGAGATGCTGGACATCGGGTTCTTGCCCGACATTGAAAGGATCCTTGGTAACACGCCCAGGGACCGGCAGACCGCCCTATTTTCCGCCACGTTACCTCCGGCCATCCGCGGGATAGTTGGTCGGCACATGAAATCGCCCACTTGGATCCGCATCGGCAACGAAGTTGAGACCGCCCCGGACGTGCGCCAGGTGTACTACGAAGTCTTAGAACAAGACCGGGTTCGTGCTTGTGTAGCGTTGCTGAAAAACCACGCCAACGAAGGGAAAGTCCTCCTGTTCAGAAAGACCAAAGCCGGAGTTGATAACCTGACCCAAGCCCTGCAACGCCAGGGGATTTCGGTGATGGGAATCCACGGCGGCCTGGTCCAAGGCGAACGTAACGCTGCGATGAAGTCTTTTCATGCTGGTGATGTCAAAGTCTTGGTGGCGACAAACGTGGCCGCCCGTGGTCTGGATATTCCAGAGATATCCCACGTGGTGAACTACGATATGCCCCAAAACCTAGAAGAGTATGTCCACCGCATCGGCCGGACCGCCCGTATGGGTCGTCACGGTGTTGCCATAACCTTCGTCTCAGAATGGGATATTGAGATACTGGACCTGTTACAGGAGAGTCTAGGCAACAATCTGACACTTGAGAAATTGTCCTTCTAGTACCTAACAACACAGCCATGGCTGCTCCACAAGAAACGTGATTTAAACGCCTCAAACTCACATCGAGTTTGAGGCGTTTTTGCGTCTGGCCTCAAGTCTCAGTGGACAATCTTATGGGCCATCGCTAATATCACCCTAGTGATGACCAACCTCCAACCTACTAGCCAGACCAGTCCATGACACCAAAAGGCTTATTACCCGGCGTTAGAGTCCTAGATGTGGGTCAGGGTATCTCCGGTCCGTATTGCGCCAAGATATTGGCTCAGATGGGCGCAGAGGTTATCAAGGTAGAACCACAGGCAGGCGATTCAGCCCGGCGCATGGGCCCATTCCCTAGCGACCTACCCCATACGGAGAAAAGCGGCCTGTTCCTAGCTCTGAACGCCAACAAATACGGCGTCACCCTCGACCTCAGCTCTCCGGAAGGCGCAGAATCGTTCCGAAAACTAGCCGCGACTGCCGATATAGTCATTGAGAACCCACCGCCAATATCGTTGGAAGAACTTGGACTCGGCTACGAGTCTTTGCAACAGATAAATCCTGGGCTCATTTTGACCTCAATCACGCCTTTTGGCAGACGGGGTCCGTACAAAGACTTCAAAGCCACCGACCTGATTCTTTACCACATGAGCGGTCACGCCCACGGCTTGCTGGGGGCGGTCAAAGACCCGGACAAAGACCCGCCCATCAGAGCGGGTGGGCATCAAGCGGAGTTTGTCGGCGGGCTGGCCGCCGCCACTGCCACGATGATGGCGCTCTACGGCAAGCAAATGAACGGCCAAGGGAGCCAGATTAATGTTTCATTATTTGAGGCAATGGTCACCCAGCTAATCAGTGGGCTGGCGAACTCGGCCTGGGGCAGACCTGCTCCGCCGCGAGACCTGGCCATGGTAGAAGAAGCAGCCATTGGCGGCATGGTGGGCGCCATTGGCGGTATCCTACCCTGCAATGACGGCCACGTGGCCATATCGCCCAGAGAAGACGCGCAATGGGAGCGGTGGCTGGTCGTAATGGGAAACCCAACCTGGTCTACGGATGACCGCTATTCGACACGTGATGCCAGACAGAAAAACTCACCGTCGCTTTGGAAGTTGCTGAGTGACTGGAGCATCAATTACTCCAAACATGAGATTGCACGGCTGGGCCAGGAACAACGTGTTCCGTGCTTCCCCGTCAATACGGTCTTGGACCTGATGGGCGATGAACACCTGGCCCACCGTGAGTTCTTCGTCGAGATGGACCATCCGGAAGCCGGAACCCTGAAATACCCTGGAGCCGCCTACAAGCTCTCCAACTCCGATCTGCCGCTGACGGCCAGACCCGCACCACTTTTGGGTCAACACAACCAAGAGATACTGGAAGGTCTGAACCGATGAACCAACTCCCCCTACAAGGAATCAGGGTCTTAGACCTCAGCTGGATCATCGCCGGCCCTACCGCTACCCGTTTCTTGGCGTCCATGGGCGCTGAGGTCATCAAAGTGGGTAGCGCCCGACGACCCGACCCGTCAACACGAGGACCGGCATTCCAGGCGTATAACCAGTCCAAGCTATACGCATCGTTGAACTTATCAAAACCAGAAGGGCTGGAGTTGGTCAAACGACTGCTTGCCATTTCAGACGTGGTTATCGAGAATTTTGCCGCTGGTGTCATTGAGCGACTGGGTCTTGGCTATGACGTTGTCCGGGCGGCGAGGCCAGACATAATCATGGTCGCGTCCTCGGGGACCGGTCATTTTGGCCCGCATACCGACTACGTAGCTTATGGCAGCCTCTTACAGCATTACACCGGGTGGAACTCGATATCCGGCCACCCAAACCGAGAGCCGGTCACCGGCGGGCTGTGGGCCGATCCGTGGGTTGGCATGGAGCTGGCCATGGTTACCGTAGCTTCGCTTAACAACCGCGCGCTGGCCGGAGAGGGCCAATATGTGGACTTCTCCATGGCTGAGGCCCTCAGCGCCTGCCTGCCCGAAGCAGTCCTGGACTACCAGATGAATGACCGAGTGAAAGAGCCGATGGGTAACCGGGACGATTGGTACGCACCCCACGGCGTGTATCATTGTTTCGGTTCCGACCGCTGGGTGGCCATAGCTGTCACCAACGTTTCAGAATGGGCCGCGCTCTGTGGACTGATTGGGCGGTCGGACCTGACGTCCAACTCGAAGTACGCCACTGCGGAAGGACGCAGGCAATTCCAAGGTGAACTAGGCACCGCCATCACCGAATGGACGGTGCAGCACGAAGATATTGAAGCCATGCGGTTGCTGCAGCAAGCCGGTGTGCCCGCCGGGCCGTCTCAGGACATACTGCGAGTTTTTCAAGAGCCGCAATTGAGCGAGGCCGGTTACTTCAACCGGGTCAAAACTAGAGACGGCGAAGAAAGAGACCTGCCCGGACTGCCCTGGCGTTTTGAGGGCACACAGGCTCCAATACTGACCGAAGCGCCAGTCCTAGGTGAACATAACGACTACATCTACGGCGAATTGCTGGGGTTATCGCAGGGCGAAGTGGCCCATATGGTGGAAGAGCAAATAATCTACTGAACGGCATTCCAGAACGTCTTAAATAGAACTTCACCTGCACTGGAGATGCAAAATGGGTATTCTCTACGAGAAAAAAGGCCACATTGCGTACGTCACCATCGATAATCCCGATAAAGGGAACATCCTAGACCATGACACGTCTGATGAGATTAGCCAGGTGTGGAAAGACATCTGGGACGACCGTGATATCCGCGCCACCATACTGACTGGCACCGGCGACAGGCATTTCTGTGCGGGTCACAACCTTGCCCCACCGCCGGGTGTTTCTCCGGAAGACTTGGAACGAATACGGACGGAAAATATCTTTTGGCCGCTTTCCGGAACGGTTAACGGTGCCAAAATGGGTGCGGACGGTCGGCTGGGTGATCACTACCCTCAAATATGGAAGCCGGTAATCGGGGCGATCAACGGCTGGGCCGCCGGAGCTGGGTTTTACATCCTGCTCACTTCAACCGACATCCGCGTGGCCTGCGACGAACATGCCCGATTTAAGTTTGCCTTGCTGAGCCAAGGGTGGGTTGGCAACGGCCCGGGAGCCAGCTATCTGACGCGGCAAATATCCCACGCCGACGCCATGAAGATACTGCTGACCGACGAAGCTTTCGACGCCAAAGAAGCCCTAAGAATAAATCTGATCAACGAGGTTGTACCCCATGATCAGTTGATGATTCGGGCGGAAGAAATCGCCGACCGCATCGCTGGTATGCCACCGGTGGCGGTCCGCATGATGAAGGAATTTGCCATCCGGTTTAAGGACGTTCCTGTGTCGGAAGCGTGGCGGGTACAGACCCTGTTTAACACCCTGTTGACCCAGCTCACCACTGACGGCGATGAGGGCCGTAAAGCCTTCTTGGAAAAGCGAGATCCGGAGTTCACTGGCGGGATACGGCCCAAGGCATCTGGCTTCCAGGAACTCAGCCCGGAAGAACGCGCTCTACTGGACGAAACGCGCCGGGAACTATACGGGTAAAACTGTACCTTTTTACCTTTGCATGCCTACGTTTTGGCAAATTATGGCTTTTGAATGGAAACTTTTTGGAGCCATTCTTCCGAGCTTTCATGGTCATTAAAACTGTAATTCGGCACCCGTAAATTTGATCCATCCCGGCCAACCCTGGCCCTGTCCCTGCCAACCGTGGCAACGATATTGGTCACTGACTCAGCCATACCCCGATCGTCGATGACTAAGATTTTTGGCACTGGACTGGACTTGGATCCTTCGGAAATTATCAGGTCCGGCTGGGTCTCGACCTGGATCTGCACCAGAGTTGCCAACGACGCCAGAGAACTGCCTTGGACGACTCGTTCTATCGCGGTACGTCGATCAGGAGAACTGGCGATAGCCACCACTGCTCCCGCCCCATAGAGCCGGCCGCTGTCACTGTTTGTTCGGGTAGGTTCATGGCTATGAGGGCAATGCTTGATTGCCGCTATCTTGAGACCCCGCGCCGTAAGACTTTCCACCAATGCCGCAACCACCGGCGTCGTGGCAACCGTTGCCTTGTCATGGGAATTGTTTAGGTCGTTAGTTTGGTTACATGATGGTGCAACAGAAAGTTCAGCGGTCATGTAATAGGCCCCATTTGCGCAGGGCTTACAAAGAGTCCGATCATCAACAGCCACTTCTCTCTTGTCGTTGACTACCTCATCAAATTGGTTACAGCTAACACGGTTTAGTGGATGCCCCGGGAGGCCTTCCTGGCGCAACTTGCCCGCACCGGTGTGACGACGAACAAGTCGGAGTCTTCCATTTCTATGTACGCCTGGGTCTGCAATTCCTTGGCTCGGCCTCTCGAATCGTCCCTGGCCAACACGCGCACTGCCCGGTTTTCACGCAGGTTGTAGAAAGTGGCGGCCATATTGCCGTAGTCCATGAACTTCAGAGTCGGTTTGCCTAATTTGCAGCCCGTTACAGACTGAATAGCGTCAGTGGCGCACCGGTCGAACTCCACGTACACAATCAGGTCCCTGGATGACTTGGGTCATCAATGCCAACTTCGCGGCAGCCCAGCATGGCCAGGCGAACGCCCAGCACCTGACCTGGGCATAGGTGTCTATGGTTTGCTACTGATTGCTCAAGGAGTTCACCAAGAACGTCCATTCCAGTTCCTCAGGCAGGCATTCGCAGCTTAATAGACATGCTGAGAGGACGATGCCGGGTCTTTCAGTGCCGTTTGTAACAAGCGATGGGAGCCTATCGGCCTAAAGAGGTGGGCAACCGGAGTTAAGGCTGCTGGGACGCCAACAAAACGCAAACGGGGCGCCCATGTTGATTAGGAGGCCTATCTGGAGGGTTTCTTCGTGGTTCCGGAGAACAAAATCGAGTAAGACTTCAAGGCGGATGGCAAACCGACACATCTCGGTTGATCTTGGAAGGGCGACCCGTTAGCTGAAGTTGGAGAGGTTCAGTATCTCTGCGCTCTTCTGGTCTGCTCCCAACTCCATGATGGCAACTTGACCGAGACGACGTATCTGCTTGGGCAAACTGGGGCTTCCCGGATTTACCATCAAGATTCCCTGATATTCTTCAACCACCGGGTAGTGGGTGTGGCCGAATATCACGATGTCCACGGGCGCATCGAAAACGTTCTCAAGAGCCGTGGATAGGCTGGAGTCTTGGGGGAAGTGCTTGGACAAAGGAGTGAACTCGGTCAACTCCTGGGCCATTCCCGGCACTAATAGGTCATGGATTATTCCGATGCGGTGGCCTTCAAGCTCTATCACCCGAGCCATGTCCACCACGCGGTCGTCTTCTTTGAAATGGGCCTCTGCGCCCAGTTCAACAGCGTACACAGGGGCAATCTTTTCCAACCAATCTAGGCAATCTGGCTGGTAGATATCGCCAGCATGGATGATCACGTCAACCCCTTGGAACGCAGCCACTACCTCTGGCGGTGGCTCATCTCCCACGCTGGGGTTATGGGTGTCAGATATCAGGCCCACTCTCATCGTGATTACTCCAATTAGCTTCAGGTCATCGTAAGTTGGCTCTCGGTATTCTACACGCAGATACTTCTGTGCGCCCATCAACGCATAACCTGTTGTTACAATTCGGCATGAATAGCGCTGATGACAGCGCTGAAGCCACCAGAATAAGGAGTTTGGTTACATGGCAACAGATAACGACACCCCCATCCCCTGCATGGCGATCGCAGAGCAACATCTAAGCTACGATCAAGTGCAGGCGGCGATGAAAACAATGATGGACAAAGCCCGAGCCACGTCTGAAACACCGGTCTGCATCGCCATCGTAGACGCCTCCGGCAATATGGAGGCCTTTGCCAAGATGGACCACGCCCGCGTTTTCACACGGAGGCATGCGGTGCGGAAGGCTTACTCTGCCGCCATCCTTGGCATCAACAGCGGCGACTGGGGTGCGCGCATGAAAAACATTGGCCAAAGCGTAAGTGAGAATGGTGACCCCTTGGTCACCTACGAACAGGGCGGTGTCGTCATCATCAAAGATGGCGCGATTTTGGGCGGCATCGGCGTTGGTGGCTTACGCGGCCATAACGCTGACGAAGAATTGGCCAAACTTGGCCTAGAAGCTATGGGACTATAACCAGATACTTGAACTCATCAACCACTGGGCAACTTCAGTAAAACTAAGTTGCCCGGCGGTTGGTGGAATTTGCCGCTAAGCTTCTGGCGAAGGGATTTCGCCCGTGATTCTTTGTTCCACCAAGTCGTCAATCTCGCTGGTGGACAGGCTTAGCAAGCCGCCGAGTACCTGATAATTGTGCTCACCAAGTCTTGGCGCTGGTGTGGCCGCTAGCCTTGGGCTTTTTGAGAGGACCCAAGGCGTGGTGGTTTGCTTGTATACGCCCGCTTCAGAGTGGTCCACCAGGTCCCAGAACCCACGTGCTGCGAGGTGTGGGTCCATGATGGTCTCGCTGCCGTTCAACACTGCCCCGGCTGGCACACCGTGGGCCTGAAGCAAGTGCATGACCTGATAATGGTCGCGCTCCATCGTCCAGGCAGTGATGATTTCGTCCAACTCGTCTTGGTTGTCGCGGCGCGTGTTTCGTTCCTCAAATCGAGGATCAAACGCCAGGTCAGGCTGTCCAATGGCCTGGCAAAGACCCAACCATTCATCTTCAGAACTGGCGGAGATTGCCGTCCACATGTCGTACTCCCACACACTGATATACGCCGTGGGGGACCATGTCTAGGTGCCGGTTACCAATACTGCCTATCCCAACAACATGGCGGCAAAAGGCCCGGGCACACCCTGGCTCAGGTATAAGACCTTGATGTCGCTGAGAATCGCCTCGTTATCTTCGTTATTGTTTTCCATTGACCGATTAACCTCATCTATAGGACCCCAACCGAGGGCCGGAACCGCCTCGACAGGCATTGCCGGTAGAGGCTACCTAAAATTAGACGTAGCAGGCTGGTGCTTTTGAGTTCATACCTAACTACGGCTTTATCTAGTAGAAAACTGGTGAGACGATCGAAGGACAGTAACAGACCACTCTGGGGCCGTTTCTGCTCTGAGCTGACCGCTGAGCAAGAGGTAATTGAAGAAGGTGCAGATACTGTAATTCTTCTGCAATGCAACAGCGATCACTCCAAACCGCAGGTTCGCAGCGCACTAAAGGCTGAGCGTGTGACCGAATGGCTGGAGTGTTTCCAAGTCAAGTTGACTCAACGCGACGAACAGAAAGCAGAGAGGATTGCCACCAATCTACTGAAACAACAAGAGCGAGAGGAAGCTCAATTGGAAAAGACCTCCAACAACTCGCCAGAAGGCTCAAAAGGTAAAGCAGACAAAGCCCTTGGCAAAGCGCGTGGAGAAGAACAAGATTCGGGCAACGGTAATTCCGGCGGAAGCGGAAACTCTGGTAACGGAAACTCTGGCGGGGGTGGTGGTAACTCAGGCGGTGGCGGTGGAAATCCAAACAAATAGCCGCTGAATTACCAGGTTGATTTGGATAACGGGAAGATAAATCAGAATCAAACGCCCCGGATGGTTTAGAGCCGGGGCGTTCTGCGTTTAATCCCTAATCAAGAACTAAACCTTTAGGTACGCAAGCCCTTTATTCTTAGCGAAGTCAGGCAGTTTAGACAGCTTTGAAACCGTTCTATAACGGACCGCCGTGAAACTCTGCAGACTGCTTCTGGAAGACCTGAACTCGGTGCCTGGGTACCTCAGTCACGAACACGCGACCTTCGTCGTCGACTTCCACAGCTATCGGCCCTTGGAATATCTTTTCACGCTCGTCCAGGCCCTGAGACCTGTTCCTGGCTCGGATGAAAGATTGGTCAATCTCCACTCGTTCTTTGCCCCACTTGGACAAGGTTGCTTCGCCGGTTAACTGCGTGACGAACTCACCTTCTGAGTTAAATACCTGCAGACGGTCGTTTTTGTAGTCAGCCACGTAGATTGCCCCGTCTTTGTCAACGGCGATTCCCGTGGGGCGGTTAAACTCGCCGGGACCCTGCCCTGAGGAACCAAACTTCATCAAGAAAGTGCCATCGGGTGAGAATTTCTGAATTCGGTCGTTGCGCCAGTCAGCGATATAGACGTCGCCATTCTTGTCGATGTCGATGCCCCAGGGAAAGTTTAGCTCACCGTCGCCGGTGCCCTGGGTGCCCCACTTGAACTTGAACTGTCCGTCTTTGTTGAAAACCTGTATCCGGTGGTTGTTGCTATCCACCATGTAGAGATTGTCTTCGGTATCAAATGCCATGCCGGAAGGGCGGTTTATCTCACCGTCGGCATCGCCAGGCTCGCCCCATTTCCCAATCCAATCACCGTCTTTGGTGAACACGGAAATTCGATTGAGCCACTCGTCGGCCACGTAAGCATTGCCCCCGGAATCCAAGGCAACAGACGTGGGCCAGAACAACGCGCCGTCCGGGGCCGACCTAACGGCATCTTCCGGATGGACCTTGAATCCAAATTGGCCGATGTATTCCTCATTAACACTGCAGATGGTCACCCGTTTGCAGGGATAAAACACGGGTGTTTCAGTTCCCCGGCTGACCACATACATGCGGTCTCCCTCGCCCCTTGCTATTGCAACCGGGTTGAAGAAACCGTCACCTCCGCGAGTCTCTTGGCGGCCAATGGTGTGGCTATATCGAAGGGTTATAGGTGCTACCTGAGTAACCATAATTTCCTCACAGTGATATTCCGCTACTCGTCCGATGAGCAACAATAAGACTTAGACCCAGGTCCATGTCCATGTCCATGCCCCGGCGCAGATTGCGCGGGTAAGAGTCTTACTTGATAAAGTTGAACTGCTCGTACGACCCTCGGAGAATCGGCTTTGCGTCCAGGCCCATCCACTTCTCAAGCAGTGTAGCGTAGGTATTGCGGAAGTCGTTGTTCCACTGCAGGTCTCCCTGGTCTAATTTGTCCAGTTCAAGGGAAGGGTAGTCACCGTACAGGCCACCCTCTACAGCGTCACCTACCACGAAGGCCACGCTACCAGAGCCGTGGTCTGTGCCGGATCCGTTCTCCTGCACTCGTCGGCCAAATTCAGTGAACATCAAGATGACCACTTCCTGGCTGGCGTCGTGTTCTTTCAAGTCCTGGTAGAAGTTTTCGACAGCATTGGAAACCTGTCCCCACAGTTGAGGGAATGCAGTTGTCTGGTTGGCGTGGGTGTCAAAAGCGCCAGGGTTCAGTCCGGTATAGAGCACCCGAGAGCCAAGACCTGCCAGATGCACCTGGGCCACGTTCTTCAGCCACTGGGAGAATTGGTCGCCGCCATACTCTACCGTGGAGGTGTATCCCGCTGGCGCAGTTGCTAGGATGTCCGCACCTTTCAATGCGTCCAACCCAGTCTGTGACAGATAGTCGTTCGTTACGCCGGAGCCGATCATCGGTGAGTACATTCGGGCAAATATGTCCAACGCCTCGGTCCGCTGATTCTGGTCCTCTATTCCGGTCAGCACGCCCAGTTGGTCAAGGCCGCCTACGGAAGCCACTGAAACGCCAGATGTGGCCAGAGCCCTGGGGAGGCCGCGACCAAAGTTGACGCCGGTCAATACGTTTTCTTTGTGGGGGTCCATGTCGCCAATGGCCCGGCCCAACCACCCGTCCATACCCATCTTCTCCGGCGCGGCAGTGTGCCAGATGTCCATGGACCGGAAGTGTGAGCGAATGGGATTGGGATAGCCAATCCCCTGGATCACGGCCACCTTACCCTGGTCGTAGAGATTCTTGATCGGTGCCATCGATGGGTGGAACCCAACGTTGTTGTCGATGGCCAAGACCTCTTCCGGCTCAACCTTGAGCACTGTTCGGAAGTCCTTATAGTGTGGGTCGTTATAGGGGATGATGGTATTCAGGGCATCGTATGCGCCCGATAGTTGAAGTACCACCAATACTGGGTCTTTCTTACTGGAGGTCATTGCCTACTCCTGCTTAAAAGGGACGTTGTTTTTTGGGTCTTTTGGGTCTTTGTCCGAGTTATTCCCTACGCCTAGGCGTAGAGGTATTCTTTAGTTGCGACAATCATGCGCAATGTCTCACCGACCTTGGCACCGAACTCTTCCGAGTCTGTTTGTACCTCACCGCCTTTGCTGTTTTGGTCTACCAACATCCGGCGCGTCTCTTCGGACATCTCGTAGTCACCCAACAGTTTGAGGCAGCCGTCCACCAACCCCTCTGGGGAGAGTGTGGGCCCCTGGGCCGCAAGCTTTTCAATTATAGATTGTATTCCCGGGAAGCTGGTATTACACACCGAATCTGCGGTGAAATTTATGCGATGAACTAGTGTACCGCCATCGATCCATTCTTTACCAGTATGCCACCCTTCAACTGAAGGCGGATTTAGTATCTCCTGGCCCATATATTTCATCTCATCAAAGATGAATTCCAGGCCGGGTTTGGGCTCAGTCCAATCGCCAACCAATCGCAGAGTGCCAATTATAGTTTCAATTGGGCTCTTTACCTTGGCAAAACGAGCGTTTTTGAAGGCGTCTGAATTGAACAACACCCGCAACATGCTCTTGATGTTGTAATCAGACCGGAAATACTCATCTTCAAGCATCTTAATGGTCTCGGGGTCGCGGGGCGGAGTGTCCATCCAAGATGGTACTTCAACGTCATCTGCGACGAAGAAGTTGTATAGGTGGCGTGATATGAACCGGGCGGTTGCCGGCTGCTTAACGATGATGTCTATGACATCTTCGCCGTTGAGGTTACCAGTCTCGCCTAGGAACGTCTTTTCCCCGTCATCATGGTCGTCCGGGTTGTAGACGAACTGGGCCGCATAGCGACCGTAGGGCTGCTGGGGGATCGAGTTTGCTATGGTCCAACCTGTGAAGGCCCTGGCGCATTCTTTCACATCGTCCTCGGAGTAGTTGAACTCTCCGTCCATGCCCACACCCAAGGAGAACAATTCCAGTAGCTCGCGGCCGTAGTTCTCGTTGATGGCACCCTTGTGGCTGAGGCAGTTGTCCAAGTAGTAGATCATTGCCGGGTCCTTGGATATTCCCAACAAAAGGTCTTTGAAACTACCCAGTCCGTGATGCCGGAACAACTCCAGCTCTTCGTATTCTGTCGGGTAGCTCTGCAGTTTGCTATCTGAAATGCACAAAATCCCGTGCCAGAAGAGAACAATTTTCTCCTCCAATTGGCGGGCGGAATTAATCATTCTAAAGGCGATGTACTCGGGAACCCCTCTTATAAAGTGGTTCCATTCAATGAAGTAACGCTCAGCCAGATCCAAGTCCATCCCATCTGGATGGTCCTGAGGGTTGAGCAATTCCTCTACAGTCTCTTCATATCCTTTCGCCGCACGGGCTTCAAGCTCATGGTACTGAGCCCCGAATCCGGCGCGTCGCATAAGATGACCCATTGAGGCGATATCGTTTTCTGCCATCCGTCCATCTCCGCGCAGTTCGCGCACCAATAGTTAGTGCCTATAGTAGCATTTTGAAAATTACTGATTCAAGCATCCAGACAGGATTCTAAACCGGACAGGGTCAGATTCCAATCCGAGCGGTTCAGTTATTTTAACTTCCACCTAACTTCCACAGCAAAGTATTGGAGCCATACGGCAGTTTGGTCTTGCTCCCGGTCTTGGCTATAATAGCTGCGCCAGGCGTAGATTAGGTCTAATCGAACAATCCAGATTTGCGCCCATACGCTCCCAGTTTTGATTCACCAGTTTTAATCCAAAGGAACAAGCAAATGGCGGAAGACATGCTCAGCGCTGCAAAATCCATGCTACCTAAGATTAGAGAAAATCTGAGTCGAATAGATTCAGAATGCCAATTGCCCGCTGATTTGGCGGAGGCAATGGCCGAAAAAGGACTTTTTGGACTATACGTGCCTAAAGTTCTTGGAGGGCCAGAATTAGACCCAATCACTGCTTTCCCCGTTGTAGAGACAATCTCCACGGTGGACGGGTCCGCAGGCTGGTGTTGTTTCAACGGCACAGCACTGACCTCGGCAATCTCCCGAATCTCCATCGCTGCCGCCAAAGAACTGTTTGGTGACCCGCCCGTTATCAGGGGTTCCGGTTCAGCCCGGTCAGGGGGAACGGCCACCGTGACAGATGGAGGCTACATCGTGTCCGGTCGTTGGAACTACCTAAGTGGCGTTGACCACGCCAAATGTTTGTTTTTGAATTGTGACTTGGTGGACGAGAAAGGCCCGGTTTTGGCCGCCGACGGCAGCCCGGTCAGCCGTGTGGTTGTGGTTCCGGTTGGGGACGGAACTGTGCACCTAGTCTGGAACACCATGGGAATGCGGGGCACCGCCAGCAATGACGCGTCGTACTCGGAGCTGTTCGTTCCGTCAAGCCACACCTACGAACGCGCGGCCCCAGCCGTCCACGACAGCCCTCTCTACAACCCAAATACATCGTTGCTGCTAAGTTGGACGCTGGCCGCCGCCAACGCCCTGGGAATGGCCAGAGGCGCTATGGATGCGTTCATGGGCTTGGCAACTGGCCGCACCACCCAGTCTCCAAGGCTGCTACGAGACCGCGAAACCGTGCAGACAACTGTTGGCGAGTGTGAGGCGGTTATTGGCGCCGGCAGAGCGTATGTACTCGACGCCGTAGGCCGAATGTGGGAGTCACAGGTGGCCAAGAGTCCCGACTTGATGCAAAAAGCAGCCCATGCCAGACTGGCCATCGCCCACGCGATTCGCCAATCTGTAGTTGTTGTGGACAAGTTGTTCTATGCGGCCGGCACGGGTGCGATCCACGAATCCAATGGTATCGAGCGATACTTCAGAGACCTGCACGTCAGCGGCCAGCACATATCCGGTCTGCATTCCAACTACCAACTTAGCGGTCAGATGCTTTTAGGAGCATCTGAGGACCCGTCGCTCACCATCTAAATTGCCAACGCTGGGGTCTGTGGATCAATTACACAGCTTGACCAAGTAGCTAAATCAAAAAGGAAAACGATGCTGTTTTTAGTAATTAGTAACCCCGCGCCGACACGCCCCTCTGACGTCCGTGAAGCCCGCAAGAGTTTCTGGCCTTGGGTGGAAGACAAATTGGCCAAAGGAATCGCCCGGTCATTCTACCCACGCACCGGACGCGGAGCAGTGGCAATCTTTGACGTGGAGTCCCACGAGATGCTGCACCGCCTTTTGAACGAATGGGCCGACGCTGTCCCTGCGGAGTTCACCCTCTACCCCTTGATGGAACCAGAATCGATAGTGGCTTTTCTGAACGAAGAGCCAGCAAGCTAGACACCTTTCAACGAATGCCCTCCGCGATTGACCGTGACAGGCGTGTGTGCTGTAATTCCACCTGTTCTTGCCGCTGATGTGGCCTGAACGGATTTGGTTGTAAAACGTATTCGGCTGAAAATGGGAGACCCAGATGAGATTACTTAGCTATGACACAGACAAAGGACCCCGCTGCGGTGTCCTTCAAGGTGAAGAAATCGTTGACGTCAGTGCGCTGGTAGGCACCAGCGGCCACCCCCTGCGAGACGTAAGAGCACTACTGGAGACTGGGGACGACGCTATTGAACGGGTCCGTGAAGCTTTGGCCAAGGACACCTCAGCCCCCAGAGCGGCATTGTCCGGGATCCAGCTTAGGTCTCCTGTGATTCAACCGCCCACCGTGCGAGACTTCATCGTCTACGAGGAGCACGCCAGCAACCAGGGAACACGTGAGCCCAATGAAGCCTGGTACCGCATGCCCGTGTTCTACTTCTCCAACCCGTTGTGCGTTTATGGTACCGATGCTGTGATTCCGCATCCTTCCGCGTCATCCCAGTTCGACTATGAACTTGAGATCGGCATCGTGATTGGCAAAGAAGGGAGCAACGTTGCAGCCACCGACGCCATGGACTACATCGCTGGTTTCACGCTGTTCAACGACTGGAGCGCCCGTGACTTGCAAGTGGATGAGATGGCCTTTGGTCTAGGCCCGGCCAAGGGTAAGGACACTGCATCGTCCATTGGACCCTGGTTGGTAACCAAGGACGAGATGGCCCCCTATCTGAAGGACGGGCACCTGCACCTGAAATGTGAGGTACGAGTCAACGGAGACCTCTGGATGAAGGATGGTGCTGCCGAGAACGGCTATTTCACCTTTGCCGACATGGTGGAGCGAGCATCCAAGGACAGCCGAATAGTTCCCGGTGATGTCATAGGCAGCGGGACGGTTGGCGGCGGATCGATCCGTGAGTCCATCCGCAAAGGCTTTGAGAAAGCTCGGTTCCTAGAGCCCGGGGACGTTGTCGAACATGAAGTAGAGGCCATCGGAGTGCTGCGCGGCACCATCGGTCCCAAACCGGCCCTAGACCCGAACTACCGCTACCAGGTCAAGAATCCGTCCCCAGTGCCGGAATTTGGCATATCCAAGGACTACAAGTACGTTCGGAAGACCTAGCAGCAGGCTTACCGTTTATTTCATCATTGGAGGGCCTGATGGCCAGACAACCGACAGTGGCATACGACCCGGAACATAGCTGCCAGATAAGCGTCAAAGAGTTGGAGTATCAGAAAGGCTTGGCCGCCAGGGTCTACCAACCCGAAGGGCCAGGACCTTTCCCTGCGCTACTGGATGTTCACGGTGGCGTCTGGACCAACGGCGACCGCACAGCCAACGAAGTAATGAACAGAGCTCTGGCTGAAAGCGGCATCGTCGTTGCCGCCATCGACTTTCGCCAGTCTCCTGACCACCCCTATCCCGCTCAGGTGGCTGACGTAAACCTGGGTATTCGTTGGTTAAAAGCCCACGCAACTGACTTCAATGCTGACCCAAATACAGTCGGTGGACTTGGCGGTTCCAGCGGCGGTCACACGGTGTTATTGAGTGCGATGAGACCAACTCATCCGGCGTACTCCACCCTTGCTTTGCCAGGTTCAGACGCAGATGCCACTCTGAAATACTTGTTGCTGGGTTGGCCGATTGTCGATCCCTACGAACGATACTTGTACGTACAAAGAGAAGGTAACGACAGAATCATCACCCTGAGCGAAGCGTATTTTGGGAACACTGACGCCATGAAAGAAGGATCTCCGTACCAGATACTGAAACGTGGAGAAAAGGCAACACTACCGCCCACGCTCATCGTCCAAGGAACTGATGATACTAACCTGCCGGTACCAGTGACCAAAGAATTCGTCTCGGCCTACCGTGATGCCGGAGGCGAGATTGAACTGGAAATGTTCCCAGATATGCCCCATCTGTTCGGAAACACGCCTGGCCCGGATTCAGATCGCGCGACCGCCCTGATGAAGAAATTTGTGGCCAAGTGTCTCGCTTAGGGCGCCAAACGTCCCAATAAAATAGGGCACACAGAAAGACCCCAGTAAACGTGCCGGGGTCTTTCTTTTTACGGTACGGTTCGGAGGTTAAAAACAATACTGCCTACTCCAACCGGCGTATCTTTGGCAGCTTCAAGGCGGCCGCAACGCTAATTGCAGTAAGCGCGGCTCCGTTTACCAACAGAGCTCCGGGTGCGCCCAGGGCCGAGGCAAGTGCACCCACGCCCAGATGCCCGACTGGGGCAACTCCAATGCTCAAGACCCATGACCCCATTGCCCGTCCTCTCTGTTCGTCCGAAACGTTGGACTGCATCAACGTCTTGTAGAGGGTGTCCACCGACATGGCACAGGCATTGACCGCTGCAAGCACCACGATGAAAACGACCAAAGCCGACGACAGCGAGAATCCCATCAGACCAATCCCAAATCCAGTGGAGATGATGAACATCAGCAGACCTTTGCGCCTGAAGTCTCGCAGGTTGGCCAATAACGCTAAGCCCATTAATCCGCCAGCCTGTCTAACGGCTGTCAGATACCCAAGCCCCACGGGACCCACGTGCAGCACTTCTTTGGCAAAAACTGGGAGCAGCGTCATGTGGGTGAAGCCCAACACTTCAGTGATGGACGTGAGGCACATTAAAATGAAAATCACCCGGTTTTCTCTGAGGAATCGGACGTACCCGGCTAGGTTGTGCAACACTGATTCACGTTCTGGCTGTCCGGTTCTGGCAGACTTGCCGATAATCAGGAGCACCGAGGCTGAACCCATGTAGCTAGCTGATATGGCCAGGTACTGCCACCCTGGCCCGACCAACTCGATCAATGCCCCGGAGATTAAGGCTCCAACGATACCGCCGGACTGCATCGCCATCTGGTTTAGAGACAACCCGTTCAACGCGTGCTGAGGGCCGACTATGTCGTAGGTGTAGGCATTCCTGGTGGTGAGAGTAAAGGCGAACACACAACCACCAGTGGCGACCAGCAGCACCACCAACCAGATTGGAGGGCTGCCGGTTATGAGAATCGCAGCCATGACTGAAGCGACTGCCACGCCGCCAAGGGCGCTGAAGAATAGGAATAATCGTCTCTCTAGCCAGTCGGCCATCGCCCCGGAGAGGATTCCCAAGAAAAACAATGGTGCCATGCGAGCTGCTGCCGCCACGCCAACCATGAAAGCCGAGCCGGTGATGTCAAAGATTAACCAGCCCACTGCCACGTGTTCCATACCGGTGCCCAGGGAGTAAAACAGGGTTGAAGCCCAGAACAACCGGAAGTCGCGAAACTGCAGTGACGATGCCCAGGCACCAGAATATACAGAGCGGGGAATCAATTCGCCATTCCATGCTTTTCCAGCCTGCTATATACTCGCCGTTGCCAGCCAGCGCCTACTGCGCCCATTTTGGGCAGCGCCTCTAGCCAAAAGGAGCCTAAAATCGTCATGAAGTTCGCCCTATTTCTT
>Ga0209402_10001593_pt1 | contig 24284 bp, 28 predicted proteins | sample ArcticOcean_MG_C_3_FD_187437 | JGI IMG/M metagenome (GOLD analysis project Ga0209402, IMG submission 187437) | Marine microbial communities from western Arctic Ocean - ArcticOcean_MG_CB8_126 (SPAdes) (version 2) | ecosystem: Environmental > Aquatic > Marine > Oceanic | place: Arctic Ocean... | reverse complement strand
GATAATCGGCTGAAAAGGCTGACGGGGTGCGGAATCCTGGAACTTGTAGATGAAAATCTCATCTACGGGATTTGTATTCGTGTGTCTTGAGCTTGCGGATCTGGAACTTCCAGCCTCAATCTGGAAGTTCCAGCCTCAATCTGTAACTTCCAGCCCCAAAGTTAGCTCTCCCTCCTCTTCGGTGGAAAATCCCTCCCTCTACCGGGGTGGGGGGTGGGCTTCACGGTCGCCCATCTATCGGCAAACCTCCGTATAGGAGGCCCCAATGCCAGACAGCTCCGACAACAATCTGTATCCAGCCTCCGGATTGGGGGACGAGCTCCCCTACTCTGGGGACCCCGCCCCCCTCCCTGAAAAGGGAGCTTCAGATCCGGTCGCACTGGCCGCAGCCTATGTGGCCCTCGGGCTGGCCATCCCCTACTTCCCCGGATCTCACAGGGCCGCTCCGTCGGCGCGTGTCGTGGTGCGCCTTACGGTGCAGAAGGATCCCCATGACCTGTGGGTCCGTCCCATATCGGTCCATTGGGCTATCTGGGACATGGTTGCACAGCAGATCGAGTCGGGAGCTCTCTCAAAGGCATCCGTGAACCTCACCAGTGCTCTGGAGGCTGGGGACATTGGGTACATTATCGCCAGGGCGGATAAGGTGATCGAGGATCTCGGGTTGCCCTTCGGGGATCCGGAACCAGCCGGTGGCCCCACTGCCCCTTCAAGGGAGGCCGGGTGGTCTGCCAAGTGGGATGGGGGATTCAATGAAGACGGGTGAGAAAAAGACAATGACGGCCAAGACGTCCCCTATTGTTTGGATCTCCTGCAGGGGATGCCGCCCCTGTGAAGGAAAAACAGCCTCCATCGTGTTCAAGAAGAAGCGGCCGGGGGGTGGCTTCGATGTCCGCTACAAGTGCCTCTCCTGCGGTGGGTCGTTCCACGTCGCAACCTGACAGATGGGGGGTCCCCGGGAGGCCCGCCTCCGTAGGAGGGATTGGAGGAGCTGTTGGGAGAGACCAATAAAACCATAGAGGTGCAGAGGGCACCATCCACGTGCATCTTCCACGGTCCAGGGGCATTCGAGGCGGCTCTGTCCCATGCAGATTCGTGGGGTAGGCAGCTCTGCCCACCCCTCGGGGGATCCGGTGTACGCAAGGATGACTCACGGGCCTTCGCCTCTCTCCACAGGAACCCACCCGTTTCAGATCAGGCCGGTTGTGTCGTCATAGGCCCCATGGATGCGGCCACCGACGAGGCTGCCGACGCCCTCCTCAAAATGGTTGAGGAACCCAATCCCGACGCCATGCCGATACTGTGGGCTAGCGACCTCGGGGGTGTACGCCCCACGATCAGGTCAAGGTGCCTCGCCGAGTGGTGTCCCGGTTCGTCCGATTCCGACGATCCTCCAGGCCTCTTGTCGGCGGATCCCGCAGAGCTGGCGGCTACAATCCTCGGTGGTGACCCCATCGACTTGGCGCGCGGCATCGCAGCCGACATCGCACATGCCGCCGCAACGGATCCTGCCGCCTTCCTTGCAGATCCCCGCTGGGCGGATGCCTGGTCAAGGCTCCGCCCATGCCTCGGTCGTGAATCAAAGGCCTCTATCGCACACGTCCTCCTCGGGGGTCCAAGATGACCGCCGCACTTGTGAAGGGCAACTGCGCTGTGCAGGTGTCCAGGAGAGTCGCTGATCTGGAGCTCGGGTTGTTCCAGAGTGGGTGGGATGTGTCTCGCCTCTCGGGGGACGACCCCGCATCCGTGGCCGCAGCCGCATCTGGATCCATCTTCTTCGAGGCTGCCCGCTCCGCCTATATTGTCAGGGGCCCCGCACCCTCTCCGTCTGCTGTAGCCAGCTTGGTTGAGTCCGCTGTCGATGACCCCGACATGATGGTGATCGTTGCACACGAGGGTGCGACGAAGAAGGATTTCAAGAAGCTCGTCGAACCCCTGTTCAAGAAGGATCTGGTCGAGACGTTCAACATTCCCGGCAAGCCATGGGAACTTGCGGCATTTACAGCCAGCATGGCTGTCCGGGAGGCAACCCGTCTGGGAACCCCGATGGGTCAGGGACTCGCCGCCGCTCTGGTCGCCCGTTCAGGGGACGACCCTGGGGCCATCCTTTTTGAGGTCCTGAAGGCACATACGCTGGCCCGCATATCGGGTTCCCCAGACATTCAACCCGGTCATGTGGCTGGATCCATATCCGCGGTGGCCGAGCTTGGCCCCGCACAGCTCGAGGAGGCACTGGCTTCACGGTCAGCAAAGGCCATTCTCTCCGCCGCACGCCGCATTGGATCCCGGTCCTCAAAGGATCCGACGATGTGGGCCGTGGGGTGGTTGACCCCCTCGGTGGTCAAGTGGTCAGCCGCCTCATCCACCTCCCTCGGATCCGCAGCGGCCGCAGCGGTAGGCATCAATCCATGGGTCTGGAAGAACCGGATTGAACCCGCCGCCCGGAAGTGGGGTTCGACGGGCTGCGCCGAGATTCTGTCGGTCCTGGCGGGGGCCGAGGCTGCGGTAAGGTATGGCGCGGCGTCGCCTTGGAACATGCTCTCGTGCGGGTTGGCGGAGGCTGCTGCGGGGTCCTCGGTATCGAGTCGATAGCCGGGGTTATGAGGCGGGCACCCCGCCCGAACGATGAACACAAGGAACACGGAGATATACACATGCAATATGAGTTCTTCCCAACGGATGCAGACGGCAGGAAGGTCAGGACCTTCTCATTATCAGCGGATTTCGTCGAGGCATACAGGGACAGAGCTCCCGATTGGGGCCCCGTCGGGTTCTTCACATTCAAGCGCACTTACGCCCGAGACAAGGGAGATGGTTCGACTGAATCCTGGTGGGAAACTTGTAAGCGCGTCGTCGAAGGGACTTTCAACGTTCAGAAGATCCACTGCCGCAAGCTCGGCCTCCCTTGGAACGAGCCGAAGGCACAGAGGACTGCGCAGGAGATGTACGAGCGCATGTTCTCGTTCAAGTGGCTCCCTCCCGGTCGTGGTCTTTGGACCATGGGGACCGACCTGGTCTACACCAAGGGGTCAGCGGCCCTGAACAACTGCGCGTTCGTTTCAACGCAGGACATCGGCACCGACTTCGCCGCCCCGTTCTGCTTCCTCATGGACATGAGCATGTTGGGCGTCGGCGTGGGAGGGGACTGCAAGGGGGCCGGCACCGCCAAGGTCCAGATGCCCCGCTACACCGATGAGCCCTTCGTCGTTGAGGACAGCCGCGAGGGGTGGGTCGATTTGGTGAAGGTCGTACTCAACTCATTTGTGGGGAAGGGCTACTACCCCCGCACCATCGACTACTCTCAAGTGCGTCCCGAGGGATCCCCCATCAGCGGGTTCGGCGGCATCGCCTCCGGCTCTGGTCCCCTCAAGGAGCTCGTGGATTCGATCTCGAAGGTTCTGGCCCCGAAGAACGAGAAGCCGTACCGCATCACCTCCACTGTCATCGTCGACGTGTTCAACCTGATCGGCAGGTGTGTCGTGGCCGGAGGCGTCCGCCGTACGGCGGAGATCATGTTCGGTGATCCCTCGGATCAGGATTTCAGGACCCTCAAGGATCCGACCAAGATCAATGCGTGGAGTCGGGAGCTCGCCGGCCTCGAGGGCAAGGGCAAGAGTGACACGACGCAGGCCGTCCGACTCCGTGCGAAGATTGCCGACCATCCCCTCCGCACTCACCGCTGGGCCAGCAACAACTCCGTGTTTGGGACAGTTGGGATGGACTACAGTCAGATGTCCGAGAGCATCGCCGCCAACGGCGAGCCTGGGGTCATCTGGCTCGACACCATGCGCCGCTACGGGCGTCTGGTCGATCCACCGAATGACAAGGACCGCCGGGTGATGGGGTCCAATCCTTGCTCCGAACAGAGTCTCGAGAGTTTCGAGCTCTGCTGCCTGGTCGAGACGTTCCCAGCTCATCACGATGACCTCGAGGACTACAAGCGCACCTTGAAGATGGCCTACCTGTATGCCAAGACGGTGACCTTGATTCCGACGCACGATGACAGGACCAATGCCGTCATGCTCCGCAACCGCCGGATCGGTTGCAGTCAGAGTGGGATCATCCAGGCCATCCAGAAGCTCGGGCGCCGGCAGTACCTTCAGTGGTGTGATGCCGGCTACGGGTACATCCAAGAGCTCGACCGGATCTATAGCGAGTGGATGTGCATCCCGCACTCGGTCAAGACCACCTCGGTCAAGCCGTCGGGGACTGTGAGTCTCCTCTGCGGAGCCACCCCCGGTATCCACTATCCGCACTCCGAGTTCTACATCCGGAACATCAGGGTCCACGACTCAAGTCCCCTTGTGGATGCTTGTAGGGCGGCTGGGTACAAGATTGAGGTGGATAAGTATGCCCCAAAGACCGTCGTGGTTTCCTTTCCAGTCCATGAGGAGCACTTCTCGAAGGGCAAGTCCGGAGTGGGGATCTGGGAGCAGTTCGCCAACGCCGCCGACCTCCAGCGATGGTGGGCCGACAACCAGGTGAGCGTCACCGTCACCTTCTCCGAGGATGAGGCAGCGGAGATTCAGTCCTGCTTGGAGGTGTTCGAGGACAGACTCAAGAGCGTGAGTCTCCTTCCACTGGCCGACCACGGATACGAGCAGGCACCCTACATCGAGATCACGGAGAAGCAGTACGAACGAATGGTGGCGAAGGTAGGCCCCCTCAATCTGGAGGCCGCCGAACACGAGGTTACGGATAAGTTCTGTGACGGCGATTCCTGCTCCATAGCGTAGTACGGGGGGTCCCTCCGCACCCTCTTCCCGTATCACGGGTATGAATCCTTCTATGGATAATGAAATGCAGGGGGTTAGTGCCCCATCCATCCTCGGGGGCGTCTTTTATAGGGACGCCGACGGGCATCTATGCTCGGAGGACGGTGGCATCGTTGAAGATGCCCTCACCCCGCACCTCGGGTGCAAGGTCATGGTGACCGTACACCACAACCCTCCCAATCCTCCCACGGAGGGGTGGGGCGGTGGTTCGTGCATGTGGGAACCCACAGGATCCTGTCCTGTGGGTCATCATGAGCGCCCTGGATGGCTTCACCATGTGTTCGCCCAGGGCATCCTTTCCAAGGAGCCGTGGGCCGTGGGGGGATCCCTACTCGGTTTGGATTTCCTCGAGGGCCACCATTCCATGCTGGTCATTGTTGAGCAGTTCGATGCGGAGGCCGTCGCCGGCTCCGACGACATCGGGGATCTTCTGACCCGGGCAACGAATCTGTCGTCCGTGCTTCAGACCCTCTCCGAGAAGCTCAAGGAGGAGCTGTGACCGAATATATCTCTGGAACGGTCCACTCCGTGATGTTCAGTGATGAGTCCCAACCGTTCTACATTTTCTCCCTGAACAGGGATGATCCTGGGGATCCTGAGAGTTCTCAACAAGGAGGGATAGGGTCGAGGTGTGTCGCAAAGGGATCCATCGCAGGCGCACCCCCCCGCCCCGGTTCGTGGATTGGGGCAGAGGGTTCGTGGGTTGATGACCCGAAGTTCGGACACCAGTTCCTCATCAGTAGAGCCCCTGTCCTGCGCGGCGGGATGACCCCCGAGGCTGCCGAGAACCTTCTCCGGAACCAGGGGGTGGGTCCTCGTACAGTTGCCGTCCTGAAGGCTGCACTCGGGGATTCGTTCATGAGCAGCTTGGAGGATGAGAAGGCCCTCACAGAGGTGCCGGGGGTCACACCCTTGGCGGCAGCGCAAGTCGCTCTGGCGTGGAAGAAGGCGCGCGCCTTCTTCTCTGCCATCCCGAAGATGGAGGCCATGGGGTTTGGGACCCGGGAGATCAACCGAATCTTCACGGTGTTCGGGGACGAGTCCATCGACGTCCTGACAACGGATCCGTGGGCCCTCGTCGAGGTTCCTGGGTTCGGGTTCTCCCATGCGGACCAGGTTGCAGCGTCCATGGGAATCCCCATGGATGATCCGGGTCGCATCATTGGGGCGTGTTCACACGCTGTACGCACCGCCCGCAAGCACGGCCATGTCATGCTTCCCCTCTCCTCCCTTCTGGCTGCGGCGAGGGACACACTCGGATCGTCTGTTCCGGACGCCGAGATTGCCACCGCCCTCAAGGCCGCCGACGAGGCGGGTCGCATTCTCATCGACAGGGGCATCCCCGACAGGGGCACCCTCGTCTACACCCCGGATATGCACCGGTTCGAGATGCAAGCTGCGGAAGCTCTGCTGAAGAAGGTGGAACTCTACTTTGCCGACTACGGCGGAGACGGTCCTTTCACAGCTCTGTTCAAGCATTGTTGCGTCGAACCGCAGAGGCACGGGGATCCCGACGAGTTCTACTCGGAGGCGGCGAAGGAGGCCATGGAGTCTCTCGACATCGACCTGACGGACACACAGTTCAAGGGGGTTGTGAAGGCCATGACCCATCCAGTTTCGGTGATCACGGGCCTTCCGGGGACGGGCAAGACTACATCCCTCAGGGTGCTTGTGAAGGCCCTCCAGATAGCTGGCGTCAGCATCTCTGGAAGCCAGGCCGAGAGTGGGTGCCTTCTCATGGCCCCCACGGGCATCGCTGCCAAGCGCATCTCACACATCACGGGTGCGGAGGCTTCCACCATACATAGAGCTCTCGGTGGATCTCCCGGCTCTACCGATAAGCGGGAGGCTGTCTACGAGGGGATCTCGGGTGAGTCGGATGCTGGAGCTCGTGTAGCGGGGGGTTCGGTTTGGTCCTACGGGTCCGGCAACACGCATCCCGCAAAGATCGTCGTGATCGACGAGTCGTCCATGCTCGACATGGAGCTCCTATGGAGGGTGCTGGAAGGCACCCGTCCTGATGCCCACATCGTTTTCGTCGGGGATGCCGCTCAGCTCCCTAGCGTCGGCCCCGGGAACATCATGCGGGATCTGGTGTCATGCGGGATCTTTCCCGTCACCGACCTCCGGGAGATTTTCCGGCAGGAGGAGGCATCCGACATCGTGATCGCCGCTCACGCCATACATGCTGGGGGTGCGCCGCCCCTCGAAGGTGACTTCCGCCTCATCGCCGCCTCCAGTGAGGCTGCCGCTCTCGAGATCATCAAGAAGGTGACGCGCCGCCTGTATGACACCAGGTCAAACTTCCAGGTCCTTTCACCGAGGCACGGGGGCGTTGCGGGGGTCACGAACCTCAACTCCGAGCTGCGGGACATGATCAATCCCCCCAGTGCTGGATCCCGAGAGATCCGCATCGCTTCGGGACATGTGCGGGAGGGCGACCGCGTGATGGTGGTGCAGAACGATTACGACCTCGGGGTCTACAACGGCGATGTGGGGAAGGTCACGGGCATTGACCTCGGAAGGAAGCGCATCGAGGTCAAGATCCATGGACCCCGCCCCTACAGGATCTCCACGGACATCAAGACGGCGGCCAGGTTGCTACGGCTCGCCTACGCGCAGACCGTCCACAAGAGTCAGGGGCAGGAATATGATGTCATCGTGCTTCCTGTTCTGGAGTCGTTTGGGTTCCAGCTACAGCGCAACCTGTTCTACACGGCGGTCACGCGGGCTAAGAGCAAGGTCGTCCTGGTGGGGCAGGAGTCTGCCATGCTGAAGGCCATCGCCAACGACAAGCAGGCATTCAGGTACACCGCCCTCTCCGAAAGGATTGCCGCAAAGGGGGGTCCCTCCGAGGCACCATCCCGTAACGAAGAGGGGAGAGAAACCACCCCAGAGGGAGGACAACATAATGACTGACGAAAACAAGGACCAGATCCGCGAGACCCTGAAACGGGTGAAGGACGGACTCCGCATTACCAAGGTGGTGGCCACGCGCTCCGTGAAGAGCCCCAGGGGGGATCACTTCGTGGGGTTCTCCGCACAGTTTGACTCCGTCCAGGACGATGTGTCTGGACCCGGAGCCGATACCGTGAATGTTTCCGGCGAGAATGGTACTCCGCTTGGAGCCATGACCCTCAAGGAGGCAAGGACGGCATGTGTACTTCTACAGATGCAGGCGGACATCGCTGCCGTTGAGGGAGCTGCCGCCGGTGGGGACATCAGCAAGGATATGCGGGATGTCGAGGTCTCCAAGATCAGGCGCTCGTTCGCAAACCTCGTAGCAGAGATCATTGGGGGTTAGCATGGGAGAATCATCGCCCGGAGCATGGACTGACGAGGAGATCGATGCCGTCTATGACGAGCTGTCTGGCATGGATGTGGAGCTTGATCCCGACCCCATCCGGTTCGGTCCAAAGAGACTCAATGGGAAGGTCGCCGGATGCAAGAAACGTGTATCCCGCTGCACCGAGATCGAGATCAGCCTTTCACACAGCATGGCCCTCCTCACGAGGACCATGCGTGCGGATGAGGCCGAGCTGGAGCTCAAGCTGCAAGACATGCTCGCCAACGACCCTGAAGTACGTGCAGGCCGGAGTGTGAGGGACAGGGAGGCCATCGCCAGCACGAAGGTGCGCGATGAACGTAGGTTACTGACCACCACCATGCAGCATGTGGAGGACATCAAGTCGTCCATCGCCGTGGTGCGGGCCAAGAAGAATGACCTCAAGGACACACAGGGCCGTCTGCGAGACCAGATACGCCTGTGCCATGAGGAGATCGCACTTGGATCCATGTGGGGGTCGGAGGCACACCTCCCAGCCTCCATTCGCATCAGAACGTCCGGAGGAGTCCAGAGCGAGGGCGACTCGGTCGATAAGTTGATCGAGGAACTCTCGGAAACATCCACCCCTCTCGAGAATCTCCTGGCCGACGATAGTATCAGTCCACCCGATACCGGTGACGGCAACGGTGACGGCAACGGTGACGGCAACGGTGACGGCAACGGTGAGGCGCAGCAGATGTATGACGCCATCCTGTCAAACCTCCCCGACTCCGTGGAGGGTTCCGATGACGGGGGTGCAACCAACCAACCAAAACCCGAAGTCGTCGATGATGGCGACTTCGATCTCGACGCATTGATCGATGGAGACTGGTAGGGGGGGTCCACCTTCCGCCCGTATCCGTAGGGACATTGAACGGCAGTCCCGACAACGCCCGGTAAGAGGCACGTCACACTTCAACCAATCGCCGTTCAGGAGGACAGAGACATGTCAGATTTCATTCAACAGTTCGGATTCGGTCAAGGCGACCGTGGTATCGGTCAGCAGAGCAAGCGCTTCAAGGGCGAGGGCGGTAAGCGTTACCGCATCTCCTTCGCCTGGTGGGAGGGCATCGAGGACGGCACACCGAACTTCGAGGGCGAGACCCCGCAGTTCGTCGGTGGCCGTCGCCTCTACATCCCCAACGTCGGCTATGTGTTCGACAAGGGACCCGAGTACGCCAAGTATGCGCCCGACGGCGCCCGCACCTCCATCGCTACGATCATCGTGGTGTGGCCCACCATGTCCAACGGCAAGTTGGACGAGGATCTCTTCAAGAGGGGCGACTTCGATGTGATGCCGTGGGTGTTCGGACAGAACAAGTACCGCGACCTTGAGCCGAACCACGCCAACTTCCACTTCGGGACGAACGATCTCGTGATCAACTGCACCGATTCGCAGTATCAGAAGATGAGCTTCGTGTCGGCGCAGAAGAACCTGTTCGCAGGGTTGCTCGCATCCAAGTCGAAGAAGATGCAGGAGCGGGGCGCGGAGATCATCCAGGCCGTTTCTGCTCTTGTGCCAGCCATTCGGGACGAGATCGCACGTGACCTCACCCTCGACCAGATCCGCGAGAAGCTCGGCGGGATCTCGGCCTCACCGACCGGCGACAACGGCGCTGCCGATGTCGGGGATGTGGACGATATTCTCGACGACCTTCTCGACGACTAGGCTCCAATGCTCCGACCACCCCCGCTGGAAACCCAGCGGGGGTGGACCCGGGGTGGGCAAAGGGGCCTAATGCTTGTTCTCGGACTCGACCCGAGCCTGACCAACTTTGGGTGGGCTCTACATGACGACTGCGCCAAAGGTGTGGATAGGTGCCCTGACCGGGGTCGCTTTCAGACATCCTCGAAGGCGCTGTTCGTAGACAGGTACATTGAGCTCCGGGAGAGTCTCAGCAACCTTGTAAAGACTACGAACCCAGACAGAGTCGGCATCGAGTACCCCGTGTTCAATGACCTGTTCAGCGAGGGCATGTACGGTCTCTTTCTCTACTCCTGCGAAGCGTTGCGAGTCGGGAAGGTGGATGTCGTGTTCTTCTCCCCAGGTCAGATCAAGGCCAAGGCTCGCCTCGTCGCCAATCGCCCGAAGGGGTGGAAGATGGGGAAGCCTGACATGGTGGAGGCTGCGAAGGCTGACACAGGGGGCAAGGGTCGGTGGAATCACAACGAGGCGGATGCCTACATGGCGGCCCACCTCGCGACCCGGTTCTGGCGCCTGTACGACGGCGACCTCACCGAAGAAGACCTCGATATAGTCGAGGCACACCAGTTTACGAAGATCCACACCTACAGTCGGGGTAAGCGAGCCGGCCAGACAGTGCGATCCGGCATTCTGCATCGTGCAGATGAGCGGTTCCACCTATGGTCGGAGCGCCCCGCCCCATAGGAGACGCACGATGGCAACAAAGAAGAAGGCAACAAAGAAGGCAACCTCGGGTTCTGCCCTGGCTAAGGGGTTGGCAGCCGTTCGCTCAAGCCTTCCCAAGGGGACCGATGATGGGGTGGCACAACTCGACACCCGGAAGATGCGGGAGTCAGCTCCACACATCCCTTCTGGATCCCTCGTCATCGACTATCTGATCGGGGGTCGCCCGAACATTCACGGAATCCGCCCCTGTCCGGGAATCCCGAGAGGTCGGATCATGAACCTCTATGGACAGGCGGGAGCTGGCAAGACGACTCTTGCCCTCACCGTGGCCGCTTCGACGTGCGCCGCTGGAGGGACTGTCTGCTACATCGACTTCGAGAACGAGGTGGAGCCCCGTTATGCCGAGATCCTCGGTGTCCCCGTGACCGACCAGGACAGGTTTCTCCTCATTCAGCCTACGACCCTCGAGGATGGGTTTCGCTACATGTGGACCATGTGCGCCGCTGGCGTTGACCTCGTTGTGGTTGACTCTGTGGGTGCCGGTGTTCCTGAAGACTGGTTCAAGAGTCAGGAGAAGGGTGAGCAGGGCCGTGTCGGCCTCCTCGCCGCCAAGTGGAGCAAGTTTCTCCCTCAGCTCAAGGCCGTGGCTGCCAAGAGTGGTACGGCCATTGTTGGCATCTCGCAGATCCGATCCAAGATCAACACGGGTGGCTACGGAGGCCCTACGACGGATGCACAGGGAGGACATGCCTGGAAGTTCTACTCTGCCGTGAGGATGATGCTCCGCGTCGTCAAGAAGGAGAAGGAGAAGACCTTCAACCATATCAGTGGAAAGCCCGACGAGCAGGTGACGGGGTGCATCGTGAAGGCCAAGCTCGAGAAGTGCAAAGTCAGCGACTCCGCACACCACGAGCAGGAGTTCTACCTCAAGAGCGGGTTCGGCATCGACGACGAGCGGACGATCCTTGAGATCGCACAGGCATACAACGTCGTCCGCAAGAGTGGATCCTTCTACTCGTGGACGGCACCCGATGGCTCCGAGATCAAGGCACAGGGCCTCACCAAGTTCAGGGAGGCTCTCAAGGTGGTTCCCGATGTGGCCGCCGTCATGTTCGCTATGGTGGAACCCCACATGGGCAAGGTGGTCGTGGAAGAGGAGGAGGACCCAACAGCGATGGATGCACTTCTTGAGGAGTTCGAGTCCGGTTCCCCACAGGGGTAGCCAGACAAGGGGGTCCTTCGTGGCCCCTTTTCCGTATCCGCATGGGGAGGTGACACATGGCAGTGAAGATCAAGATCAAGGACTATCAGTCCATCAAGGACGCCGAGATAGAGGTGGACGGGTTCACAGTTGTGACCGGCCCCAACAACTCCGGCAAGAGCGCCCTCATGCGCGCCGTGTCTGGGTTGTTCCGCAACGCCGCCCTCGAGGAGGAGGGTTCCGTTGTCAGGCACGGGGAGGACAAGTTCAGGGTGGAGATGGATTTCGGGGCCGATGGCAAGGTGGCCTGGGAGAAGGGCCCGAAGATCAAGCCCACCTACGAGGTGGATGGCACCACGATCCACCCAGGACGTGACGTTCCCGATGAGATCAAGAAGTTCGGGGTGCTCCCGATTCAGGCCGGTGGCCGAGAGCTGTGGCCCAATGCGGCACAGCAGTTCGACCAGGTGTTCCTCGTTGACCAGCCGGGATCCGTCATCGCCGAGGCGGTGGCCGATGCTGAGCGGGTGGGGAAACTCAATAGAGCCCTCAAGGCGTCCGAATCAGATAGGCGCAAGGCCGGAACCGAGCTCAAGATCAGGCGTAAGGATCTCAAGGGATATGCGGATCAGATGGAGGGGTTCGATGGTCTCGATGCTGCCGTCACATCTGTAGGGGATCTTGCATCCCGGGTTGCACGCACAGGCAAGATAGCGGCGGCCATCAAGGGGCTCGACGACCTTCGATGCCGCCTCTCGGATGCACGGGGGTCGGTTTCGGCCCTCAAGGGCGCAGATGCCATCCCACATCCTGACTCCACCCTCTACGCAGCTGCGGATGATGCACGGGACGCGGCGGAGTATGCCGAGATCCTCAAGTCCTCCCTGATTGCAGTCCAGTCCGAGGTCCAGGCCCTCGCTGGCTTCGATGAAGCGGCGGCAGAGAATATGCCACCCTCCGATGCAGCCATCGCAAAGGCACAGAAGATGGGGTCCTTGTTCACCGAGATGGACGAGCTCCGCCGGAACATGGACGAGAGGAAGTCGACCCTCAAGCAACTCGGAGTTGAGCTGTCAGAAGCCGAAGCCGAAGCATCCGCCGCAGAGGCCGAGGTGGCAGAGATCCTCGGAGACCTCGGTGAGTGCCCTACCTGCGGGTCCCCGGTAGAGTCAGATGGGAACCACGTACACGGAGAAGCCGTACTGTGATCGACAGAACAATCGAGTATCCAGTGGGGGATGATCCCCCGTCTGCCAGGCTCATCTACGGCGTCGATGTCGTGGATGGTCTCAAGATGCTCGAGGACGAGTCCGTCCAGGTCGTTTGCACAAGCCCGCCCTACTGGGGCCTCCGTGATTATGGAACGGGGACATGGGAGGGGGGCGACGCCGATTGCAAGCACCGCATCGGCGGCCAGGCCATCTGGGAGAAGGCTTCTTTTACCAACTCCACAGGATTGAGGCCGGGGGTGGATGCTTCAAAGTGCCTCGACTGCGGCGCGGCGCGTATCGACGCACAGTTCGGACTCGAGGAGTCTCCACAGGAGTATGTGGCCCGCTTGGTCGAGATATTCAGGGGGATCCGCAGGGTGCTACGGCCCGACGGTGTCGTCTGGTTGAACCTGGGCGACAGTTACATCGGGGGCGGCGGCTCTTCCGGTCACAAGGCGGCGACGACGAACATGGGACGCCCGACAGCTTCCTATGGTGCGGTGCCCACCGGGGGTAGGAAGGTTGCGGATCTCAAGGCGAAGGATCTGGCCGGCATCCCCTGGCGCGTGGCCCTTGCGCTCCAGGACGACGGGTGGTGGCTGCGCCAGGAGGTCATCTGGGCCAAGGCCAACTGTATGCCGGAACCTGTGAAGGACCGCTGTACACGGAACCATGAGACCATCTTCATGCTCACCAAGAGCTCCCGCTACTTCTACGACCACATCGCCATCAAGGAACCGTGTGGGTCCGCATCTGCCGGAAACACATCCAGGAAGTCTCCGGGGGATGTAGGTCGGACTTCGACGGGTCCCGGGGTGTCACCTCCCTGGGACGCATCAGTGGCCTCGGGACGCAACAAGCGGACCGTGTGGAATGTGAACCCCCGCCCCTATCCGGGAGCTCACTTCGCCTGTTGGCCGCCGGAGCTCGTCGAGCCGATGATCAAGGCGGGATCCAGTGAGAAGGGGTGCTGCTCCAAGTGCGGGAAGCCCATGGAGCGGGTGGTCGAGAGGGACGCCCCCGATGACCCCGGAAGGGGCGAGGGTGCGAAGTACAGGGATCCGAGTGTTCTCGGGCGCCAGCATGATGGGCACAGGATGCTCGGCTCCGACTACCAGGCCCAGTTGAACGCCAACCCGCCGAGGACGGTCGGGTGGGAACCCTGCCCGTGTACGAATCCGGCGAAGACCAGGCGGTGCGTTGTCCTTGACCCGTTCTGCGGATCCGCCACTACCGGGATGGTCGCCATGCGACTCGGCCGGGACTTCGTTGGGATCGACCTGAACGAGGAATACATCAACCTGGCTGAATCGAGACTCCTCGGCCGGAAGATCAAGAAGGGCGATCTCGAGGACGGCGGACTTCTGGAAATGTTCAGCGAGGGGGGTCCCTAAAGCGCCCAGCGGCGTATTGACGGGAGGAGGTGTAGACATGCCAAAGATCATCTGGAGAACCGACGTACATCTGTCCGACCGGACGCCACGCTCAAGAACCGACGTGTGGCGGGAGGCCGTGACCGCCAAGCTCCGTCAAGTGGGTGAGTTAGCCCGCACTGTAGGAGCTGATGCTGTTATCGACGGTGGGGACTTCTTCGACATCAAGAGTCCCAGCCGCAACCCCCACGACCTCGTGCGGGAGGTGGCTGACATCCACGAGCAGTATCCCTGCCCTGTGTATGCCAACGTGGGAAACCACGACTGCGTGTACGGCGACTACGAGTACTTGCCGCAGCAGCCGTTGGGTGTCCTGTTCGCCACGGGCGTGTTCAAGCGCCTGTACGACGAGCACGAGCTCATCATCGAGAAGGATGGCGTGAAGGTGCGTGTGGTCGGGGTGCCCTACCACGGCACCAGTTATGACCTGTCACGACTCGACGTGAAGAAGGGCGACGAGGATCACCTGGTGGTGATCTGCCACCTGCTCGCAAGTCCCGCAGGCGGGTCGATGTTCGAGAACGAGGACATCGTGAAGTACGCCGACCTGGCCGAGCTTGATGCCGATGTGTGGATGTTCGGCCACTGGCACAAGGATCAGGGCATCGTTGAGATCGCCCCCGGCAAGTGGGTGGTCAACACGGGGTCAATGACGAGGGGTGCCCTCGTACAGGACGACATGGACAGGAAGCCATGCGCCGTTGAGCTCCGTTTCGGTGGGGTCAGTCCGACGGACACTCCGCTGGAGATCATCCGACACGACCTCAAGATCCCCGCCTCCATAGAGGTGTTTGACGTGGAGGGAAGGGCTCGCGCCGAGATGCAGGAGGGTGTCATGGATGACTTCGTGACCAAACTCAAAGGGACCCTCGCACTCAACGAGGGGCCAGATGCACTCGACGATGCTGTGCGCTCCGCTGATGTCCCCGATTCCGTGCGAGAGAGGGCTATCTCTTACCTAGAGAACGCTTGAGGGTATCGTTACCCGTCGTCCAAAGGAGGAAAGGTCGCTGATGGAGTCCAAGAAGCCACTCTACTGGAGTACGTTGAAGATGTACGAGGAGTGCCCGCAGAAGTGCCTCTGGTCCAGAGGCCGGCCGGGCATTGACCTCGGTGCTGGCCTCGGCAGGCGTAAGCCCGTTGCCAAGCAGCGGTCAGAGCACCACCTCGTCATGGGGTGTGTCCTCGCCGATGTCATGGAGAAACTCTACAACGACGAGTTGTGGAAGGATCCGAAGAAGCTCATCGGTCGCCTCCAGGAGGCTACAAGGGCTCTGTTCGAGAAAGAACTCTCCAAGAGGTTCATAGATTACGACGCATGGGGATGCCCTTCGAGGGAAGAGATGCTCCAGATCTGCATGGACGGCGTGGTCGGGTACATCCGGACCATGAAGGAGAACAAGCTGCTCGGCCCATATGCTCGGGCTGAGGTGGATCTCCGCACCCAGATCGACAAGTGGAACCCCGTGGGGGGCCGCGCTGACCTGATCATCACACGCCCCGATACTGGGACAACCATTTACGATGGCAAGAACTCCCAGTACGTGGGGAAGTACACTGATCCCGACCAGCTCCGCTGGTACGCCCTCATGTACTTCCTGGCCTACGGCAAACTCCCAGACAGAATCGCTTTCATCTATTTCCGCTACCCCTATGGCAAACCCCCTGATGAGGGGATCCCGCCGGATGCCGAGTGGAACGGCCTGGTGGAGGTTCCATTCACAAGGGATGACATCAAGGGTATTGCCCAGAGGGGCAAAGCCGTGGGCAAGTCCATGTGGAGGGGCGAATGGGATCCAACACCGTCCCCTTCCGTCTGTAAGTTCTGCGACTACGAGGATGTCTGCGAGGCCAGACAGGCACAGAAGGCGGCCAACCGTCGCAAGAAGAAGCCTGGGATGATGGACGGTGTGGACGGAGCTGTTCAGTTTGGCTTCGGGGGGGTCCCCCGGGATGCCCCTCCCGTATCCCCTGTGGAGGAGGATTCAGATGCAGAATAAAAAGGATGATATGACGAGAAGGTTGGAGTCCGCCGTTGAGAGACGTCGGCAGGCAGCCTCCCGAACCGAGCGGATCAAGGGTAGATTGGAAGAGGCGCGTACCAACCTCGACAGCGTCGAGGAACAGTGCAGAGCCCGAAAGATCGACCCCAACAAGATCGATGCCGCGGTCGATAAACTCCAGGAGCGGTACGCAACTGCCGTTTCGGCCATTGAAGACGATCTTACCAAGGTGGAGGAAGCCATCCGCCCGTATGAAACAAGATAGACAAGGAGAGAACATGAAGATCACCATCCCCATTGACAACCTACAGGCATCCCTGAGGACCGTGCGGCCCTGCGTCTCATCGGCAGGGACCGACATCACCTCGCACTATGTGTTCCGCAAGACGGAGGACACCGTCCACGTGTATGGGTGGAGTGGGAAGACTTTTGCATCATCGCCAGTGGATTCGTCCTCGGTTGAGGGGTCGGATCCGTTCACCGTAGAGGCAAAACGACTCGATCTGTGGTTGGAAACACTTGGGGACGGGGTTGACATCACCCTCGATCTCGAGGACTTCACCGTGAATGCACAGGCGCCCCGCGGTCGGATCCTGTTCCAGTCTCTCGACCCAGCAACGTTTCCGTGGTGGGACACCCTCCTTGAGTCGGCAGATGCGACTACGACGGTCAAGGCAGACATCCTCCACGCAGCTCTCTCCCATGCAAGGGCATTCGTGTCCTCCCATGAGCATACGCACCCTCAACTGTGCGTTGCTGAAGCGAGGGATGGCGTGTTGTATGCCACCGATACGATGGGGGCTACGGCCATTGATGTCCCGGGGTTGGCGGGCTCAAACATCCGCATCCACGGAAAGGACATCCCGGCCGCCATGTCGTTCCTCTCAGCTCTCGGCGGTGCCGATGTGGTTCTGAAGGAGTGCAGCAAGGCCCAGTTCTTCGTCCACGGGGCTGGATCCGTATTCGGAGAGTCTAGACCTCGGGATCAGTTCCCGAAGCTGACCATCTCGGATGAGGAGTGGAACCAGAGTTGGAAACTCGACGTGTCGGAGATCCAGACCGCCATGCAGTTCCTTTCTTCGGGGGCCTCATGGGACGACAACCGGCTTGTGATGGAGCGCGACGGCGAAGGCAAGGTCGTCCTGTCCATGACATCCACGAACGGCAAGACCCTGACGCAGGAACTCGGAGCAGTCATGACTGTATCCGACGGCGATGAGGACCGCAGCGACTACGGGTTCTCCATCAGTCACTCGCACTTGAGCCGGCTGCTCGGCCTCCACGGATCTGGATCTGTCGAGATGCGTTGCAAGCAACACCCGAAGGGTGGTTGGATACTTGTGCGTGAGGAGCCATCTTCGGCCTTCATCAAGAGGACCGCAATCTCGTGGCTGAAGCCCGCATAGGAGGGGACATGCAACTCGCACCACTGCCCGACATCACACCCCTCCAGACCATGGCCCACAGAGCTGTGGGGCGGAGGGACTCCCTGGAGGGGAGAATCCGGGAAACGGAGGATACGATCTCGGGCCTTGAATCCGACGAGGAGATCCTCGCCCTTGTGTGTGAGCTGTTCCGCAATCTCATCGACGCAGAGGTGAACTCCGGTGTGAAGGCGGTGGAGAGTCTCCTCACCGAGGGCCTGTCGGCTGTGTTCTCCGATCAGGAGATCGCCGTGAGGTCCGAGGTTGGTGTGTCGAGGGGCAAGGTGTCAGTCAGGTTGATCACAAGCCAGAGGCAGCCGGATGGGAGTCTGACGGAGGGAGTGGTGAACAAGTCTTTCGGGGGCGCCGTTTCGACGGTCCAGTCCATCCTGCTACGTCTGACTGTGGTACTTCGCAGGGGTCTTCGCCCCTTACTCCTTCTGGATGAATCCCTGCCTGCGTTCGATGCCAACTACGTCGACGCCATGGGGCGGTTCCTTCGGACTCTGTGTGAGCGAATGGATGCCGACATCCTTCTGGTCACGCACAACACCGCCCTCGTGGATGCAGCTCACAGGGCGTACAAGATCCGACGGACGAAGTCGGGGGCCCGATTTGATCTGGTCCGGGGGTAGGTTTCATTGAGAACCGAGTCCGACATAAGGAAGAAACTCGCGCAGGCGAGGTTCCGGCATCTCAAGAAGCGAGTCCGGACAAGTATATCCAGGAGGCCGCAGAACTGCGTACACAACCGCAAGCTCGGTGACGGAAGCACTCCAGAACGGCCCGCCGTCGGCGTGTGTATGCTCAACGGCGACTGCCCTGACGGGGTCTGTGATGATGCGTTCGGGGGGCGATCTCGTGCGGCAGGTTGCCCCAGCTTCGCACCTCCAGATCCAGAATCCGTAAAGATGGACTTTGAGGACTTCCTTTCGCAGGCCCCTGCTGGCGAGATAGCCTACCTCTTTCCAGATATGGCCGCCCTTCTTTGGGTCTTGGATACTCGCCCAGATGCGGAGACCAACATCCCCGACGGGGAAGACATCCCCCGTACCTCTCCCCCGGCTACGGATCAGGACACGGCAGAAGTCATGGATCTCTCCGAGCTCGAGGTGGCCGACCCCTGGTATGTGTTGTTCATGAGGAAGATCAGTGGACGCTGAACTTCTCAAGGTACACCGTTTCGATTCCAAGACCTTCAAGAAGGGGGGCCGCCCCCTCGCCATGGAGTTCTCCGTGCCGCCGGCATCTGCCCCTCACCTCGTCACAGCCGCGGGACGTGCAGGGCTTATCTGGATTCCCAATGATAGGGGATCCTCGATGGTGCGCGCAGCCTTCCGTGATCAGGCCGTTGAGGGACTGTTCAAGGCCATCGTCCAAGAGGTTGGGATCACTGGGCGCACATGCGAATGGGGGAACTCACATCCTTTCACGCCCGACGGGGTTGCCGCAGCGGTAGCCCACGTCAAGGAGTACGGGATGGAGTGTGACCTCCTCATACCTCCCGATTCCCCAGACTGGCTGCACGGATCCACCTTTCCCGTGGGCAGGGTTGTTGAGGCCGAGTGGATGCGGGGGATGAAATCAGCGGTGGTGGTGGCCTCGGAGCGGGAGCTCCTTGGCTTTGTCGCCCTCCACGGATCCTCGTCTGTCATCGCCTTGGTACACAACCCCAGTAGGGGAATGGCGGTGGCACTGTGAGAATGGCCGAGTGGATCGCTTCCGGGATACAACCACCTGGTCGGGAGGTTGCCTCCTACCTGGCCGGAAGAGGGGTTTCCATCGGACTCATGGAGGGGCTCGGGGTAGGGGAGTGGATTCCGCCCGGAGATTCAGCTCCCGATGCCGAGTTTTCTCGGCGATATGGATCCAGGGGCCAGGCGTTCGGGGGGCGCATCGCAGTCCCCATAAGATCCTCGCGCGGGGAAGTCGTAGGACTCGAGGCCCGAGCTGTGGGGGAGAAGATACTGTCCGGCTACCGCACTCCGGAAGCAGCTTGGAACCCGTCGTGGGTCCAGACTCCGGGAGCTGCGAAGGCCCTCTGGGACGGCGGACGTGCATGGGTTGTTGAAGGGTTGTTCGACCTGGTGGCCCTGTACAAGGTGGTCCCCCGAGGGGATGCCGTGTTTGCGACGCTCCGGGCCGCCCTCGGTAGACGGGAGGTGGAGTTCTTTCGCCGCTTCTGCACAGCGGGCGTGGTCATGGCCTATGACAATGATGAAACGGGCCGGCGGGCAACCGACGGATGGTACGACGAGGCCGAGGAGCGGCACCGCATGGGAGCTCTCCGAGCCCTCGAGAGGGCGGGTGTTTCACATGTGAGGGCGTGCAAGTACCTGGGTAAAGATCCAGGTGCCGTGTGGGAGACCCGCGGCATCGAAGGACTCACCGCTGATTTTGGCGGCATCTGACTAACGATATAGGGAGAGAAAATGGAATACTGGCAGGCAGGCGCCGATTCAGGCGTACCCGAAATCATGAAAGGCCTTTTGGGCCACCATCCGGACCTGGTCCTCGTCGAAGACGAGATCGCTGTGGTCTTCAGGGAGAAGGCATCGAAGCGCGGCGGGAAGGTCGTTCTCGGCAACGCCAAGAAGGCTCCAGGCCTTGTGGGTGTCCTTGGTGATACCGATTACAAGTTCGTCCTCGAGCTCGCCTACGACGAGTGGTCCACGCTTACGGGCAAGCAGAAGACGGGTCTTATCGACCACATGCTTTGTGCCTGCGGCGTCGAGGAGAATCCGCAGACTGGCAACATGAAGTGCTTCATCCGCACCCCGGATGTTGCATACTTCTGGGACGAACTCGACAGGCAGGGCGACTGGCGTCCACGGGGCGATGAGGGTGAAGCTCATCCCATGGCGGGCAAGATCGCGGAAATGTTCGGTCCCACAAACTGAAGGGGGTCCAGATCGGGTCCCCTTCCGTATTGATGCGGGGGAGGAAAAATGGCTCTCGACACTAAATACAGGCCGGCGGGGTTCGACGATGTCATAGGGCAGTCGTCGACCGTCCGCATCCTTCGGGAGTTCGTCGGATCCGGATCCGGATTCCGACAATCCTACCTGTTCGCAGGTCCTCACGGGTCGGGCAAGACCACCCTCGGGCGCATCCTCGCCAGGGCTCTCCTGTGTGATGATCCTCCGGGAGGGGATCCCTGTGATGCCTGTGATTCGTGCCTCGACATTCTACGGTCGGGATCCTCTGCCGACTTCGTGGAAGTGGATGCTGCCACCAACAGCGGCAAGGACAACATCCGCAAGATTGTGGAGCAGATTCAGTACAGCTCGTTCAGTGGCAAGCGTCGCATCTACCTGTTCGATGAGGCGCACCAGCTCAGCCGTGATGCCCTCGATGCCCTCCTCAAACCTATGGAGGACGCCGTCCTCGGGACGGAGGACAAGCGCCTGGTCTGTATCTTCTGCACAACGGAGCCCGAGAGGATGAGGGCGACGGTCGTGAGTCGCTGCGCCCCCACCTTCGTCATCCGGAGGGCCTCAACGGAGGAGATCGTAGGGAGACTGTCCTGGGTGTGTGATTCCGAGGGCATCCAGTACGATCCAGATGCCCTTGCACTTGTGGCTGAATACAGTGAGGCGCACATACGCGATGCCCTCAAGGCGGTGGAGGGCGTTTCCATGGTGGGGCGCATATCCACGGATTCCGTTTCGGAGTATCTCCGCCTCGACACTGTCTCCACCGTGCTGTCCCTCTTGGAGGCTATGGGTGGTGGGGACGTTCGGGAGGCCCTGTCCATCGCAGGATCCCTTGTGGAGGTCGCCTCCCCAGCAACCCTGTACGGGAAGGTTTCCGACACAGCGATCACCATCTACTCGGGAGGACTCGGAGCTTCGGCTTGGCCCTCGTGGTGGGATCCCGCAAGGGCTTCGGAGATGGCCCTCTCACTCGGCCCCCGTGCTGGGGCCATAGCCAGCCGGTTTGCATCCCGCCCCGGCCGCGTGTCCCCCGTCGTGTTTCTCTGTGATGTGGCGGCCGCCGCGCGTGAGTCCCTCGTCCCTGTGGAGGACGCTCCAATGGTGCAAGTACGCGCAGCACCTCCCAAAACCCCCCCTCAGGCTTCACGCATCGGGGGAGCTAACGGCGGTAAGATCTACAACACGGTGGAGTTCCAATCGGAACCCTCTGTTGTGGGCGGTTCATACCTGGATCCCCGCGGTGTAAACAAGTCGGGGATAACGGATGCAGCAGACAACATCAGGAAGGATAGGGGACTGGAAAAGAAGGTCGCCCCTACCGCTCCAGCGCCGCTTATGCGCCCTGGTGATTTTGCACGGATTGTCCTTCTACGACTCTCGGAGTTGAAGGGGGGCGTAGATGGCGGACCGGCGCGATGCGAAGACATGGGTGATTCTCGAGCTCACAAAGACGGGTGAGCAGAAGGCCGAGGACGGCTCACTTGAGGCGTCCCTGCGCAGAATACTGAGTCTGTCGAAGGACACCGATGTCTTTGTCCCCTCTTCTACCTACAGCAAGGGCGGAAGGACGGTCACGATCCATCTGATGGAGGGGTACGCCTTCGTTTCTTCAGGTCTCAATGAAACCACATACTTCAAGGGTGAGCAGACGCCCGACATCAAGCGGGTGATGTCGTCCGCCAGCCCTTCCGGTATGCGTGTCATACACACGCTGACCGACCGGGAGGTGTCCAAGATGCGGGACCAACTCCGATCCCTTGTGATCGGAGATGTGGAGATCGGATCCTTGGTCGCCGTCACCGATGGAATGTACAAGGGGCTGGACGGAAGGGTGCTGGATCTGGAGAGGGATTATGCAATCCTCCGGATAGAGATGCGGTCGCTGGCCGTCATCACCAAGATACCGCAGATTTTCCTCGAGGTGGACGTCCCTAATGCCGGATAGAATCATTCTATCCATGGGTATTGTTCTTACCTTGAGATTGGAGTGAGGTGTGGCTTGGTGCGGATACATGGTTGACCCTATTGACATAGAGACAAGGTTCTCTAACAGCGACTCGCTGGCCTACATGGACTCGATCTTCACCGAGCCCACCGATGAGGATCTCGAGCTCATAGACCGCATCCAGGATGTTCTGGACCACCTCCCCCCGAGGGAGGCCGACTTCGTTGAGCTCTACTTCTTCCGCCACATGAAGCAGACCGACATCGCCAACATCTTCAGAGTGTCCCAGCCGACCGTCTGCTACAGGCTCCAGCGCGCCACTATCCGCATCCGGTTCCTCCTCGATATGCCGACCGTCGACATGGACGACCTCCGCAAAGACATGCGGGGGTTCCTGGCCGACCCCATCGACGTCGATGTGATGTGCTTCATGTATGAGACGAGGTGCCAGAGCGAGGTGGCCAAGAAGCTCGGGGTGTCCCAGGGGTTCGTGCGGCATCGGTTCATCCGGACCATCGACAAGATGGAGGTCGTTCCGACCATGATGGAGTATGCGTCCCTGTTTCGGACCATATCCAACAATCTGTCCGTCCTTCGGGAGATCCGGCGGGTCCCTAAGGACGACGGCCCCATCTACGCTGTGGACTAAGCGGGTTTCGGTGTTCCTCCTATCCCGCCGTAGGGGGAGAGGGCAAAGGAGGCTAACCAGCCCATGAGTAAACCATCGAAGAAAAGGATCGTGATGACTCGCCTTGTCGCCGAGAGGTGGCTTGGGGATCTCTCATCCCCGGAGTACCGCATCTCAATCTATGAGGCCGGTACCAAGGCACCGGTGCGGAACCTGGCCTCCCTCCTTCGATCTTTCAGGGACGGCAAGGCCCCCATCAGGGGCATCCCGCAAATCTCCGATCTCGGCGTCGAATCTCCTGAAGGGGATGGGACCATCACTATCTGGTCATCGGATCACTCCAGCTTGATCCTCCTGGACAAGTGGCTCGCCGACAGGGGCTATGAAACAACGGGGATCTGGTAGATGGCGCTTTCAAGGATGCAGACAGAGATCACTTACAAGTCCACGGCAATAACCGGGGGCGAATACTACTTCACGGTCGTCATGGACATGGCTCAGGCGGTGTCCGTCAGGGACATCAAGGCCCCTACTGGACTCATCCGGGACTCCGCCACGGAGATCCCCAAGGATGTGTCCGAGGACATCCAGACGGCTATCGGAAACTTGGAGGACCTCGTGGCACAGACATCAGCAACCAACGGCACCCTGACTTTCACTGCCGAGACCTCGAAGGCCGTGGTCTTCGCCACGGCATACGCCAACACCAACTACCGGGTGGCCCTGGAGACGGGGGACTTCATCCCGGTCCGGGTCACGACCAAGACGACCACCGGATTCACCGTCGAGGCCGGCATCACCTACACAGGAAACGTCGGGTACGACGTGTTCGTATGAGGAAAATATGAGCATCAAGGCTGATACCAGACACACCATGAAGAACCCAGGCTCCTGCCCAGGCTGCTACGAGGACGACCCCCGGTACATCCACGACGAGGTGTACGGCGGCGACAAGTGGAGGGAAGTCAGGCACGGGTGTGATGTCTGCGGGACCCGTTGGGAGGAGATTCATTCGACGACCCCCGACAGTGT
>Ga0209402_10001592_pt1 | contig 24286 bp, 21 predicted proteins | sample ArcticOcean_MG_C_3_FD_187437 | JGI IMG/M metagenome (GOLD analysis project Ga0209402, IMG submission 187437) | Marine microbial communities from western Arctic Ocean - ArcticOcean_MG_CB8_126 (SPAdes) (version 2) | ecosystem: Environmental > Aquatic > Marine > Oceanic | place: Arctic Ocean... | reverse complement strand
TTGATTATGATAAAGAAATGATAGCTAAATCAATTAATTTGAGTAAAGATACTACTCCAAGCATAAAATTTTTTACGATGAGTATGGATGATATTTATCAAACAAATATTTTACCTAAAAATTCATTTGATCTGATCTATTCAGTATATGCATTCTATTACACAAAAAATGAATTCAAATTACTAAATAATTTAAAAGAAATTTTGAAATCAAATGGCAGAATTTCAATAATTGGACCTTATTCTGATAATAACAAAAATTGGTGGGATTTTCTTGAACAATTTATGACCGTTCCTGATTCACTAAAAAAATTTGCAAATACTGAATTTATGCAAGGTATAGAAGAATATGCAAAAACAAATTTTCAAGATGTAAAATTTACTGAATTTTCAAATCAAATTACTTTTCCATCTATTGACATATTTCGACAATATTGGAAATCTAATATCTATTATGATCCTAAGTATGATTCAGAATTTGAATTGTATGCCAAAAAACATTTTGAAAAATTTAATAATTTTCAATACTCGAAAAAAGCTGAAATTATTACCATGAAAACTCCAATAATTTCATAATTCTACTCAGTATGAACTATTTTTCATTGTTAACCCTGAAAAACTTGTTGAATATTATTTTTGTAATCTAATCATGCAATCCATTTTAATGATTTTAAGAGTGTTTTTAAGTCTGTATTAGACAATTCTTTCACATTATTAGAACCATAATCTACAAATTCATTTTCTCCTTTTTTAATATCTGTATCAAATAGTTTTTGTTTTTTTATGACAAAGTGATTTTTATCCTCAATTGTATGTCTCATTTCTTCATTTGAAACTAATATTTCATGTAATTTTTCTCCAGCTCTTATTCCAATATACTCAATTGGATAATTTTTTTTATTAGTTTTTAATTCTGCATATGCTTTTGCTAAATCATTTATTTTAACAGAAGGAGCTTTTTTCACAAATATTTCTCCCCCTTTTGAATATTTTAAAGAATGAAATACAAGATCAATTGCCTCACTTAATGTTAGCATAAATCTAGTCATTTCTGGATGCGTAACTGGCAGAGGCTTTTTTTCAGCGATTTTTCTATCCCATACTGGAATAACACTTCCTCTACTTCCTAAAACATTACCATATCTTACACATGAAAAAACTGTATTATTTTTTTCTAGATCATCTGAAAGAATAATTTTTTCTTGTAATGCTTTTGTCATTCCCATTGCATTAACTGGTTTTACTGCTTTGTCAGTACTTATAGCAACAACCTTTTTCACATCTCTTGCAACAGTTGCTTTAACAATGTTGTAAGTTCCTAAAATATTGGTTTTTACGGCTTCAAAAGGTTGTTTTTCTACAGTTGGTACTTGTTTTAGTGCTGCTGCATGAAAAACTATATCTATATTCTTCATAACAGAATACAAACGATCATAATCTCTTACATCTCCTATCAAAAATTCAATTTTTTTTAATATTGGTTTTCCACTTAGCTCTTGCTGCATTGAATATTGTTTATCTTCATCTCGACTGAAAATTTTAATTGTCTTTGGCTTAAGATTCATCAATTCTAAAATTATTTGTCTACCAAAACTTCCAGTCCCTCCAGTAATCAGGATATTTTTATTATTTATTATCGATGAATAATTCAATTAAATCGGCTTAATAATCTAAATTAATAAGTTTAATCACCTAATTCTTGAAAATACCTTTTTAATCCCATTATTTCAATCAAAAGTCATGAAAGTAATGACAGTAATGGGAACAAGGCCTGAAATCATCAAACTAAGTAGAATCACTCCATTGCTTGACAAGCATTTTGATCATACTATTGTATTTACTAATCAAAACTATACCCCAGAAATGAGTTCAATTTTCTTTAAAGATATGAAAGTGAGGAAACCTGATTATAATTTGAAGATTAAAACTGGACAATATGGCTCAGAAGTAGCTGATATTATAAAAAAATCTCATGATGTTATGATAAAAGAAAAACCTGATCTTTTGTTTTTGTTAGGAGATGTAAATAGTGGATTGTCTGCTCTTTCTGCTGCTAATCTTGGTATCAAAATTACACATATTGAAGCAGGTATGCGTTCTTATGATTCAAGAATGCCTGAAGAAAGAAATAGAAAAATTATTGATCATCTTTCGTCAGTTAACATGGTTTACACTTACAACTCTAAACAAAATTTAATTAGAGAAGATCTTCATTCTCGTTCGATTTATGTTGTAGGAAATCCTATAGTAGAAGTTTTATCTCATAATGTTGACAGAATTGAAAAGAGTGACATTCTTAATCATCTTGATTTGACAAATAAAGAGTATATTCTTGTAACTTCTCATAGAAGTGAAAATGTTGATGATCCTGAGACATTAAAACAGATCTTTAAAGGATTAGGAGAAGTTTATACAAAATTCCAAAAATTAATAATTTATCCAATGCATCCAAGAACATCTAGTAAATTAATTAACCAAAAAATCCCAAAAGGTATAAAAATTATTCCACCTGTAGGATTTTTTGAGTTTTCTAAATTAGAAAAACATGCATTTTGTATAATTACGGACTCTGGAACTGTTTCTGAGGATGCGTCATTCTTTAAAACTCCATGTGTTACATTACGTGAGAGTACTGAACGTCCAGAATTAATTGAGATTGGTTCTACTATTTTATCTGGATTAGGTACTCAAAAATTAGTAGACTCTGTAATGACAATTACTTCTTCTGATAGAAATTGGGATTGGCAAAAAGCATTAGGTGATGGTTCAACATCTCAAAAAGTTGTCAATATTTTACAAGGAAAAATTTTCTGATAACCTAGTCTATATAGAAACATTTACAGCCTTTTCAAAATAACTTTGAATATGGCTATTTTGATCACTGGTAAAAACAAACCATTATCTATTGAATTAAAAAAACTCCTTTCTAATACATTATGTCCAGATTCAAATGAGATTGATTTAACATCTAAAAATGATGTAGAAAATTATTTGTCAAATAATGATATTGATACCATAATTCATGTGGATGCGTTACATAGCATCAAAAATTGTGATAATGATAAGGTACTTGCTATGCAAATAAATTTTAACAATACTAAAAATTTGGTTGATGCTATAAAAAAGCATCCTGAAATAAAATTTATTTTAATTAGTACACCATGTGTGTTTAATGGAAAAGATGGTATGTTTTTAGAAAATTCAATTCCTTCTCCTGTAAATTTCTATGGTTCAACTAAATTACTTGCAGAAAAAGAAGTTGAAACTCTAACTAATTATTTAATAATTAGAACAAATTATGTTGCACGAAAACCTTGGTCATATCCTGAGGCATTCACTGATAGATTTAGTACTTATTTATTTGCAGATCAGGTGGCAAAAGCTATAGTTGAACTTCTATCAGAAAATTTTAACGGTATTTTACATATTACTGGGGATAAAAAAATTTCAATGTTTGAATTGGCAAAATTAACTACTCCTAATGTAAAACCTATTACTTTGGAAAATTACTCTGGACCTACATTAAATGTTGATATGAGTTTAGATACTAAACGATGGAAAAAATATAAAATAAATTAAATTTTTAATTAATTTTTATAATACAACTTATCTATTATTATAAAATATACAACCTGCACTACAGCTGAAATTACTATAGAAAATGCGACTCCGTTTAATCCATACATGCTTCCTAATACTATAATACTAATAATTTGAATCATTAAATATAATCCTGATCCAATAATTACAATCTTACCATCTTCTGAACCTAAATATTTTGAAATATATGTTGAAGCAATAGCTGATGGAACTATTGAAACACTCATGATTTGAATAACTACTATTGCTTCTGTAAATTGTGGAAATACTATTGGAAGCAATATTGGTGACAATACTATACTAAGTAGAGCAAAAATAATTGATATGATAATAATCATTTTTTTAACTAATTTGGTAGAGTTTCCACTGGCATCATGTGTTAATGCATATGAAAATAACATACCTGGAATTAAATATAATAATCCAATAAATTGTAATCCGAGTTGATAATTTCCAAGAAGAGCAAATCCCAATATTGGAGCAATAATAATTTTATCTAATGAACCATTAAATGCCTCAGATATCTGTAGCAAAAAACTATTGATAGAAAATTTATATTTATTTTTTAAAGTTGGAAAATCTATTTTTACTTGTCTAAATGTTTTATACATCATTACAATAAAAAATAAAAATGACATTGCCATGCCTAACATAATTCCTTGTAATCCAATTAAATGATATAGAACAATAGAAAATATTACAAGCATTATTTTTTGAGTAATTATAATTTTAGAATACTTTGAAAATAATTTTTGTCCAATTAATTCAGCTGTAATTAATGTAAAAATAACAAATCCAATAATATACAAACTAATTGTTATGCTGTTATCAACAACGAAGAAAATAATTAATGCTGTAATTCCAGATGAAATTAAACCTATTAGAAAAATTGTTGATTGAATTTTAATATTTTTTGCACCGTATACAATTAATAAATTTGACATTCCAAGAGATGATATCGTTCCTGCCATTATGCCTATGGCCATCAGATAACTTATCTCACCATAACTTTCCGTTCCAAGTAATGATGCCATGTATAACCAAAATATACCACCAATTCCATTGGTCACTAAGGTCCCAATACTGTATAATGATAAATCTCTAAATTTATTGGTAATAATTTTAAGCTGATTCCAAATGTCTTTCATTTTTAATAATTTGAATATATCATGTTAATTAATTAGTATAACAATTAACAGTACTCAAAAATTAACTTGATACATTATTTTTCTGCGCATGCCTAAAATAGTAGAGTTAATTTTTATCTCAAATTTACTCTATATTGATTGCTTAAAATTCTATTTTTAGAATTATGACATTAGTTTATTATATATTTAAAATTCAACTAATTACAGTTTAAATGAAAATATTAATCACAACTAATACTATTCCAGATAAGACTGGAACTTACATAGTTCTTAAAAATATCATTCCATATTTAATGGAAAACAATGAAGTTACAATTTTAACAAATCAGTGTGATGTTGATATAAAATGTAATCAGTTAGTTCAACTTTCAACTAGTAATATTTTTTCACAATATTTTTTCACATCAGGTTTAAGTAAATTATTACGTGATGGATTTTTTAATGATTTTGATATTATACATGCATTTGAATATCCATTACATACTACAGATTTTCTTACACTGAAAAAATCTCAATTTAATGTACCACTTTTAATTAGTACACATGGAAGTTTAGATCAATTTGGTCCATTCCCATTAAATTATCTCAAAAAAATTCATAATTATTTTATGCTTAGATATAAAAATAATATTTCAAATTATATTGCTTGTAGTGAGACTGAAAAAAAGAGTCTTATTAAATGTGGAATAGATGAAAATAAAATTCTTTATGTTCCATTAGGTGTTAAATCTTTAAAATTAGATTTTACAAAAAGAGTTGGAAAAAATATTACATATATTGGAAGATTAGCTAAAAGTAAAAATGTAGAATTATTGATTAAAACATTTGCACAATTAGATAATACTGACGCTAATTTGATAATAGCTGGTCCCGATTATGGGGAATTATCTATATTAAAAAATCTTGTGCAAAAATTAAAAATAGAAAATAGAGTTACTTTTACAGGATGGATTTCTGAAAAAGAGAAAATAGAATTATTATCTAAAACATCCATTTTTGTTCATCCATCATTAGAAGATATATTTTCTTTATCTCTTGCAGAAACATCTGCGTCTGGAGTACCAGTAATTGCATTTAGTGGAACTGGTACTTCTGAGATCATTACTGATATGGTAACTGGAAAAATTGTTAAAGAAAGAAATTTAGAATCATTAAGAGATGCTATAGATTACATTTTAAGTAATCCAGATCTCATAAAGAAATTTTCAGAAAATGGTCGTGTTTTAACTACTAAAAAATACAATTGGTCACAAACTGCATCTGATTTACAAAATCTTTATTCAAGTTTAATTTAATTTTTATATCATTAGTCATATTCTTTTAATATTTTTTACTATATGTAACAAAGAATTAATTATATCTTAAAATTTTTCTATAATGAATTGCTTTTAGGACTTTCCCCTGTGAGATTAAGTTTTGCAGGTGGTGGAACAGATATGCCTGAATTTTATGATGATAATGGTGGATGTGTTGTTTCTTCTACAATCAACCATTTTACTTATGTTATTGCACATCCAAGATCTGATAATTATATCCAAATCTTTTCTCCAGATTTTCAAGCTCATAATAAACCTGTAAAATTTAAGAATCTTGTTCCAAGACAAGGTACTGAATTTCCAGTTGCTTTTATTCAATATTTGAAATATAAAAAAGGAATTAATATGATGATTTCTAGTGATGTTGCCCCACATTCAGGTCTTGGTTCTTCAAGTTCTCTTGCAGTAAACATTGTAAATATTATTTCAAAATTACAGAAAAAAAATTTAAATCTTAATACTGTATGTGAAACTGCACATTATGTACAAAGAAATGTTCTTAAAGCGCCATTAGGAAAACAGGATGAATATATTTGTGCATTTGGGGGGTTTAATTTTATAACTTTTTCAAAAAATAAAATTAAAGTTAATCCATATTCTTTTTCAAAAAATTCTGTACTTGAATTAGAAAAAAATTTATTATTATTTTATATTGGAGCCCGTCCTAGTGATAACATTCTTACAACTCAAATTAATAGAACAAAATCACGAGATCTAAAAACTATAACATCATTAAAAAATGTAAAATCTATAGCAGAAGCATTACATGATTCTCTTTCTAATGATGATTTTACAAAATTTGGTCAATTATTACATAAGGGTTGGATTCAAAAGAAAAATTTTTCAGATGATATGACTAATAAAAAAATTGATACATTATATGAAAAGTCATTAAAACTTGGTGCATTGGGTGGAAAATTGACTGGTGCAGGTGGAGGAGGACATTTATTATTATATTGTGAGCCTAATAAACAAAAATCTATCATAGATGAAATGAAAAAAAATAAAATTAAACATATTCCATTTTCTTTTCAATCTGAAGGTTCTAAAATTTTAAATTTATATGACTATACACCAAGCAAATAGGTGTTGGAAGATATATCAACATTATTCAATGACTATCTACATGAACAGAATTTATGTTTAGAAGAAATTTTAAAAAATGACAGTATAATAAATAATATAATTAGTATCTTAATTAATGCAAGAAATTCTGGAAAAAAAATATATACTTTTGGTAATGGTGGTTCAGCATCAACTGCATCCCATTTTGTATCTGATTTATTAAAAACTACTATTACAAAAGATGATAAAAGATTTATTGCAATTTCACTAGTTGATAATTTTGCAGTAAATTCAGCTTGGGCTAATGATGTTTCTTATGATGATATATTTATTGAACAATTAAGAAATTTTTTAACTGATGGTGACATTGTAATTGCATTTAGTGGAAGTGGTAATTCAATTAATGTAACTAAGGCATTAGAATATGCAAAAACAAAAGGTGCTATAACTATTGGATTCACTGGAATGTTGGGGGGAAAATTTCCCAAATTATGTGATTATTCTTATCTTGTTCCAAGTAACAATATGTTGACCATTGAATCTTTTCATATTATGGTATGTCATGGGATAATTTTTACTATAAGAGCATTAGGCGATCCTGTTTTTAAGTATGAGTAAAAATAAAGCTGTATTTTTAGATCGTGATGGTGTAATTAATAGAAATAAAATTAATTATGTAAAAACAATTGAGGAACTTGAAATTTTACCTTCAATTGGAATTCCTATAAAAAAATTAAAAAATAATGATTATTTTGTTATTGTAATAACTAATCAGTCACCCATTAATCGTAAACTAATGACACATGAACAATTAAACATGATACATGCATCTATTCAACATTATCTTGAATTTTTTGATACTTCTATTGATAAATTTTATTTTTGTCCACATATGCCTGAAGAGAATTGTAATTGTAGAAAACCTAATACTGGAATGTTGATGCAAGCTATATCTGAATTTAATATTGAACCTACATTAAGTTGGATGATTGGAGATAATGATTCTGATATTCAAGCTGGTTTAGCAGCTGGATGTAGAACTCTTAAGATTTGTGATAACACAAATTTAGAATTAGCTGTGGATAAAATTTTGAATTCATAATCTTCTTTATTTCAAAATTTAAATTCTTATTAGTTAAATAGAGTCCATTATTAGAAACTCTATAAAATTGAAAATTTTAATTACTGGTGGTGCAGGTTATGTGGGATCAATACTTATTCCAGAATTAATTAAAGATGGACATTTTGTTTATTGTTTAGATCGTTTCTTTTTTGGACAAGATTTTTTGTCATCTAAAAAATTTAAAAATTCTTTACAATTAATTCAAGATGATATACGATGGTTTGATTCAAAAATTTTAGATGGAATAGATGTAGTTATGGATTTAGCTGCTTTATCTAATGATCCTGTAGGTGATTTAGATCCAAACAATACATATGAAATTAATCATCTCGGACGTTCCCGTGTTGCAAAACTAAGTAAGGCAGCTGGTGTACCAAAATATATTCTAGCTTCAAGTGCAAGTATTTATGGTCAGCAGGATCACATAGCAACTGAAGAATCATTAGTATCTCCACTTACTGCATATTCAAAAGCTAATAGAAAAGCTGAAATTGATATACTTCCATTATCTAGTGATAATTTTTCTGTAACTGTACTAAGATTTTCTAGTGTATATGGAATCTCTCCTAGAATGAGATTTGATTTAGCTATAAATGGAATGGTTTTAGATTTTTTTAAAAATAGAAAAATTACAATTTTTGGTGGAAATAATAAAAGACCTTTTATTCATATTAATGATGCCGTACAAGCATACAAATTGCTTCTTACTACTCCTGTTTCAAAAATTAATGGACAAATTTTTAATGTTGGTTCAAATGAACAAAATTATGTAATTTCTGAACTAGCAAGGGAAGTTGGTTATTCTTTAAATCCAAATTGTGAATTAGAAATAAGAGACACACCTGATAATAGATCATACTTTGCATCATTTGATAAAATACGTGATACTTTAAATTTTAAACCACAAAATAATGTTAAAGAATCTTCAAAAGAAATACTTACAGCATTACAAAATAACACTTTGGATTATGGTGATAAAACTATAACATTAAAGTGGTATAATCATATTAAAAATACTCCCGATTTACTCGAGAAACTTTCAATTAATGGAAAATTTCTATAGATTCTAAAAGTTTTAAAACCTTTTGATTTTCTTTATTGTTATGAAATTTATTCCTAAAAAAATACATAATTCATTTATTGTTGAAATTGAAAAAAATGAAGATGAACGTGGATTCTTTGCAAGGACTTATGATGTTAATGAATTTAAAAAATATGGATTAAATTCTAAAATTGTTCAATGTAATATCAATTATACTAAAAAAAGAGGAACTGTAAAAGGTCTACATTATCAAAAAACTCCTTTTGAGGAAGCAAAATTAATTCGTTGTATACGAGGTAGTGTTTATAGTGTAATAGTTGATCTTAGACCTGATTCTCCTACATACAAACAATCTGAATCTATTGTTCTTTCTGAAAATGAATATTGTTGGAGATATATACCTGAACTATGTGCTAATGGAATTCAAACACTTGAAGATGACACTGAAATAATTTATCAAGTAACTCAATTTTATGCCCCAGAATCTGAAGGTGGAATTAGATGGAATGACCCTACTTTTAAAATTGAATGGCCACTACCGTCTCAATCAATTTCTAAAAAAGATCAATCTTGGAAAGATTTTTTAGTTTAATTTTATAAAAAAATTATTTATTTTTCAAAAATATTTCAAATTCTTTTATCATACCTTCAATTTTATCTAAAACATCAGTTGGGTGAAAATTAAATTCTTTCTTTATTTTAATTATTGATGTTTCAGGATATGAGTATTCTTTAGCATCTAATGATACTTCAACACTACAACCTGTAATTTCAGATATTTTATTAATTAATTTTTCTGATTCTATATTTTTTCCACTTGCAATATTATAGATTTTATCTTTTCCATTAATTGCAATTTTAGGAATTAAATCTAATACATCATCAATATAGACATAATCTTTTTTACTTGAAAGAGTTGTAAATATTTTTATTTTATTTTTAATGATAGCATCTCTGATTATTGATGGTAAAAATAACTTTGAAGTAAAATTATTTCCAGTCACATTTGTAAGTCTTACAATATGTACTCGAGGATTTTCTGATGCAATGCATAAAGATTCACCCATAATTTTTGATATTCCATACAAATCATCTTTATCTGTAGGATTAAAAATCAGATTATCATTTTCTTTTGTTGAATTTATTTTATTATAAACTCGGCCACCAGAAAAATAAACCAATGATTCAAAATTTGAATTTTCTAAAATATTTTTTAATTGACAAACATGAGCATCTACTGCATCATATGGTCTTTGTATAAAATTTGGAACACCTGCTGAATAAATGACATGGCCTAAATCTATTCCTTTTAGACTCTCTTTTCTAATTTCAGGTGTAAAGCATTCGTGCCCTTTTTTTTCTAAATACTTGGTGAATTCTTTTCCTATGAATCCTTTAGAGCCTAATACTGTGTATTTCATACATTTTTTTTATTTATATGACTAAAAACCATTTCTTACTTAATGAGTGATATTTTATAGTGACGTATTTATACAAAAATCAATATTTATTGGTATGAAGATTTTTTTGTGTGATCTTACATATAATACGAATAGAGTAGCTGCAGAATCATATCCGCTAAATGTTGCTTTTATTGCAAGTTATTGTCTTAAAAAATTTGGTTCTAAAGTAGATATTACATTATTCAAATATCATGCAGATTTAGAAAAAGCTATTGATGAATCAGCTCCTGATATTCTTGGATTGAGTAATTATTCATGGAATAGTAATCTTAGTAGAGAAATGTTTAAAATTTTTACTAAAAAAAATCCTAATGGCTTGAGAGTTTTTGGTGGTCCAAACTTCCCATTAGATTTACCATCACAACAAAAGTTTTTTGATGATTTCCCATATTTTGATATCTATGTTCCAGAAGATGGTGAAGTTGGTTTTTCAAATATTGTTGAAAAAGCTTTATCTGTAAATATAACTGAAATAAAAACCAAAATTTTGCAGGATCCTGTTGAAGGATGTATCATTAGACATAATGACGGTAAGTTACTTTATTCATTAGCCGTTCCAAGAATAAAAAAATTAGATGAAATACCTTCACCATATACTTCTGGACTTTTAGATCCATTTTTTAATGATGATGTATTAGTTCCAATGCTCCAAACAAATCGAGGATGTCCTTTTACTTGTACATTTTGTGCCGATGGTAGAGACACTGTAAATATGGTAAATCGATTTTCAACTGAACGAATAAAATCTGATATAGAGTATATTGCAAGTCATGTTCCAAAAAATATTCATACATTATTTATTACTGATTTAAATTTTGGAATGCTTCCAGGAGATTTAGAAACCTCAAATACAATAGCAAGTATGAAAACAAAATATAATTATCCTCATAGAATTCTTGCAACTACTGGTAAAAATAATAAAGAACGAATTATCAAATCTGTTGAATCTCTTAACGGAATTTTATCTTTATCTATGTCTGTACAGTCTTTAGATGAAAATGTCTTAAAAAATATACAAAGATCAAATATTAGCACAGATGAAATGCTTGGTCTTATGCCTACTATTAAAAAAAGTGGCTTAAGTACTATTGCCGAAGTTATCGTTGGATTACCTGGAGAAACGTATGAATCTAATTTAGAAACAATACGGAAATTAGTTAATGCAAAATTAGATGATATTCTTCAATACACTTGTATGATTCTTCAAGGTTCTGAAATGGGTACTCCAGAACAAGTTTCAAAATGGAAATTTGAAACAAAATATCAAATTTTACCTGAAGATTTTACAACACTAAGTAATGGAAAACGAATTTGTGAATATGGTGAATATGTTGTTAGTTCAAAGGATCTTTCTTTTGATGAATATATTGAATTACGTATGCTAGCACTTACACTTTGGTTAACCAATAAAGGAATATTATATAATTCACTTTTAAAATTATTAAGACAACAAAATGTGGATGTATTTGAATTATTTTTTCAAATGGTTAAAAGACGTAAAAATGCTTCAAAATCTGTTCAAGATATCTTTGAAAGTTTTTCTAAATCAACTAAAAATGATATGTATGATTCCCCTGAAGAAATTTTTTCCAAACTTGAAGATGATGAATTTTATCAAGAATTACTTGACGAAGAAATTGCTCATAATGTAGTTCGTTATCATGTTGCTATAGTTATGGCAACATGTATGGATGAATGGACAGAATATGTTTTAGCAGTTGCTTATGACTTACTTCAAGAAAATAACAAATTTGATGAGGAACTGGAAATACAATTTAACGATGTAGCAAATTTCTGCCGTGGTAAAGGTCATAATCCATTAGGGAAAAATAGAATGGAGACTAATCCTAAATTTATTTTCAATTATGATATTCCAAAATGGTTAGATGACAACGATGATGTCTTATCTTTAGATGAATGTGTTCTTAGAAATAAAACTACAGGTATTTTCAAATTATCTGATGAAAAATTTACAGTTGTTGAAGATAATCTAAATTTATTTGATAATACTTTTAATGGCTACTATAAAGGACTAAAAATGCTACCTCAGCATGTTTTATATCGTGATATTCAGTATGAAAACTAATTTATTTGATAATATTTAACAAATATAATTTTTTTGCAGTAAATTCTAATATGGTTTTTAAATCTTTTTCACCATAAATTATTTTAATTTAATTAATTTTAACAACTAATTAATAATATAATTATAGCCTAAATAACATGCAAATTAAGGTTAGTAGTTCACAGTTTAATTATACATATGGGAACAGAATTCATTTCCCATACAGCATAGCCTTACTTGTATCATATATTAAAACTAAAGAAAAATTTTCTCAGTTCAAATTTGAGAAAACATTTGTTTTTAGAAATGAAGAAAAAATAGAAGAATATGTTGAAAAGTGTAGAGATTCGGACATTCTATTATGTTCTTGTTATGTTTGGAATTGGGAAATTACTACTTTAGTTGCAAAGAAGGTTAAAGAGATTAACCCTAAATGTTTGATAATATTTGGAGGGCCACAGGTACCGGAAATTCTTGAGGATTTTTTTGAGAAATATCCTTTTGTAGATATTGCAGTTCACGGGGAGGGAGAAATTATTTTTGAGAATATCCTTTCAGAATATTTAACGGAAAAAAATTATTTCAAAGTAAAAGGTATCTCTACAAAAGATTTTACAACAGAACCACAAGAAAGAATCAAAGATTTTGATTCGATGCCATCACCGTATTTAACAAATACAGTGTTAGATTTAGTCGATATTGTTGACGGTTATCAATGGATTGCATCTTGGGAAACAAATAGAGGTTGTCCATACCAATGCACATTTTGTGATTGGGGAAGTTCGACAGCCACAACAATGAGAAAGTGGTCAGAAGAGAGATTGTATAAAGAAATTGAGTGGTTTGGGGATAATAAAATTCCATATATAGATGGATGTGATGCCAATTTTGGAATTTATAGAGAGAGGGATTTACAAATTGCAAAAAAACTACGACAAGAAAAATTAACAAAAGGTTTTCCTGAAACATTTATGATAAATTGGGCGAAAGTATCTTCTGAAAAAATCATTCCACTTGCTAAAGAACTTACATCAGTAGGACTACTCAAAGCAGTTACATTATCATTACAATCTTTAGATAAAAATACACTTGATACTATTAAAAGAGCAAATTTAAAATTTAATACATTTTCAACTTTAACTACTTCCTTTAGAGATGAAAACATTCCCACATATACGGAATTAATAATGGGTTTACCTGGAGAAACTTTAGACTCTTTTAAGAAAGGACTAGAAACCATACTAAGTGACGAAGACCTAGGATCAATACTGATTTACAATTGTGGGTTATTACCTAATGCCCCAATGAATTATCCAGAATATAGAGAGAAACATAAAATAAAATCTATACGCACACCTATTTTTCTCATACACACTCGTAAGGATGAAGTATCTATTCAAGAATATGAGAGAATTGTAATTGAAACGAGTTCGTATAAACTAAAAGAACTGAAGGAAATGTATAGATACGCTTGGATGATTCAAACATTTCATAATTTTGGTATTTTAGAACTTGTAGCAAAATTCTATCAAAACGAATACAAATTGCCACAAATGGAATTTTATGAAACATTATCACAATATGGTAAGAATGAAAAATCATTTTTTTCTAAAGAATTTGACCATCTTGAAAAACATGTTGATAAGGGATATTCAGGTAAAGGTTGGGCTCATTATGATTTTGATCTAGCAGAAATCAATTGGCCATTAGAAGAGGCAAGTGCTGCCAGATTTTTACGTTTAAATACAAATATTTTATTTAGTGAAATACAAAAATTTGTTGAATTTTTAGAAAATAAAAAAGAATTTCACTCTAAATCTGAAATTCTTAATGATCTCATTAAATTTCAAATATTTTTGTTAACTACTAGAGAAAATTTGGAAGAAATAAAAGAAGAAGAATTCTCGTATGATTGGAAAAATTATTTTGTAAATAATTCTACAATAACAAAAAGTAAAATGAACTATTTTTATAAAAATAAAATAACAGAAAAAGATCCTGTTAAATGGACATTGAATGTGATTTGGTATGGGCGTAAAGAAGTAAAGTATAAATTTTTCCCTAAATTTTTACAAATGAATTCTTTAACAATAGATAAAATTGTAAATTAATTATATTAAAATTTATTTGTTAATTCTATTTTTGATTTTTTTTATTAATTCCAATTTTATTTATATTCATACATTCTCCTTAATCCTTCATCTAAAGAAATTTTTGTTTTCCAGCCTAATTTTTTTAGTTTAGTTGCATCACAAACAATATTCTTTGCACCAAATTTACTATTTTGTTTTAAACTACTTTCTATTATTATTTCCACCCCATGTAATTTTTCAAATTTTTTACATATTTCTTTAATTGAATAACTTTTTTCTGTTCCAACATTATAAATATTAAATCCATTAATATTATTTAAAATAATTCTGAATGCGTTTATTACATCTGAAATAAAAATAAAATCACGCCTTGAATTTATATTTCCTAGTTTAATTATATTTGAATTTTTTAATTGTGTCACTATGTTAGGTACGACATAATGGTTATTACTTTCTGGACCATAAACTGAAAAAATTCTTACAATTGAAATATCCATATCAAATTGATTATGATATGATTCACAAAGAATTTCTCCTGCTAATTTACTTCCAGCATATATTGAAGTTGGTGATGTAGATGCTGTTTCATTAATTGGTAATTTTTTAGGAATTCCGTATACATGACTTGTGCTTGCATATATTACCTTACAGTTATTTTCCCTTGCAGCTTCTAAAATTTTTTGAGTACCTAAAACGTTTGTTGTAATACATTGATCAGGAAAATCTTTACAAACTTTTAGATCTGTAATTGCTGCTAAATGAATTACACAAAAAATATTCTTAAAATCCTTTGGAGTTATTTTACTAATATCTTTAGTAATGTGATTTATTTTACTATTTTTCTCTCCTTTTGATAATCCTGTTATGTTATATTCTGCTAGTAAATTCTCTACAAGATTTTTCCCAATCAAGCCACTACTACCTGTTATCAAAATTTTTTTCAAAAAATCACTCTCATTATTTTAAATTTAGTTAAATCTTTAACAACATATTAACATTAAAGATAACGGGAATTATAGTAATGAAAAAAGCGTTGATTACAGGAGTCACAGGGCAAGATGGAGCCTATCTTGCAGATTTTTTAATTGGTAAAGGATACAAAGTGTTTGGAACATTTAGAAGATCATCCACTCCAAATTTTTGGAGATTACATTATCTTAACATTCATAATAAAGTAAATCTTATTCCTGGTGAAATATCTGACTCTGCTTCAATTGCAAATGCTCTAAAAATTTCAGAACCTGATGAAATTTATCATTTGGCTGCTCAAAGCTTTGTGGGAGTATCCTTTTCTCAACCCATCTATACTAGTGATATTACTGGTCTTGGTGTCACAAGAATGTTGGATGAAATAAAAAAATTTAATAAAAAAATTAAATTCTATCAAGCATCTTCAAGTGAATTGTATGGCGATCAAAATTATAAAATTCAAAATGAATTAACTAATTTTAAACCATCTAGTCCTTATGCAATTTCAAAATTATATGGATTTTGGATGACAAATATGTATAGAAAAAGCTATGATATGTATGCTGTAAATGGAATTCTATTTAACCATGAATCTTCTATTCGTGGTTTAGAATTTGTCACACGAAAAATATCTAATGGTGTTGCAAAAATTTCATTAGGTTTAGCAAAAAATTTGAATTTAGGAAATATGGATGCTAAACGGGATTGGGGATATGCACCAGAATTTGTAGAAGGTATGTGGTTAATGTTACAACAAAAAAATTCAGATGATTATGTTTTATCTACTTCAGAAAATCATTCTGTTAAAGAGTTTGTAGATGAAGCATGTAAAATTGCAGGTATTTCTACAACAAAAATAAAATCAACAAAAGATAATTTGCGACCATTTGATGTTGAAAATTTAAAGGGAGATAATAGAAAAGCAATTAAAAAATTAGGTTGGAAACCAAAAATAAAATTTAAAAAATTAGTAAAAATTATGGTTCAAGAAGATATGTCTAGATGGGAAAGATGGTTAAAGGGAGAACAATTTCCATGGGATGCAGCTATGGCTGATCAAGATATTTCAAATAAGTACAAATAAAATTTTGAGTTAGTTATTTTCCCAAATACGTTTTTCTATAAATTCTGTTATACTATCTAAGATATATTGTCGCTCTAGTTTTCCTATCATGTGATGATTTGGTAAAAACAAACCATTTTTCATAATATATGTTGAATTTGTGAGATTACTGGATATGTTATACTCGTATAATTGCGATGAAGGCTGTTCCACAATGTTACCTGCCATGATTGGCCTTACTTCAATATTTTTAGATTCTAGAAATCCTCCAAACTGTTTATATGAAAATGGTGCATCTTTTTTAATTAAAATTGAATAACCAAAATATGCATGACGCGAATTAGGTAATTCTTTTGGTAGTTGAATATATGATGTATATTTATCAAGTTTTTTATTCCAAAATTGTGCATTTTCTGTTCTTATTTGAATAAACTTTTCTAATTTACCTATTTGATGAATTCCAAATGCCCCTTGGATTTCAGTTGGACGCATGTTAAAACCCATATTTAGAAATAAGAATCGTGGATCTATGTGTGGGAATTTATTTTTAATTTCATCTTTATTATTTAGATCTCGTATCCAACCAAATGCACGTAAAGATTTTCCAAGTTCATATAATTCATCATTATCTGTTAACAGTATTCCTCCTTCAATTGTTGTTATATGATGTGACAAAAAGAAACTAAAAGTAGACATATTTCCAAATGATCCAATTTTTTTACCATTAAATTCAGCACCATGAGCCTCACAAGAATCTTCTATGACAAACAAATTATGACGCTCTGCAATATCTTGAATTTTTAACATATTTGCAGTATTACCTAAAAGGTGAACAGGCATAATGGCTTTAGTTTTTTTAGTAATTGCTTCCTCAATTTTATTTTCATCTAAACAAAATGTTTCTGGATCTACATCAACAAATACTGGCTTTAATCCATTATTCACCATTGGATAAACTGTTGTTGACCATGTGAGCGCAGGTGTAATTACTTCATCACCTGAATTTAATTTTTTAGAAAATTTAGGGTTTGTTAAAATCGCTAAAGACAATAAATTTGCAGAAGAACCTGAGTTAACCATAATGGCATGTTTTCTACCCACATATTTTGCAAATTTTTCTTCAAATTGTTTAACTTTTTTCCCCATTGTAACACAAGTATTTAGTAATGAATCTATTGACTCAATAACTTCTTCATGATTATATGATGGTACTGCTAACGGAATTTTAGATTGACCTGCTTTAAAATCATAAGAAATATTTTTAAAATATTCTTTTACTAAATCATTAATTTGTAATATTATTTCATCATTTTTCATTTTACTTATTTTTTCAATAACAACTTATAAACTAATCATGGTTTTATCTTATATTTTTTAGTTTAATATAATTTAAAATTATTAATATATTTTTAAATTACTATAATGTTAATTATTTGAATTTATTTTATTTCTTAACATCCTAAAAATAGTGATCATATATGAAAAATATCCAGATAAATTTAACTTTATAAAAAAACCACTATTTTTTAAAAATAAATTCATACCTAATTGTTTTTTACAGTTTAAAGTCATTGGTAGCCATGGAAAAATAATTCCATACCAATCACTGTTTGTCATTTTTACAATCTTAATCATATTTCCACTTCTTGAATCCCCTCCATCAAAAACTTCCATTAATACATCATCAATAACGTGTATTTCCCCATATCTTAACAAACTTAATGCGTAAAATGTGTCTTGTCCAAGAAATGATTTAGTAAATTTACATTTTTTTATAGCATAGGTTCTGTGTAATCCATAAAAAACTTGACTATGTCTACATTTTTTAAAAAATATATTGACTCTATCGGTGTATTCTCCTGAAACTGGAAAGCAGTCCATATATGCAGCTCTAGTTTTAATTTTATTTTCTATTTTTTTAAAAAACGTAATATTTTTCTTTTTATCTAAACTATTTGTAAACTCTCCAAACATTTTGAGCTTACTAACACTAGTTACTATTTTTTTATTTGATTCAAGTATATTAAAATTTTTTTCTAAAAATTTAGGTAATAATAAATCATCATCTGCAATCCAAATAAAATATTCTCCTAATACATGGTCTAAAATAAAATTGTAATTATTGAATTGTCCAATATTTTTATTTTGTACATATAATTTAATTCTTAAATCTTTTTCCATAAATTCTTTACAAATTTTTACTGAATTATCAGTAGATGCATTATCTGATATTATTAATTCAAAATCGTTGAATGTTTGGGATAATATGTTTTCAAGTCTTTTACGAATAAGTTTTTCACTATTGTATATTGGAAGTCCAATACTTATTTTTGGATTTTTGGATTTCTCTTTAATCTCTTGATTACTATATTTTATCCAATCTTCCATTTAGCTTCACCCTTATTCCATAATTCATTTAAAAATTCTTTTTCTTTCATGGTATCCATATGTTGATAAAATCCATGATGTTGATATGCGCTTAATTGATTAATTTCTACTAGTTTTTCTAGAGGTTCTTTCTCCCAAATAGTTAAATCATTTTTTATGTAATCAAATATTTTGGGTTCCAACACAAAAAATCCACCATTAACCCACATATCTTTTCTAGATGTTTTTTCTTTAAAACTTGTAACTTTTTTTTGATTTATTTCTAAAATTCCATATTTTTCTGGTGGAATACAAGCTGTAACTGTAGCTAAAGTTTTCATTTTTTTATGAAATTCAATTAATTTTTTTATATTTAGATCATTTAATGTATCTCCATAAGTAAAACAAAATGTATCATTAACTAATTTTTGAATTCTTTTGAGACGACCACCTGTCATTGTTTCTAAACCTGTATCGATACAAGACACATTCCATGATTCTTTATTTTCTAAAAAATATTCTTTAATTTTATCTCCTTTGTAACCACAACAAATAATGAAATCATTAATTCCATAAAATGAATATCTTTTCATTATGTGCCAAAGTATTGGTTTACCTCCTATAGTGGACATTGGTTTAGGTATCATTTTGGATTCTTCATTCATTCTTGTTCCATACCCACCTGCCAAAATAACTAATTTCATGCTATTAGAATTTCAACATTTTTTTATAATTAAAAAATGTATCTCATTATTATTTAATTTTTAAATTGATATGTAATAACCAAAGTATAAAAAACTCTAACATTTGAGCACCTTATGACTGATTCACTAATTTTTTGTGATTCGAGTAGTATTCCTGATTTTAATTCCAATATTTTTCATTCTGATTTTAAAATATTTTCTTTTGACATTCAATCACATAATTTGTTAGATTCCAAAAAAATTTCTCATGAATTAGTTGAGGATTTTTTGGAAAATGATGTAAACTTAATTGATAAAATATCTCTCAATTTTAGTCAAAATTGGTATAAGCAAAACTTAGAAAGTGATTTCTTTTATGATGATATCAATTTAGGGGGTATGATTGAACATGACATACTTTTATTTTTTTTAAAACAGTTAAAAAAAATTATTGGAATTAAAAATATTATTGATAAAGAAAAACCTATATCTATAATTGCTAATGATTCATTATTAAAAATATGTGCTTTTTTTGATTCTAATAATTATCTGACAAAATCTAAGTTACCAATTATCACTAGAAATGATATATCTTATGATAAAGTATCTTTACCAATAAAAATTGGGAATAGATTAATAAATTTATGGATTTCACGTTCAAAAGCAACTAAAATTGCAAAAATAATGGAATTTACATTAAACAATTTATTTAATGTCAACTTTAAAAATTCTAAAAAATATGGTGAAACTATTTTATTGTTAGATTTAACACCCAGACCTTATGATGTCTTTTTGAATACATTATCTAACACATTTAGTAATGTAATATTATTAAATGATGAAGTTACAACATCTTGGAATCTCAAAAATAATTTTATACTAAAAAATTCAAAATCAAAAATTTCAAGTTTATATAAATTCAATACAGAAGAAACACAGAAAAAAATTATTTCAAATCAATCTAGAATTAGAAAAAATTTAGATGATCTATTGAATAATAATAGTATTGAATATTTTTCTTATAATGGTATCAATTTTTGGGATTTAATCAAATATGAATTTATAGAAATATTAAAAAAAAATTTTACTAAAGCTGTTGATGTAATTGAATCTTCTTTTTGCTTTTTTTCTAATGTTGATCTAAAATATGTAGTCTATCTTTATGGTAATGTTTATGAACAATCAATTTCATACGCTGCAAAAAAATGTGGAATACCTATTATTAGACTTCAACATGGATTAGATCCATTTACCCATAGTGTGTCAAATTATTTACGACTTGAATATACGCCACAACTAGATCACACATCCCATGGTTTGTGGAGTTTATCTGATAAACAATTTCTCTCTAATTCTAAAGTCATAAAAGATGAAAAATTGATCGTTCTTGGTAATCCTAGATATGATAAATTGTTGAATTCTCAAAAAACTTTTTTTAATAATAATACACTTTTATTTGCTTTTGATTTTGGTATGACTGCATATTCCTTAGCTGGTGATGATACAAATGAATCAGAAAAATTAAAAAAAGTTTTTGAAGAATCTTGTCAAATCTTGAATAATATATCTGATAAAAATTTAATTGTTAAACTACACCCTGGTGTAATTCCTACATTTGATGTTCAAAAAATAATTAAAAAAATAAATCCCTCAATTCCTGTGTATAAATCTCAACTTGTTATTGATTTATTGCAAAATTGTGATGTTCTTATTAATGTGGGTTTTTCTACAATCCTTTTAGAAGCAATGATTCTTGGAAAACCTACTATTACAATAATGACTGATCATGTGGATCAATATCAGGATGATGGTATAATAAAAAATGAAATAACTAAACCTGTTTATACTTCTAAAGAATTGGAAGCTGCTATAAATTCAATGATACATGATAAAAAATTTAGAGAAAACTATGTTCGAAAAGGTAATGAATTTGTTCAATCATATCTAAGCAATCCTGGCACTGCATCTGATGCACTTGTTAAATATCTAAATGACACTAAATAATTTTGTTAATCTAGGATTAGCACCTTTTGAATGAATTAAATTAATATTTTTAATTTTATACCTACTTTTATGTTCAACTCAACTTTTCTTTTTTTAATATTAGTTAATCTTGTTACTAATAGTTCATTTTATTAGGATTAATTTTCATATATGAAATAGAGAAAAAATTGAAAATTTTAGGAATTATTCCAGCACGAGGAGGTTCAAAAGGAATTCCACAAAAAAATCTACGAAAAATTTTGGGAAAACCTTTGATTCAATATTCTTTTGACGCTGCAAAAAAATCAAAAATTAATAAAATTATTGTTACAACTGATGATTCTAAAATTGCAAAATTTACTGAATCACAAAATATTGAAGTTCCATTTTTAAGGCCAAAAAAATTATCAACAGATTCAGCCAAAACTTTTGATGTAATAAAACACTCCTTAGATTATTTAATCGATTATGAGGCATATTATCCAGATATTGTTGTTATTTTACAGCCAACTTCTCCATTGAGAACTCACACAATGATTAATAATTCAATTAAACTATTGCGATCTGGTAATACTACTTGTACACTTGCGGTATCAAAAATCAAAACCCATCCAGATTCATCATTTATTTATAAAAATAATTTTTTAAAACCATTTAGGAAAGATTTTAAAAAATTTGATCAAAGACAACAATACCCATCATTATACTTTCCCACAGGAGCAATTTACACAACTTGGTATAAAACAATAAAAAAATATGATTCTATTTATGGACCTAGAATTAAGCCTATGATTACTGATCAAGAAAATAGTATAGATATAGATACTAAATTTGATATGTTTGTTGCCAAAATGACTCTTTTAAATTGGCAAAAATTTAGTAAATTTTTTTAATCTAGTTCATCATTATTACTAATTTTTTTCAGTAATGGTAATATATCATTCATAATTTATCAATTATTGTGAAATACTGTAAAAAGTGTTTAATGCCTGACACTCGTCCTGGATTAACTTTTGATAAAAATGATGTTTGTACTGGATGTATTAGTTTTGAAAAACAAAAGTTAACTGATTGGGAAAAACGTTGGAATGAATTAGAAAAATTATGTGAAAAATATAGAGGTTCAAATGGTAAAGGATACGATTGTGCTATTGCCGTATCTGGAGGAAAAGATTCTCATTTTCAAACATATATTTTAAAAGAGAAATTAAAAATGAATCCTCTTTTAATTTCTGTAGGTAATGTTGATTGGACAGAAACTGGTAGAAAAAATATGGATAACATCTCTGATACATTTGGATGTGACCTTATAACACATCAACCAAATATTCAACTTTCCAGAAAATTATTTAAAAAAGCATTAGAAAAATTAGGATCACCAACTTGGTATGTTGATTCACTAATCTATGCATTTCCTCTAAAAATTTGTATGAAATTAGGAATTAAATTATTAGTTTATGGAGAGGATGTAAATTATACATATGGTGGTGAGCATAATGAGGAAACACCTTCTGCTTTAATGCAACCATACAATGATGTCGCTAAACCTGTTTGGGACATTTGGTTTGAGGATGGGGAAATTTCTGAAGAAGATCTTGAATCTGCTAAAATGCCTTTATTAGATGATGTCAAAAACTCTGATCTAAATCCAATCTATCTGAGCTATTATGTTCCTTGGAATTCTGTGCATAACTTTGAAGTTGCTAAAAGATGGGGATTCCGTCATCTTGGTCATGAATATGAACGAGAAGGTTCAATTGATAATTATGATCAAGTTGATTCGATTCCTTACTTGTTAAATCCTTACATGAAATATTTGAAATTTGGTCATTCTGTTGCAACAGATAATGCTTCAAGATTGATAAGATATGGTCTGAAAACTAGAGAAGAGATGATTCCAATAATTGAAGAAATTGATGGAAAACTAGATCAAGGTATAGTTGATAAATTCTGTGAATTTACAAATATGACTCACCATGAATTTTGGATGATAATGGACAAATGGTACAATAAGGATTTGTTCTCACAAGATAAACATGGAGTATGGCATTCTAATTTCAAAGTTGGACGGGAATAGTATTCTGAAAGTAAAATTAACGAAAAAATTGTTTTTAAATCCTTTACAGGAAATAATCTAATAGAAAAAATGACTAAATGGAAAGTTCCACTGTATAGGGTTTTTGTAGATAAAAATGATTTAACTATTTGGGAGAAAGAACCTCTAGAAAAACTAGTAGAAATTAATCAATTAAGCGCATATCAACATCATGGATTTTATCAACATATGGATACCATGAAAGAAAAAGA
>Ga0209402_10001590_pt1 | contig 24310 bp, 21 predicted proteins | sample ArcticOcean_MG_C_3_FD_187437 | JGI IMG/M metagenome (GOLD analysis project Ga0209402, IMG submission 187437) | Marine microbial communities from western Arctic Ocean - ArcticOcean_MG_CB8_126 (SPAdes) (version 2) | ecosystem: Environmental > Aquatic > Marine > Oceanic | place: Arctic Ocean... | reverse complement strand
CACCTCTTTGGTGTGGGCCTCATGAACCAGCAGATCAGCATCTGAAGAGAACGGAACCATCAGCGTATCGTCGGTCGCCTGATCGCCCGACACGACCACATTCATACCGTCAGATCGAAAACGCCACGCCAGAGCCTGAACCAGTGGATCGTGGGGTACTTCAATCGCGTCTGCTGTAAATCCTGTAACCTCGTAAGCCTCACTGGGTGCGATCTCTTCGCCACGAAGTTGTTGAAGACCCTCAGTCAATTCTTTCAAGCCATTGACGACGATCAGTTTTTTGCTGTTCTCCACATACTCAACGATGCCTCTGGGGCCGAATATTCGCGGAGGATCAGCCAGGCTCCGTCCGAACATGTTGAATAGTTCAGGCAGGTCGACTGCATGGTCAAAGTACAGATGGGTGATGAACACGGCGTTGATGTCGCCAATTCTTACGCCTGATTGATACACACGTCGCATCACGCCTGGACCACAATCGAGAAGAATCACGCCACCGTCGTTTTCGAGCATTACAGACGCCCCGCCACGATCGTGCGCGTAGCTTCCGCCGCCGCCCGTTCCCGTAAACGTAACCTTCATCGATTGCCCCCTAATGCCGAATTCGATTTCATCCGGCGGCATCATACCCTTTCTCCCACCGATCAAATCTCAGTGAAGCGCGCTAAACATGCACGAAAAACAGATCCGTCAGGGCATACTGCTCACCACCCCTGCTACGATTCGCCAGTTCGTAACATCGCTCCACATTCAGGATCCCAACATGCCTCAACACATCGCAGCCAACGACCCACGCCTCACATGGTCGGGCGCTATATCGACCGAAGTCTCCAACGAGTGGGTCATGCCGTGGCGCATCGAGCACGAAGAAAGAGAGCTCTACGACAGCGAGCTTGCTCTCCGAGCAGCAATGGCTGCCGGCGTGCGGGTGACGTTCCAGAGCGACACGACCACTATCGAGGGCACATGTAATTCGTTCCAGGAAAGAGGGCAAATCGATCTGGTGGTTGACGGCGAACTGGTGTCCTCGGTAAACCTGGAAAACCAGACGTCGTTCCAATTCGAAAATCTCGCAGCCGGAACCAAAAGCATCGAACTATGGCTTCCCCAGTTTGGAGAAACCCGACTCAGTGGTCTTGGGATCGACGTTGAAGCGGAAATATCCGCAACCCCGGTTTCGAACGCAAAAAAATGGATCACCTACGGAAGTTCGATATCGCAATGCTCCGCAGCCGATTCGCCAACTCAAACCTGGCCCGCAATCACAGCCCGCACCCGTGGATACGATCTCACGTGCCTTGGGTTCGGTGGTCAGTGCCATCTCGATCCCATGATCGCCAGAGTTATCAGAGATCGTGAAGCCGATCTGATTTCGCTCTGCCTCGGAATCAATATCTACGGAACCGCTAGCCTCGCTGAAAGAACGTTTGGACCCGGCATACTCGGTTTCGTAAAAATCGTTCGTGAAAAGCACCCGACAACGCCTATCGCCCTGCTCTCACCGATCTACTCACCGGATCGTGAAGACTCGCCAAACGAAGTCGGATTCACGCTAAAGAAAATGCGAGAAGTGGTAGCAGCTTCAGTAGAAACGCTCCGCAGGAACGGCGACGAAAACATCACCTACATCGACGGCCTCGACATCTTCGATGCCACCAACGCCCACCTACTGCCCGACGACCTTCACCCCAACAACGAAGGCTACGCAATCATGGCCCAAAACGTTCTCAAGAACCTACCGACGGTCTAGCCTCCGGCCAAGTAAACGCCGCCTCGCGGCCCTAGTCGTCGTGCGGGTGGTCGATGTTGTTAATACTTCGCCAGATCCGCCACTCGTCCATCTCGTCCTTCTTGTAAAGGTTGATGAACTTGCCACGCATCACGACCGCCTCGCCACCCATCTTCGGAGCCATCGAGTAATTGAATGCACCACGCGTGTAGACCAGTGTCTCGTGCACCTCAACTTCGGCAACGATCGACTTGATCTGGGCCTTGATCGACTTGAAGAACTCACGTTGGTGCGCAACGATCGCCTCTCTGCTTATAACAGCAGGGCGATCGGGCATCATGAGCATTGCGTCTTCAGCAAAAAGATCGTCGAACTCCATCACGTCCGACTTGTTCGTCGCCTCGGCATACCGCTCTTCAAGCTCGAGTATCAAAGCGCGATCATCGGCCATCACATCACCTCCAAGTACGTTCCTAGCTATCGCCGGAATTGATCGGGTCGGGTCTATATCAGCTATTGATATCAACCCCCGCTCGAGCCTATAAGCGTGTATTCCACCAAAGCCGTTCGGGTCTGGGCACAGTCGCAATGCGCCGAAAGTACGGGCTTCATCCAATCGTGCGGACTATACGAATATGGCTGCTAGTCCCCAGTCGAAGCCGGACCATCTGAGTTTGGAGAGCTCACGGCAGGCATATCTCCAAGTAACGTCCGTCTGAAAGTCTTGTCCATCTGAGAATGAATTTTCATAGCCAGAGTCGCAGTCACTGCCACGCTTAGCGCCATCACAAGCGCGGGCACAGGATCAGTCAATTCCCCAACCGGCATCATTTCGAGCAGCTGCACTACGGTCCACACCCCGGCGGCCAGCAGCAATACGCTCACAATCGCCGTACTCAAAACATCGGCAACATTAAACCGCGTCGTTATTTTGAATCGCACAAACACACGCCTGACAAAAACGGCTCCAAGGTCGATCAAAACTTTCCACAGCACGATTCCAGCAGGCACGGCAAGAGTCACCACGGCCGCGAGCACAGCGACGCCCACCAGTTCAGCCGGTATTCCAACCTCCGTCGCAAGACTCGTTCCAACGTTCGAGATCAACACCCCGGCGATGACGACAAGCCCGATGCTTCCGAAGCTAACGGCGGCCGAGCGAACACCTCGAACAAGATCGTCTGGTGCAGGTCTCGCCGGCGCCATCGCTCTACGGGCTGTGGCAATCCTTGCAGAAAATACTGCTGCCTCTTTCTTCACACCAGCAGGCAATATCCAACCTACAAACGATCCGATAACCCCATGTGACCTGAATACCAGCGGGTAAACAAACGACGCCATGAGCGTGCTGATCGTCACGACCGGGTAGAGCTGCGCCCCAACAGCAGAGACCTCGCTGCCAGCTCGCGCAATTGCCAGCGAAAACTCGCCAGGCTGCGGCATCGACGTACCAACTTCGAGGGCCGTGTCGCCGTTATGCCCGATCAGGAATGTCCCTACTGTGGCGGCCAGTACTTTTCCTGCGACCAGAACTCCGGTCACGATCAGAGCCGTTCCGAAATACTCCGGCACATCGCCCATGTTCACAAGCATCCCGATAGAAACGAAGAACAGGGCTGCGAACACATCACGCACGGGTGATATCAACCGTGCGATTTGATCGCGGTGCCTCGTATCGCCCAGCACCGTTCCGATCAGGAAAGCCCCGGCACCGGCTGAAAGTCCCATTTCACGGGCGAGCAAGCCCACGCCAAAGCACATACCAAGACTGCCGATCAGCAGCGTCTCGCGTGATTTTAAATAATCGAGGAGATCCATCAGCCGGGGGGCGAGCAGCGTGCCGAAAACCAGGGCACCTATCGCAAATACCGTCATCTTGAAAACGATCGGCCACACCTGCACAGCTCCGCCATCTTCCTGATTGCCGTAACCGGCAAAAACGGCCAGAAGCACTACAGCGATGAAGTCCTCAACCACCAGTATGCCAACAACTAGTTGGCCGCGAAGCGACATCAATTGGCCGTTTTCACGCAGGATCTGAACCAGCACAGCCGAGCTCGAAAACGCCAGTGCTGCGCCGAGATATATCGATGTGGTGGTGGTCCAGCCGAGGGCTCTACCGAGGAAGTAACCGAGTGAAATCATCGCAGTGATCTCGACAGCACCGATCACCACGACACGGAATCCGACCTTGCGAATTCGTTCCCAACCGAACTCAACGCCGATCGCAAATAACAGCACAACCAGCCCGACTTCCGCAACGAGCGAAACCGTTTCGGTCTCCGCCACGAATCTGCCCTGAAGTGCAAACGGTCCCACGAGCACGCCCGCGAGGAGATAGCCGAGGATCGGCGGTTGCCGAAGAAGCCGGAATACGATCAGGGCTGCGGCTGCAGCGACCATGATCAACGCGAAATCTCTTACAAAGTCTCCTGAATGCACATATCCATACTAGAAAAGTCAGCCCTAAGATTTCGCCGATCCTGAGAACGGATTCAGATGAATCTGCCAATCGAGCAGCGAACACCAATCCGCTATACTCCCGGCTCCAACGCATGGTGCCATTTCTGAATGAGCGGTACGAACCGTCCCAAACTGGCAACACAATCACGGAGTCAGACAATGCCTCAATACATCAGCTTGATCAACTACACGTCACAAGGTGTGGCCGCAATAAAGGATTCGCCAGATCGTCTTGCAGCAGCAAAGTCAGCTATCGAATCAGCAGGTGGAAAGATGCTCAGCTATCACCTGACCTTGGGTCAGTACGACGCAGTTACGTTGACCGAATTCCCAAACGATGAAGCAGCCACAACGGTGCTCCTCACACTAGGTATGCAAGGCAATCTTTCGACCCAAACGATGAGAGCCTTCACCGAAGAAGAATTCTCCGGATTGCTCAACAACCTACCCTAAGTCCCATTCCCTCTCCCTAGCAGGGAGAGGGAATGGGTGTGGGTCGAAATCACCCCAAAACGAAATCACCCAAACCCACCACCAACTCACCCACTCCCCGCCACCTCTTTCGGCTGTCACGATGCAAGCTAAGGCCTTAGTGCAGATAGAAGCGTCAGAAGGCCTCCGAGACTGTATACGTAAGGTGGCGTAAAACCCTGAAGAAAACGGAACCCCGACGATCAGGTAGTGTCCTAACTTGAATTCTGGCTGCGAGAGTGGTGTCACCAACCCTTGGGCATTAACGACTACACGCCATTGCATCTTCTGCACTAGAATGATCGCATGAAGTCACTGATCGTAATCAACGGTCCTATTGGTGCGGGATAAAGTACCGTCGCCCGGATTCTTGTTGAAGATATTCGGCTCCGAGGACGCTCAGCAGCCGTAATCGATTTGGATCTGCTGTACTTGATGATGAGCGACAAGCCCATGGGAGACCAGAATGTATGGCTGGGCGCGCGCCGAGCCGCTGCAGCCTTGACGGATTCGTTTGATTCTTCCGGCGTCGATATCGTGATACTGGACGGACAGTTTTGGGACAGAGCAGAACGTGCTCCATTCCAAGACAATCTCAAATGGAGCGGCGAGCCATTCTTCGTGACCCTGCAAATTTCCTACGGCGAGGCGTTAAAACGGGTGCAGGGAGATGCGACAAGGGGAATCTCGCGCGACCCTGAGTTTTTAACCAAGGCTCATGCTGATTTCGAGGACATCCTGGAGCCTTTAAAATCGACTGACCTCATACTGGACTCGACTCACCAAACAGCCCGACAACTTGCAACAGCGATCCTCAAAGAGTCGATGGCATGGAATCTGGACAGCCCAAACAAAAGCGCAAATAATTATGAACGACCCTCTCCCTAGCAGAGAGAAGGCTAGGGTGTAGGTCGAAATCGCCCCCAGTCAAAATCACCCACTCCGCGCCACCTCACCCCACACACCCGCCCCAAGCCCATGCCTCGCACGAACCTCATTCGGCGTCACGATCTCCGAATTCCCAAACGACGACACAGCAGCAACACAGCTTCCCACAATCGGAGCACAAGACAGCATCTCGTCCAAAACCACACGATCCCTCACCGAAACCAAGTTCGCGAGCATCGTCAGCAACCACCATGGGCTTGCCAAGATCGAACTTCACTGCTTGCTGTCAGTGGTGACAATGCAAGCGAAGGCATTGGTGCAGGCAGAAACCTCGGAAGATCTCCGAGACTGCATACGTAAAGTGGCGTGACTTAGGCGAGTAATGCAGCTAATCCGAATCCAACCACTGTAAGAAGAACTCCGATGGTGAGGGCACCGATTATTTTGGAATAAGTAGTCAGATCACCCACATTCTGACTTAATGTCCGGACATTCTGCGCTAACTCGGAAAGTGTCTCGGTTTCAATGGTTCGCAAGTAATCCTTGTCCATTCTGGGGATGTGGCCTATTAACTGTTCAGGACCAGGCTGATACGGCTTCACAGAAGCAACTGCAAGGCGATGGAATTCGACGGTCGCGAATGTGGCCTCGTAATCTAACGTCAATCACCGGGGAGAGGCATTGTATACACCAAGTACAAGATGCCCCTCAAACCCTGGGTCTATCTGCAGACCAGCGAGCAGGATCATCCCCTTGCGGGTGTAGTAACTGCGCACGCCGATGTGCCCAGCAATATCCGCCGGTAATTTGACGGATTCATATGTGTTCATCAATGCGAACTGGCCCGCGTTGAGCACGATAGATCGTTCACGCTCGACATCGATTTCGGTAGTGTCGCCACTCCGCAGTGATGGAGAACCAATTCGCAAGTCGTAACTCGCAGGCTGCAGGCAGTGATCGGCGAAATCAGAGATGCCTAACTCGCCATTGTCTACGGCGCTGCGGATCTCACCGTCCGACATAAGCATAATGAACCCCTTTGTTGACAAACCATACAACAATGAACCATGCGAACATATGTTCCCCTGTCACAGTTTTCTTGAAACGGGGAAATTAGATGAATAATTATGAACGACTCTCCCTAGCAGGGAGTGCGCTAGGGTGTGGGTCGAAATCACCCCAGCCAAATTCACCCAAACCCACCACCAGCTCACCCACCCCGCGCCACCTCACCCCACAGCTCTGCCTCAAGACCGTGCCTCGCACGTACCTCGTTCGGCGTCATCACGCCAGCGTTCACGAGGCTGACCTCTCGCGCAACACGCGAATCTTCAGAGTCGTTAAGCGCCTCGACCGACGAAACATCGAACTTGAATCGATACTCCTGTGGCGAGAGTCCAAACGCCGGTATCAAACTCCGATTCAGGCAGTCCTCAATCAATTTCAGCTCAGGAACGATAGTGTTCCGCCACAGGAATCGCTCGAAAGTGCTGACATTCGATAGCGTCGCGTTTTCAAGCTCCCCGAGAAACTCCGTCGGCACCCCAAACGAACGAGATACCTCTTCGACCGACCACTCCAGCGCCTTTGCGAACTCCATGTCACGCTGGCTCAATCCGAGCCGTTTCGCATCCATTCCCCGACCGAGAAGAATCGGCCGGTGCGCTTTCGATGAGCCTTTAAAGCGTGAATCCCATCGTGAGTAGAACTCCGACACTTCGTCGTCGGTCGGCGTCTCATCAGACGTAATCGCAAGATCGCTGGGAGTCGCCGAATTTGCGAAGAAGTTCCGGTTGAACCGCTGCGCCTCAAATCCCATGTCCACCGACAGCCGAGCCGGCGCAACCGCCGACAATCCAGCAAAATCTTCGAGCGGGTTGAATTGCTTGAACCACACCATCTCTTCAGGAAGATAGGCGACCCGTTCGCCAGCGTGTTCATAAACGAACCCACGAACGTACTTACGAACGTCGGGCATCACCCGCATGCGATCGGGACGAAGCGGCCATAGCTCGCTCACAACTCCCGACTCGTCCTTCTCAATACCGAGATACGCGCTACCCCAGAGCAGCAAATTCGACTCGATAGCCCGCACCAATTCCGCTCGGCTCCAGGAGTTATTAGGGTGATCGATCAGTCGCTGCAAAGGGTGAGTATTTTCTACCGTCTGCCAGGTGCTCTCGCCTCCCGAATCAACGTGTTGCTCTACGCGAAGTTCCGGGCGCCCGACCGCATCAGCACGAGTGCGTACAGCAGCATAAACCGCGGCCGAAGTAGCGTAGTACTCGCCGTACTTCGCCGACGTCCACTCGCCACCAACTCCGTCGACTGCATCGAATCGATCAACCGTCACACGCGTCGAACGGTTCGCCTTTTCGCCAGCCCTGAATCGCTCGCCAATAATCCGGCCAATTCCCGACCCTATCGATATCGCCGCTTCTAGTCCGAACTTCATTCTTGATCCTTTGTAATAGTTGTCATTTCTTCCCCGACACCTGTGTCATCGGCATCTTCGGGACCTACCCGAACTCTGAAACCACGATCCGCAGACTTCGCAAACGCCAGCATCACCGAATCTGCAAGATCCGGACTCCGCTCACCTCTCGATCTCAGCTCATCCTTTCCCTCAATTCGCATCTGCCCGCTACTCGTGAACAGATAACGGATCGATGCCAGTTGCGAAATCAGTTCCGCATCGTTTGGAATACGAATTCGCCCGGCAAAAAACCGCTCTCTCAGACCGTCGTAAAGCTCGGCTCTGAGATTCGCAAACTGCTCTGGCTTGCTCGCCCGCCTTGCAACGTTCACACCCTCGACATTTGGGATCTTCAGCTCGTTAAGGCGATCTACAACCCCGGCACCAATTCCGATTTCGTCAACCCGAATCGCCCTCGGCCCGTGCTCTCTCGCCACCCTTGCCACACGCCCGGAAGTGCTCATCGTGTCCTCTCGGCGATAAGAATCGAGCGAGATTATTTCCTCGCCACGACGCACACATATTGCCGTGCGATCGCTACCGAAACGTGCAACGTCGACCCCAACCTGCAATTCGCCACGTTCACGATCATCAATATCGCTAACATCAGCCCTAGCCGCGGCCTCGACCAACTTCAGCGGTATCAGTGTGTCCTCCGACTCGGTCGGAAACTCACCCATTACCCGCACTTGATACAGGTAGCTCTCTTTGCCCCAGTTCTGCTCCGCATCCGCCACCCACTTTGGTGTGACCAACGACGGCACCACGATCTCGTCCCGCACCATATTCGGCGTGTCGAACGCAGAAATATGAATCGTCTTCCACAATCCACGACGCTTATGAAACGCGTCGTAAAAAGTCCCTCTAAGCGATGTCGGGTTGCCGATCAAAAGCACCTTCGCATCTGCCGAAGTCATCGATCCCTCGATCGCCTCGAAAATACCTTCGCGGACACCGGAAGCCTCATCGACTACAAATAAAATATGACCCTCGTGGAACCCCTGAAACCTCTCAGGTGTGTCGGTCGAAAGCCCCTGTGCGAAGTGCTTGTCACCAAGCTCCAGTGAAGTTCTCAGCAGCCTCCCACCAATAAGCTTGGCGTTCTGGTGATGAGCTCTGCGGATTTCTCGCCAGAGAATGTCACGCACCTGGTGACCCGTTGGGGCAGTAGTGATCACGATTGCGTCTGGGTGACACATCAACCACCACAACACAACGTGCGCAGCGATATACGTCTTTCCAGACCCATTGCACGACCTGACCGCCACCCGGGCGTTATCGCGCACCGCCTCTAGTATTTCGTTCTGCTTCGACCACGGACTCGCCCCCAACTTCTCGGAGACGAATCGAATCGGATCGGCAGCCCATGCGGACCTGACCGATTCTGAGTATTGAGGCGCGTCTACATTGCTTTTTGGGCTATGAGATCCGCGAATCTGGGTCGGTCGAGCAAGTGGGTCACCTCGCACTAATCGCGCGGGCTAAAAATGTGACCGCAAGTACGGCACCGGTAGCACGTATTCGACTGTGGATCGGTCTTCTCGAGACGGACCGGAGCATCATTGGAGCATCTCGGGCATTGTGCAGTCTGCTCGCTCTCGTCACCCACCAGCGCACTCCCCGCGTCATCCACCGCAATAACCCTGGTCTGCATCTTCATGAACATCACTTTCACTGCTTATTAGAACATTTGTTCTAATAAGCTAGACGCATAACACCCACCCGTCAAGCGTCATTTGGCAGGGAATTAATTTCATCAAAGAAGTGAAACATGTAAGTCTCGGGAGCTTCGACATACCGCCCGGAGCCCGTCTGGCCTCTCTCCTTCGGGAGGTACTGAGGGCCGCGTCGCAGACATTCCGCGACCAAGTCATTCGATGACGCCCGGAGCTAAACGCAGGCACCCGGCGCTTGTCAGGTCTCGCTCCTTCGGGAGGTACTAAGGGCCGCGCCACAGACATGTCGCGACCAAGTCATTCGATGACGCCCGGAGCTAAACGCCGCGCCCGGAGCCAGACGCCACGCCCGAAGCCCGCGCTGGTCCCCCTTCCTTCGGGAAGGGGTTAGGGGAAGGGTAGATTGCGACGGGGAGCCGAGTGACCCTGTCACGAGAGCGACTAACGCCACGCCCGGAGCAAATAACCAAGCGCGCGAAAAGGCAGTAGTGCGAAAGCGCGTCGGGGGCTGGTCCGGCTGCGCTTCCTCGTACACTACCGCCCTGCAAACAGCTTCTCACTCATTGCATGTGCCGAATGTGAAGGGAGTCACAATCGCGTGAGGAACCTGTGAATACCTCGTTCGACATTGCCCCTTCGCAACACGTTTTCTACGAAAATTAACGTGTTATCTAAAGGCTTTTCGTAACCTCAAAGGCATCTCACAAAACACCATTCACGCCACCCTCAGAGGTATTATCCGATTCATCAATCAGTAACACGATTTACAAAGGCTCAAAATGAAAGTTCTCGTAACCGGATCGTCCGGACTCATCGGCTCCATGCTGGTCAACACGCTAGCCGACTCGTTTGAGCTCTCCGCGCTCGACGCACGATCGTCAGATAACGCACCCGACGTTCCCACGCTCATCGCCGACGGCTCAGATTACGACACCATGTCGAAGGCGTTCGAGGGCATAGATGCAGTCATTCACCTCGCCGCCAACGCACCCGTCGAAACGCCCTGGCCCGACGTCCTGAAAAACAATATCTCTGCGACCCACAACGTCTACGAAGCCGCCCGCCAGCACAACGTAAAACGAGTCATTTTCGCAAGCTCGAACCATGCTGTAGGCAACTTCGAAATGGACGAGCCGTACAGCCGTATCCGAGTAGGCGACTACAAAGGACTGACGCCCGGTGGCTTCAAACAAATCGATCATCTTGTGCCGATCCGACCCGACTCCGACTACGGTGCCAGCAAGGCATTTGGCGAAGCGACAGGCCGCTACTACCACGAGCACTTCGGACTGGAAGTCGCCTGCCTGCGCATCGGAACAGCCAACCGGCAAAACAGCCCAGCAGGGTCGGTTCGAACACTGGCAACCTGGCTCAGCCACCGCGACCTCGCACAGCTGGTCACCCAGTGCCTAACGCAGCCGATTGGCTTTGAAATCTTCTACGGAGTTTCCGACAACACCTGGCGATTCTGGGACACCGACCACGCCAAGAAAACTATCGGCTACGCCCCACAGGACAACGCCGAGGACTATCGGTAGCTGCTTCCTCTGCCTGGCAGAGAGGTTGATGGGGGTCTTATCTCGTTCCGATCTGGAAATCCATGCTACCGTGTTGCGAACCCGGCAACTTCACTGAATCAAAATACCCGAGAGATATTCCAATGAAAGCTTTTAGACTCCTCGTAATTGTCGGGGCTCTATCCATTTTTGCGCTCGCCACCATGGCTCCGCACTTCCATACTTTCACCGGCGTCAGGGCGAACGTTAATGTCCAGTTATCCCGTGGCAAAGTCGAGATGACCCCGAGTGGCAAAACGGGGTCTGGAACCGCCAACTTTACTTTCTATTCGAATGATGATCCACCGAATGACGATCGAACGGATGGCACCTTCGGAAATGGTCGAGTCAGGTTCCAGATTCGATGCATCACGTCACCATGTAGCCTCAAAGGCGAAGTCAAATTTTTCATGACATTCGATGGAAACAAAGAGGTACCGCTCAGCGGTCAGGGCACTCTGACTGGTGATATCAGCAAAAACGACGAGGGAAACTGGGTCGGCAGCTCAATGACTTTGAACGCCCGGGTCAGTGAGCTCATAGAAAAGTAAGCGACCGAAATCGCCGTCCGAGTCGAGCGCTACCAGCGTAGCGCGTGGCCCGACCCCTACTCTTCCGATGACTGAGATGGAGATTCCTTGTCGCGTCCGTCAATCACCGGTCCATCGGTGTTTACCGGCTCAGGAGGTCGCTCACCCCGTCCGTCAATAACCGGGCCATCGGTGTTGACGCGCTGGGGCGGTCGATCGCCCCGACCGTCAATTACCGGACCATCAGTATTCACCCGCTGACGGTCAGAAGCACTTCCACGGCCTTCTCGTCTTGGCCCTCGGTCATCTCTGCGCGGACCGCGAGAATCACCGCCACGATCATCACGACGTGGCCCTCTTGAATATCCGCCCCGGTCGTCTCCTCTACCACCACGATCATCCCTACGTGGGCCGCGAGAGTCGCCACCGCGATCATCGCGTCGTGGGCCTCTTGAATATCCGCCACGATCGTCTCCTCTACCACCACGATCGTCACGGCGTGGGCCACGCGAGTCGCCTCCACGATCGTCACGACGCGGACCGCTGGAATATCCGCCCCGGTCGTCACCTCTACCTCCACGATCATCGCGGCTTGGACCGCGTGAGTCGCCTCCGCGATCGTCACGACGTGGACCACTGGAATATCCGCCCCGGTCATCTCCCCTAGCACCACGATCATCGCGGCTTGGACCGCGTGAGTCGCCACCACGTTCATCTCGTTGACCACTGCGGCCACCACGCCGAACATCCCTGCGGGGTTCGTTCGAGTCTATCTCGTGGCGATATCGACCAGTTGGTGCGCGGCGGTCACCAAAGCTCGAACGGGCAGATTCACCACGATCAACCACCCGAGTTCGCGACGTCGTCGTCCGGTGATCTGATCTCTCGAACTCATCGTCATCAGGAGATCGTCTCGGACTCTGGGCCATATCCTCGAGCCTCTCGAGACCAGCCTCCGTCGCCATCGTGCGACCAATCCCGGTGTAGCGAGCGAGGCCCTGCCCAACCAACTGCGCCATCTTCGCCCGGGCAGTCGCCATATCTATATTCCGGAACCATCTGGCGATCATCAGATAGGTCAATTCGCCCGGTGTCAGGCTCTCTTCAGTTCCCACCAACACATAAAGCACCCGATCCGACGCGCTTACCATCTCGCGAAATGCAGGCGCTGATGGGATCATGCCTGTCAGATCCCACGCCGCAACCACCCACTCTTTTTCATCGTCTTCAAGCCGACCCCATGCGCGCAAGCGTTTAGCTTCTAGGTCGGTTGATTGACCGAGACGGTCGGGTATCGAGGAAAGATCTATGTTGTGAACAATTTCAGCCATCGTTAAATGATGAACGCAATAATGGCTTGCGTCCACAGAGTTCTTACACCCGATTCAAACCCACACCGTCTACTGTCATTCTGAACTAGATTCAGAATCTCTAACCACGGAATACACCGATCCAATCAGTCTCCGACTGCCCTCGAATCACCAAAGTGCCCTCTCGATCGAGATACTGAATCAAGTTCAGCAAGACAATTGCTCCATTCACCGTCCGTCCTCCCTCCTCCGGGAGGGACCGAGGGCTGCGTCGCATACACGCAGCGATCAAGTCGTCCGACGACGCCCAGAGCTCGATCGGTCCCCCTTCCTTCGGGAAAGGGCTAGGGGATGGGTAGATTGCGACGCGCGACCAAGCCGTCCGACGACGCCCGGAGCTCGATCGGCCCCCCTTCCTTCGGGAAGGGGCTAGAGGATGGGTAGATTGCGACGCGGAGCCGAGTGACCCTGTCACGAGCGCGACTAACGCCACACACCCCAAGCAACAACGCTGCTACCATCCCGAACGTGACACCTTCAAATAACCAATACGCTCTCGCCGCCGATATTGGCGGTACAAACATCCGGGCAGCACTGGTCGATCCAGATGGCCATATGACCGGACGCGGAGCGGTCGAGACTCTCCCTGAACGCGGAATCGACTATGCAAGCGAACGGCTCGCCCGGCTGCTTAAAGCTGCACGAGCAACCGCTCCTTCGGGAGCCGAAATCGTGGGTGTAGGCGTATCGACCGCCGGTCCCATCAGACCCGCCACCGGCACATACAACCATCCACCTAATCTTCCCGGGTGGCACGATAAATCTATGAAATCGTCACTCGCTGAAGCGATGGAAGTCCCCGTTTGGGTCGGTCACGACGCCACTCTCGCCGCGCTCGCCGAAACTCGTTTTGGTGATCACATCGGAGCCGAAAACCTTATCTACGTCACCATCAGCACCGGCGTTGGCGGCGGAATAATCGCCAACAGCGAAATGGTTACCGGCTCAGCTGGCGGCGCTGGCGAAGTAGGTCACCTTGCGGTGCGCACCGGCGCATACAAATGCAACGTCGGCTGCGATGGTTGCTTCGAAGGAAACGCCGCCGGACCTGCCATCGCTCGTATTGCACGCGACACGTGGACAGGTGAAGGAGCCCTTGCTGAACTCGCAGAGGGCAAGCCTGAGAACATCACGTCACGAATGGTTTTCGATGCTGCTGACGAAGGCGACCCTGTTGCGCAGGCAGTAGTCGACCTGACCATCCAGAACGTCGCCATCGGACTCGGGATGCTAATTAACGTCTTCAACCCCGAAGCGTTAGTAATAGGTGGCGGAGTTGTCCAGGGACTGCAGCGTCACTGGGAGAAGCTCAAAGTAACCGTGATCGAAAAATCACTGCCGGGCTACGGAGAAGCAACCCCGCTCACCGCCACCCGCCTCGGCGACGACGTAAGCCTGCTAGGCGCCGCCCAACTCGCCTTCAGGGAAGTCCGCCGACAGTAACGACGCAGTCACCGACTATCGGTGACGACACTAATCTCGCTGTCACCGAATCGAACGTACCAAATGTCATGCTGAACTTGATTCAGTGTCTCTAACGATAAACTGAATCGAGAGCATATGGCGAGACGTGCCATGTTGAACACCGTTTGCCAGCGGGCGTGATACTGAATCAAGTTCGGCATGACAGTTGGAGAACCGCAGCGAAATCGACTCGACCGAATCAGGTTCGATCAAACGCCCGACCAGTAAAAGTGCCAATGGCACCCTAAAAATTCTCTTCGTGATCCCACGGATCTTCCGGCGGCAGGTCGATATCGAAGGGGTCACCGCGATCGAGCCCAAGTTCCTCGGCCTCCTCGGTCACTCCGGTTCCGAAATCATCCACCTCGTTCGGATCGGGGGCATTGGCCCAGCCCTCAATCTCCGAAGGCTCGTAACCCTCAGTATCGATACCCGGCAAAGTATCAGTCGCACCAAACATCGAACGAGCCATCTCCTGAGTCACAACCTCATCGAGATCTTCCTCATCCTTCATCGTTTGCAACGCCTGTTGAACCAGTTCGACAACCCTTGGTTCAGTGCTCACCAGCAATTGCTCAAGCTGACTCTTAGCCACAGCACCACCGATGCGCTCAACAGCCGAAATCGCCGCCAGCTGCACAGTCAAATCAGAATCATCCAACGAAGCCTGAAGCGCGGCTAGGTTCTCCTCGTCACCGATTTCACCCATCGCCATCGCCGCCTCGTATCTGATCGATGCAACGTCGTGCTCTAAATCAGGGAGCACGTGACTAATCCATCTCGGATCCGATGTCCGACCCATCGCAAACAAGCTGCTCTGTCGAGCACCGACATCATCCAGAGCCCACGCGCTTTCAATATAGCCTGGTAGCCGTTCATCATCGAAAACCGATACAGCCTCAAGCACCTTCAGTTTCACGTCTTGAACTTCACGTTCATCCTCGAGCACACCGTATAACAGCCGAGTCAGCACAATCTCATCTTTAGCGCCGAGCTTCCCCGTTTGGGCTAATGCCGTAAGAAATGCCAGTGGAATCGCCGCAGCTACCCGCACCTCAACCGAAGGATCGTCCGTGAGCAACTGACCAATCGGCCTTATCAACGTCCGATCAACGCTTTCCTCTAGACCCTTTAGCGAACTGATCCGCACCTCAACGCTAGGATGTGCCAGACCCTGCTTGTAGATTGCTTCGAACTCAACATCAGGCTGTTCATCACACAGCGCAACCATGCGATTAACCATTTCCAGTACTCGATCAGACGTCCATTCCAGCCAGAGTTCTCCGAACTCCTCCGCCTCGGGAGTTGTCAGCTTAGAAAGTTCAGGAAGCGATGCCCAAATAATTGGAGCATCGTCATCTTCGGGAAGTTGATTCAGAAATTCGTCTAAACCCATATCAAGACTCACTCGTTCCGGGTGCTCGCACACCCACCAACAGACGTCCTATTCGTCTTTTGACGCAACCTCGACACCCAAGCACTGCATAGCAGGCGAACGCATTGATCCGAACACCCAATCGGCTGAATCACCGACCTCCTCCACCTGCGAAAGAACCTTGTAAACATTGCCTGAAATCATCGTATCTTTCACTCGACCGACAATCTCGCCATTCTCAATTTTGTACCCGAGCGAAACGTTTGCGCGGAAATCTCCGCCCAGCTCGTTACCCTGCCCGGCACCCAGAAGTTCCTCGATAACGAGTCCCTCTTTTACCCCTGCGATCATATCGTCGAAATTGGTATCACCCGCAGCGATATCGATTACCGATGTGCCCGGTGAAGGCGTACTCGCAAGTCCACGACCCGCCGCACCAGTGGAAGTTCTACCGAGCTGGCCCGCCGTCTGAAGATCGAGCAGAGGACCACCCGCAACGCCCTTATCGATCAACGCATGCTTGCGACTCGCAACACCCTCATCGTCGAACGGCCGACTGCCACTCGCACCACTTATCAGCGGGTCGTCATAAATAGAAATTCGCTCATCGACAATTTTCTCGCCCCAACGCTCACCAAGGGGCGACGATCCGTTAGCAACGTTCTTGCCGTTGAACCCTGAAAGCAGAGGATGCAGCATCGTCGCACCAACTCCTCGAGGAGTGAAAATAACCGGAAGATCACCGGTATTCGTCGTCGCCTGCGCTGTTTCTTTCGACCAGCGCAACGATCGCCTAACCGTCTGCAGCAATCGATCCAGCTCAGCATCTCCGAAAAGATGGCTCGATCCGTAACCAGCCCAAACGTTCAGCATGTCGGTTCCACGGATCAACTGGGCGCCGAGAGAGCAGTAGTAGCTCGTCTGCTCGTACTCCTCGTCGATTCCAGCCGAGTTCATTATCCGACCACGACCCGTCGACCAGCCAATCCGAGCATCACAAAGCAAATCAGGCCACTCGTCCATCAATCTCTCGATTAAACCCTGTCCAGTATCGATCATCGACTGCTGTGAAACCTGAGGGACGTTAGCGTCGACAATATCGACACTCGGATACGCACTAGGCGCAGGAAACTCGAACGCAGCCTCAGAACCGAACGGCGCAAGCGTCGCCGCCCGCTCAACCAGCTCCGACTCACGCCCTGCGTCGGTTGTCGAGGTAAACCCGATCCGACCATCGTCGATAACGCGTAACGCCACGCCCGACGTGTCCCGACGCATTATTTCCTTGAGCCGGTTCGACTCGAACGAAACCGGATGGCTTTCCATCTCAATCCGGTAAACCTCGGCCTCATCAAATTTTTCAGAAGCGGCATTTAGAAGTGATTCGCTCAAATTTTTATCTCTTGAAATTGGTGACTAATACAAATTGGAGAAAGCACGTTCATGCTCCTGAAATCAAGCAGTTTTGAATACGAATATGGGGGCTGCCGTTCGACACCGGAAGTGGCGACTGCCCGCCCTTACCGCAACCGCCGCCCTGGTTCATACCGAGGTCGTTGCCAATGCCATCGAGGTTCTTAAGCGTCTCAAAAAGGTTGCCCGTCAGCATGACCGGTCTTACCGCCTCCTGAATCTCGCCGTTGCGAATCATGTACGCCTCGCCCGACGAAAACGTAAACATCTCGTGCTGCGTCATTCCGCCGTACCAGTTGCGAACATATACGCCGTCATCGACGCCCTCAAGCAGATCCTCAAGAGTCGCTTCACCCGGCTCGATAATCGTGTTCGTCATACGAACGATCGGAGGGAAGTTGTAGCCAATCGCCCGAGCGTTTCCGGTTGGCTTCTCACCGAGCTTGGCAGCGGTCTCACGAGAATGCAGCCTGCCTACCAGCTCGCCCTCACGAACAAGTGCTGTGCGAGTCGCGGGCGTGCCCTCGTCGTCGTACTTGAAGCTGCCTCGCAAACCGGGAATCGCCGCACCGTCGGTAAAGTTCAGGTGCTTCCCACCGAACTTCCGACCCATATACATAATCTCTTTTAGCTTGTCGTTCTCGTAAACGTTGTCGCCTTCCGAAAGATGGCCAAACGCCTCGTGAACAAACACCCCCGCAAGTACGGGATCGAGAATCACTGTCCGCTCGCCACCGTCCAGCGACTTCGCATCGAGCAGCGAAACTGCACGCTTCGCAGCGTCGATCACCTGGTCATCAAGCCCGCGAATCAGATCGTAATCACCCTGCGAACCCAAGCTGAATCCCGCCTGCTGGACGTCACCGCCATTGCGAGCCTGTGCTGAAATCCGAGAGATTACGTGAACCTGCTGCTGCTCGATATACGAGCCGTCCGAACTACCGAAGAACGTCTTACGAGAATTGTCACCATAAATAATGTCGGCACTGTTGATTCCATCGACCGACCACACAAGATCGTTGTAGTGGTCCATCTGGCGTTTCTTCTCCTCAAGAGAAATCTCCGCCGGATCGTGAACGATATGCGCAGGAACCGCCTCTACGTGCGGCTCCACCTCGCCAAGCTCAGTCGTCGACCCGCCCACAGCCTTCGACTGTGCAACAGCATCAGCAACCTTCGTCTTCAGCTCGTCGACACTGTTGAAGCTGGCGAAACCCCAACCACCCTTCGTGACGGCTCGAACGTTTCCGCCTAGACCACTCGTCTGAGCAATGGTGTCGAGCGATTTTCCACGATACGTGAGCCGAGAATTGTCGGTCTCCTCGATACGGATTTCACAGTAGTCGGCGCCGTGGCCGTTCAGTGCGTTTTCAATAAGGTCGCGGTACTTCACGAATTTGCCGAGCCTCTTCTGATTTGCGATATGCCAACGATCACCTGATTCGCGTTAGAAAACGCACAGCACTCAGGCAATCGATTCTTGAAGCGTCAATACTAGCAATCGAGGCAACAAAGTCGCACCACTCAACGGCACCCGTAGTGACATTCAGCCCTGTTGCCCGTGATAATGAAACTCAATGCCCCAGAAAAGTCCAAAACAGCGTGAATATCAAGAAGCCGTTTCGAAGCTTCTCTCGCTCGCCGACTTCGAGCGAAAGTCACGCGCCGGCGATCCTCCCGATTTCCACCTGAAACGAATCGAACGCCTGCTCGGCTATCTTGGCGATCCGCATGTTAATCAAAAATATGTTCACGTGGCAGGGAGTAAAGGGAAGGGCAGCACCTCGGCGATGATCGCCTGGGCGCTCGCTGAGAACGCCTACAAAACCGGACTTTTCACCTCCCCGTCTATCCACAAAATAACCGAACGCTTTCGCATCAACGGAGAACCGATCTCCGAACAAGACTTCACTCAGCTAGTGCACGATCTATGGCCAGCGGTCGAACGAGTTACTGCCGATGGTGATATCGGCATCGTGTCCGTATTTGAACTGGAAACAGCAATGGCCTTCTGCCATTTTGCCAACGTAAAAGCCGACATCAGTGTGATCGAAGTGGGACTCGGTGGCAGACTCGACTCTACGAACATCATCACCCCGCTCGTTTCGGTAATAACGCCTATCAGCCTCGATCACGTAGCGATTCTGGGCGATACGATCGAAAAGATAGCTGGTGAAAAAGCCGGGATCATCAAGCCTGGCGTTCCTGTAGTTACCTCGCCACAACATCCCGATGCCATCGACGTTATTCGCGCAGCGGTGCACGCGAATCAAAGCGAATTGATCGAATCAGATTCATCTGTTGAAATCGTCGATTCAGACCACCTTGGTCTCGATGGCACCAAGCTAGAACTCGCTGTAGGCAGTGAAATAACACGAACTCACCTGCGCCTGCTCGGATCGCATCAAATCGACAACGCACGAACCGCAATCGCCACACTTACCAGGCTCTCAAAAAGCGGTATACCTACTGATAACGGCGCGAATGGCGCGGGAATTCAAGCCGTCCGATGGCCCGCGAGAAATCACCTAGTATCACGAAAACCAACACCAATATTCGTCGACGGAGCACACAACGACGCCTCTGCACGAGTGCTACGCGAATCGATCGAAAATCTGTTCCCCAATCGGAACAATATATTCCTTATCCTCGGAACCGTACGTGGGCATAATCCAGCCGCCGTAGCCCGAGAATTCTCTCATCTCAAACCAAAAATCATCGTGACCGAATCGAGACATCCCAAATCTCTTACCAATTTCGAACTGTCAGATGCACTGGGTGAGAGTAAAATTCCTCTGCACTCAGTGACCGAATCCACCCAAGAGGCACTAACGCTGGCGAAAAATCTGGCGAAATTCGACGATCTGATAGTCGCAACCGGATCACTGTTCGTAGCTGCGGAAGTTATAGAGTCAGAGCACGGAATTGAACCTGAACTCTACCCCGATATCAAACTCCCACCAAGACCCAAAAAAATAGAAAACTCGAACACCACATAAATGACCAGCAATAACGAAAATAGAGTTGTAGTGACCGGCATGGGCGCCATCACGTGCCTCGGAAATTCAGTCGAAGAATTCTGGACCGGTCTCAAGAACGGACAGTCAGGCATTCGAGAAATCAGCCTTGTCAGCCCCGACGGATTTCCGTGCAAGGTCTCGGGCGAAATTCAAGGCTTCGATGCTTCGGACTATATGGATCGCAAAGCAGCCCGTCGAATGGCACGCTTCTCTCAATTCGCCGTTGTCGCTGCCCAGCAAGCGATCAGCGACTCAGGACTCGATCTCGATAATGAAGACCTCGATCGCATCGGTGTCCTCATTGGCAGCGGCTCGGGCGGACTCCCGGAAACCGATCAGCAGGCCGAAATTCGCGTGAAACGTGGTGTCGGTCGAATGAGCCCCTACTACATTCCGATGATGCTGGTGAACATGGCATCAGCCAACATATCTCACACGTTCAAACTCACTGGCTACACCAACACATGCGTCACCGCCTGCGCCGCGGGCACTCAGTCGATCGGCGAAGCAGCCGAAGTAATTCGCCGCGGGACCGCCGACGTCATAGTCACCGGCGGAACCGAAGCCGGAATTTGTGAAATCGGCATGGGTGGATTTAGCACCATGCGAGCCCTCTCAACTTGGGACGGCGATCCCGCAAGAGCCAGTCGACCATTCGACAAAGGCCGGGACGGATTTGCGCCAGCGGAAGGCAGTGGAATCCTCATCCTAGAAAGCCTCGAGCATGCTCAAGCTAGGGGAGCTCACATCTACGGCGAAATCGGCGGCTGGGGTGTGTCGTCCGATGCCTACCACCTTGTTCAGCCACATCCCGAGGGATCAGGCGCGGCAAAAGCCATTACGCGAGCACTCGAAAACGCCAATGTGGAACTCGACCAAGTCGACTACATCAACGCACACGGCACTTCAACTCCGATCAACGACACCTCGGAAACCAAGGCGATCAAAGCAGTCTTTGGTGAACAGGCGTACAACATTCCGATCAGCTCGACCAAATCGATGGTTGGTCACTCGCTCGGGGCGTCCGGATCGCTCGAAGCAATCGTGTGCATCAGCAGTATTAACGATGGAGTGCTTCACCCGACGATCAATCAAGAAGAATCCGACCCCGACTGCGATCTCGACTACATTCCAAACGTGGCAAGAAAAACCCCGATCAAAATCGCACTCTCTAACAGTTTCGGATTCGGCGGCCAAAACGCCTGCCTCGTCATCAAGGAATTCGCCGGGTAGCGCTAGCAGACCGCTAGATTGTCATTGCGATGAGCCTGCATTGAGGCGACGTGGCAATCACGTTGAACAACCTACTTCGAACGATCTGACCACTCACGTACTCGAGGATGGAACGGTAACGCCTGATCGGCGTCGCGGTTTCAATTGACCGCTGATTGCCACGTCGTCGAACTCCTCGCAACGACAAAGCCAGATTCCAGCTGCTAAGCCGGGAACACAATCACCTTCGACTCATCCCGAGTCTGAACGCGAACCCTGCTGCCAACACCCAATCCGTTAGCGGCCCGCCTGCGAACACGAATAAGCGTTCCAGAATCGAGCCGAATACTGTACTCGCTGAACTCGCCCTCGAACTCCCTCTGCTCGACCGTCGCCGTCCTCTGCTCATCTTCCCTCGCAGCTTCGATCTCAAGCTCCGATGCCCGCATCAATGCAAGCACCTGCCGACCGTCCGGTATCGATTCATCGGTCGTGATACGCGTCGGGAACACACCAGCCTCGGTCACAACAACCCCACCTCTGAACACGCCCGGAATCAGTTCACACGGACCGATCAAAGTAGCAACTGCGGCAGAAACTGGATTCTCGTAAACCTCTTCAGGTGTGCCGATCTGCTCGATGCCACCCCCGCCCATAACGGCGATTCGATCCGAGGTAGCCAGCGCCTCCTCACGGTCGTGAGTCACCAACAATGTTGTGGCACCAGATTCAGCGACAATCTTCTTAATATCTCGACGAAGCGCCGCCCTCAATTGCCGATCCAGATTACTGAATGGCTCGTCAAGCAACAGGGCAACTGGGTCCGGTGCGAGCGCCCGTGCGATCGCCACGCGCTGCTGTTGACCACCCGAAAGCTCATGGACGTACCGCGACTCGTACCCGCTCATCCCGACCATTTTCAGAACAGGCGCTATCCGAGCACTGCGTTCCTCAGCCGGCAAGTCTTTTAGACCAAACTCGACGTTTTTAGCAACCGAAAGATGCGGGAACAGAGCGTAGTCCTGAAAGACCAATCCAATGCGTCGTTGGTCGGGCGGCGTATGCATAAACGTTGACCCAACCAGCTGACCACCAATCCGAACGTAACCGTCAGTAACCTGTTCGAGCCCGGCGACCACTCGTAACGCCGTCGTCTTCCCAGCCCCACTTCGACCAAGAATGCTGACGAACTCACCTGGTCTTACAAGCAAGTTGAAATCGCTTATCACCGGATCATCCGATCCCGGGTAGCGACACTCGACCCCCTGCAGGTGAATCACACCAGTCTCGGCCGAAGCAAGCGGGGGTATCGCCAATGCAGCCGCAGCGGCAGCCGCAGCTGAAGGAATTGGTGCTGCAACAGGTTTTCGTTGCCACGGCATCCTCATCGCGAAACCTCTTTCAGCTCAAGCGGTTTCTCAGAAACATCAGCCCTGTCGCCGTGCCCACGTAGAGTCAGATATGCCGTTGGAATCCCCGCAACCACAACTAAAAGCAACGCGGCCGCAGCAGTTTTAGCAAAGAAAGCCTCTGAAGCAGCCGACCATATTGACGAAGACAAAGTTCGATATCCGATTGGAGAAAGTATCAACGTCGCCGGCAACTCTTTCATCGTCAGCAAGAAAACCATCGCGCCTCCAGCAAGCGCGCCAGGCATCACAAGCGGGATCGTCACCGAGAAAATCACCCTCCACTGCGAGCGACCCAGGCTCTGCGCAGCCTCTTCAACCCGCGGATTCACCTGCAACAACGAACTTCGCAAAGCACCCACACTCGCCGGCAAAAACAATACTCCGTATGCAAATATCAGCAGCCATATCGACTGGTACAAAGGACGAGCTACGTTAATTCCAAAGAACACTAATGAAAGTGCGACAACAACGCCCGGTAATCCAAACCCTATATAAATCGATCTCTCGAAAAATCGACTCAGCCCACTGCGGAAACGAACCGCAAGAATCGCAATCGGCAGTGCGGCCAACACCGTTACCACTGCCGCCAACAATGAAACATAAAGCGAGTTAAGCGCCGGGATTAGCAAAGGCAATAATTGTTGATCGTTTAGCAAACCTCGCACGAGCCAGTGAACGAGCACGCCAACGGGTATCACCAAACCGATCAGCACCGGAAGCCCAACCCCAGCTGCACCAAGCCACCGCCAGCTACCCAGATCAATCCTTCTCGGCGATCGAACTGCCCCAACCGTGCTTCGGTGATACGCACCGCTTCCACGTGTAAAACCCTCTCCCAAGAGCAGCAGCACAGCGATAACAACCAGTACCAGCGACAACACCGCCGCAAGCGTCCTATCTATCGACGACTGATACTGAATCATGATCGTCGAAGTGAAAGTCTGGTAGCGAAGCAGTGCAACCCCGCCAAAATCGCTAAGCGTGTAGAGCGCAACCAACAACGATCCACCCGCAATTGCTGGACGCAGCAATGGCAGTGTCACAGCTCTAAACGTGTGGATCGGCCCGTAACCCATCGCCCGCGCCGCCTCTTCAAGCGCGGGATCCATCCTGCGAAGCGCGCCACGAACCGTAAGAAGCACATACGGATACGTCATTAACACGAGCACCAGAGTCGCCCCACCCAAACCGTAAATATCGGGAAGTCGTGTAACGCCCAACCCAGACAGCCATCCCTGCAACACGCCCCTTGGTG
>Ga0209402_10001588_pt1 | contig 24341 bp, 24 predicted proteins | sample ArcticOcean_MG_C_3_FD_187437 | JGI IMG/M metagenome (GOLD analysis project Ga0209402, IMG submission 187437) | Marine microbial communities from western Arctic Ocean - ArcticOcean_MG_CB8_126 (SPAdes) (version 2) | ecosystem: Environmental > Aquatic > Marine > Oceanic | place: Arctic Ocean... | reverse complement strand
GTAATATTAACTAATAGGAGGATAATGGTTGAGTTAAAACAAATCGTAAAAGAGGATCTCATTCGGGTTCTCTCTGAGGCAGTAGAGGCGTATGAGCTTGCTGCCATACGTGATCGAATGGGGTACATAGCTTGTGGCTATACAGCCGAAACATTAGTTGAAACTTTTCCTAAATATTTTGCTCAACACAGCAGTGGCAAGGTGAAGTTTATAGGAAAGAGTGCGAATGAGGTATTGGAAAATTATCTTGAAGGGTTAGGTTATAAGCGTGGTAGTCGCAAATGGTATCAGCTTGCACAGTGGGTAGTTGACTTGGCACAAGAAGAGGAGGAGGTAGACATTGAAAGCTACATTAAAAAAACAAGAGCTAAAAGATGCGGAGGAGATCGCCCGCATAATGAGGGGCCGATCAGACGTCGCCCTAGTTACAGGGGTTCAAAAGCCTTTATCAGAAAAACTCCATAGATATGGACAGCTTCTTTTGCAGTCCCAACGTGAAGAAAAAAATAAAAATACTGAACTTGCAGAAAGGCTTCGGGGGGATGCAGAAATAATTTTTCATCATTTCCAAACTAAAGTAGATTGATGAATCTAGATTTAGCCACAATAACGAAACGGCTAGACACACTGACGCCTGATGTCCAAAAAGAAGTTCTCATTCTTTTGGAGGAGTTATCAGATGCTAAAACTAGGACTGTTGCAAATGTAGATTTTCTTGCCTTTGTAAAAGAAGTATGGCCTGCTTTTATTGAGGGGGATCATCATAGAATCATGGCTGATGCGTTTAATAGAATCGCAGAAGGGAGCCTCAAAAGACTTATAATAAATATGCCACCACGACATACTAAGTCAGAATTTGCTTCTCATCTTTTTCCAGCATGGTACCTTGGAAGGTTTCCTGATAAAAAAGTAATTCAGACTGCACATACTGCGGAGCTTGCAGTAGGCTTTGGTCGTAAAGTGCGTAACCTTGTTGGATCAGAAGACTACCAAAAGATATTTAAAGATGTTTCTTTGAGTACTGACTCGAAAGCTGCAGGTAGGTGGAGTACCAATAAAAATGGTGACTACTTCGCTATTGGTGTAGGTGGTGCTGTAACGGGTAAGGGTGCAGATATTTTGATTGTCGATGACCCACATTCAGAGCAGGAAGCCGCATTAAACGATCCTTCGGTATATGATAAAACATATGAGTGGTATACATCTGGTCCCCGTCAGAGACTTCAGCCTGGGGGTGCAATATGTCTTGTGATGACACGTTGGTCGAAAAAAGATTTAACGGGAAGCATTATTAAGGCGTCTGTACAAAGGGGTGGGGATGAATGGGAAGTAATAGAGTTCCCCGCAATACTTCCAAGTGGCAAGTCATTGTGGCCAGGATTTTGGCCTATAGAGCAATTGGAATCACTAAAGGCAGAACTGCCTATTGGTAAATGGAGTGCTCAGTACCAGCAAGACCCTTCGTCCGAAGAAGGTGCCATCATCAAAAGGGAGTGGTGGAAAGAGTGGACAAAGAAAAGTCCACCGGCTTGTGATTTTATTATTCAATCTTGGGATACTGCATTTCTTGCAAAAGAGACTGCCGACTATAGTGCATGTACTACGTGGGGTGTATTTACAGATCAAGATAATGTATCTAATATTATTTTAATAGATGCACTCCAAGAAAGATTAGAGTTCCCTGATCTAAAGGCACGTGCCTACGAAATGTATAAAGAGTATAAGCCAGATGCTTTCATCGTGGAAGCAAAAGCTGCAGGAACACCATTGATTTTTGAACTACGTAGAATGGGTATACCCGTGGGGGAATACGTTCCCAGCAGAGGAAGAGATAAGATTGCGAGAGTAAATGCGATTTCAGATTTATTTTCTTCTGGTCATGTTTGGGCACCAAAGACAAGATGGGCAGACTTGGTCGTAGAAGAATTTGCAGCATTTCCAACTGGCGATCACGATGACCTGGTAGACTCTTCTACACAAGCTTTATTGAGATTTCGTCAGGGTGGATTTATAAGAATAGAAAGCGACGAAGAGGAAGAAGAACTTCTTCTTAACAGAAAGGCAGATTATTATTAATGGTTGACTCTAGAGTTATATTTTCTCATTGTGTATGTTATACAATAATGAAGAGGAATAGCCTGTGGCGATAGACAAAGCAATTGAACCTATTATTAGTGAGTTTGAGCAATTGGGCGTAAGCCCTGAAGAAATTGCTCAAGAGGTAATGCTTGCAGAACAAGCAGCTGATGGTGAGTCCATGTTGACTGATATGGACGACGGTGGGATGATGGTTGACTTTGATCCCATGGCTGACCTTGGAATGGACGAAGAAGATTCATTCGACTCGAATCTCGCTGACTTTCTTGATGAAGGTGAATTACAGCATCTTGGATTAGAACTTGTTGGAAAATTTAATTCTGATAAAAATAGCAGGGGTGACTGGGAAAAAACCTACAAACAAGGGTTGGACCAGTTGGGTCTGGAGATTGAAGAGCGTACAACTCCATGGGCTGGAGCATGTGGCGTATTTCATCCAATGCTTTCTGAAGCGGTAGTTCGGTTTCAGGCTCAGACTATTCAAGAAATTATGCCAGCACAGGGTCCAGTCAAAACTCATATCTGGGGCAAGGCTACCCCTGAAAGAGAACAACAGGCAAAGCGTGTTCAAGAATATTTAAACTACCAGCTTATTGAGGTAATGACTGAGTACCGTTCAGAAACCGAAAAGTTGCTGTTTAGTCTACCATTAGCTGGTTCTGCATTTCGTAAGATTTACTTTGATCCTTCGTTGGGCAGACCTACTTCTATGTTCGTTCCTGCTGAGGACTTTGTAGTTGCATACAATGAGGGAGAGTTACAACATGCAGAACGATATACCCACGTAATGAATCGTAGTACTAATCAGATTAAAAAATTACAAGTTAGTGGCTTTTATCGGGATGTAGAACTAACGCCCTCCAATATAGAAAACAATTCTATCACAGATAAATACAATGAAATTGGAGGCGTCCGTCCGTCTTACGAAAAGGATGAGCGACACCAACTTCTGGAAATGCATGTAGATATAGATTTACCTGGATATGAGGACGAAGATGGAGTTGCGTTGCCATACGTAGTTACGATTGACAAAGGCAGCAACACCGTTCTTTCCGTTTATAGGAATTGGTCTGAGGACGATCCTAATAGAATCAAAAAACAACATTTCGTTCATTATGGATACGTACCTGGAATTGGATTTTATAACCTTGGCTTGATCCATATGATTGGTGGGCTGGCAAAATCTGCGACTAGCTTACTACGACAACTTGTCGATGCAGGAACATTGTCCAACTTACCAGGAGGCTTGAAAACTCGTGGACTCAGAATCAAAGGCGACGACACCCCCATCATGCCAGGAGAGTTCAGGGACGTGGATGTCCCTGGTGGTGCTATTCGTGACAACATCACCTTCCTTCCTTATAAAGAACCTAGCGGGGTTTTATACCAACTGTTAGGTAACATTGTTGAGGAAGGTAGACGCTTTGCGTCGATGGCAGATATCAAGATAGGAGACATGAATCAAGATGCTCCAGTCGGAACTACGCTTGCGATTATGGAGCGGGCAATGAAAGTGCAGTCTGCTATACAGGCAAGGATACATGCCAGCCTAAAACAGGAATATAAAATTCTCGCTAGGATCGTCGCTGACTATACAGAACCTGACTATCCATACGAAACAGACGAAGGCGAAGGAATCAAACTAGAAGACTTTGATGATCGCATAGATATAGTGCCAGTGTCTGATCCTAATGCATCTACCATGGCCCAGAGAATTATGCAGTATCAAGCCGCACTACAACTAGCTGCACAGGCTCCAAATTTATATGACATGCCCTTGCTTCATCGCCAAATGATGGATCTTATAGGTATACCAAACTCTGATAAGGTTGTTCCGAATCAGGAAGAAGTTCCCCCTAAAGATCCTGTTACGGAAAATCAAGATATGCTTACCATGGCTCCCGTTAAGGTATATGAATACCAGGACCACGAAGCACATATGCGTGTTCACATGGCACTTAAGAATGATCCGCAACTTGCACAGGAGGTTCAGAATAGTCCTGCGGGTGGTGCTGTGAGTGGTGCGTTGGATGCACATGTAAGAGAACACTTAGCATTTATATTCCGTAGAGAGATAGAACAAGAGCTTGGAGCACCATTGCCTCCGCTTGGAGAGCCACTACCTACAAATATAGAAAGACAGCTTAGTGTGATGGTGGCAGATGCTGCAGATCAGATGATGGGCAAGAAACAGCAACAGGCCCAGGCTGAAGAAATGGCTGCACAGCAGGAAGATCCAATTGTTAAACAGAGGGATCGTGAACTTGGTATCCGTGAAATGGATGTGCAAAGAAAACAGCAGGCCGATCAAGCGAGGCAACAGTTGGATGCCGCCAAACTTGATCTTGCAAGAGAAAAAGCTACGGCAGATCTTTCTATGGATGAAAAAGAGTTGGCCGCTAAGGTTAATGCCGATCAACAGAAACTTGTGGCAGAGTTAGAAATGTTTGAGGCTGAGCAAGAGGCCGAAGGGTATAAGGTTGGGCTTGACACGGACAAATTTATTGCCCAAGCAGAACAAAAAGATAGAGAAAGGAGGCGTAAGGATGAATGAGAACGTGTTATCTTTACTTAAAAAAAAGATTAGAAGCCAAATGAATGAAGTTGCCGATCATTTAGCTGTAGGTTCTGCATCAAACATGGAAGAGTACCGCAAAATGTGTGGAATTATAGAAGGTTTGGCATGGACAGAGCGTGAAATTATTGATTTAGAGGAAAAATTAATTAATATGTAACATTAAAATGAAAGCACACCTAAAAAAGTAAACCTTCTAACTAGAAGAGCAACGTCCGCAAGGATGCCACAATTAAACGAGAGGCAATTATGTCTACACTCGCAAAAGAAATAGACAATCCTGTTATTGATATAGAAGATATTACATTTAAAGACGTTGATGACCCAGCACCCTCTGCATCACAGCTACCTAAGCCTTCGGGTTACAAATTATTGATTGCACTTCCTGAAATTGACGAAAGAACGGAAGGTGGCATCATAAAATCAGATAAATTCCAGCATGAAGAGTCAATTTCTACTGTTGTCGGGTTTGTATTGGGGGTTGGACCCGATGCATACGCCAATTTTCCTAGATTTCCTACTGGTCCTTACTGCAAGGAGGGCGATTGGGTGATATTCAGGGCGTTTAGTGGCACAAGAATCAAGATTCATGGTAAGGAATTTCGTTTAATCAATGATGATACTGTAGAGGCGGTTGTAGAAGACCCCAGAGGCGTAGAAAGGGCTTAATATGAGTGAAGAAACTGGAAGAATAAGCGAAGAAGACAAGTTTTTGGGTGTAAGGACGACAATTGAGCTGCCACAACCCGAATCATCCGAAGAAGTTAGTATTGAGGTAGTTGATGACCGATCAGAGGAGGATCAGCAGTTTGCATCCCCCTCAGATGACTCTGATGAGCTTACTGAGTACGGAAGTAAGGTGCAAAAACGTATCAATAAGCTAAAAAAAGAATATCACGAGGAACGTAGGTCGAAAGAGTCAGCAGAAAAGCTGTCTAATGAAGCTGTCAACTATACACAGTCACTTCAGGTAGAAAACCAAAGATTAGTACAATTAGTACAAAATTCCCAGACTGCATTGACACAACAGGCCCAACATCGGGCAGATAACCAACTTTTGCTTGCTGAAAAGAACTTTAAAGAGGCACATGGATCAGGAGATGCCGATAATATAGCTGAAGCACAGAAAAATCTAACAAATGCACAGCTTGCCCAGGCATATGCACCTTCGGTGTCTAAGAAAGTCATAGAGAATTGGAAGCAGGATGTAGCGGCCCAGCAACAAGAGGCTCAGCAACAACTTCCATACGAAGAAGAACCAATTCCGATCCCAGAGCCTGATCCCAAGGCGGCGGACTGGCAGTCGAGTAATGAATGGTTTGGATCGGATAAAGAGATGACTAGTTTTGCTTATGGCGTACATGAGAGACTTGTAGGAGAAGGTGTTGACCCAGACACCGATGAGTATTATAAATTAATTGATAAACGTATGAAAGAAGTTTTTCCTACGCACTTCGGTGGAGACAGTATTACTGTTAACACTGCATCTACTCGTAGAAGAGCAAACCCTGTAGTTGCTCCTGCTTCTAGAAATAGTGGTGGAGTGATTCAGAATAAGGTAAAGTTGACACATACACAGGTACGACTCGCAAAACGCCTGGGCTTAACACCACAACAATATGCAACACAACTGATGAAGGAGATGGTATAATGGCTAAAAAGCGTGATTCCAGGAAACCTAGAGAGCTAGAGACTCGTGAAACCGAGGTTCGTAGTAAAGCTTGGGAACCTGCATCAATTCTGCCAGACCCCATACCACAAGATGGTTGGGTCTTCAGGTGGATACGAACATCAATGGTCGGCAGTCCGGATAATACCAATGTTTCCAAGAGACTTAGGGAAGGTTGGGAACCTGTTCGCAATGAAGACCACCCCGAACTTCAGATTATGAGTGATCATAAATCAGAGTGGGGAGAAAAAGGAAACATTGAGGTTGGTGGACTTTTGCTCTGCAAGGCACCTGAAGAGGTGGTACAGCAAAGGCGTGATTACTACAAGAAACACGCTGATTCACAGATGCAAGCCGTTGACAACAATTACATGCGTGAGAACGATCCTCGGATGCCAGTTCTCGCACCTGATAGAAAGACTCGTGTAGCATTTGGTGGCGGTGGTCGCTAATGTTACAAAATTTTAATAATTAAATAAGGTAATAAATTATGGCTAGTCTTACGGATGGAGCATCACCGTATGGAGCCAGACCCATTGGTACATTGAGTGCCTCAGGTTCCTATACAGGGAAAGTGAGGCAAATACCAATTACTAGTGGATATTCTGAGAACATATTTAATGGTGACTTTGTCAAAATTCATACAGATGGTACTATTGTGGCTACTGATACAGCAGATGGAGCCAAGACCGCATGTATTACATGTGGTATCTTTATGGGTTGTTCCTACAGTAAAACAGGTGAAGGAAAAACATTCGCACAGATGTGGACCGAAGATACAGTGGCCACCGATGCGATGGCCTATGTATTGGACGATCCTTGGGTTGTATTCCAAATGCAAGGTACTACAGTAATGAACAACGCTGATCGTAATCTGAATGCAGGTTACACATTTACTGGTGGATCAACCAGCCTTGGTAAATCAAAGAGTTCTTTAACTGGTGGGTCGCCAGTCGTAACGGCAACATTTCCTCTTAGGATTCTTGATTTTGTGAGTGGCCCTCACAGTTTAGCTCCAGTAGGAACGACCAATAGTGATGCTTATCCCGAAGTCTTGGTTAAATTTAACCATCCTTCGTCGGCAAGTGTCTGCATTCATCAATATTTGAACGCTACTGGCGTATAGGAGAAACTGACTTATGGCTATTTCAAGGGCACAACTGCTCAAAGAACTATTGCCTGGACTGAATGCTCTCTTTGGAATGGAGTATGCACGTTATGATGACGAGCATTCTGCACTCTATGAGACTGAAAGTTCAGATAGGTCCTTTGAGGAAGAAGTAAAGCTTTCGGGCTTCGACGCTGCACCTGTCAAGGATGAAGGTTCGGCAATCTCTTACGACGCTGCACAGGAGAGCTTCACGGCTCGCTACAACCATGAGACTATCGCCATGGGCTTCGCTATTACAGAAGAAGCTATGGAAGATAATCTCTATGATTCCCTGTCGGCTCGTTATACTAAAGCCTTGGCTCGTGCCATGGCTCACACCAAACAAGTCAAATCAGTAGTTCCGCTTAATACTGGCTTTGATGCTTATCAGTCTGGCGATGGAGTAAGTTTGTTTAATACAGCCCATCCACTAGTTAGTGGTGGGACAAACTCCAATAGGCCCAGTACTGATGCTGACCTCAACGAGACTTCTATTGAGGCTGCTGTAATTCAGATTGGCAAGTGGACAGATGAGCGTGGTCTAATGATCGCTGCTCGTCCTCAGACACTTGTAATCCCACCTGACCTGCAATTCGTTGCGGCACGGGTGATGAAGTCTGATCTTCGTCCTGGAACTGCTGACAACGACATCAACGCAGTACGGTCGATGGGTGTTGTACCTGGCGGAACTGTTGTTAATCATTATCTAACTGATGCTGATGCATGGTTCCTGATGACAGACGTTCCTAACGGAATGAAGCACTTTAATCGTGTAGCACTTGAAACAAGCATGGACGGTGATTTTGATACTGGAAATGTTCGTTACAAGGCTCGTGAGCGGTACAGCTTCGGTGTCTCTGATCCACTAGGGATCTGGGGAACATCAGGAGCATAGTATGAGTGAAGGGGTGGGGTTTATCCTCACCCCTTTTCTTTTTCTGACTACTAGTAATAGTAGAAACTAGCCACTACAGGAGAAGCACATGGCTAATACAACTTTTCAAGGTAATGTTCGGGCAGAAGGTGGGCTTGAACAGGTAACAAAGAGTGCAACTACGGGTGCATACACCACTAATTTTGATGTAGACACTAGTGGTTCTATGATTTATCGTAATCGGTCCGTCAGCATTGACACTGCTACTTATGATGTAGAAGCTACTCAGTCAGGTACTGTCTTTACCCTTAACAGAGCAGCAGGCATTGTGGTAACACTACCAGTTGCTACTGCTGGGCTTAACTATAAGTTTATAGTCGGCACCACCTTTACAGGTGCAGGACAAATCCTATCAGGTTCTGGTACTCAGTTCTACACAGGTTTTGCACGACTATTTGATCCTGCTGGTGAAGGAGACACAAATGCATTTGCCAGTGCCAATACGACTACCATTGATTTGGGATCAGCAACACAGGGTTGGCTGGTAGGTGGAATTATTCGCTTGGTAGCACTCCCAACGTATGGAAGTGCCGCTGGTATACCATGGCATTGTGACGCAAGTTTACACGGTGATGGTACACTAGTCACTCCGTTTGAATAAGTAGTATATTAAAATAAGATAGAGCCACCCATCTATCTGGGTGGGTGGCTACGTCTTCTGCTATGGGCAGAGCGAAAGCTCCCGTACCCATAAGGAGATTTAGATGGCTGATACAAAAACCTCGCAAACCTTGCAAGATGGCGACAGAATTGCCGTGATGAAGTTCACCGATATCTATGTTGATGGTGGAGACGAATCTGCTGTTAATAAGGTGATAGTTGCTAACCTACAATCCCAATCAGGTTCAGGTGCCGCATGTACTGGAGTGTCTATTGAATGTGTCTGGTATGAATGCAGTGGCGTGAGTGTAGATATGTTGTGGGAAGCTACAGCGGATGTTCTTGCTTGGAGCCTTAGTGGATATGGGTACTTCGATTTTAGGTCTGCTGGACCGCTTACAAATAATTCAGGTAGTGGCAAGACAGGCAATATTGCGTTTACCACAGTAGGTCTTGGGTCTGGTGATCGCTATTCTGTGATGTTGAAGCTGAGCAAGAGCTACGAATAATGGCTACTTCAGGAACAGCGACATTTAATTTAGATATATCAGAGGTTATTGAAGAGGCATTTGAAAGGTGCGGCCTTCAGTCAAAGAGTGGCTATGATATAGAAACGGCTAGGAGATCATTGAACCTTCTTAGTCTTGAGTGGGCTAATCGTGGTCTTAACTTTTGGTGTGTAGAACAAGGAACTGCAAGCACCGTCGCAAGTACTTCAACTGTTACGCTTCCTGCTGACACCGTCGATCTAATTGAATACTGGATCAGAGATGGTTCAGGTACATCTCAAAGCGATTTACCGTTGTCACGCTTTAGTGTATCGCAATATTCTAATGTTCCCAATAAGCTTACTGAAGGTAGACCTGTAAATATTTATATCGACAAACAAAGAGATGCACCTGTTGCACACCTTTGGCCCACACCAGATAAGGTCTACACTTTAGCATTTCAAAAAATTAGAAGGATAGAAGATACTGGTTCAATAGGATCTACTAATCCTGATGCACCTGCACGATTTTTGCCTGCACTTGTTTCTGGTCTGGCGTTTCGTATTTCACAAAAATATCCAGAAGCTTTTGCACGTTCCATGGAATTAAAGCAGGAGTATGAGTTCCAATGGGATATTGCTCAGTCCGAAGATCGTGACCGATCCTCCGTACACTTCGTGCCGGGGGGTTACTAATGGCACTTTTCGCTAATGGTAAATATGCTTTTGGCTTCTGTGATCGCACTGGATTTAGATATAAATTGAAGGACTTGGTTCCTCAAGTGAAAGCGGGTCGCCTGACTGGTCTTATGGTCGGTCGTGACATGCTTGACGAGGACCAGCCTCAAAATTTCTTAGGTAGATTAGGCGACTACGCAGACCCACAGGCATTACGAGATGCTAGGCCAGATAGAGAGCTTGCTGACTCAAGGAACATACAATGGGGATGGATGCCCGTAGGGTTTCATGGAGACGAAGAATTAACACCTAACAACTTACTTGTTACTGGCTCAGTCGGTACAGTAACGGTGACTACAACATGAATTATCTAGATTTGAAGAGTGCCATACAGGATTACACAAATAATACTGGTACGGATTTTAATAATACCATACCAACATTTGTAAAACAAGCAGAGCAACGAATCTATCGTTCTGTAAACTTGCCAGTAAACCGTAAAAATACAGCGGGCACAATGACAAGTGGTAGTCCATATTTGGCCATGCCGTCAGACTTTCTTTTTCCACTGTCCTTGTCAATAACAGATGCTAGTAATCAAATATTTTTATTAAATAAAGACGCAAACTTTATTAGGTCTACATATCCGAATGCTTCTACTACAGGTACGCCTAAATACTACGGCACCTTTGCGAGCGACACATTTATTATTGGACCAACGCCTGGTCTTAACTCGGCTGACGCAAACTATGTAACTGAGTTACATTATTACTACATGCCGAACTCTATAGTTGGCGTTGACTCTAATACATCATGGCTAGGCACGAATGCAGACACTGCATTACTTTACGGATCACTTGTTGAAGCGTATACATACATGAAGGGTGAAGCAGATTTAATGCAACTTTATAACCAAAGATATACAGAAGCCCTACAGTTGTTAAAGATAGAAGCAGAAGGACGAATGACTGGAGATGAATATAGGGATGGTACTCCAAGGGTAAATATAAGATAATGCTTAACTTAGAAGTAGGAAACGTAACGGTTACTACAAGCAGTAATGGTACTCTTGGCCCAAGTCATTGGGCAGAAAGAGCTACGGATACTATAATATCCGTAGGAAAAAATGCTCACCCTACTATTGCTGAACAAGCAAAAGAGTTTAAGGCGTATGTTCATAAGGCAGTACAGCATTATATATGGGAAGCAATAAAGGAAGATCGCTCTAAGGTCATCCACCTGTTGAGGTCAGCAGGTCACAATGACTTGGCTAACTCAGTGGAGAAACTATAATGGCATTTTCAGGAAATTTTATGTGTACCTCTTTTAAGCAGGAATTATTGGAGGCCGAGCATGATTTTAATAACGGTGCTCATACCTTTAGGATGGCCTTGTATACAGATAGTGCATCATTCAATGCTGCCACTACAGCGTATACTACGGGTAATGAAATAAGCGGGACGGGCTACACAGCAAAAGGAGTAGCACTTGCGAATGTAAATCCTACGACTAGTGGAACAACGGCTATAGCTGATTTTTCGCCTGATGCCTCGTGGTCTACTGCTACCTTTTCGGCTATGGGTGCAATGATTTTTAATGACAGTCATGCTAGTGATGCGTCTGTTCTTATTTTAGATTTTGGTGCATTGAAAACAGCTACCGCTGGTACGTTCACGGTTGCTTTCCCTGTGGCAGATGCGAGTAATGCAATAATTCGTATAGCCTAATATGGCAGATATAACAGGTTGGGGCCGATCTACATGGGGTTCTAGCACATGGGGTAGCCCTGTACCCGTTGAAGTAACAGGTATAGCAGGTACAGGTGCAGTAGGAACGGTATCAGTTGTAGGCGATGCAAATGTTACAGTTACAGGACTGGCTGGAACAAGTGCATTAGGAACGGTATCAGTAACCGCAGATGCAAATGTTACTTCCACGGGAGTAGCAGCAACGGGTGCAGTAGGAAGTGTTACGGTAACAGGCACATCAAATGTTACCTTAACGGGATTAGCTGGAACAAGTGCAGTAGGATCAGTTAGTGTTTCGGGAGATGCAAATCTTTCGATAACAGGTTTGGCTGCAACGAGTGCATTAGGTACGGTATCAGTAACTGTAGATGTATCAATCACAGCTACTGGCCTGGCTGCAACAGGTGGATTAGGATCAGTATCAGTTGCAGGTGATGGCAATGTTGATGTTACTGGATTAGCTGGAACTGGTGCAGTAGGAAGCACAACGGTTACTGGTACAGCTATAGTAGATGTAACTGGTGTAGTTGGTACAACAGAAATATCAAATGTAAATGTATGGGGATTAATAGATGATTCACAAACTCCTGGCTGGCTACCTGTTAGCGACTCACAAACTCCTGGGTGGCTACCTGTCAGCGACTCACAAACTCCAGACTGGGAAACTATAGCAACATGATGAAACAAGGAAATAAGCATGACATATGTTAATAATTTAGGGTTATATGAAATTGCTACAGGTGCTGAGGACGGTACTTGGGGGACCAAGACCAATCTCAACCTAGAGCTAATAGCTGATGCGTTTGGTTCTGGCACGGAAGCTATTAGTCTTAACGCTGATACTCATACCACCACTATAGCAAATGGTGCTGTAGCTGAGGGCCGAGCATTATTCTTAAAGTACACAGGTACTCTAGACTCTGCTTGTACGATCACCCTTGCACCCAATACAATCAACAAGGTTTGGTTTATTGAAAACGCTACCGCTGGCTCACAGAATATTATTATTAGTCAAAGTGGTGGTGGTGCCAATGTTACAATCGCAAATGGTAAGGTTAAAACAATTTATACGGATGGTACTGGTGGTTCTGCGGCTGTTATTGATGTATTCGCTGACATGCAGATATCAAGCACACTTACTGTCGATGGTGCAAGCACCCTCACTGGTGCTGTCACTGCCACGGCAGGGATCGTAGTTAGTGGTACTAGTGAAATACGGTTTGGAGATGCTGCCTCAAGAATATTTCAAAGTGCTGATGGTGTACTCAGGATTGACGGTGAAGCAACGCTTGATCTGTATGGAAGCACCTCTGTCAATGTAAGTAATGACTTATTGCTAAATAGCGATCTTGCTGTGCTTGGATTTGGAGCTAACAATGACACAACCCTGACCCATGTTCACGACACAGGGTTGATCCTTAACTCTACTAGAGCGTTACAGTTTGGCGATAGTGCTTCTTACATCCAGCAGTCTGGTGATGGAGTTCTAAGAATTAATGGCGAAGCAACCGTTGATATATACGCAAGTACTATGGTTGCCATCAGTAATGACCTGAGATTGAACAGCGATGCCGCAGTGCTTGCATTTGGAGCAGATAGTGAGGTCACTCTGACCCACGTACACGATACTGGGCTACTATTGAATGGTTCGATGTCTATGACAGTCGCTGACAACTCTGCCGCCCTACAGTTGATATGCACCGATGCTGACGCTAGTGCTGGACCGCTTCTGCTATTGGACAGAGACACTGCCTCCCCAGCAGATGGCGATGCTATCGGTAGAATTTACAGCCAAGGACGCAACGATGCAGACGAACTAGTCACCTATACAATGATTACCAGCAAATCCATAGATGTAACAGACGGCACAGAAGATGGAGAGATGCTGTTCAATGTTCTGGTTAATGGAGCCAGTAGCACAGTGCTGGACTTGTATGGCCCAGCAACCCAAATGAACACCACTGTGCTGGATCTAAATGGCAACTTGGATGTCAGTGGGACATCGCTTCTTACAGGGGTGGTTACGGCATCAGCAGGGATTACGTGCGGTGATGCGGCTATCACCAACGTAGGTGACATAGCTCTCGACAGCATTTCTTCAGATGGAACTACGGCACCATGGTGCTTGGGTACAGGAAGTACTGGGGCAACAGAAGCCGCTGACTCTGTCGACAATGCTGGTCTGTTTATAAGGAGCAACGTGAACACTGGTTTTGGTATGGCACTTGGAACTGCTAGTTCTGGCGAGGCCTATATTCAAGGTGTTTATCAAGACGGCAGTAGTTCAAAAACAATCCACCTTAATCCTTATGCTGGTAATGTTGCTGTCGCAGGAGCATTGTCCAAGGGATCTGGAAGTTTCAAAATAGATCACCCACTTCCTTCGATGAAGGACACTCACTCCCTCGTCCACTCATTTACTGAGAGTCCCCGTGCCGATCTGATTTATAGAGGATCTGTAGCTCTTTCTAGTGGGAGTGCCAGTGTAGACCTAGATGCAGAGGTCGGAATGGCGGACGGAACATGGGAGCTACTGTGTCGTGACCCACAAGTCTTCTTGCAGAACGAATCTGGCTGGTCAGCACTCAAGGGATCTGTCTCAGGATCAACGCTAATTATCACCTGCAAAGACTCAATTAGTAACGATACGGTTAGCTGGATGGTCGTAGCTGAAAGACAAGATGAACATATGATGGATACGTCATGGACGGATGACGATGGTAGGCCGATTCTGGAGCCTCTGAAACCTGAAGAAGTTGAAGATGGAAGCTGAGATGATGAATTTAATATCCCTACTCGCTATACCAGCCGCAGCAGGGGCCGCCTATGGCGGAGTTAAAGCTGGACTAAATGGGGCTAAACGGTCCCTCGCTCAGATAGAGCGTACTGTAAACCGTATTGGATCAAAGGTAGATACTCATGGAGAACGTCTCGCATCAGTCGAAGCAGAAACAGCAAACCTTAAAGAAAGGTTCGCCAGTAAAAAAGACTAATGGCAAGACAGCAGAGGAGCCTAAGCTAGTATATCTTTCTGTTGAACAAGCAAATCTATTTAAAGCCTTATTGACTGCTACAAATGAAGCTCAGGCTAATTTAAACTTTGCATTGTTAGCTGCAAATATTTCTAGTAACGATGTTGTTGGAGGGCATCTAGATGGTGATAAGCCACATTTTTTGGTTAAAAAATGAATGGTTAGAAGAAAAGAAAAACTAAAAATGATGGAAGCATTAATATGAGCTTTATAAAAATCTCTCCTAAACCTGGCCTACACACGGATGGCACTAGATATAGTGCCGAAGGCACGTGGTATGATACAGATAAAGTAAGATTTCATAAGGGCTTTGCTGAAAAACTTGGTGGATGGGTGAAGTTTATAACTGCTTCATTTCTTGGTACATGTAGGGGGTTACATGATTGGGTGACAAATGATGGGAGCAAGTATGTAGGAATTGCAACCCACTTAAAACTTTATGTACAATTGGGTGGTGGATACTACGATGTTACCCCCCTACGCACTACGCTGGCGTTAGCTGCTAATCCTGTAGCTACTGTAGATGATACTTCTATAATCACGATTACTGCGTCTGGTGTTCATGGAGCAGTGGTAGGAGATTATGTAACACCAATCCTTCTAACAGCAACAGGTGGGATTGGTATTGGTAGCCTTAATATAGAGCATCGTATTGTAGCGTTAGGTGATCCACTTGGGGCCAACCCTACAACTAAGTTTCGTGTTGTATGCGATACACAGGCTTCTTCAACTGTATCAGCAGGAGGAGGAACCAGTAAAACTGCTGCATTTCAAATAAATACTGGCCTAGACATGTATGTGGATGGTGCTGGATGGGGATCGGGTACATGGGGTTCCGACTTGTTTGGTCATGCGGCATTCCTCACGCAATCTAATCAGCTACGTATTTGGTCATTAGATAATTTTGGCGATGATCTACTTGCATGTGTTCGTCAGGGTAAAATTTATTATTGGGATGAAAGTGGTGGAATTACTGTAAGGGCAAAGCCTCTTGAGGATGTTGTAAGAAGAACACTTGTTTTAACCTCTGATCCAATATCAGTTACTGATCTTTCTAGTGTTATTACTGTTACAGATAAAGCTGGTCATGGGGCGGCTGTCGGGGATAAGGTTACCTTGTCAGGTTCAGCAGCAGTTGGTGGTATACTTGCCGATAATATTAATCAGGAGCTTACTATTACAGAGACACCTAGTGGTAGGGTGTTTACGGTCGATACTGGTGACGCAGCCTCAAGTACTACAACTGGAGGTGGTTCTTCAGTAAGCCTCTCATATAAAGCAGGAACATATTATCCTCCTGTGGCTGCATATCAAGTATTGATGTCTGAATCTGGTAGTCATGTAATAGCATTAGGATGTACTGGAGTTAATGAAACAACAATCAATCCACTTAATGTTAGATGGTCTAGCTCACAAACAGTGGGAACCTGGCAAGCACTATCTACAAATAGTGCAGGTGGACAGAAATTATCTACAGGATCTGAAATTATTGGTGGCCTTTCTACTAAGCAGGAAATACTAATTTGGACAGATGCTGGACTAGTAAGCATGAGATATACTGGGGGTCCCTTCTATTTCTCATTTACAGAAGTAGGAAAAGGAATGTCTTTGATTTCGCCTAATGCAGCTATTAATGCTAATGGTGTAGTTTTCTTCATGGACAGGGGAGACTTTTATATGTATACAGGTGGTGTCGAAAAATTAAACTGTACCGTGCTCACAACTGTATTTCACGACTTCGACTTAAGCCAAAGTCATAAAGTTGTAGCAGGGTCTAATCCTGATTTTTCTGAGGTGATTTGGTTTTATCCATCTGAATCAGGTAATGGTGAAAACGATAGATACGTTATATATAATTATGAGGATAGTGTATGGTGCACGGGCAGTTTGGTACGTGGAACTTGGAATCAAGCTAACACAAAGAGTTACCCATTAGCTTCTTCTATATTAAGTCAAAGCCTTGCTGTTGATCCAATAACAACTACAACTGCCTCTACAAGTAATGTATCTATTAATAGTACAGCCCACGGCCTAGCCGTTGGCGACACTATAATTATTAGCGGTGCTTCAACTGTCGGAGAACTGGAAGAAGTCTTATTAAACAATCAACACACCGTTGTGTCAGTAACCGATGCGGACAACTACACAATTACGATAGCAGACACAGCAACTGCTGATACTGGCGGAGGTGGTGCAGTAAAAATTATACATGAAAATGTTCTTTATAACCATGAAAATGGATATGATGATGACGGATCAGCCATGACTGCTTACGTAGAGACTGGCGATATGGACTTAGGAGAAGGTGACAAAACTTGGTCGATACACAGAATAATACCTGATATTTATTTTATAGATGCAGATACAGCAGATGAGGTTACCGTTAGTCTTAATGGTCACAACTTTCCTGCGGATACACAGGCGTCTGTTGCGTCAGCAGATTTTACATCAAGTACAGCAGAGGCCTTTGTACGTGCTAGGGCTAGGCAGATGTCAATGAAGGTGCAAAGTAGTGGAGCGGGATACGGGTGGCGTGTTGGGTTTATCAGACTTGATGGCAGGGAAGACAGTAGAAGATGACACTAAAAACATATCGTACATTAAATGTTGCACCAAAAGAATATGAACAAAATAATGAAAGTTTGTCACGACAAACAATAGAACAAAACTTTCAAGATGTAAGTAGTGATATACTTGCGACTAAAACCCAAACAGATAGAGACAGTTCTTTATCATTGCGGAAATACCAGTTCTTGTTGCTAGGAGCTAGTAATGGCTGATATATTAAAGATACTGGGACAAGTGGCACCTGCTGACACATCTAATGCAGACTTATATACTGTACCTGAGGGTACTCAGACCACAGTAAGTTCACTTGTCGTCTGCAATCTCACAACGAGTACGCCTACGTTTAGAGTGGCAGTGCGTCCGTTTGGTGCAACCGTAGCAAATGAAATGTATATTTACTACGATAAGGTAACAGTTGCCAGTGATTCACGGTTCATAATCATTGGGATAACACTGAGCGATACAGATATAGTTACCGTTAGATCCTCAGCGGCTAACCAGTTGGCGTTTACTTTATTCGGTGTGGAGACAAGCTAATATGGCGTATATGCAGCAAAGACAAGATCCCTTCATAGGCAATGCGGAAAGGATGGCACAGCCTCCGATGAGCATGCAACCCATTCAGCAGTATGGCATCCAGGAACCCTTTTATGGTCAGCCAGGGGGAAACATGCAACAGCAACTTATGAATGCTGCTCCTATGACAATGTCTGCGATGCAACCTATGAATGGATTTACACCATCAATGGCTTACGGTGGAATGATTCCACAATATGAAATGAGTGGCCTTACAAGCCTTAGGGGTGGTGGAAACGTACCTATGATTTATTCTGGTGGTGGTTATATACCAGGATACGGGCTTGGTGGATTTTTTAAAGGACTAGGTAAGTTTGCACTGAAAGCCGCTCCTTATGCAGCTATGTTTACTCCTGGTGGCCCATGGGCTGCTGCCGCTGTTGCCGCAGCAACTGGTGCTCTAGAAAAGAAATTAGGTATTGATCAGGAATCATGGGGAGATGTTCTTCATGGTAGAACGGTAGAAAAAACACCAACTAGTTGGAAAGACGCAGGACTTGCGGGCGTTAAAAAAGGTGCTATGGCTTATGCCGGAAGAAAACTTGGAGATGCCGCCCGTGAAGGATGGGGTGGTCCAGCCCGACAAATACAGGGTGGGGCACCTGGAGAGGCTGGAAAGGTATTAGAGGCTGGACCTGGATTGAAGGGTGCGTTAGCGGGAGTAAAAGACGTTCTTCCAAGTTCAGAACATATAATTAAATATGGTCCACTTGTTGCAGAAATGATGGATCAGGCGTTTGGTCCCGATCTGACTGGTGAAGGTGGATTTTCTGGAAACGTAGCAATACCTGATGGAGAAATACTGCCAGCATCATCTGGTTTGTTGTCTGATAAGGCCCAAGGATATGCACATGTTCCTGGAAAGCAATGGGGTGGTGAGTTTGAGGAACCTGAGTTTGAGGAACCAATGCATCCATTTATGGATCAATTGTATAATACTGTTCCCAATACAATGGCATCCATGCCAACACCTTCACCGACTGTGACACCAGGTCCCGTAGCTCCTGCAAATCCATTTATGGCTGATGAGTTTGAAGAACCAATGAATCCATTTATGGATCAATTGTCTAGTGCCCTCCCGTATACAACGAGTTCAATGAATCAACAGCCTGATGCAAGCAAAATCTTAGATGATATGCTTTATAGGGGTAGCCAAGATTCTTATGATCCCATGCTGGATATTCCAGAAGTAGGGCGACTTAGTAATGAACGAGATGAAGAAGCAGCAGCAGCAGAGAGGGCAGCAATAGAAGATAATAAACTGATATCAGCAAGGGCAGAACTAGAAAGGTTACGCTTAGAAGAATTAAATCGTTCTCAATTTGACGGACGTTCTCCAGGAGAACTGGGAGAAAATACAGATGATACTCCCTATGATCCTATGCTGGATATTCCACAAGTTACTTCACAGAGTCCTCTCAAGCCCACAGTAACTGAATTAATGCCACCTGGACCCAATGCTACACAAGAAGAAAAAGATGCGTGGAATAATTACTTGACGGCAGAGGGAGATAGACAAAGAGCAGTAGTAGCTGCTAGGGCTGCCGCAGACGCTGCCGCAAAAAGGGGAGATGGGGAAAATACACATAATACAACATCCTCCGTTACCGACAATACAGAACCAGACGATCCTATCCCTGCTGACGATGATCCAGATGGCAAAAAGAGAAAAAAAGAAGATGTGGCACCATCAGGAAAGTATGACAAACATGGCAACCTTATAGTAGATCCTAACTATAAACCGACATATTATACACCTGACGGCAAGAAGCCGACACCTGACGGCAAGAAGCCGACAAATACTTATAGCTACAATCGTGAGAGAAAACCTGATGCCCTGGCCACAGCAGGTTTAAAAAGTAAGAACTCTTTAGGGCCTGCCCCGTGGGATCTGATAAAAGAAATGCCAGAGGGTTACCAAGCTGGACTAATGTCAGAAGGGAAATTGAGTCCCGTGACTGGCCATAACCCATTTAGTATGCCTCAATCAGGGTTTGGCACAGATTCTGATGCGTTCTTGGCAAGTCTTAAGGGGGGAAATCCCCAAGCTCAGCCAAATACTCCTCAGTGGCAACCCAATGTTACACCTACCTTTGATGCACAAGGCAATCCAACAACGGCTGGCGTAAGAGGAATACAAGCGGTTCCAGGAAGTGCAGAAGGTGGCCCCATATCTGCAATGGATACTGTTAATGGGGGGCCTGTTCCTCAAGATTACCCAGAACAAAGTGGAAACGTAGATACTAAACTAGCTGTAACTATGGCTGATGCTCCCATGACACCAGAAGACGTTGGTATAGATACTCTACAGCTTAAAGATATGATTGAGTGGGCACTCCTGCATCCCGTAGAAGGAGAAGAAATGATGCAAATGCTTCTTGCTACATTTGGCGAAGAATTAGTTGCGTCGATTGCACATGATATGCAGAATCCCAATGCCACTCAAAACGATAAAGATGACAGGCTGGTCGAGTTAGAAACAAGAAAGCGTTTGGCACAAGGTGAACCTGTTATTCCACAGGCTATGCTTGCAGGTGGCGAAGTTGTTTATAGTCGCTCAGCGAGAGAGTTATTAGATAAAATATTAGCCCCACATGGAACTGATTCAGTGAAAATACAAGAAGAACTACGAGAAGGCACTGTGCCAGATGCACTGATGCCACTGCTACAGCGAGGTTAAAATGCCACATAAACAAGATCATCCTGGATATCAACAGATCGGACATAGTGGGGCGAAAAATCCCGATGGGTCAGATATAGAGATATGGGACATACTGAGGGGACTTTATAGTGGGGATCAGACGAATTGGAGGGACTTTGAACCTGAAACAATATTAAGGGATGATCAGAGCTATAGAGATGCGAAGTTACTTGAATTAGCAAGGCAACGGGGTCCACAAGGTAGGGCCGAACCTCAAGTCAGAATCCTTCCTCCGTTTGCTTCTGAGTACAAAGAAGAAGCACAGAGAGAAGCACAGAGAAATAATCCCCTAGCGGAGCACATCAGGGGTCTCGAAGAGATGGAAGATGGTCCGAGTAAGTGGGAGTCTATACTGGATATAATTAAAAGGGTAGTACCTTCAGTGATGCCCTTGAGCCCATTGGGGATACCGAATGAAATAAGAAAGAAGATGACGAGATATTTAGAATACAAGAGACAACTAGAGGGGGGAGAACCTAAAGGACTTGAGTCCCTTTTGGATGAAGGTTGGGAAGCTGATCAGCCCTACCAGCAGTATAATCGTGAACATGAAATAGGGCCAGGACAGTTTTTACGTGAAGCATCTAATGGTGGCCCTATCCCTGGATATGCAACGGGTGATCTAGTTCCTGAGACAACTACAGTTACTGCTTCTACAGTTAATCCAGCAGTTGGACAACAGTATGCAGATTTAACTGATAGAGTTGTACAAGAAGGACAGCGACCCTATCAGCAGTATGGTGGACAAAGAATTGCTGGATTTACTAGGCCTGAAGCCATGGCACATCAGGGCATAACTAACTACGGAATGTCTGGTGGCCCACAAGGTACTCAGCAAGCTGGGGGAACAATGGGCAGGGCAGGGCAGATGATGAGCGGAGCACATCAGGGCATCGGTTCATTAATGCCATCTTATGGTGCAATGGGTGGACAGTTTGGCGGACATGCCGCAGGTGCTCTAAATGCAGCACAACTGGGTGCCGCTGGTATGAATACATTAGGGACGCAGATGGGTGCTCCTGGCCAACAAAGCAATACTGACCTGAGCAATTACATGTCTCAATACACTAAAGGCGTTACTGATCCACAGTTAGCACAGCTTGCAGAGTTCCAAAAAATGCAAGGTCAAGAACTTGGTGCTCAATCTACAGCATCTGGTAATTTAGGTGGAATGAGAGAAGGTGTTCAATCGGCACAAATAGCTAGAAACACTTCACAGCAAGCTGCTGATATTCTTGGGAAGTCACAACAAGATGCATTCGTAAACGCACAGCAAGCATTCCAAAATGACAGAGCCGCTAAGATGGCTGGGCAACAGAATCAATTAACAGCCCAGAGGGCAGCGGGTGCATTAGGCCAGACAGGTTACGGGACGATGGGTGCGTTGATGGGCCAGCAAATGGGTGCACTAGGAGCACAGCAGGGTGCATTACAGCAAATGGGTGCACTAGGGAACCAGATGGGTGCCCTTGGCTCAAGACAGGCACAACTTGGACAGCAACAGCAATCACAGCAACTAGAAAGGCTAAATGCTATGCAAGGTGTTGGTTCCCAACAAAGAGAGTTACAGCAACAGTCAATGAATATGGGCTACCAAGATTGGCAGAATCAACAGAATCAGAATCGTGCGAATATTAACTGGCAAATGGAGGCAATGGGCAAGCTTCCATATCAGAATGTTGAAGCGACAACTAATTATAGTGGGGTGCCAAGTCCTTGGAATGCAGCAGCTGGTGCAGGTATACAAGGATTGTCACTATGGAATCAAATGCAAAATCAGAATAATGGTAATAACGAAGGGAACCAAAACTAATGGCTATACTTTCTTTCCACCAAAGATCTGAGTTGGCATCTAATGCCCCTACTTCTGTTTTGCAAGCAGTGGCCCAGGGTAATTCTCCCCCCGAACCATATGCTTCTGCTACGGATCTAATAGGTCCATTAACCGCTGGTGCAGAACTGGGTATAAGAAATAGGTTTACTAAAGAAAAAGCTGTGCAGGATCAAATAAAAGCTAACGAAGATAGGAATGCAGGGTTACAACTACCTAATACTCCTCAGCCAAATATTATTGAGCAAATTGTAGCTGAGTCGGAACAGGGAGATCCTTCTGTATCGGGTGGAGGTATGCCAGGAGGTATGCCAGGAGGTATGCCAGGTGCTATGCCAGGAGGTATGCCAGGAGGTATGCCAGGTAGTATGCCAGGTGCTATGCCAGGTAGTATGCCAGGTGCTTCCTATGGTGGTATAGTTGGATTGCAGGATGGTGGAGAAGCACAGGGATATGCAGATGACATGCCTACTATATTGAAAAGGCAGGGTTTAGACTATTTAATCAATCAATTGTTATCAGGAATGCCTGGTCGTGAAAGCCAAGACTATGAAGACTGGTTAGCTGGTTATGATGAGTCGATGGAAGGCGTTCAACACGGTGTAGTTCCTGACTGGATAGGACCTGGTGGGGTTGGAAGACTGAGAAAATTACCCGAAATGATCACAAAAAGCTTAAAAAATCCATTTGCTACGGCTTCACGTGTTAGAGAGATGGGTAACCGTGCATGGTTGGGAGCAACGGGAAGGGGTGGCCAATGGAGGGTACCTGGCAGGCCCATTCAAGAGGTTATAAATAAAAGTACGGATGTGGTTCCATTTGCTAGACCTGGTGTACTTGTTGGCAAAACCCCTGGTACAGCTGCGGTACATGTTCCTGGCCCTGGTACAGCTGTACTTGATCCAAGGGCACCTATGCGTGGTGTAAATCCACTGGACCTGCCAAAAATATGGCCATCGGCTCCATCTGCTCCATCTGCTCTGTGGAATAGAATTAAGGAAGTATTGCCTTATATAGGCACAGCTGGTGCAGGTGTGGGTCTAGCTAGTCTCTTTCCAGGTGATGAGATTACAGATAGAGACAATCCTAGAGCTATGGATTTGGTCAATAAAATAATAAGTGAGAGGCAGCGTAAGGCTGCGTTAGCTGAAATAGAAAGGATGGACACATCTGGTGGTCGTGACGGAGGACTAGGATTCAATGATATACTAGGACCTATGCAGGAAGAAAGTCAGAAAGCGATAGAGAAGATGGAAGAAGGCCTAGAAGGTATACAAACAAATTTAACAACAAAGACTGCGGGGGATCTTGAGTACGATAAACAATCCAAAGCTTTTGTTGATACCTTGGGTGGGTATGTAACTTCTCCTGAAGATCTTAAAAGCGACACAATGAACATAGCATTGGATAGCCTTGCTCAAGCATTAGCTGGGAGCCAGGCTGGAAGGCGAGGTTCTGTCACTAAAGGAATGGAAGGCACCCTGGAGAAAGTGATGGGACGACAAGATACGGTTAATAGAAAGAATCTTGAATTAGAACAAATGATGGCTAGTACCAATATAGGTATATCAGAAAGAGATTCAGCAAGAGAACATGCGGGTGATACTGTTATGGGTCCACTCTTTGGGACAGAAGTATCGGAAGCAGGTGCAAACTATAGGGCCGCTTTGGATGCCTTCAGCAGGATGCAAGCCG
>Ga0209402_10001582_pt1 | contig 24385 bp, 25 predicted proteins | sample ArcticOcean_MG_C_3_FD_187437 | JGI IMG/M metagenome (GOLD analysis project Ga0209402, IMG submission 187437) | Marine microbial communities from western Arctic Ocean - ArcticOcean_MG_CB8_126 (SPAdes) (version 2) | ecosystem: Environmental > Aquatic > Marine > Oceanic | place: Arctic Ocean... | reverse complement strand
TAACTGTCCACCCCTCTATTTCTATAGATGAACTCCTGCTAAATGGCACAACATGTAGTTTCCATGAAGTTGTAATAGCATCGTCATGAACTACGCCTAGGTAGTTAGGCACTAATACAGGCTAAACCATACCCCATTAAAAAAAGAGATTATTACTGGACATAGTTGCACACTATAAAAAGGAGTTTTGCCTCAATCCGCCTCCTATAAAAAAGCCCTTTCTAGTGACACCACTTTTGGTTTAAATTGGGACTCTACTAAAAAAGGAGTTTTTATGGAGAAGACAAGAAAGACCCATTGGTTACTAGCTCAGGGATACAGGATGAGTCGGCTGCCCTTTAAAGTAACTTGGTACTGGATAGACAAGAACGATGGTAAGGAACGTGAACTTATAACCCGAACCGATGATTACAACATGGACTTGTATCGTCGTAAGGGCTATGTTTTAGATAGGAAATTCCTTGATCCTCAGGCGTGGCATGAGCTGGAGTATGGGGTAAAACTCCCCGTAGTAGACGTACAGCAGCCTAAGCAATCACATGCGATTCCTAGGCTAGCAACGGCTATCAGATCGGCTGTGAGAGAGTGGGATTTCTGGCAAGGAACTCCGACAGAACTATTAGCCCTTCTGGACTCGGGTAAACAGGGTATTCCAAAGGATGCGATCCGTTTATCTACCAAAATAAATAAACCCCATATGACCGCTGCTCTGAAGTCCTGCGGCATAACAGTTGATCGTAAGCGTACTCCAACCAAGCGGTTACTAGAGCTGGCAAGTATTACGTAACATCAGTTTGGTAAAAATAACAACAACAAAAACAACAAACAAAAAACATTGCCTGATACAGTTATGGACAGATTAGGCATAAATGTGTGAGCATATGAATCAGTGGGTTACGACTGGAAACGGTATAACAGCTTTTTTGCATGCAGGGGGTCAAGGGTTCGATTCCCTTCAGCTCCACCATATACTTTTATGCACGAATTCAGGGGTTGTCCTGTAATCTGTCCAAGTCCGGTGGAACAAAAAAATCTGGCAATAACAACAGTTTGTCTCCGTTTTGCTTTTCTGGACTCCGTCTTCCATGACCTTTCGCCAACCTAATTACTATCCCGGTGGGCAATTGGTCTTCGGTTCAGGGGGGGGCTGGGGTGGTGTTGTGTGTCTGGGCGGCGAATATTATTACAAAAGGGGAGAGCGTTATGTGGGGATTTAGGTTTCGGGGTACTGGCAATGCCATCAGTTTTGGGTGGGGGAAGGTGATGTTGCGTGTCGAGTTGTTAGTGTTGGTGTTAACGGTGATTGTTTGGCTGTTGTGGTTGTGGTTGTTTTAAGAGGTTTGGGTGTGGTTTGAGAATTATACTTATTGGTATGTTGTTATGCATGACAATTTGATTTTTCTAAAAAACGATTGTTGATTGTTTTATTAGGGCTTGTTCCTTTTCATTGCTTTGCAAAACAACCATCCCAAAATACGCGCACTGGGTATTGAATTCGATTGACTTTACAGTAGATTGCTCGAGATCATGTAGTAGGTACAGGCTAGCAAGATTTTGAAGGAGGGCATTATGGAGTTGAAGATGCAGACGAGTTTGTTTCTTATCCTAGGGGCAATTGTGTCGATGGTTGGTTGGATGTTTGTTTATCCAGCTGATGGCGATGCGAGTACGGCGGCAGCAATCAATGCGGCTGCTCTTATGGGCGATCCGGGTTTGGCCAAAGTGGGTATGCTGATGGGATTCGGTGGTATGGGAGCGATGATGATGGGATTCCTCAATATAGCCCGAAAGATGGCGGCAGGAACCGGGTTAGGAGCTGCGTTCGCCAATGTTAGCCGGGTTTGCTCCTTAGCACTCATCATAGTCATGACATTTTTGGTTGGGATTGAGTGGGCCGTAGTAGAAGCTAGTTCCGCAGAGATAGGTACTGCTCTCATGCAGATTAGCGCAGCCACTGAAACCTCATTCATGGTGGCAGGTGGATTACTTCTACTCACTCTTGGGATAGGTATTATCGTTGAAAAGAACTATCACATAATCATTGGTGGAGCTGCAGCTATTTGCGGTGTCAGCTTCCTTATCGGCATTGGAGGCGGCTTTGCAGGCATACTTGGATTTATCGGATGGATTGGGATGCTTCTAACAGCCATAGCACTTGGAGTCCAGACTCTCAGATCACAGAGTTAATCGGTACTGGTTTATACAAGAAATGCCCCCATCAGTAGACGAGGGGCTTTCTTGTACCTATTTAACATCAGTTACGCAATGCCCGGATGGAGCCCAGATTACTGAAAGGGGTGCTTCGCCATAAGGAGTTGTGGATAGCAGGTTTCGGGCTCATGGGCGCGAATCTGGCCACTGCTGGCTTCCTTGTCTTCTATCCTACGTATATGCTGGATAGGTACCACGTTTCTCTAACCGTTTCTGGTGCGGTACTCGCTTTGACTTTCTTGGTATGCGGCATAACCAGTTTCGGCATAAGCCGGATCGCCGCTAATTGGAAAACGCGGGCGAACGCCCTATACCTGTGTGGGCTCGCCATGCCTTGCAGCTTTGTCATGCTAGTATTGACGGATTCTCTTCCGCTGCTACTCATCGCGGCAGTGGTGAATGGTCTATCGCAGGTGTTCTTCCCAATATTGTTAACAGTTACTTTCCACCTTCGTGACATTCGCATTCAGGAAATCCCTGTAGGACACGCTTTCTTGTTCACTAATATTTCTCTTGGTCTGGCCACTGGCCCATTACTGACAGGGTTCCTACAGGACATATTTAACAATCTAGCCGCGGTATTAATCGTTATAAGCCTACTTTCTATCAGTGTCGCTATCGCTGGGTTGTTCGTGGGTAGGCTATCCAATGTACAACCCTCCGAAAACTAACATATAAGGGCAGTCAGGCAAAAGATTTATCTGGGATATTACCCTCAAAAAACCGATACCCCGATTCAACTAGATGCTAAGCATCGGACTTGGGGTGAAGTTTATCCTGAATGGTTTAAAAACCAGTAGCAGTATAGAAGCCAGTTTCAGATCTATTTTAATAACCCTATCTTCTCAACAGAGTAAAGTTTTGAATCATTGGGTTATTTACCTAATCCCTAACCCTATTACTTTGAAAGCAGCATCCTCTATGCCCAAATCAGTAGTTGGGTTGCCACTGTTCCCTAATTTTAGACGTCTTTAAAAATGCAACTATTTCTTACGACGGTTTATGTATCTTTTTCTGAATTTATTCCCGCAAAAGAGGAGTAATCCTGCTCCAATAATTATGGGTGAAAAAACTATCGCGTTTATCAGCCAACTGGCGATTTGCCTGGAAAAAGAAACAAAATCCCTTACAGAATTGTCTAAGGAATCAAAAATACTCCAATCATTTCCAGTAATTGGTACTTCTTCTGTCAAATTAACGTTCAAAACAGAATTGTTGGTAGTTTTATTGAGGTATTGCATTCGTCCTTCGAGACTATCTATATCTCCTCTTAGTCTCATTAATTCTTTCTCTACGGTCAATACTTCTTCTACAGAGGATGTTTCAGAAAACAGTGTAATGAAGCGATTTTCCGTTTCTCTCATTACACTTAATCTGGCTTCAATGTCAACGAATTCTTCGGTAACGTCAGCGGAACTAATATTTTCACTAGTGACTTTACTGCCTACGTCGTTGATATCTTGAATTAGTTCCTCGAACGATTCTTTGGGTACCAGAATAGATATACGTGCATATTTGTTGTAAGAGTCACCTGATTCGGAGGATGTAACTCTGGCATCGTATTGATTAACCAAATCCTCTATTTGTTTCATAGCCTTTGATATATTTTGGACCTGTAGGGATATGTTTCCCCATATTTGGATCCTAGAGTCCTCTGATATGCTGGAACGGTTTTTCATATCAGTTGATCTGGAAGAGGTTGGAGCTGTAGCAATAGCGATTTCATAGTTATCAAATGTAGCCCCTTCCATCTGAGGACCACGCGATACAGTACTATCTGAATTCGAGCAAGAGATGAGTAGACTCATTGACACTATGGTTAAAAGAGAAATAAAAACTTTCATAGAAATAGATTCTGCAACCTTATGAAAACGAAATTTTACCTACCTTGCTATTATAGCAGCAATGGGAAAAGCCTATTGCCACTCACTTTTTCAGTTTATCCAATAGATAAACCCTTTGTGCCTGAGGGGTAGTAGTAATAGTTGACAAAATTAGCGCAAGGTTGAACCATCGGCTTGAGTATGTCATGGCGAACGAGAGTTCTAGCTGAAAAAGGCGGTTGTTTTGAAAGAAAAAATAGCTTCGCACTAATAGATTGTCATGTCATATTCCCTCTCTTTAAAATCATAAAATGGATAGTTTAAAATCCAAAGCCCCGCTATAAGGTTTTTAGTTATTACCTTAACGCTTGCCCTTATGACATTCCTTATAGGATGTTGCTAAGGCGAATCAGTCGAATCAAATTATTCAAACCGTAGTACCGTCCTCGTTATCTGTGCCAACGCCTATTCATGTTGTGGGGACGACCGTCAAACCTTGATCTATAAGTCGAAGCAGATGGCTGCATTTCTGGAACAACTAATTAGGCTGTTTCCCACATGCAAATTTTCTAAAAACGACCACCGTATCGTGTTAAAAGAAAAGATGGCTTATAGGGACTAATTAGGACAAACTAAATAATATGCTAGTTAACACGGAGAGGGTGGGTCATCGTGTAGGTTGATGTATGGTGTGTTATTAGGGGTACAATCTGATACCCTGATCCTGGGTCTAACTACTTTGCATGTCTGCGGCCAGAAGTCCTAATACCCTTAGGTCATGATCATTTCTAGACATGAAAAAACCCCGTAGTGAGAATCTAAGGGGCGTTATTTTTTAGCCCATACACATTATTCCCCAAAAACAGAAAAACAATTGCACTGATAGGAGGTTCATGATGCTCAAAGAATTTAGTCTGAGCGGAAACACAGCGCTAGTAACCGGAGGAGGTCGTGGGATAGGGAGAACCATCGCGCTAACGTTGGCGGAGGCTGGGGCGGATGTTGCCGTAGCTGCTCGAACTCTAGGCGAAGTGGAGGAAGTTGCCAGCGAGATCAGATCTTTGGATAGGAGATCGCTGGCACTAAAAACCGACGTTACTGATTCGGTAAGTGTTAACGAAATGGTCTCTTATACAACTAATAAGATGGGAAAGATAGACATCCTTGTTAACGTTGCAGGCATCAGTGGTTCAGCCTCACTGGATTCTTTCAGTGATGCTGCTTGGAATCGCATAATGAAAACTAACTTGAGTGGTCCTTTCTATTGCTGTCGTGCTGTGGCTGCACAGATGCTTGAACGCAGGTCTGGTAGAATCATTAACGTTTCTTCCACATCAGGAACAAAGGCTACTGTGGGAGGGTCAGCATACAGTGCGAGTAAGGCTGGTTTGAATATGCTAACAAAGGTACTTGCTACGGAGTTTGCGTCGTACAACGTGTGTGTCAATGGTATAGGGCCTGGTTGGTTTGAAACTGATATGACGAGGGCGTTTCTGGAAAAGCCCGAACAGCGTATGAAGATAGAAGGCATGATTCCAATGGGAAGATTAACTGCCCTACGCGACCTCGGCCTGTTGGCTGTGTATCTAGCGAGTCCGGCATCAAGCTGGATGACGGGTCAGGTGATCTATTTGGACGGCGGTGAGACCGCTATGTTTTTATAATATGGCAAACAATCTGATGCCGATACGAACGGACATAAAAGACCAAATATATAGTCTGCTCTTTAACACCTATCAGTTACATGAACCTTGGCCTTACGATTATCAGATAATAAGGAAGTTAGAAAAGGCGTATAAAGATGATCCTTCTGTGCAATTGCCAGGGGAAAACTGGATGAACTGTAATATTCCAGAGATGAAGAGGCAAATCGAGAAGAAAGAAAGGCCAGCTCGAGACCCATTAATGTCAACGTTCCATCCCTGGCAAATCGAGATAGAAGGAGACTCAATTGAGGGGTTCGATTGGTATGGTCCGGCAGTAAATCAGTTGCTTTTTAAGCTTTGGGGTGCGGGTGCTACAATAGTGCAAGCCCAGTGGGCCTTGAGATTACGTTCACATTTCGAGCCGTTGTATGTAATTCCTCCTAGAGACATGGACGGCGACTATCCGAAATACTCTCTGCTATGGTTTGCGGAAGAGTATGCCAAAAGGGAAATGTTATCAAAGGCAGATGCTCAGTTTGAAGGTAGTTGGTGGACTCTAGATTTAGGGTTGTATTACAGAGTATGGGAATCGGATAAAAACCTAAAAGAAATGCAACTAGTCGCGAAAGAAATCATGACCCGTGCGCTAGAGCACCCGCGCTTCAAAGAATATCTGGAGCCACATGCAGGCAAATCCGGTTACACAGAACAGGATCAGATGAACAAGTTTTTCCAGTCCAGCAAAGATCGGTTGGATTACGAGAAAAACGGATAATAAGCGCTATATATGGAAATTAATGGCACCTTCTCCTATCGATATAGGCAATACGCAGATTGCTTAGTTTTATCAGGACTGCGCTCTAACCGGCTGAGCTATTGGCCCGTAAATTAAACATTATATGCCTAAATGACGGCTTGTTATAATAGAACGAAAGTGCTCCGAGTATTGTGCTGGTAAAGCGCTTCTATTATCCGATCACCAACTATTTGTTCTTCTCCTGGGTTTAATCCAAACATATGTATTACCATATAGTCTTCACCCAGAAATTAACCTATGGCTAAAAGTTAAATGTGGTTGCGGAAATGTAAAGAATAATTTTATAGGTTTATGTTAATCGATTATTCAGCCATTCATGTCATAAAAGATTTCACCCATAACTGAAACAGTAGCATGAGATTGCATAGTAGCTATGAATTTCTCGGCATGAGATGCTTCTAGAGTTCTACCTATATGGGCTTGAATATGCTCTACTTCACTCCATTTTTCATTCAGCGTGAATATAATATTGCCTGTCTTCCCATCTCCTGGGTTTGTGGGGTTATTAAACTCTTCAGCCTTGGTAAAGCAAGCATCCAATGGATTGTCTCCTCTTGGATTGTCAGCAGGATAGCTGGCCTTCATATGTTCAGCATGAGCTTTCAGGGCGTCTTCGACTTCGGATGCATTTACTGCAGGTACTTTGTACGAAATATTAATGCTTTTCATTATAGTCCCCTAAATTAGTTTGAAAGTGTATAAAATTATTCCTAGTCATATCTTCTAGCATGCCAGATACCCCTTAGGGTTGGAAATCTTCCTGTGAGCATCTAATGCTTGCTTAATTTCCGAATCTAATTGGATTGGATATTGTTTCTTTTCTGCCATCCTCAAATATTACCATTCCAGTATGCATTTGAGATAATTCCTGTGGGTTTTACTATGTCCTGAGAGTCCGCAGGATTGCCATAGAGCGAAGTTTTTTAAGGACCACTTAATAACCCCAACTAGCATTTTGATAGATTGGAAAATCAAGGCTAGAATAAGACTTAGTCAGGTCTTAAGTAAAAGGAGTTCCTAATGTCGAAATCTGAAAACTCAAAATGTGATAATCCAAACTGCAAATGTGACCCATGCACATGTGACCCATGCGAATGTTAAAGCAGAAAATATAACAGTAAAATATGAGCTAACACTTTGCTTTTAGCAACATTAAATACTCCACATAATTCGATTAACTAGCTATATTGACAAAAATGTCAGTAACTTTTTGTAGGGGCTGGCACGTCTCTTCGTTCTGCTGTTTATTGCATCGATTTTCCTTCACAATGACCTAGACGCTGCCTTCATGAATATGTTCAAAAGAAATCTGCTGTCCGTTACTTGATAGCGTAATGGGTTTTGCATCCAACGTCACGACAAATGGTTTAACTAGTAAAGAAACTGGCACATTTAAAATTGTTTCGGCTTTGGTTTTGTTAGGCTCAGCCACGGTAAAATTCCCATCCCACTTAAATCACTCAAATCACCTGAATTTAAGTTCAAAAATTATAGTGGGCCAACGTGGACTCGAACCAAGGACCTCAGTCTTATAATAACTAACTTATTGTCTAGCATTTTATCCGTATATAAAGTGATTTCAGGCGAGGAGTCACCTTATTTGCAAGTAATGCTTTAGAATTCGTCATTTATCCTAACTCTTTTAGCTTATCGGGATTCCGGGTGCGTTGGCAGGTGGTGCCCAATGCAAGGTCCGTACAGGGTAGTTAATTACTATTCCCTCGTTGTTTAGACGATCATGCAGATTTTGCATAAGAGTTGTCTTTAAGCTGAAACTTGAGAGCCTATCATTGGCTTGGACATACAGCCAAAATGTTATGTTTGAATCATCGAAACTCTTTAGGCCAAAAAAACCACCCCATTTTTCGTTTGCGTAATGGCTGTTATGTATGACCGTATCCATTACTTCCTGACAAACTCGCTCAAGGTGAGTTAAATTTGTCTCGTAGCTGACACCACAATATAGAGCTACGTTGACTCCAGAATGAGGTTCTGCGTAGTTGGTTATAATAGTTTCGGCAAATCTAGAATTCGGAATCACAACTAAATTGTTGGTCCACGTCCTGATCCTAGTACTTCGCCAGCCTACGTCTATCACAGAACCGCTTATTTCCCCGCCTTCTAGTTCTATGTAGTTTCCAGGTTTAATGATTCCTTCGGCAAGGACATAAGTGCCAGCAAAGAGGTTTGCAAGGGTTGGTTGAATCGCGAGGGCTACAGCTAAACCGCCCAAACCGAGTCCAGCAATAAGAGGGCTGATACTGATGTCCAGTTGGTCAAGGATAATGAGCCCTCCAAGGGCGTAGATTGTTCCTACGACCATGCGTCGGATAAGGGGCATTAGGTGATCATCTAATGTGGATTGGGTACGTGGAGCTACGGTTTCTATGTACCAGCTAAAAGAGGTGCTCGTGATCAAGGCTACCGTTATGATGCCTAATACCAATCCTAGAACACCTACTGAATGATTCACAGCTTCTAGGTGTTCGGATGAAAGGTTTAAGGGGATAACTATAGCCAGATATCCACTTAAAATTAGTATGCCTAGCGTTAGTGGGAGCTTTATGGAACCTATTAGTCTTCCCTTGAGATCTAACTGGCTTATGTGGGCAAGACGTAGCATTAGAGGGAAAATCATCTTTCTAAAGGCGAAGATGATGAGAATGCCAAACCCAACTATTCCCAGGGCTTCTATGGGGTTAGTCCACGCAGAATTTCCAACGGTAAATATTAGACCGTGTAATTTCATTTTTCTTCCTGCCTATCTATTTTTGAATGTTGTTTCACATCTTATGTGAATGCTACTTTACGTATATTTCCTGTTATGAATCTAAAGTAATAAGGTCTCAGTGGTCCAATTGTGATCACTAGTGGCCCACTAGATATCGTGCAATTCAGCATATTCATTGAATTGACATTGACATAACACCTAGCCATCATACACGGACTAAGATTTCAGGAGGAGTATTATAGGTTCGAAAATGCAAACGGGCTTATTTCTCGTAATTGGCACCATAGTGTCGGTGATAGGATTGATGGTCTTTCATCCGGCTGATGGTGGGTGGGGAAGGGCCTGCAGGGGTTGCTCAACTTATGCTGGATTCTCCTTGTTTAATTATGGACATTAGCCAAAAACAAACAAGATTTTAAATAATAAAGTGTTACTTGAACCTCATTTCCCTTATTTACTGTATGTTAAAGCTAGTGTATTTGAGCTTCCAATGAAATATTGCAGAGGATCATTCAATTCCTTAAAAACAATGAGTTAAGAGATTTAACTAGTCTTGTTAGAAGGTTGTTATATAAAGAGGGTTTTTATGTACGATTGGCCAGACATAAAAAAATATTTGATTGGGCGAGATCCGTATTTGGTGCCTTTAGTTACCAACTATGGAAAACCAGGTTTGTTATCCACAAAAGCGTCTCAAGTAGATCTATTCGATACTCTGGTTAATTCCATTATTTCTCAGCAAATATCGACCCTTGCGGCAAATAGTGTAAGAACTCGATTGCACAAATTGCTGAATACAGAGAATTTTAGCGCTGACATCCTACTGGCCGTTTCGGAATCAGCTCTTAACTCCATGGGTTTGTCACGGCCAAAATGTCGATATATAAAATCCATTGCGTGTTCAGTGAACGAAAGCCCGAAGTTATTGACCGATTTAAGAAACTTGGATGATTACGAAGTGGTAGATAGATTAATAAAGTTTAAAGGGATTGGTATCTGGACTGCACAAATGTTCCAAATAGCTGCGCTTGGGCGATTAGACATATTTGCCCCAAAGGATGTGGGCCTTATGAGAGGGGTCCGTTTGACTTACTTTAACGGTGAGACTAGAGGTTTGGATGATGTTGCAGAAGTTACTAATAAATGGAAACCTTACAGGTCTATTGGATCATGGTATATGTGGCAAGTTGCGAACAACTTTTCGGTTCATTCACATGAAGAATGAGTTTCTCCCGTCAGCTAATTCAAACAAAGTTATACACCATCAAGATTTGTATCTGAAATATGGTGGAAGCTGCAAGCCTGGGACCTATGATCCCCTGCGTGTAAATGACTAAACGTTGGTAGCTTGAGAGTATCTTGGGTAATGCATACTCTAAACGCTGGAATAACATCTTCAGCAAACAGTCGCAACTGTTCCATGAATAATTCCTTTTTGTAATTTCTTTCGTTAGCAGGGGTGCAGCCGAAGCCTTTATCCGCGAAATCTATATTGCCGGCATAGAGAATGACAAAACTTTTTATCATGTTCTCATATTTTCCATTAGGTCTGTGCTAAAGCATCAGGTTTATGTGAGAATCCACTCTATAGTAGGGTAGTTGATGGGAGTTTTTTAGCTGGTAATCCTGGTAAACTGAATCTGTATTAACCAGGTAAAAATGATAGCTAGTTGGCAATTTACGTGGGTTTATAACTAGGTCCGGCACTACCAAATGACAGATGTTGAGCCAATTTTCAACAAGAGGAATCGATTATGTCTAGTACGCAACTTCATTATATGACAATAGCAGGATTGGCAAGTTTGCTGAAGAAGCGAGATATTTCTGCTGTGGAAGTTACAGAAGCTATGCTTGAGCGCATAGGTGCCTTGGACCCCCATTATAAGAGTTATGCTACGGTGATGGGTGATCATGCTATGCGAGCAGCGAGACTTGCCGAAGACGAAATAAGAAAGGGTAATTACAAAGGCCCTTTGCACGGGGTTCCAATAGCAGTTAAGGATCTCTGTTTTACCAATGGAGTGAGAACTATGGGGGGTTGCAAGGTTATGGAAAATCACATTCCGGATTTCGATGCCACTGTGGTTTATCGCTTGGCTTCTGCGGGTGGTGTTATTTTGGGGAAACTAAATCTTACAGAAGGTGCGATGGGTGGGTATAATCCGTCTTTTGATGTCCCGTTGAATCCCTGGGATACCCAACGATGGGCTGGAGCTTCCTCGAGTGGATCTGGTGTCGCTACCGCTCTTGGGTTGTGCTATGGCTCTTTGGGGAGTGATACGGGTGGATCAATTCGATTTCCCGCAGCGGCGTGTGGAGTGGTTGGGTTGAAGCCAACGTGGGGAAGAGTAAGTCGTTATGGAGTATTAGCTTTAGCTGAATCACTAGACCATGTAGGACCACTCACCAGAAGCTCGATAGATGCCGCAATTATGTTGGATGCTATATCTGGCGTCGATCCAAATGATTCCACCACCATACCCATGGATCCATCAGATAGTCTTGCAAACATAGAACAAGATATAGAAGGCATACGTGTTGGACTAGATAAGGACTATGTTACCTGCGGAATTGATCCTGAGCTCTCCCATGCAGTTCTAGATAGTGTGGCAGCTCTAGAAAATTTAGGAGCAGATATTGTGGAAGTAAAGATGCCAGATGTAGACCAATACGCATCGTATTGGTCTACTCTTTGTTCTGTAGAAGCTCTTGCAGCGCATCGTGATTTCTATCCCTCTCGCCGGGACGACTATGGATTATATTTTCGAGAGTGGTTGGATATTGGCGCGAAGGTTAGTGCGTTGGACTATGTAAAGGGTAACGATAAACGCAATGAATGCAACGGATTAGTTCGGCTAGCTATGCGTGATGTGGATGTGATTGTATGTCCTTCTATGCCAGGTCCTCCCAATGAAATTACAATGGAACAAATGTATGGAGGATTAGATTTAAACCGTGACCCTGCGTTTCAACGCTTTGCAGTTCCATTCAACTACAACGGATATCCCACCCTATCAGTGCCGTGTGGCCTTAACCAAGATGGATTACCGTTGAGTATACAATTTGTGGGACATCCCCTTTCAGAGCCACTATTGTGTAGGATCGGGCACGCGTTTGAACTTTCGACCCAATGAGGTTAATTATCCTGCTATCAGACTCTCCCGTAGTTATCTGATTTGGGTTTTTATTTCTGTATAATTCGATCGTGCAAACTTCGTTGATTTTTACGCTTATATTTTGGGGTGCAATCTTATATTTGTATGTTTGGTTGTGGCGAAAGGGTACTGATCGATCTCGGAAGGGGCTTCTACGTTGGGTCGAAGATAATGGCTATACCTTTATTTTTTCCGACAGAAGACTGTTCTTAAAGAAAGGACCCTATCAATGGGCTGGAAGTGGTCAGGCAATCTATCGAGTAAAAATTCTTGACCCCGCCGGTATTGAAAGAATGGGTTGGGTCTGCTGTGGGACTCGATTCAAAGGTGCTGCTTTCTCTGATCATGTGGAAGGTTTGTTAGACCAAACTAATTGATCAATACAGTAGAGCTTTTGGCGTGCATTTTCCACAGATTACATATTGCAGAGTTGATACATTGTCTGGGAAATGCCATGGTATGACCTATACGAATGAGTCGTATCTGTTTGGGCCAGGATCGCTTCTTCTGCACATCCAAACTATCCACCATATTGATGCAATTATTGAGAGAATGATACTTATGCATAAAGGTAGTATGAAAACCCACTCATCCATGTCCAGAATAAAATATATAGCAATCGATACACCAAAAGAGGTCCATATCACAAACATAAACAGGGTAAACCACAGCTGCCACCATCCGGATTTGCCAATATCGTGTAATCGTCGAGTGGTTAGAGATATAGAGGGGATTATTGTAAAAAGACGAAAGGCTTCACCCAAAAAGGGAATGATAAAACTAATAATGGTTGCTGGTATTGCTGCAAGAACTAAGAAAAGAATCCACCACCAATATTCAGCTCTGGTTGATCTCCCTTTGAAAACAAAATAATTACGAATTGCCATAGATATTGCCTCTCCGAATCTCACCATTCCTCTATCCGCTATTTCAGGAGAAATGGATTTTGATTGGGCTGATCCACACTTTCCACAAAAAGCTGAATCAATCTGGAGTTCGTCTCCGCATTTAGCACAAAACACCAACGTTTACACCTCAATATTTTGAATTATACATAATTCAGTGTAGGTATAGTAAGGCGTTGTTGGATTAGTGAAAAAACCTTAATCATATATATCTGTTAAAATGAAGTGCGTTCATACAGGAGTGATAGCTTATGAGAGAACAAAATAGCATGGATACGGCACGAGATGATGATCTGAATACGGATATCGTCCAAAATGAGGATCCCAAAATCGTCGTAAACTCCCTATGGAAAGTATTTGGGCAGAACAACCCGAGCCAAGTCCTTGAAGATTCCTATCGTGATAAAACCCGCGAAGAAATCCAACAAGAACTCGGATTAGTTGTTGCTCTACGTAACACCTCGTTCAAGGTTTATCCTGGAGAAACCTTTGTAGTTATGGGTTTGTCAGGAAGTGGCAAGTCTACGTTGGTTCGTTGCCTAATCAGGTTGATTGAAGCCACGTCAGGGGAGGTTATTGTTGATGGGGAAGATATTACCACCTTTAATACCGATGAAATACTTCAATTCAGGCGATCTAAGATGTCGATGGTGTTTCAAAATTTTGGTTTGCTGCCGCACAAAAATGTTCTAGAGAATGTAGCCTATGGATTGGAAATCAAGGGCGTGGGTAAAGAGCGTCGTAAAGCAGTGGCGTTAGAGATGTTAGAACGAGTAGGACTTACCGGATGGGAACATTCCCGCCAACGAGAATTAAGTGGAGGCATGAAACAACGTGTAGGGATAGCCAGAGCCTTGGCCGTAGAACCTTCCATACTGCTGATGGATGAACCGTTCAGTGGTCTTGATCCGCTGATAAGGAGACAAATGCGATTAGAACTTGCAGAGCTTCAGAGACAGATACATAAAACTATTGTTTTTATAACACATGATTTGGATGAAGCTGTGACGGTAGGTGATCGTATTGCCATAATGCGAGACGGTGAGATTATTCAGATAGGAACTCCTCAGGAAATTGTTACGAGACCAGTTGATGATTTTGTTCGAGAGTTTACTTTAGGAGTTCAGAAGACAAAGGTAATACAGGCTGGGACTATTGCGAGGAAACCCGAAATCGTCGTAAAGGATTCGGATACGCTAGAAACACTAAGGAGCTCGATGGCGGTGTCCGATAGTGCATACGCGATTTGCGTGGAGGAAAACGGGCTTTTTAAGGGCCTCATACGTCGAGAAACTCTGGATGTGATAAAACGGTCTGAAAAGAAGCCACTCTATAAATATTTTGACCAATCTGTAGAAGTAATTTCATCAGATACTATACTGGAAGACCTGCTACCGACTCTTATAGAGTCAGACCATCCAGTGCCGGTGATAGATAAGGAAAACAGATGTATAGGAGTTGCTACACGCCGAGACGTATTACGAGTAATTGCTTCTGAAGTATATGACTGAAAAACAATAATTAATTGAGGTATCTATTCATGGAGATTGATCAATGCTTAACAACATTAAATCTACGTTGAATTTAAATTAAGAAATAGAAGGGAGAATGTTTTGGCCAATGTCATGAGAAATATAACTAAGGTTATGTTGGAACCTAAGGTGTCTGATGAAGATAATATTTATGGTAGATTAAAAGGCATTCCAAAATTCTTAGTGATCGTAATTTCCTTTCTGTTACTTTCACTAACAATACGGATGAACGAAGCAGAATTCGCGTTAGACTTTCCCTTTAATATTGGACCTACTCTGCATAATGGCATTGATGGTGTAATTGATTGGGTTGTGGTTAATTTCGGCTGGTTCTTTGATGTGATTAGCGATAATCTCAAACTTGCTATCGGGAAATTGAGGGATTTCTTGATATGGATACCCTGGCCTGTCTTCATTGGAGCTGTGTGCTTTCTGGCTTGGCGCGTAGCCTCTAAGCAAATTGCAATTAGTTCCGCAGTTGGTTTAATAGCCATGGCATCTGTGAACCTGTGGGATCCTGTTATGATAACCGTATCAATACTTTTGATTGCAGTGACTGTGACCATCGCAATTGGCATACCAATTGGTATATTGGCAGCAAAAAATGATTTTGCTGAGAAGGCGATTCGTCCTGTATTGGATGCAATGCAGACTATGCCTAGTTTTGTCTATCTGATTCCCGGGATAATGCTTTTTGGATTAGGGAATGTAGCAGCTGTCTTAGCCACTTTCCTTTATGCAGTGCCGCCGTGTATAAGGTTAACAAATTTGGGAATAAGACAAGTGGATCCCTCGGTGGTCGAGGCCGGTAGGTCTTTCGGATCTACTTCTCTCCAGCTTCTGTTAAAAGTTCAAATTCCCATGGCGATTCCTACTATAATGGCTGGGATTAATCAGACTATCATGATGGCTTTGGGCATGGTAGTAATAGCCGCGATGGTAGGAGCGGGTGGTCTTGGCATTGAAGTTCTAAGGTCTATGGGCCAGATGGAACAAGGAGAAGCCTTCATAGCGGGCTTAGCTATCGTTATAATGGCGATCATCATAGATAGAATATCCCAGGGATTTATTTTGCAGAGAAGTAAGGGATAAGGTTGGGTGTTTGTGTCCCTTTGGGGACATGCTTAAGTTGATAATAAAATAAAAAGACCCACGCCTTTCGGTCGTGGGTCTTTTTATTTTATATGTAAGAGTTAGCCTTAATTTTCAGCGAGCGATTTCTCTACGTTCGCCAATTCGGCCTCAGGCAACCATGTTTTCCAACCATCGTTGTTCTTTAGGTACCAAACGGCGGTTGCCGTATAAGCTGCATCGGAGCTTTCGGCTGCATCTTTGTTCTCACTGTGCCAACCTTCGGCGGCTAGCTGATTACCAGCGTTCCAGTCCCAATTACGGAAGAACCCGATTAGTTCTGGGGCGTCGTTTACAAGGTCAACATGCATTGAGATGAGAACTTCCGCTGCCGGAATCTCACAACCCAACGTCGGGTCTGCACCAGGGCAGTCTGAAATGGGAGGTTGTTCTAATCCTACCATATTCAACTCATGCGACAGTGTTGTTGGTCCCCAGTAGTAGAAAAGAACAGGATTCTTTTTCTTGTATGCACCGGAAATTGCTCCGTTCAATCCTGCCATAGTACCGGGGTCACGAAGTTCCACATGGTCTTCTAAACCGTAAGCTTTCAGTTGGCCTTCATTAATCCCCCGACATGCCCACTGAGCTATACACCCTATGAGCACTGCTTTTCCACCGCTATCTGGTTCTGAAAAAAGTGATTTGTATTCATCTTTTTTAAGATCTTCAACTGACTTTAGGCCTGGGTTGGCTTCTGCCACATAGTCAGGAATTAGGAACGTGTTCTGCCAGTTGTCTTCCAAGCTCTTGCCAACTGACATGACTTCCCCAGCCTTGATGGCGTTATCCCATACGGCCTGTTGATTTGGGAGCCATATTTCCATAGTGATGTCAATATCACCCTTACGTAATCCCTCGAATAATGGGACCGTGGCTCCTTCAATGTGGGAAGTGGGATAGCCATAACCGTGTTCAACAATGTATCTGGCTACGCCATTCTGAATTAGAGCGCTATCCCAGTTTAGTCCTGCAAAAACGATTTCTCTTTTCGTTACAGCAGACTCACTATCTCCGCAAGCCGTTGTGATGGTTAACGAGGTCAACATGAGGACTGTTAGCATAACAAGGCTTAATTTTATTCGTCGAAGCATAAAGTACAGAATCTCCTTAATTGATTTGCTGTTGAGTTAAACAGCTACACGCAGGCCGACTACAGAGGTACTCAAACGCTGGTCGACCAAAATATGTTGCGCGTCTAAAAGTCGCCCCAACCCTACTCTACATTAGGGGAGCAAGTCAAATTTATTATGCTTGTAAAAGGGATAAACGCGCGTAGATTAAGGCTATTTTCAGGATACGTATAGGCGAATATTGCTGGTTTACACTGAAACATCAGGAAAGGTTTACTTCAACGCTTATGCCGTTATTATCTATGGGCAAACATGGGTTAAAACGATTTTGTGATTGTGATTGTGATGTAGATTGGTAAGAACTTACCTAACTGATTATTATTGGTTTATGAACATAATTCATAAACCAATATCAAACTTAAACCTGGGGGTAAAATGGTATCTATAGAAAAAGGCATGCACGCTCCAGACTTTACTTTGGATGACTGCTATGGTGGTTCAGTGTCTCTTGTCAGTTTGCGTGGAAAGAAAGTGATACTCTACTTTTTTACCAGCTCAGGTGGCGGCAATTGAACCCGCATGGCTCTTGGGTACCGAGAGAATGCTAAAAAACTTCGTTCGAAAAACATTGTTGTCTATGGTATGAATGATAAAGACCCCGAAACTGCTCGAGAATGGATAGAAAGGGAAAACTTGCCCTTTGCGATCCTTTTAGATGTAGACAGGAAGGTAGGGATTTCTTTTGGTATATCTGATGCCTCATTAGACAGATATGTAGCCAATAACGCTGATGGTAGACGTCCAGCAGTGGCGATTGATGAATTTGGCCGAATTCTTGCGTTCGAGCCTGATATGAAAACTGTGGAAGAGATTGATGATTTAATAGAAAGAATGTAAAGGGTCAGCCTACTTAGGATAATGAAGGAGTTCCTTGGAGAAATAAGGGATATACAGGAAGAGTGGTAAAATCCGAACCGGATAGCATTGCTACTTTATAGAATTATTGGGGTTTGGGGTGTTAATTGTGGGTGGAGTGGCTAGAATGGCACAAATGGCACACGTGATTGGTAGAGCTAGGCCGAACAGAATTGCCCATGTGTAAGTTCCGGTAATATCGAATAATATACCAAAGGGCCATGGACCCAAGGCTGCACTTGCTACCATGGCCGTTGTCACAATTCCGCGAATACTTCCCAAGTGCTTTCTTCCAAAATAGTTGGGCCAAATTACTGCGTTTGTAATTGATGCCATTCCTCCTGCAAGTCCAAGGAATGCACCGTACATAATAGACTGCAAAGGAGATGCCATAATCAAGGCTATTAACATGGCGATACATAAAATTACTTGAGCAGATGCTAAGACAAAACGATTTGGAAATCTGTCTACTAAGAAACCGGCCAAAAAATTTCCGAAAAGAGCCATGGGGGCCATGACTCCAAATATTACTGGCGAGAGACTCGGATCAAGCCCTTTGCTGGCAATCACTGAACTCTGGTGAAACACCAAAGCAGTACTGATAGTAGATTGTGATGTGCCAGCAAAAAGCAAAAAATAGAAGGATCTGGTTCTCAATGCGCTATTTAGGGAAAAATTGCGTTCATCAGCAAAGGTCTTTTGGTTTGAATAACGATCTTTTCCCGGTCCTGTATCTCCATCCGGGAAAAGACCTATGGCCTCAGGCGATCGTCGTACGAATATGGCAGCTGGGAGTATCAGAGTTCCCCAAATTATAAAAGCTATAACTACCCAAGTATCCCGCCACCCAAAGCTGGATATTAAAAACAATATCAATAGGGGAAATGTAGCTTGGCCTATTATAGACCCGAGTGCATTTATCGCCATTACCCTGCCGCGGAGTCGGACGAACCAGAGTGCGACAAGAGTCTCAGGGATGAGGCTGAGTGATCCTTGTCCCATTAGCCTCATTACGGCAAAACCTATGTATAGTTCTATCGGGTTAGTGATTCTGCTCATCCACAAACAACCTAGCCCTAGAAATATTGTAGCTATAATTAACATCACACGAGCTCCGTGCCTATCTAACAGGCGACCCACTAGGAACATTGCTGAAGCTGCGGTCAGCGATCCCGCTGTGTAAAGTCCTGACACCATCGACCTCGACCAACCAGTCTCTTCGATTATTGGATTAACAAATATGGATATGCTATAGGTTTGGCCCGGCCCAGAAATGAACACAGCGAGCGTCGTAATTGGAAGTATGATCCAACCATAGTAAAACGGGATGTAGGAAAGAGGAGCTGGCAGAGACCGGGAAATCTTTGGAGATGCCATTATTTTCTATGGTCGTTAGTTGTGTGATAAATCGTCAGGATTGTCCGACGAAGGCGATAATCCCAGGGTATCTCCGTCAGTATTTATTCCTAATCCCAAGACGGTTCTGTTTGCGTACGAAAAATAACCCGTTACCTGGTTTATCTCCAAGATTTCTCCGTCATCAAAGCCGGATATTCGGAGATCTTTGACGTCTTGTTCGGTCATCTCTCCTGGTGATATTGTTAATTTGTAAGTGTAATTTAACCCAGCAAGATCTTTGCCCTGAAAGAATGCTTGTGGAGTTTGTTTCTGGAGACTGGTTTTTAAGACGCTGCAACGTTCTTTGTCACCGAGCAATCGTATGACACCTTCAAAATGATGATCGGCGCAATAAAAACAGCTGTTTATTAAACTGACGTAAAGTCCTATAGTTTCCAGATACCATTTAGGGAGCCTGTTGTCTCTGTGATGCAAAACGTTTTTGTATATTCGTAAATGAGCCTCTAACGTATGAGGTCTTAGACTATGAACTAGCATTATATTGTCTATATTATTGTTGGTGTCTTTAATCCTTTCATAGAGTGATTTCAAATATCCGGACGACTTTTGATAGGAAATAGTGTTAATCCAACTCATTGAGCCCTCTTATATTAAGACTAGAATCCGAATTTAATGATACCATGGCTCTAGGCAAAGAAGTACATGTCTAGACAGGCTGGACATCTATGAAGTTTGCAAGGGAGAAATAATTTCAAAATGAGACATCTCGTAATATCAGCTAAGGATTTGGGAGAATTTAACCTTAAACGTAATTGCCAAAGATGTCTTTGGATCAAACTGCATTTAAAGCCACTACCATATCAATCTTTTCCCGGAATTTTCAGCACGATAGATTCTTATAATAAGCGGATAGTGCATGGGTACTTTGATCGGGAGCGACAATTACCAACGTGGTTAAACGCCTTGGGGCCAGTTGAGTCGTATATAGACCCGCCTTCATATCAAAAATTTTCGGTATCGGATAGTAATATAGGCGTAACCCTGAGAGGCCAGGCAGACGGTATTTTTAAAATGATCGACGGCACATATACGATTGTGGATTATAAGACTTCTAAATATACGGTGAATCAAGATAAACTTATGGATATTTATGAAGCCCAACTGAATGGATATGCGTATTTAGCAGAACGCTTAGGAATGCGTCCTGTTCAGCAACTCGCATTAATATACATGGAGCCAATCACTGATGATGAGACTGTTTCATTACCAGATGTTGTCGATGGTAAGGGCTTTACTATGCAATTTAACGCAACCATAGTGCCTGTGGAGATCGCCCACGATACAATGATACCAAAGTTAATGTCTAAGGCTAGGGATCTCTATGATACCTTTAGAGCTCCTTTACTCGAAGGAAACTGCAAAAACTGCCAGGCTTCCTCTAGATTTGTGGGGAATTTAATTCAGAGTAGTCCGCCGACTGTCAACCAATAGAAAAAAATGTAAGATCCAGCTAGAATCAACATGATGGTACTCACCGGTTGTACGATCCAGACAAATTTTCTGATCAATCCTACCGTTGCTTCCTTTAAAATCGCCATGCCTAGAGTCATTAAAATTATGACAGACCCCATTCCTGCACCGTACATGATAAACGCAGCTATCGAAGCCTTGGGGGAACCGTTGATAAAAGTTATTCCTGTCACAGATAAAAATATAGGGAGGGTGCAACTTAGGGAAGCTATTCCGTATGTCAACCCGAAAATGAAATAACCCTTAATAGAGATCTCAGTAGGGTCTCCGAGTTTTGAAGCGAAATCTGCAGCAACCCTTGAATATATGGACCCACCAGTGATGATCCAAGCTCCCATGAAAGTCAAGGCTATTCCAATGCCCAGTCCCAACCATGGTATATATCCCATTAGGGATCGTACGCCTAGCGCGATCACTATGCCTGTAGCACCGAATAAAACAATAAATCCGCTGGTGACTACCATGCCTATCCAAAATGCTTTCGCGAGACGATACATGGGATTAATCTTTTCAATGGAATCCCCTGTTCCCAAGTAAAGGCCGAGGTAGGCTGGCAGCATAGCGAATCCGCAAGGGTTTACTGTCGAGACCATTCCTGCTGCAAAAGCAAAGCCGAGCGGAGTCAGAAAACCTATATTTCCTAGAAAATTGGCAGACCTTGACGACAGATTTGATATGAAGCCATTTGCACCACCAGTAAGATCTCCATCATGCGCACCAATGGCAATTATAAAAGCCATTAACAAGAAAAAGATTGATATAAGAGCAGAATACAATAGTCGATGTGCTTTCCCGATATGAAAAACAGAATGACTTTGGTCTGTTTCGCTACCCTTCCTGATCATTGGGATTCCGATCCCGTCTGGTATGTGGGTTTGTTGATATGGAACATTGGATTATCTATGTAAGAGATTGCAACTTGGTATTCTATATCATTCGGGGAAGTGTATGTATTGAGAGTAGGAATGTCTGCTCCTCGCTTCAGTTGCGTTTCATCGGCACTAGTAGAGACCCTATGGTTACGATCGTTAATATTACCGTTGTATATATAAATACGGCGTCCATCCCAAAAGTTTGACGTAGCTGTCCGGCTAGAATTGGAGATAAGGCACCGAGGATACTTCCACCAGTGAACATAAAGGCTACCCCGGATGATTCTGCCCCCTTTTTTGTGGCATCTATTGCTGTTGCCATCATGATTGGATTAACTGAGTAGAGAAATATCCCTATGCAAGCAAGAATTACGGTAAATCCAAGACCGGAATCAAAATATAGTAGACATCCATTTAATATGGTCAATCCTGTCAGGCTGAAAAATATGATCCCTCTACGATTAAACTTATCCGAAGCCAACCCCATTAAAGGGGATGAAGCTATTCCCAGCAAAGTTAACAAAGATACGTGAAATCCTATATTGGCATCTGAAAAGTTCAAATCTTCTGACATATAAATTACCAAGAATATTGTCAGGGCACTGTGTACCATGGATCTTACCCCGGATAAGACCACCATCCCCAACACGGTTGAATTGGTTAGCATAGCCTTTGCCGACAGCATGTACGTGGAAAAATTTGGTATATTCCTACCTCCACCTTCGATCTTTCTAAAAGCCAAAAATACGGATACGGCCGCCACCAATGCTGGTATAACCATAATCAATGCTAATGTTTGCCATTCGAGTCCGACCCACTCGAATCCCCAGAAAGCAAATCCACCCAGTAATAAGCCTGTAATCATGGGGGCAGTACTGTCTCCAAATGAACCCCCAACTCGGTGGACCGCAAACGCAGTAGCTTTTCGGTTAGGGTACGCTGATGCTAGTGTTCCGAATGCAGGAGCGTGCCAAAATGAAGCCCCGCACCCTACTATGGTTACTCCTATCAAAAGCAGCCAGTAATTTGGTGTAGTCCCGATCAAGAGATAGCCGATGGCAATACATGTAAGGCTTGTCGTTAGCATAAGTCCTACATGGGTACGCCAAATGTCCGATACGATCCCGGCTGGGATATTTATTAATGCACCACTAAGAGTCCTGACTGCACCTAGTACTCCTATCCCAACGTCGGAAAGGGCCAGAAAATCTTTTACATAAGGGAGTAACAATAAAAACGCTTGTTGATAAAAATGTTTTACGCTATGCCCAGTTGCTAGTCCAACCATAAGGCTCAGCGGACGTTTGTTTTGTGTATCCGTCTCAGTTTGTTGATCTGTATAAGAAGGTGAGTTCACTTAAGTGTGTTTCCTTTGGTTTACATCAAGAAAATATTGGGGCAATCGTAACATTTGGATGTAGTTATCTGGTGTTGAATATCAAGATTATGCCAATCACCCAGATACTACAGATTGTAAATGTGCTGGGTTCGAAAAGTGAGAAGTGTTTTATGGGTCTCTTGAGCATTACTTGTATTGTGCCGAATGCTGCTAAAAGCATTGCAAAAATACAGGCTAATAATGATCCGGTATTAATATGTCCGAAAATGGATCCGCTGGTATAAAACATATCGGCTACTCCCAATATTGCTATGTTGAAGGCGTTTGTTCCATAAATTGTTGCCACAGCTAAATCTGGAGCTTTGATTCTTATTGCAGCGATAGTACTGGCTAATTCCGGGAGAGACGTCACTAAAGCTACTCCCAAAACCCCAATGAAACTTTCGCCAAATCCTGTGTGGTTTGCAATATTACTAGCACTAATTGCAAGGAAAGGTGCGGAAGCAAAAACCGCGATTGCTGATAATAAAAATATGGACCATGCTGATTTGAGAGAGCGTCCAGATTTGATCTCCCGAGAATTAGTAGCATTAGAACTCCATTTCATTAGGAATCGCTGAGATATAAAATATAGGAATAATATAATTAGTGTGGCAGGACTTAGAAAAAGCCATCGAAAATCCATCCCCAGGATCGACAAGAAAAATGTCATTATAGTAAGGGTCAAGGCTATGCCGGCAAGGTATTTTTGCTCGCTAGAGAGTAATTGAAAAAAATCCCGGCCTCCCAGTAGAGCAATAATTAACGTCAATTTGCTTACGTTCATCATATTTGCACCGAATACTGTGCCCAGGGCGAGATTAGCTCCTTCTATGGGCTGCAGGAAATGAACTGCTGAAGATACTGTCACTAATTCTGGTAAAGAAGTAGCTCCACCTAAAAGAAGCGATCCTACCCATACCCTTCCCCATCCGGTTTGGGTAGCGATCGCGTCAGCTGTCTTAACCAGACCGAGTGCGGATATGATGACCACAATAGAGGCAACGAGAAAGATTGATATGTCTGGAATAAGGTCCATCGGTAGCTCCAAACTGTAGAAATTGGTTTCGAAGAGAGCCTCTGACAGTGTCTGATAGTTTAACGCAAGCTAGCAAACCAAACTAGCTATTATGAGGGGCTTTGGTGAAGAAAAGGATAGGAGATCAGATCGGACTTATCTTGGGATAATTATAAGATTCCTGTGATAAACTGTAGTAGATAACATCTCAGGACTGGTGTATATGCCATCTTATTTTAATCGCGGGGCGACTTATTCGGAAGACCCGAATCTACCTACGGATCCTCTA
>Ga0209402_10001573_pt1 | contig 24483 bp, 25 predicted proteins | sample ArcticOcean_MG_C_3_FD_187437 | JGI IMG/M metagenome (GOLD analysis project Ga0209402, IMG submission 187437) | Marine microbial communities from western Arctic Ocean - ArcticOcean_MG_CB8_126 (SPAdes) (version 2) | ecosystem: Environmental > Aquatic > Marine > Oceanic | place: Arctic Ocean... | reverse complement strand
CATCAAAAGTTTATATAAATAAAAAAAAAGACTTTGTTGAAGGTGAGTTCGAAGAAATTGAAAATGATGAAAAAAAAAATAAATGAGTTATAAAATTTTATCAAAGTTTATTAAAGATGTATCTTTCGAAATACCTAATGCTAATTCTTTTGTTATGCTGGAAAAAGAAATATCAAATTACAATCTAAATTTTGACATAAGTAGCAATAAATTCAAAAACAATATTATTGAAGTTAATACAGTTTTAAGAATTTCTCCAAATATTGAAATTAAAAACAAAATATTAGCAGAGATTAATATGGCTGCTTTGGTTTCTATTGATGAAAATTTTAATGATAAAAAAGAATTGGAAAAAATTATCTTAGTAAAGGTACCCAATGAAGTCTACGGAACCTTATACGAAACTTTTGTTTATCTTTTTTCAAAAGCTGGCGTTAAAAACGTAACCATACAAAAAGAAATAAACTTCGAAAAAATGTATGCCGAAAGAAAAGGTTCTTAATTATAATTATTTTTTGTAAGTTGTTTTGCTAAATAATCTTTGTGTAATTTTATCTCTTCTTCGGTGGGGTTAATTACTATCCTATTTTTATTTTCTTTTGTATTGATATTGTAATTTAATTTTGAAAGAGCGTTATCAGCATTTTCTAAATCTAATTTGGGCTCCTTAAGATCTAGAAGGTTTATATAAACTTCTTTAAGAAGTTCACAATCTATTAAAGCAGTATGCTTTTCCCTTCTTGAATTATCAATGTTAAATCTTTTACAAAGTGCATCTAATGAATTTTGTGATCCTGGATATTTTTGACGCGCTATTTCAAGAGTATCAACTATATTTTCATTATCTATTAGTTTTAAATTTGCTATCTTGCATTCAAAATTCAAAAAAGATAAGTCAAAAACAGCATTATGAATTATTATTTTTTTATCCTTAACAAAATTAAAAAAATTATTTGATATTTCAGAAAATTTTTTTTTGTTTGATAAAAATTCGTCAGAATATCCATGCACTTTATACGCTTCTGGTGATACTTTTCTTTCAGGATTTAAGTATTCGTGGAAAATTTTACCAGTTGGGATTTGATTTTCTAATTCAATACACCCAATCTCTACAATTCTATGTTTATTTGCAATAGATAAGCCTGTGGTTTCTGTATCTAGAATAATTTCGATCATTTAATTAAATTGCTTAAGTAAATTTTTAACACTTTTTTTAATAGAATCATTATTAAAATTATTTTTTATCACAAAATTAGATTTTTTTCTTTTAATTTCTAAAGGTAGTTGAAGTTTTTTAAGTATATTAATAATTTTTGAATTATAATTTTTTCTCTTTTTTAATCTTTTAATAATTTCTTTTTTTTGAGCATCTATAAAAATTAAAATATCTCTTTTTTTATTTAACTTGTTTTCTAGTAATAGTGGTATGTCGAGCATTATATATTTTTTTCTTTTATTTTTTTTAATAAACTCATACATTTTATGTTGTATTTCAGGATGAATTATTTTAACAATTTTTTTTATGTTGTTTGGTTTTTCCAAAATAACTTTTAAAATATGTTTTTTTTTTACTGGGAAAGTAATTCTGTGATTGGGAAATAATTTTTTTATCTTTTTGTAAAATTTTCTATTTTTTTTATATATTTTAGATACTTCATTGTCGGCATTAAAAACTGGATAACCAAATTGTCTAGCTACATGACTTTTACCAGAACCAATATCTCCTACTACCGCAAATCTAATCATCTAATAAATTAACTGTTTCACTGTCTGCCTTGGGTAAAACGCCGTGCCATATTTCAAATGATAATTGTGCTTGATAAATAAACATCATTTTCCCAGTTTCGGTTTTGTTACCTAATTTTTCTGCATTTATGAGAAAGTTAGTTTTACCTGAGCTGTAAATAACATCATAAAAAAGTTTATTTGATCCACTTTTATTAAAATCTAATCTTATTTTATCATCATCTTTTAAACCCAGACTTGTTGTATTAATGATTATATCAAAATCTGCATTCTCCCCCCAATCCACAATCTCTATATCAGAATGAATTTTACTTAAATTTTTTGCTTTTTCTTTTGTTCTATTGCTTAAATAAATTTTAGAAACTCCTAATTTCTTTAAAGCTAAAATAATAGATGGGGCTACCCCACCAGCACCTAAAATAAATGCTTTTTTATTTTTCACATTATAGTCAATATTTTTTAAACTTTTTTCAAACCCACCAATATCAGTATTGCCTCCAATAATTTTTTTGTTTTTTTTAAAAATTGTATTTACCGACTGCGCTTCTTTTGCAAGCGAAGTTAATTCATCCAAGAAAGGTATAACTGATTTTTTAAATGGAATAGTTACATTTATTCCATGTATTTTTTCATTTTTAATTTGAGATATTATAGCCTTAATGTCGTTCTCATTAATTTTCTTTTTTTCATATATTGCTTTTATGTTATTTTCTTTAATCCAATGGTTGTGCAGTTTGGGTGACAAAGAATGTTCGATTGGATTTCCTATAACTAAGTATTTTTTCATTTGAAATTTTTTAAATATTCCTTTATTTTTTTAACTGGCAGCCCCATAACTGTATTTTCATCACCTTCTATTTTTGAAAACAAAGATTTTCCTTCTGCTTCAATTTGATAAACTCCATATGCATATAATTCTTTGTCATTTATCTTTGCTAAATATGATTTAATTTTGTCTTCATTAAATTGTTTCATTGTTAATTTTGCAGCATCTGTAAAATTCCAAATCATACACCCATTTTTAGATATACAAACTGAGCTAATTAATTGATGTTCTTTGCCATTTAGTTTTTTGAGAATATTTAAAGCATCTTTTCTACTTGTTGGTTTTGAAATTAGCTCACCATTTAAGTCTATCACACTATCTGCTCCCAGCACTACTTCATTGGGGTTTTTTTTACTAACCTTGTTAGCTTTTAATTCTGCAAGATTTTTTGAAATTAATTCTGGTGCAGCTTTTTCTTCAAGTAAAGAGTTTTTTATTTGTTCCTCATCAACATCAGCAGGAATTACTTCTGAATTTATTTTATGATAATCTAAAATTTGTTTTCTTACTCCACTTTTTGATGCAAGAATTATTTTATTAATCATCTGGAATTTAATATATCTAATATTTTTATTATAGAGGCGGCAGTCTCCTCAACAGACTTTCTTGTAACATCTATACTAGGCCAATTATATTTTTTAAATAATTTTTTTGAATTTTTAAGTTCATCCATGATTTTTTTTTCATTTGTGTAATCTCCACCTTTGCTTTCATGCAATGATTGGACCCTGTTTTTTCTTACATCAGAAAGTCTTGTGGCATCACAAATAAGGCCAATAATACAATTATTTTTTGCTTCCTGTAATAAATTGGTTGGTAGATTTTTTCTTTCTGGAATTAAAGGAATGTTTGCAACTTTATATCCTCTGTTTGCTAAATAGATAGATGTTGGTGTTTTGCTTGTTCTGCTTGCCCCGACCAAAATAACATCGGCGGAGTTTAAATCTGATATAATTTTACCATCATCATGCGTAATAGTATATTGAACAGCTTCGATTCTTTTGTAATACTCTTCATCTAAAACATGTTGTGCACTAGGTAGTCGGCTTGCTTCTTTTTTTAGAAGTTTCGAAAAATCTGAAATTAGGTTTCCCAAAACAGCAAAACATGGAATATTATTTTTTTTACATAAATCAAATAAATAATCAGCAATATTTCTTTCTACGATTGTATATAAAATTATAATATTATTTTCTTTTTTTGATTGAGAAATAATTTTATCAATTTGATTTTTTGTTCTTGTAAATGAATAATGTATTGTTTTACATTCAAAGTCAGAAAATTGTGCTTTTATAGCTAAAAAAATTCTATCAAGCGTTTCCCCAGTTGAATCAGACACTTGATAAACTTGGTAAATCTTGTTCATAATCTTGTTAATAAATTATTAATTAAAGACATATTTATTTATTTTTTAAAATAATTAGTTTTATTAAGAAAAATCAACAACAAATTAAATAAGTTATATACGTACATAAAATATAAACAAATTATTATAGTAATTAACAAATTGTAATATATGTAATTAAATCAATAGTTTATAATATATATTAATAACAATTTTTATGGATAAACTGTATATAACTAGTTATTACCACTATTAACAGGACCTAATAATACTACTAACTTAATTATATAATATATTAATGAAAGATACATTAAGTGACTGCATCATACGTAAAAATAGTTCATATACACCCATATGGTTTATGCGACAAGCTGGCCGATATTTACCAGAATTTAGAGAGATAAGAAAACAAAACCCGGATTTTATAAAATTATGCTTAAACCCAAACTTAGTTAATGAAATTACACTTCAACCACTAAAAAGATTTGATATTGATGCAGCTATAATTTTTTCTGATATTTTAATGATACCATATGGATTGGGCCAAGAGGTTGAGTTTAAAAAAGGAATTGGTCCAATTTTAGGAGATATTAATTTAGATAAAATTATCAAAACAGACCCAGTAGATTTTTTTAAAAAATTATATCCCATTTATAAAGGAATAGAAAAAGTAAAAAATAATTTAAAAGAAAAACCACTCATAGGTTTTGTTGGTGCTCCTTGGACTTTATTATTATATATGTTAAATAAAGGTTCTCCAAAAATAAATTTTAATTTTGATATAATTAATAAAGATAAATTTTTAGTTAATAGATTATTAAAAAAAATTGAAGACGTAACATGTTTACATATTGATAAGCAAATCGAGGCTGGTGTAAATATAATACAAATCTTTGACTCTTGGGCTGGTCTACTCCCTAAAAAAGAATTACCAAATTACTGTTTTATTCCAATCTTAAAAATTGTTGAATATATAAAATCTAAAAAAATTCCAGTTATTTGTTTCCCAAAAGGAATTGGAGAAAGCTATATTGATTTTTGTTCAACTGTGAAGCCAGATTGTATTAGTATTGATTATGATGTTGACCCGAAATGGATAAAAGAAAAATTGAAAGACATCCCAATACAAGGTGGATTAGATCCAAAAATACTACTGGGTGATAAAGAAACAATAAAAAAAAATACAGAAAAATATCTAAACATATTTAAAGACTATCCTTACATATTTAATTTAGGCCATGGGGTTTTACCTGAAATTAAACCTGAAATAATAGAATTTATTATTCAGCTTGTTAGAGATAAAAAGTAAAATGAAAAAGGCAGTTATTCTATTTAACTTGGGTGGGCCTGATAAATTAGAAAGTGTAGAGCCATTTCTTTTTAATTTATTTAATGATCCTGAAATACTTAGCATTCCTTCTGTTTTTAGGTACCCTTTAGCAAAGTTTATTTCCAAAAGAAGATCACCGATTGCAAAAAATATTTATAAAGAAATTGGGAACAAATCACCAATACTTGAATTAACACAGGAGCAAGCGACGAGTTTAGAAAAAAGTCTATCGATAAAAGGAGATTACAAATGCTTTGTTGTTATGCGTTGTTGGCACCCGCGTGCTATTGAAGTAATTAAGAAAGTTAAAGAGTTTAATCCTGAAGAAATAATACTTTTACCTCTTTACCCTCAATTTTCTGCCGCAACGTCAGGATCATCTATTAATGAATGGAATAGTTTGTGCAAGAAAGAGAATTACAACGTTAAGACAAAAACAATTTGTTGTTATCCTACAGAAAGTAATTTTATAAAATCTCATACAAACTTAATTAGAAAAACAGTTAAAGATATTAAAAATAAAAATTTTAAATTACTTTTTTCAGCCCATGGTTTACCAGAAATTAAAATAAAAAAAGGAGACCCTTATCAGTGGCAAGTTGAGAAAACTGTTGAAAAAATAATGTCAGAATTAAACGATGAGAATTTGGATCATACAATAAGTTACCAAAGCCGTGTGGGCCCTTTAAAATGGATTGGACCATCGACAGATGAGGAGATTATTAAGTGCTCTAAAGAAAAAAAAGGAATTGTTATAGTTCCTGTGGCTTTTGTTTCGGAGCACTCAGAAACACTTGTGGAATTAGATATAGAATATAAGAAATTAGCACAAAAAAATGGTTGCAGTTTTTATAAAAGAGTACAAGCATTGGGAATTGATGAAAATTTTATCAAAGGCCTTACAGAGTTGGTTTTGCAGCAAGAAACAAGAGTTAATTTTGTTTCATCGGTAATGTGTCCTAATAAATATAAAAAGTGCCCATGTTTAGACTTATAACTATTTTAGATTTGGTTTTTTGTGGTGTAATAATGTTTGAAATTATTTCTCTTATATCTTTTAATTTAAATAAATGACAATTTATGCTCTGTCGTCTGGCCCAGGTATATCTGGAATTGCCGTAATAAGAGTTTCAGGCAAGAATACAGTCGACGTAATAAAAAAAATAACTCATTCAAAGTTACCTATTCCTAGAGTAGCTACACTTGTAAAATTCAATAAAAATGGGAAAAAAGAACTGATTGATGAAGGGGTAATTATATGGTTCCCGGGCCCAAAGAGCTACACTGGAGAAGATTTAGCAGAATTCCATGTACATGGCAGTCGAGCTGTAATTAATGCAATGCACCTAGAAATATCAAAGATTAAAAAATGCCGCTTAGCTGAGCCTGGTGAATTTACAAAAAGGGCATTCCAAAATGGAAGAATAAACTTATTAAAAGCAGAAAGTATTGCTGATTTAATTTCTTCAGAGACAGAAATTCAAAGAAAACAAGCACTTAAAATTATGAGTGGAAAATCAGCAGACAAGTTTAATTCTTGGAGAGAAAAACTTTTGAAAATTTTATCACATGTTGAAGCAAAAATTGATTTCCCCGAAGAAGACCTTCCTGACACTATTTCTAGTGAAGTACAAAATGTGACAAGCACAATTTTAAAAGAAATTAAAAAAACTTTGAACGATGAAAGGGTGGGCGAAAGAATAAGAGAAGGATTTAGAGTAGCAATTGTTGGCCCACCAAATTCAGGCAAATCAAGTTTATTAAACTATTTTTCGAAAAGAGATGTTGCAATTGTATCTGAAATAGCTGGCACCACTAGAGACGTAATAGAAACCCATCTTAATCTTGATGGATATCCCGTAATTTTATCTGACACAGCGGGGATAAGAAATTCCAAAAATGAAATTGAAAAAAAAGGAATTAAAATAGCTTTAAATAGAGCTGAAGATGCAGACCTAAAGCTTGTTATAATATCAGCTAAAAAGCCTAATTTTACTAAAGTTTTGACAGCTTTATTAAATAACAATGCAATTTTAGTTATAAATAAATCAGATTTAATAAAGAAAAAACTAAGCTCTAAATTTAAAAAATATGATCATATTTTAATTTCAATAGCAAAAAATAAAAATTTAAATAAGTTAATTAAAAAAGTTAAAGGTAAATTAAAAAATAAATTCACGACTAGAGAAGATGTTTTAATTACTAGAGAAAGACACAGACAAAATTTACTTAATTGTGTTTATCATTTAGAAAAATTTAAAAAAAAAAAGTCAGCCCTCGATTATGATAAAGCGTCTGAGGACTTAAGACTAGCTACAAGACATCTTGGAATGATAGTTGGGAAAGTTGATGTTGAAGAATTGTTAGGTAGTATTTTTAATGATTTCTGTATAGGTAAGTAATAATTCAACTTTAAAAAAACAAGCATTACACCATTAAAACAAAGGGTTTTTTAACTTAATAAATCTCTTATCTTGTAAATAATTGTATCGGCTGTAAGTTGATATTATGAAAAAAGATTTGTCATTTGATGTAGTTGTGATCGGCGGCGGACACGCAGGATGTGAAGCTGCAGCTGCGGCAGCTCGAATGGGAATTGCCACAGCTTTGTTTACACACAAAATAGAAACCATTGGAGAGATGTCTTGTAACCCAGCTATTGGAGGTTTGGGAAAGGGACATTTGGTTAAAGAGATCGATGCCTTAGATGGAGTGATGGGTATCATAGCTGATAAATCTGGAATTCAATTTAGATTATTAAATAGAAGTAGAGGGCCAGCAGTAAGAGGACCCCGAACTCAGTCTGATAGAGCTCTATATAAGAAACATATGCAAGAGTTACTCCTAAGTTACTGTAATTTAAAGGTATTTTCCGACCCAGTAGTTAAATTTATTTTCAACAAAAATCGTATAATTGGTTTTAATACCAAGTCTGGAAAACAAGTAAAATGTAAAAAAATGATACTGACCACGGGCACTTTCTTAAATGGTTTAATTCATATTGGGGATGAGCGAACTCCCGCTGGTCGACATAATGAAAAACCATCAATAGGTTTAAGTGATCAACTAAAAAAATTTAACATGAGAATTGGCAGGCTTAAAACTGGTACACCACCCCGTCTTGATGGATCCACAATTAATTATAATGATTTAGAAAAACAAGATGCTGATACCAACCCGGAGTTTTTTTCTTTCTTAACTGATAGAATTTATAACAAACAAATAGCATGTAGCGTTACTTACACAAATAATGAAGTTCACAGTCTTATACAGAGAAATTTAAAAAAAAGCGCGATGTACTCCGGTAGCATAAAGGGTGTTGGGCCAAGATATTGTCCTTCAATAGAAGATAAGGTTGTAAAATTTTCTGACAAGACAAGACATCAAATATTTCTAGAGCCAGAAGGTTTGAACGATACAACTGTTTACCCAAATGGAATCTCGACATCACTTCCTGCTGATGTGCAAGCTGAAATGTTGAGTAAAATCAATGGTTTAGAGAATGCTATAATTGTTAGACCCGGATATGCTATTGAGTACGATTATGTAGACCCAAGAGAGCTAAATTATACTTTAGAAACAAAAAAAATAGATTCTCTTTATCTCGCTGGTCAAATCAATGGAACAACGGGCTATGAGGAAGCTGCCGCACAAGGTTTAGTGGCTGGAGTTAATGCTGCGCTGGCAATCCAAAATCAAGAGCCCTTAGTGCTTGATAGAGCACAAGCGTATATAGGTGTTATGATAGATGATTTAGTAACAAAGGGAGTAGCTGAACCTTATAGAATGTTCACTTCTAGAGCTGAATATCGTTTAACTTTAAGAGCAGATAATGCAGATATTCGACTGACTCAAATCGGAATAAACATTGGGTTAGTTCAGCCAAAGAGAACTAAATTGTTTACAATGAAAATTAATAAAATAAATGAACTAAATAACAGTTTAAAAAGTCTAAAATTTTCACCAAACCAGGCTGAAAAGTTTGGTATCAAAATTGCAAAGGACGGAATAAAAAGGTCAGCATTAGATTTGCTTTCTAGACCAAGTGTAACTTTAGATAAATTAAGATCAATATCTTCAAATATACCAATTTCACCAAAAAATATCGATCTTCAAGTGGAAATTTCTGCTCATTATTCTGGTTATCTTGATAAGCAGAATGCAGATATAATGGCATTTAGAAGAGATGAAAAGTTAATAATACCAGATAAAATTGATTATAATAAGCTAAGCGGCCTTTCTAACGAGGTTAAAAGTAAACTTAAGCTTATTAAACCCAAAACTTTAGGCCAGGCCTTAAGAATAGACGGAGTTACACCCGCCGCAGTCTATATATTGCTTGCCCATGTTAAGAAAGACTTTAGAAATTTAAAAAGAGCATAAATGGCACATGATGAGCAAATAGCTACTTTCAGTAGTTTTTATCAAGTTTCACGTGAAACACTCAATAGTTTAAAAAAGTATGAAGATTTGCTAATAGAAGAAAATAATAAGTTTAATTTAGTAGGAAAATCAACAATAAATAACATATGGGTTAGACATTTTTTAGACTGCTTTCAAGTTATTGATTTTATTGATAAAAATGATAATATATTAATAGATTTAGGAAGTGGGGCTGGCTTTCCTGGCTTAGTTCTAGGTATTGCTGCTAAAGAAAATAAAATTCCCATAAAAATTAAAATAATAGAAAAAAGTCCAAAAAAAATAATGTTTCTTAAAAAATTAAATCAAAAATTACGTCTGAACGTTGAATTTATTAAAGAAAATGTTTTAACGGAACCAGTATTGCTTGATGGAGATGTAATTGTTGCTAGAGCTTTTAAACCTTTGCAAACAATTTTGGAACTTATACACAGTAAAGCTAGAAATTGGAGAAAAAGTTTTATTTTCCAAGGAAAAACAGGTGAGTCTCAAATACTTCAAGCTTCAAAAAGTTGGAATATTAAGTATAAGCAGAGAGCAAGCATTACAAGCAATGATTCGTTTGTAATGGAAATAAATAAAATAGAAAGAAAATAAATTGATAAATACTCAAATTATTTCAGTCATAAATCAAAAAGGAGGAGTAGGCAAAACTACTACTGTAATTAATTTAGCGACTGCACTTTCTTTTCAAAAAAAAAAAATATTAGTTATTGATTTAGACCCCCAAGGAAATGCTACTACAGGACTAGGTTTATCAAATATCGAAAAAGCTAAAAATATTTATGATGTATTAAATGGAAAATGTAGTTTTATTGATGCAATCAAAGATACAAAAATAACTAATTTAAAAGTTGTTTCATCGAATGTTGATTTGTCGGGATTAGAAGTCGAAACAGCAACAGAAAATAGAAGAGCATTTTTGTTAAAAGATAAAATTCAAGAATTTGTTAATAGCCAGAAAAATGATTTTTCATATATTTTTATTGATTGCCCACCTTCTTTGAGTCTTTTAACGATTATGGCTTTGGTGACTGCTAAATCTTTAATAGTTCCATTACAAACAGAATTCTTTGCTTTGGAAGGAGTTAGTCAGCTAATCAAAACTATAGAAAGAATTAAAGTTAAACTTAATCCTCTTTTAGAAATAAGAGGGGTTTTGTTAACAATGTACGATAAAAGAAATAAGCTTTCTGCTGAAGTTGATAAAGAGGCACGAATTTTTTTTAAGGAGAAAGTTTACGAAACAGTTATTCCAAGAAATGTCAGGCTTTCCGAAGCACCATCTTACGGCATGCCAGTTTTAATATATGACAAAACTTGCTCAGGTAGCAAATCTTATTCTAGTTTTACTGAAGAATTTTTAAAACAGGAAGATATAATGGAAAGTGCAGCATAATGGTTGGTAATAAACTAAAAAGAGGTTTGGGTAGAGGTCTTTCATCTTTAATAGGAGATGAAGTAAAAAATATAGAAACAAATAAAGTATTAATTACAGACCTTACGAGAAACAAGTTCCAACCAAGAAGGAATTTTAAAAAAGACGATTTGCAAGAATTAACTAATTCTATAAAAGAGCAGGGAGTTATTCAGCCAATAGTTGTCCGTCAAGACAAGTTAAATGAAAATAAGTATGAAATTATTGCAGGTGAAAGAAGATGGTTAGCTTCCCAAAACGCAGGATTGCATGAAGTTCCTGTTGTAATATTAAATGTAGATGATGTTAAATCTTTAGAATTTGCAATAGTAGAGAATGTGCAAAGAGTAAACCTCAATCCTATAGATGAAGCAAGAGGTTACCAAAGGCTAATTGATGAATTCAATTATAATCATGAAAAATTATCACAATTTATTGGAAAAAGCAGAAGCTATATTTCTAATTCTCTAAGATTATTATCTTTGCCAGATGAAGTTTTACAACTAGTCGAAAAAGATGAATTATCAGCAGGTCACGCAAGATCGTTGATAGGTTTAAATACCGCAAATGTTATAGCTAGAAAAATAGTTCAAAAAAAACTCTCTGTTAGACAAACAGAACAATTAACTAGACAGTTTAGAGATAAAAAATTTAAATTAGTACAAAAAAAAGATCCAAATATTTTAGATTTGCAAAAAACTCTAGAAGAAAAAACAGGATTAAACATTAATATAAATAACAAAAAAAATAATTCTGGAACGATTTCTTTTGAATATAGTAATTTAGAACAATTGGATAAAATTATTAATACAATTAAGAGAAACTATTAGCTCTTTTGCAAATACTAGATATAAACTTAAAAAAAATTATTTTTGAGATATGTGGATTTTTTTTACATAGTGTTTCTATATAACTGATTTCATTATTTGTTTTCTTAAGATCATCCAAACCCCAAATGTTTAGTTGTTTTTTTACAAGTGGTCTTTCTTTCCAAAATATAGGAGGTTTGTTTGCGCTTAATAAATTATCTAAATTATTATAATCATTTTCCTTTTCTTTCATGCTTAAAAGCCTTTGTATTTTATTACTTAGTATTCGCAGTAAAAAAATCTGATTAATTGTATTTGTATATAATTCAGATAAAGTTTTTTTATACCGCAAGATATCTCCACATAAACAATCATTAACCAAGCTGTCAGTTTTATAATCTCCTGAAAAATTAGTTAAAGATCTGATTTCGTTAATCTCGATTTTTTTATTATTTAATGCAAAGTATTTAATCTTTTCAACTTCATTTTTTAAGTTATTTCGATCACCATTTGATTGTTCTATTAGTAAATTAATACATTCTTGAGATAATACTATGCCTTCTTTTCTCAAAGCATTTTTTGCAATACCTTCTAAACTTCTTTCATTATCCAAATAACAAGGGATACATAAAATTTTATTATTAGTTTCAAAAAGATTTCTTAATTTAGATTGTTTTTCTAAAATTTCTGAAAAAATTACCAAAAATAAATTTTCAGGGCATTTTTCAACAACATCACTTAATTGACTAATTATTTTATCAGATGCACTTTTAATTATTACGATTTTTTTATTACTAAATAAAGAATCCGAATAAACTGAATTATAGAAATTTTTATCATTTGCAATAATTTCACTTTCATAAAAAGAAAAAGTTTCTAAGCTTCCATTTTTGTTTTTTATTTCTGTTTGAAGATTTCTTTTGATATCTTTTTTTAAACCTTCATTTTCACCATATAATAAAAATAAATTATATTTTAAAAATTTATTAAGATTTTTTTCTATATCGTAACTTTTTACAATCATTTTAGATCAATATTTTGGGCAAATTTGATCAAAAGATCTTGGTATGCTTGGTTAATTAAATTTTCTATTGTTGTATTTTCAAGTTTCAAAGTTTCTGAATATCTACTTTGTACTTTATAATTTGATGATTCTACGAAAACTTCATTTAAGATAACATTCTCATTTGAAAAATTTAATATTTCTATTTTTGCATTTAAAGTAATTTTATATTCTAAAGCTTTTCCAGTGCTATCTTTTGATGTTTCATTTTTCTTTGATAATATATTAATTAAAAGTATAATATTTCTATTTTTATTTACCTTTTTAGATTTAGATAGATTATACAACTTTGAATAAAGTCGCTTTCCCAATTTTTTATCACCATTTATTGTATATTTAGTTATTGTAAAGTCTAAGTTGTTAGAACTAAAAATTGGCTTATATCCAGAGCACCCATTAAATGAAAGCAAAGCAATGAATAAGAAAGAAAAATAAATATTTTTAATCATTTTTTGGTAATAAAGTTTATTAGTTTATTTTTAATATAAATATTCTTAATTACTATCTTGTCTTCTATATGTTTACTTACATTTTCTATTTTTTTAGATTGCTCTAAAACTACTTTTTCTTCTGAATTTACTGGCATAGTTAATATACCTCTTTTTTTGCCATCAACTTGTATTACAATATCAGAATTTTCTTGTAGAAGTAATTTAGAATCATATGTTGGCCAGTAATGCTCTTTATTAATTTTTTTGCAACATTCATGAGCTAAATGAGGCACGATTGGCATTAATAGCATTATTATTTTTTCCCATTCATTTTTTAAAATTTTACTTGATGTTTTACCTTCAATTAAATGTTGATTAAAAGTATTATATATTTCATGCATATTTGCTATCACAACATTATATTGAAAATTTTCTAGGTTTTTGGTTACATTGTATATAGTTTTATTAGCAGCCTTTTTCAAAATTACATCGTTAGATTTTAACAAAGAATCTTTTTTATTTAAAATTTCAGTGTTCAATCTCCATAGTTTTTGTATAAATTTAAAAGCAGCTGAAACCCCCTCAATCGACCACTGAACATCTCTTTCTGGTGGACTGTCTGATAATATAAACCATCTAATTGAATCTGCTCCATATATATTAATCATTTCTTCGGGGTCTACCGTATTTTTTTTTGATTTAGACATTGATTCAGAGGCTCCCATTATCACCTTTTTTTTATCTTTTTTAGTAATAAAATTACCAGCTAAATTTTTTTCTACTTCTTCAGGATATAACCATTTATTATCTTCATTTTTGTAGGTTTCATGACAAACCATACCTTGAGTAAATAAACTCTTAAATGGTTCAGCATAATTAAATTTTTCATTATTAAACGCAAGTGCTCTCATAAAAAATCTAGAATAAAGTAAGTGTAAAATTGCATGTTCTACTCCCCCAATATACTGATCGACTGGCATCCAGTATTTAATATCATCAATTTTATAACCATATTTTTCATATTGTGGTGAACAAAATCTTAAGAAGTACCATGAAGAATCTACAAAAGTATCAAGCGTATCAGTTTCCCTAATAACTTCTTCTCCAGAAGAAAGGTTAGTGAATTTCCAATTAGGATGTTTTTCTAATGGATTTCCTCTTACATTGAGATCTACATCATCAGGAAGCAACACGGGCAATTTTTTTTTTTCAACTGCTATTGCCTCTCCATCTTTTTTATATACTATAGGTATAGGGCAACCCCAGTATCTCTGTCTTGATACACCCCAATCTTTAAGACGAAATGTAATTTTTTTTTCACCTATTTTCTTTTTAGTTAATACTTCAATAGTTTTATCTATAGCTTTATTAACTTGTAGACCATTTAAAAAATCAGAATTAAATAATATGCCATCTTCTACAAATGCTTTTTTTTTGATAACAAATTTTTTAGGATCCATTTTTTCAGGCTTTACAACAGGCAATACTTTAAGTTTATATTTATTAGCAAAATCTAAATCCCTTTGATCGTGTGCAGGGCAACCAAATATAGCCCCAGTTCCGTAATCCATTAAAACAAAATTAGCGACATAGATTGGAAGAGTAGTTTTAAAATCAAAAGGATGTTGAGCAAATAAGCCAGTATTAAAGCCGATTTTTTCAGCATTAGCTAGAGCCTCTTCAGTGGTACCTGTCTTTGAGCACTTTTTCTTAAAAGCTAAAAATTCATTATTTTTGTCAAATTTTTTTGTAATTGGATGGTCAATAGACACCGCAAGAAAAGAAGCTCCAAAAATAGTATCAGGCCTCGTTGTAAAAACTTTAATTTTATTAGGCTTAAATTCCTTACTAATTTGAAAATCTATTTCACACCCAAAGGATTTTCCTATCCAGTTTTTTTGCATTAGTTTCACTTTTTCTGGCCAATTTTTTAATTTGTCTACTTCATCTAATAAATTTTGTGAAAATTTTTTAATTTTAAAAAACCACTGCGAAAGTTTTTTTCTTTCTACGGCGACACCAGAGCGCCAACCTTTACCATCAATTACTTGTTCATTAGCTAAAACTGTTTGTTCAGCTGGATCCCAGTTTACATAAGTATCTTTTTTATAAACTAGGCCTTTCTCAAATAATTCTATAAAAAATTCTTGTTGATGCTTATAATAGCCAGGCTCACATGTAGATATTTCACGATCCCAATCTAAAGATAAACCAAGAAGTTTTAGTTGTTTCTTCATAGTTTCGATATTTTTTTTTGTCCAGTCTTTTGGATGAAGATTATTTTCTCTAGCTGCATTTTCTGCTGGCAATCCAAATGAGTCCCAGCCCATGGGGTGCAGCACATTAAACCCCTGCATTTTTTTATAACGAGCAAGCACATCCCCAATCGCATAATTACGAACATGCCCCATATGAATTTTACCTGATGGATAAGGAAACATTTCTAGGCAATAGAATTTTTTTTTATTTTTATCTAAAATGGCAGAATTTCTTTTTTCTTTTGACCAAACATCTTGCCATTTTTGCTCTACTTTTTTGATATTGTATCTTTCCATTGATTGTAAAAAATAATTTAATAATTATGGAAAATAAAAGTTATTTAATCTCGGGCCTTCTCTTTTTCTTTTTAGAGTTTAATTCTTTTTCAAAAATAACTGCCTTTTTAAGAATAGCAATTTGAAGTTCATTTTCTAATGCAGATGTAATTTTGCTTACAGCACAACCTTGTCCAATAATACATTTTTTTTTGTGTATTATAATTTTAAGCCCATCCGATCTTACTTCATTAGTTAAAAATCTTATTGTTATTTTAATTGATTCATCTGATGCGGTGCCTTCGTTGTACCAATCTGTGCTAATAATGCCGCCAGAGTAGTCAACATTTGCAAGTGGTAAAAAATCTAATATTTCTAAACTTGCACGCCACATGGGATTTGAGCTAGCAAACTGATAAGTGGTTCCACCTTTTCCTCCACCCATAATCGTAAAACCTTTACCTTCTTCAAGATTTTTTTTCACACGCTCGTCTGCATTTGCGGGAATTTTTCTAGCGTCTGCTGGATCCCAAATGCCGCAAGAATTTAAAAAAGTTATAAATATAAATGCAGCAAAAATGATGGCAAAATTTCTTCGAAATAAATTAAAAAAAATCATTATAAATATATTTTTACACTAAAATTTTGGCTTGGAAATGAATATTAATAAATATAAAAAAGTAAGTAAAATCAACGTTTTTTTTAAGTAATAATAGGTAAGTGTGATATATATGTAACAACTAACGGAAATATTAGTGTTTACAGCATTTTTTTGATCTTTTTAAGCTCCATAATGATAATTTTCGCCTATTCATGAATAACAATAACAATAAGGAGTTAAAATGAATAAATTAACTAAAATCGGAGCATCTGCATTGTGCGGATCTCTGGCATTTGCTGCTTCAGCTCACGCTGGATCAATGAATGTATCGGGCGGTGCAACAGCTACTTACTCATCAGTTGGTGGTGAAGTAACTGGTAACCCAATTGGTATGAATTCTGGTCTTACGTTCACTGGTTCTGGTGAACTTGACAATGGAACTACATTCAAATTGACGTTAACTGATGCCGACCAAAGTGCTTTTTCTGGAGGTAACATAAACATTGTTACACCTAGTTTTGGAGCATTTAAAATAAACAGCTCTGGTGGAAGTGGTATTGATCGTTACGACGACAAAATGCCATCTGCTTGGGAAGAAACTAACGGAACAGCTGTAGGAACTGGTTTACAAACTGTTGCAGGTGTCGGTGGAAAACAAAACATCGAATGGACTGCTCCAGCTGGTTTACTAGGTGATGACTTAAATCTACACGTAGCTTACGCAATGGTAGCTGGACAAGGTATATCCAATGACAAAGCGTCAAGTGGAGATAGTAAAGGTGTGGGTCGTGGTTATGATATAGCTCTATCTCACGGCGGTGTGGTTGATGGTGCAGAAGTATTCATCGGATACTCTCATATCGAACAAGCTAAGAGTGTAGTTGCGTCAGCAGGTTCAACAGGAGACAGATCACAGTATGTTTATGGATTAACTTATGCAGTTGGTTCATTCACATTAGGTTATCAATACTCAAGAGATAACTTACAATCTAATGCAGATTCTGCTGTTAGTTTTTATGAAAACAATGCTTATGGGGTTTCATTCCAAGTGAATGATGACTTATCATTAAGTTATGGTTCTCATGAATCAGAAGCTAACAAAACTAACTCGTCTAACATCGAAAACGATGCTTATTCGTTACAGCTAGCTTACTCTATGGGTGGCGCTTCTATAAAAATTGCTGAAACACATGTTGATAATGCAAATTATCAATCTGGTGCAGCAAACGATATAGATGGCACTACTATAGCATTAACTCTAGCATTTTAAGGGAGGTATATAGTGAATAAATTAACAAAAGTTGGTTTATCAGCACTCTGTGGCTCTCTTGCTGCCGTTTCATCTGCTAATGCAGGTGCTATGACAGTTAGTGGTTCTGCTACAGCGACGTACCAGTCTAATGCTGGTGCAACTACTGGTAACCCAATAGGTATGAACTCTGGGCTTACTTTTACTGGATCTGGTGAACTTGATGGTGGTCAATCGTTTAAGTATACGATTACGAACGCTGATCAAGCTGCCTTTTCTGCTGGTAGCATGTCTTTGACGACAAACATGTTGGGAACGTGGAGAGTTGGTGCGAGAGATGGAGCGAGTGGTATAGACTCCAAAGACGACGTAATGCCAACCGCATGGGAAGAAGTTGATGGAACAGGAATGTCTGTAGGCCAAGACAAGGTCTCAGGCGTTGGTGCATCCATGAACATCGGATGGAAATCCCCTACACTTTTAGGAAGTAATCTTTCATTAGCTTACGCGCCAAAAAATGATGGCAAAGCGGTTAATGACAAAGGTTCTTCTGGAAACGCAGGAGGAGACACATTCCAATATGGTTATGACGTACTTTTAGATATGAACGTAAATAATTCATTTTATTTACCAAATATCTTTATTGGCGGATCTACAACTCACCAAGAGGGTGATTTTAAAGGTTCTGCTAATGGAGGAATAGTATCTCAAAACGACGACAAATACGAAGCTGTTGCAGGTTTTGTGTGGAAAGTTGGTCCTTTGAGTGCTGGTCTACAAAGATCATATGAGAACCCGGCTACTAAAACAGATGATGCAACAGAGTACTACGCTAACACAGCTTGGGGAGTATCGTTTAACGTAAATGATAGTCTTTCTCTAAGTTATGGTGAGCACAAATCGCATAATAGTTTCACGAACAATAAAGAAGCAGTTGTTTCTGATGCTAAATCGATTCAAGTAGCTTACACGATTGGTGGAGTAGCTTTGAAGCTTGCTGAAAGTGAAGTTGATAATGCACAATATGTAAGTAGTGGAGCTGGAGATTTAGAAGGCCGAACTATTGCTATGTCATTAGCATTCTAAAAAATTAAAAAGATTTATCTTTTAAAAGCCGGCCTGTAAAAGGCCGGTTTTTTTTTTGAAAAAAACTAATTCCCCCAAAACCTTTTATATGAAGTATTTTAAGCTTAATTATATTTTTTTTTGAAATTCCACCTAATGCTAAGAAATTTACTTTGTTAGATCTCGCTAATAAATTAAACCTGAATATATTTAAATAATTTTGTTTTTTTTTTACCCAAAAAATTGGTGCTAAAAAAATTGCGCTACAATTTTGCAAAATTTTTTGCTTTATTTCTTTTTGATTATGGGCTGAACCTATAATAGTCAGGCCCTTCTTTTCATGATTAGAAAATCTTTTGGTTTTATTAAAAGCAGGAATATAGATGCCTGTAGCTTTTACTTTTATTGCTAATTTTATATTATTAGCAATATATAATTTAATTCTCCTTTTCTTACATTCTTTGGCTATTTTTATTAAATCATTTTCTTTGTTCTGATTATGATAATTTCTATAAATTATTCCAATATTTATGTTATTATTTTCAAATATTTGATTATCAAATTTGTCTAAAAAAATAAAAGTAGTTGGTAAAGATTTATGCATCCAATCGAAAAAAAATTAAATTTTCTTAAAAATCAAGTTAATGAAATTGTTAATACAAAACAACTAAAAACTAAACCAAATATTATTGCAGTTACAAAAACCTTTTCTCTCGATAAATTTATTCCTTTATTAAATGCTGGGCATATCCATTTTGGTGAAAATAAAATTCAGGAAGCCGAAATTAAATGGAATCAACCTAAAAAGGAATTTAGTAAAATAAAATTACATATGCTTGGAAAATTACAATCAAATAAGGCAAAAAAAGCTGTTCTACTATTTGATTATATTCATTCTTTAGATAATATTAAATTAGCTTCAAAAATAAGTCATTACGAAAAAGAACTAAATAAAAAAGTTAAATTGTTTATCCAAGTTAATATAGCTGATGAGAATCAAAAATCTGGCATTTCATTAAGTAACTTAGAAAATTTCTATGAATTTTGTACTAAAAATTTATCTTTAGATATAATTGGATTAATGTGTTTGCCTCCAGCAAATTCTGACTCCAGTAAGTATTTTGAAATATTAAAAAATAAATCTGCCAAGCTTAATTTATTAGACCTGAGCATGGGTATGAGTTCCGATTATGACAAAGCTGTTTTGTTTGGCTCTACTTTTTTAAGACTAGGTACTGCTATTTTTGGAGAAAGAAATATTCAAACTATATAAATTTTTGTACTTTTTTCAATATAAGGTAGTATTTTTAATAAATTTTTTTTCGATACACCCACGCAACCTCTAGTAGGCTTATATTTTTTGCTAGCTAAATGCAGAAATATTGCACTACCTTTATTTTTTATATTTGGTTTATTGTTATATTTAATATTAATAAGAATATCATATAAGCCATCTTGCCTATAAAGTTTTTCTGCGTGGTATTTAAAAGGAAATAGAATTTCTTGATTATATTTCTTACTTTTAATGTCATCGCACCAACCCATATTCTTTTTTATTACTTTTTTATTTATTTTTATTTTTAAAGCTTTATTTCTGTCTTTTCTGTAATAAAGCAACCCTAATTTAAATAGTCCTTTTGGCGTTCCTAAATCACCTTCTTTTTTTATTTTTTTTATACCGGATTTACCTACGCTACATTTTAATTTATAATCTTTGAAAAAAAGGTATTTTTTTTTTATTATAATATCCATATTTATATATTTAATGACCAGTTCTATTATATCAATATTTGAAAATAAAGTCTTTTTAAAAATTATAAATGAAATTAGTTTATTTTCTAATTTTAAAATCAAATACTATGAAGATATTGATTTATGTATAAATAACTCACAAAAAAATAAATCAATTATTATTATTTTTCTTAATGAAAAGAATAAAAATTATTTATCTAAGATAAAAACTAAAAATCTTCCATTAATTATTATTAAGAAATCCTCTATAAAAAAAAATAGTTCTGAAAATCTTAAAAAAGGAGGCCTTATAGAAGAATTAAATGCGCCTTTTACTATATTCGATTTTAGAAAATGTGTCATTTCACTTTTTGCAAAAAATGAGTTTAGGCAAAATTCTTTAATAAATCTACATGATTATTTAATAGATAAAAATGAACGTAAGATTAAAAAAAATAATTTAGAACTACAATTATCAGAAAAAGAAATTAATTTTTTAATTTTATTTAGTAGAAACAAAAAGCCAGTAACGAGCAATTTCGTTTTAAAAAATGTGTGGCATTATTCTCCAGAAAGTGAAACACATACCGTTGAAACGCACATCCACAGATTAAGAAAAAAAATTTTAGAAAAATTCGGAGATAATAATTTTATAAAAAATGATAAAAGAGGATATTTTATTTGAAAAAAAAATCCAGAAATTTTATTGCTAGAGATCTATTTTCTGCTAAATATAAAAAGCGTGTTATAAAACCTAAAAAAGGGAAAGGAAGCTTTAAAAGAAAAAAAGTCTAACTTAATCTTGCTCCTATTTTTTGAATAATTTTAGAAGACATGTCCGTACCTTTCTGAAGACTTTCTTTCATTGTTAAGTTATTAACATGGCCATGCAAAAAACCAGCAGCAAAAAGGTCACCTGCGCCAGTAAGATCTATGACTTTCAAATTATTTTGTATATCACACTCAGCTACTTCATCTTTATGTATTCCTATACTTCCTTTTTCACCACGCGTTATTATAATTAATTTTCCCAGTTGTTTACCAAAAGAAATTACTTCATTAAAATCTTTTGTATTAATTAAAGAAAGAATTTCTTGTTCGTTAGCAAATGTAATATTTAATTTATTTTTAACAAGATCTAAAAAGTGAGGTTTATGTCTTTCTACACAAAATAGATCTGATAATGACATTGCAATTTTATTTGAATTTTGAATTGCTATATCGAAAGCTCTTTTAGGAGCTCCCTCATCCCATAAATAACCTTCTAAAAATATTATTTCACTATTTTTAACTGCATCAATATCAACATCGTTTTCATTAATTTTTCCTGCTGTACCTAGAAAAGTCATCATTGTTCTTTCAGAGTCGGGTGTTATTAATATTAGACATGTTCCAGTTGGTAATTTTTCTTTCTTTTTAGAATAAAAATATTTAACGTTTTCTTTTTTTAGACCCTGTTCATATTTGCTACCTAATTCATCTTCATTAACTTTACCAATAAAACCAACTTTGTTTCCAAGTTGTGAAAGCCCCACAATAGAGTTGGCAACAGATCCTCCAGAAATCGTTTCTTCAATTTTTAAATTAGATAATAATTTTTTAAACTCAACTTCATCAACTAACTTCATTGTACTTTTGGTAAGATTATTTTCTGATAAAAAATCATCTTCTACTTTACATATTACGTCTACTATAGCGTTTCCAATTCCTAAAATTTTCATATTAAGCTTTCCTTGTTTTAATTACTTTTGTCCGACCAGGATAACAACTAGAACAAATTTTACAAGTAATACCATAACAAGTTCTTGCGGTACAAAATTGTCTTCCATAATATATAATTTGAAGATGAAGTTTATTCCATGATTTTTTAGGAAATAATCTTTTTAAATCTTTTTCTGTTTGGATAACGTTTTTACCATTAGTCAATCCCCACCTTTGTGCTAATCGATGAATATGAGTATCTACAGGAAAAGCAGGATAGCCAAATCCTTGAGACATGACTACACTTGCAGTTTTATGACCTACACCTGGCAGCCTTTCAAGCTCTTCAAAACTTTTTGGTACTTTTCCATTATGTTTTTTTATTAACTGTTTTGATAGTAAATACACACTTTTAGCTTTGATTCTAAAAATACCTATACTCTTTATTAGTTTTTCAATTTTTTTTCTTCCTAATTTTACAAAATGCTCTGGTTTATTATATTTTGGATATATATTTTTAGTTACATTATTTACATTAATATCCATACATTGTGCAGATAAAAGAACTGAAACCAATAAAGTAAATTTACTGTTATGTTTAAGAGGAATGGAGATTTTAGGGTAAATTTTATTTAGTGTTTTTAATATTAATCTAGCCCTTCGATTTTCATTCATTAATTTTACTTCGCAGCTTAATTTATTTAAAATTTAAAACGTTTCGCATTGAATATAAGCCAGGTTTTTTTTTCATTAACCATTTTGCAGCCGTTAATGCTCCTTCCGAGTATAGGGCTCTATCGAACGATTCATGATTTAAGGTAATTATTTCTTTACCGTTTGAGAAAGTTACTTCATGTTCACCAATAATTTCACCTTTTCTAATTGAGTTAAAATTTATTTTTTTGCTATAAGGAAAAGATTTTTTATTTAAATATCTAGTTCCTATTAGTTTATAGAAATTTTTATTTTTCCCAAACGCTATTCCTTTGCCAAGCATTAAAGCTGTTCCAGACGGGTGATCTTTTTTGTGCTTATGATGTACTTCAAAAATTTTACTTAAAAAATTATCTCCAAGAGATGCAGATGTTATTTCAGTAATATACATAAGTAAGTTTATTCCTAAACTCATATTACCAGCTTTAAGTATTGGTATTTTTTTGGAATACTTTTTTATTAAATTTTCCTCTTTTTTTGAAAATCCTGTTGTACCAATGACTACTCTTTTTTTTAATTTAGATGCAATTTTTAACACTTCGAGAGTACATTTCGGAATTGTAAAATCTATAATTATATTCGTATTTTTAAACGCAGATTCTGAATTTAATTGAGGTTTTAAACCAAATATTTTTTTTTTAACTTGGTTGTTTTCTGTTACTGAAACCACTTTAAAGTGTTTTGATTTTTTGGAAGATTTAATAACTTGTTGGCCCATTCTCCCAAGGCAACCAGTTACTGATAATTTAATCATTTAATTTTTCCAAAACTTTTTTGCTTTTTCGAAGAAATCTTGCATACTTGGGTTAGTTTTTGAATCTTCAAGTTTTTTAAACTGCTCTAATAAATTTTTTTGTTCTTTATTTAAAGAAACCGGAACCTCAGTTGTTGCTTGGATGTATAAATCTCCATAATTTCTATTTCTCATCATGGGCATTCCTTTTCCTTTTAATCTAAATTGTTTACCATTCTGTGTACCCGATGGAATTTTAACTTTTGCTTTTCCGCCATCTATAGTTGGTACTTCTATAGTTGTTCCTAGAGCGGCATCTGCTAATGAAATGGGAAATTCAAAAAAAAGATTTTCTTCAGATCTTTTAAAAATACTGTGAGGTTTAATAGACATAAAAATATACAAATCTCCATTTCCGCCTCCTCTTATACCAGCTTCACCTTTGCCTGATAATCTAATTCTTGTTCCATCATCAACACCCTTGGGGATAGTAGTAGATATTTTTTTTTTAGTCTGCTTTTTTCCCATACCTCTGCACTCTCGACAAGAGCTAGAAATTTGTTCACCAGATCCAGCACATTGAGGACATGTTTGCTGGATGGTAAAGAAGCCTTGGCTAGATCTTACTTGACCTTGTCCATCGCAGGTAGAGCAGGAAATAGGCTTTGAACCTGGCTCTGCTCCAGATCCATTACATATCTTACATTTATCAGAAGAAGAAAAATTAATTTCTTGTTTTTTTCCGTTAAAAGAGTCTTCTAGTGAA
>Ga0209402_10001568_pt1 | contig 24556 bp, 20 predicted proteins | sample ArcticOcean_MG_C_3_FD_187437 | JGI IMG/M metagenome (GOLD analysis project Ga0209402, IMG submission 187437) | Marine microbial communities from western Arctic Ocean - ArcticOcean_MG_CB8_126 (SPAdes) (version 2) | ecosystem: Environmental > Aquatic > Marine > Oceanic | place: Arctic Ocean... | reverse complement strand
GGTTCCGTTACCAAAGTGAATGGGGTTCACATTCAAGGGCGTTTTGTCAACAGTTTTGATGACAGCCCTTCAGATTGGAGTCTGATAGCATGTAGTTGGGATGGTGATAGCGTAGTTGGTGATGGCGAGGCGTACTCGCCGACGTTCCTGTCTCGGCGTCCAATCAGTCGGATTACGACAGCCTTGACAGTGACTGGTGGAGGTCACTTGGAAGCAACTATTGATGGTGGTCCTTGGGTAACAATGCCAACAAGCGGTTTGACCAACCTAGACAGTTGGGTGCATTCAATCCAATTCCGGTGGATAGGCCAAGGTCAATCTTTTGATTTGCAAAGATTTGAGGTGGAATTACATGGTTCTGGTCTGCCAGAATCACCGCTCATTGATTTGGGCAATGACGGCAATGAGGAATGGGGCCTCACCAACGATTCAATTGGCACATGGGGTTGGCAAGATGTCCTTGCAAATGGAAATCGCTCAATAGATTTGAAATATCCCAACCAGCACAATGTTGAGTTATGGATTCCAAAGGATTCAACCGGTGACTTTTCCTTTGAGATAAGTCCGGAATTGTCAACCGGAGTTTCAGATTTGCAAATCCAGTTACTGATAGGCAACAATGTATTGTCATCCTGGACTTTTGGCAGTGGGGCTGAATCCCGTACTTTGAAGGTTGAAGATGCAGATAAAGCAAATTTAGTTGCTGAATTAGCGATTTCACAGCCTGTTTACAGCCAAGGTGGCGTGGAATACGTGGTTGCAGAAATGATGTTGGATGCTTTAGCTGGCGGGATTAGGTTCGGTGGAATTGCAATTCCACATTCGCCTTCGGCATTATTACAATTTGAGCCGGAATCAGATTTCATTCTAGGTCTAAACAATCTTGCTGGAAGCATGACTGCTACCAATGGCTGGCTAACTCTACCTTTGTCAATGAGTTGGACTTACCTCGGTTCCATGGAAGTCACCTTGAGAGAATTGAATACAGGTTTGGCTACAACAATTTCACTTGAATCAGCAGCCAACCTTTCAGCGACCTTAACGCCATCTTGGCAGATGTTTGAATTCGAACACAATTTAACCATAAATCAGGGCGAATTAGCGGCATTGAGATACGACTTGGTAGGTGATAATAATGCAGTCACCTACACGGTTTGGCTTGGCGCATCCCCCCTTCCAGCCGATACTATAGAGGGTGATTCTTCGGCAATAATACTACCTGCAATTTTCGATACAGGTCCTTATTCAACACCAGTTGGTGCAAGCGGGCCTGGGATTTGCTGCGAATTGAACCCCACTCTGCGCTTTACACTGAATGCTTCGTGGGATGATGAAGAACTGGTGACCTTGACTTTACGCGGTGTAATGACTGACGGATTGATCAGTTTACCATGGGTTCACATGTTTGGCGTTGGCCCTTCTCAAGGGGTCGAGAATGACATGAAAATCACCGATTGGAGGGTAGTGAACGACCTTGGAATCGCAATTGCAGATGAGACATCCTATCTAAAGGCAGATTCCGATATTTCAGTAGATGTAGAATTCGGTTTTGAAGGATTAGAGGCGATGTTCGCACCACGAAGTGGCGACATTGAGGTCAGATTGCTTGAGAATGGGATTGTAAAAGCCCAAACAAATCAGTTGAATCAAGGTGTTGCCACCTTCACAACAAGGACACCACTGGCTACTGGTGACGTTGAGTATGCAGTAGAATTCACGCCATTGGTTGGCGGCGATGACATGACTACAATAGTTCTCAACCGCAGTTTTGAAATTGATTCAAGGTCGCCTCAAGTAATCGCTCAAAGTGTGAAAGCCCATGACCATCTCGAGCCTTCCCTCTCCCAAACTCTGACCTTTGAGTTGTATGATATGCCAGTATTACCAACGGATGTAACCCTCATGTTGTGGCGAGAGTGGCAAGATGATATCGATGGTGACGGTGAAATTGATGCCAATGAATTCCAGCCGCAAAATATCATGATTCCAGATAATCTTACAATAAATAGAGGCAATTATTCCTTCACATTTGATGATACCTTTGGACTTGAAGGTCATTTAATTGCAGGTTATTTGACCGGTTCTGACCCTGCTGGTAACAGCATTACCCATGGGGGTAGTTCATTAGCAGGCGCCCATTTATTTGTCTATCAACTAATGACCGATGAAGCACCGAGCATAACTCGAATCGGCGCAGGTTGGGTTGGTGGCCCGAGAGATTGGCTTCATCCTTCACCCACTTATGGGCTAATTATTCCATTTGAGGAGGCAAACGGATTTTCAGATATTGACCATATTAGCCTTAATTTGGCCGGTAATTCACTTTTAGACCAACTTCAAATCCGCTGGAACGCTAGTGGAGGCGAGTGTACAACATCCAGCCAACACATGGAATTAATCAATTGTGATGTGCGTGCGAGTGAGGGAAATCTTGATGCATTCACCAGTGATATGTATATTCAAATTGACTTCAAACTTGGATGGGATTTACCCGACGAGGGTGACTTGAGGAGAGAGCCAGACATCGAAGTAGTTGACCGTGCTGGACAGGGTGATTGGTTGGCACTGCCAGAACTACGGTGGCGATTTTCCACTGATTTGCAAGTTGAGCCTGATAGCATTTTGGTTGAATTATCAGAAGGCACAAGGTCAGCAAGCGGCGCGTGGGTTGCACCAAATAGCAACATTACAATTTCAGGTAAGGTTTCATTTTCTCCAACTGGCGATTTACCCACAGATGAAATGAAAGTCAAAGTTCTGCTTGACGATAAGGGCTCAACAGTTCGTACAGAAAATGGTTGGTGGATCGCTACCGTGAAGGCACCACAACAAGCCAGTAACGTCATCCCTCTAACCTTTGAACTAACAGAAATACCCGCTCAAGCAAGAGATGTTACGGATACAGGTTTGACAATTCTTTACATCACTGTTGATGACAACCCTCCAATCCCAATAGATGTAGTAGGACCTAGGATTGGAAGTGAGATTCAAGTCTCTACGCTCTCATCTTTAGTGGTGGAAATTCAGGTAAAAGAGTTTGAACAACTTGACATTGATACAGTTCGATTAAATTGGGTAGTCACGCATGGCTCAAATCCTTACGGTGATGAAATCACCAGCGGCCAAAGCACAGTATTCTTACCAGCACACAACCCAGCGGGCGAGGCAATTCCTGTGAGAGCAACACTTGAGTTGCAATCTGTGATACCAGCAGTAATGCTTGCCGAAGAACTCACTTTACATGCGTGGATTACCGGTAAAGACATGGTTGGAAATGAGATGGTGTCTGATGTTCAATTTAATTCTGCAGGAAGTCCGTTCGCGTCTTGGAATATACAGCAACTGCAAGCCGATTTATTGGTGGAAGATGCTGACTTAAGTTACTCAAGAAGTGGTGAAATTGAGTTGGGTGACACGGTTATGGTCACTGTATTGGTCCATAATTTAGGTGAGGTATATGGGGTAGCAGAACTAACTCTTAACGAGGTTGATTCCGAAGGTGTGGTCAGGGCAATCACACCAGTTTACGTGACTGTGGGGGTTGATCCAGGCGGCTCTAGCGAAGCACAAATTGACTGGGTACCTGAGAAAGTAGGTCATTACTTCATAGTGGTGAAAATGGGTGATAATGAGGTTGCAACTGGGGACGTTGTTACAGTGATTCAACCGGCCGATACAGGGCTACTTGCAGATTTGAATGAGAAAGGATTTTCCATAGAATGGATAATTATTCTTATTGGTTTGCTGATTCTATTAGGTTCTGTTGTTGTAATTGGAATGCGGGCTGGAGGAGCACCAAAGCAAGATTGGTTCGACGAGGAAGGTGATGCCACTGCTGTTGTTGAGGCTGAATATAATCAAAATCAGGAATGGACACCGGAGCAGATTGCACAGTGGCAACAATCTCAGGCTCAAGGCATGCAAACTCAGCAACAGTGGACTCCTGAACAGATTGCGTGGTGGCAGCAGCAACAGATGCAACAGGGTGGTCAAACTCAGCAAGGTTGGGAAGGATATCAACAAGTACAGCAGGATTATAATTATCAGAAATAATTGCTTTTTTTTCTGCATTTTAATAAAAAACCCCTCTTTCCTTAATGGTGGGGGAAGTGCGAAATTGGAGCCAACGGGGAGATGTGAATCCTCAATCCTCTACTGAGCAGAAATTTTTTCATAATTTACGAAGGAAGGTTGAGGATGCCAAGGATGCGCAGCATCCTGAAGCACTCCCGAAGGGGTTCAAATCGCAGTTGGTGGCATAAATTAGTACGAAATTGGAGCCAACGGAGAGATTTGAACTCCCGACCACCTGATTACAAATCAGGAGCACTACCAGCTATGCAACGTTGGCGCTAAGCAAGCCGACACGCCCATTGGTTTTGAATATCACAGTCGGCGCACCGCCCTAATGGTCAAGAATGGCCGCCCTACACGAGATATTGAAATGGGCGCAATAGTGCTGGATGGGAAGGCGTGTGGCGCCGAGGTTGAAGCCGAAGTTAAAGCAAAAGTTTCAGCATTGAATGAGCGCGGAATCACCCCTCATTTAGCAGTAGTAATTGTTGGTGATGACCCAGCAAGTCACGTTTATGTTGGAGCAAAAGAACGCGCCTGCGCGCGAGTCGGGCTCAATAGCACCCGCATTGATTTACCTGCTGATAGCGATTTTTCAAAGGTGGTTGAAGTTGTTAAAAACCTCAATTCTGATACCTCTGTACATGGTATTTTGGTTCAGTCGCCACTTCCTAAAGAGATGGATGAGTTGGCGATTACTGACTTGATAGACCCGGCAAAAGATGTTGATGGGTTCCACCCGAATAATCTCGGTAGGCTGGTTCAAGGCCGCACTGATGGGCTAGTTCCGTGCACACCTGCAGGCGTGGTTCGCCTCCTTGAGTGGGGTGGCGTGGACATTTCAGGGAAGAGCGCGGTGGTGATTGGCCGTTCACGAATCGTGGGCACACCAGTATCACTTTTGTTAGCAAGAAAGGGCGTTGATGCCACAGTTACAATTTCTCACTCAAGAACATCAAATATTGCAGAAATTTGCCGCTCCGCAGACATCGTAATCGCTGCTGTTGGCAGAGCGGAATTAGTGACCTCAGATTGGATAAAACCCGGAGCGGCTGTGGTTGATGTTGGGGTCAACCGAGTTGATGATGAGACCCGGGAAAGAGGCTACCGATTGGCTGGCGATGTGCATCCTGATGTTGCAGATGTAGCCGGCTACTTATCTCCTGTCCCTGGTGGCGTTGGGCCGATGACCATTGCGATGCTGATGCTCAATACAGTGACAGCCGCTGAAAACTAAGAACTATTGACAAATATCAAATTAATGAAGAATTGGAACATTAAGAACCAAACCAACAGTATTCCGAAAAGAGGCGCTAATGGCGGGTCGCCACCGAAAATCATTGTGTGAATTATCAGACCAACAGCAAGCCCTGCTAAGAAGATTATTCTGTAGAGAATTTGCACCCCTATTCGTTTGCTAGTTGAAAGCTCCTTCCACCCGCTGAACCCGAACCATTTCTGGATAAATCCCATGGAGTGGGATTTTTGCATTAGGTATTTCATCTTAATTGAAAATTGGTTTGCAAGTTACTAAGTTCCCGAGCATAAGGTGGGCTATACACGGTGATTTGGATTAGAAGATACCCATATCCATCAACGCATCTTCACTAGCATGGATTTTCGGTTCCCAGCGCGGCGACCAAACCAAATTGATGTGAACAGTTTCCAACCCTTCTGTTGTCAATGCAGCCCGATGCACTGAAGCCATGATTTCAGGCGCCATCGGGCATCCAGGTGAAGTCAATGTGAGGTCAATTTCTGCATGAATGCTGTCATCTTTCTCCTCAAGACGCACATCATAGACCAGTCCTAATTCAACAAGACTAATTTCCATTTCTGGGTCTTCAACAGGGTGTATTGCTGCTAAAACCGACTCTTTAGTTACCGCCATTTCAATCACTGAACCATTTCTCGAGCTTCTTTTCGTACTTTGGTGAACATGTTTAGGAATCCGTTGGCCCGGTTTGGTGTAAGGCTTTCTGAGAATCCTAATTCTCTAGCAAATGTCGCTGGGAAATCAGCCACTTCTTCAGCAGTAAGTCCATTGATTGCTCTTTGAGTAATCGCCATCAATCCTTGAACAATTTGTGCATCTGCGCCACCTAGCATTCTGAAACCTGTTTCATTATCCATTGAACAGGCCACATGGGCTTCAGATTGGCAGCCGTGGACTTTGTTGTCCTCATTCCACTCTTCTGGTGGTAATAATTCGCATTCTGATGCCCAGTCATAGAGAACTTCGTATCTCTCCATTGGGTCATCTATTTCTGAGAATTCATCAATAATTTCCTGCAGTGATGGTGGCCAATTACCTGCGCCAAATGCTGCTGTGTCGCTAGCCTCTACTACCTTTTGAGTAGTGCGAGTTGGCACTTCATCAATGATCTTCTCAACACGTGAGCCAACATCCTCTGCCAATTCATTGACGACAGGGTCATCTAACATCGCTAACATCTCCCGTGGCTCCAAGGCTGAAACAATGACATCATCACCCTCGACATGAATCGCTACATTGCAAGGCAATAATACTCCAAGGTCTGGCCTTGCTTCTAAACCGCGTGCTGCATGCTCAGGCATGCAAGCGCCAAGAATCAGATATGGGCGGTAAACTTCTCCAAGAGATTGCATGATATTTCCTGTCACATCAATTTCACTGATAATCCCAAACCCAGCCTCTGAAATCATTTCGCGTATGATTTCAACGGTGTCCTCAAAATTGGAATTGCTCTTAGCATGTATCTCAAACTGCATATTCTCACCTAGTCAATCTCGTCACTACTCTTTCAAGGTGTGCAATGAAGGCGTCTGCCTCTTCTTTTGTATTGTAAAGGTAGAATGATGCGCGGTTGGTGGCTGTAATGCCAAGTTTTCGCATCAGGGGTTGGGCGCAATGGTGCCCAGTACGTACGGCAAAACCACCGAGGTCAAGGAAGTGTGCTAAATCCTCTGCGTGGATGGTTTCGTGAAGGAAAGACACCACTCCTGAACAGGTTGGGTCCGTGTGGTCTCCGTAAACCTTGATTCCCGGGATTTTTGAGATTGCAGCAGCAGTGTGAGCTCCTAAATCGTGAATGTGTTGGTGGACTTCGTTCATATCAAATTGTGCAAGATAGTTGATTGCCGCACCCCAACCAATTGCTTCTGCTATTTGTGGGGTGCCAGCTTCGAATCTGGATGGTCCCGATTGAAAAGTTGAATATTCGAGGAAAACTTCCTCAATCATCTCGCCGCCGGCCATGAAAGGTTGCATCTCATCTAGCATTTCTGGCTTGACAATTAATGCGCCAATTCCAGTTGGACCACACATTTTGTGGCCACTAACTGCAACAAAGTCGGCATTCATTTCTGTTAGGTTTAGCCGCTGATGCGGGCATGCCTGAGCACAGTCAATGAGTACTCTTGCCCCTTTGCCGTGGTTGCCACGGCTATGGGCCATTTCGATAATCTCCTCAATAGGATTTCTAGTGCCAAGCACATTGCTTGTGTGTACACAGCCGACAAATCTGGCTTCATCAATTGAAGCCTCAAATTCATCCATGTTGAGGCGATATGTATCAGGATCAACTGAAACAAAGCGGATTTCAATTCCTCGTTCTTTAGCAATTAGTTGCCATGGGACAATGTCAGCGTGGTGTTCCATTTCTGTAATAAGGACAACATCACCTTTCTCGAGATTAGCTCGGCCCCAGCCGTGAACTACCAAATTTATTGCTTCAGTTGTACCACTCGTGTAAATCACTTGGTCACGGTCAACATGGAACCAGTCAGCAATGTCTTGACGCGCTTTCTCATAAGATGCAGTAGCCTCACCAGCGAGCGTGTGAACCGCTCGGTGGACGTTACTGTTGATATTTTCATAGTAGTGAGTCATCGCTTGAATGACTGCCTTTGGTTTTTGAGTAGTGGCTGCATTATCCAAATAAACTAACTGCCGACCAGAAGGAAGAACTCTAGATAGAATCGGAAAGTCAGCGCGAATTGAAGGTAAATCCAGTGCCAATTTGCTCCCTCCTTGAGTTGAGCCATCCGCTGTTACATTATCAATTCATGTTTTTTTTGTAAATCACACGTGTGGATTCACGATAAAGACGAAAGCCCATCTGAAATTAGATGGTCAAGCCATGTGTGGATTTGTTTTGAGCCCATCTCATTGAGAGTAGCATTCAGGAATGCAGTAATTAGGAGCGCTCGTGCCCCGGTATTTGAGAATCCACGGGTCTTCAAGTAGAACAATTGTTCTTCATCAACCGGTCCACTTGCAGTACCATGGCCGCATCCAACCACTTCGTTTTCCAATACTTCTAGTTCAGGAATTGAGTCAGCCTCAGCATCTTTTGAAAGTAGTAGATTATTGAATACCTGAGCGGAATCAGAGCCTTTTGCCCCATGGGCGATTCTTAGCATACCTGTGCCAATGGTTCTGCTTTTCCCACCACACGATGAATGCCATTTCAAGCGACTGAAAGTTTCAGATTCTTGATGCATGATTTCGACGTGATGGTCGTTATGCTGTTTACCTGCAGAAAGAATTGAGCCATTCACTTGAAGATTAGCACCCCGACCTTCTAGAATATATCTCAAATCACCTTTGGTTTGGACGCCACCAGAACCAACAGTTCCGAGTTTTACTTGGGCATCTCGTAGCAAGGTAAACTGTTCAATTCGGAGAAATTTACTCGCTCCAAGGCGGTTTACTACTACATCGTTGAAGATTGCAGAATCATTGATGGTCCCTCGTCTAAGAAGCCCGAACCAGTCGGCTCCCTTTTCAATTAATGTCAGTAATTCACATTGAGAATTTGCACCTACTGAAACTTCAATCTGGATGCCACTCACACTACCTGTACTCTCAAGGGTGAGTAAGATGGGTTGCTCAATGATTACCCCGTTATCAATTGTGATTTTTATTGCACTCTCTGAGGAAAGGGCGCGTATGAAAGCACCTCCAACATCCGAGTCCATGTTTCTGGTAAGATTCCCATCAATTGCAGAGATTGAAACTCCTTCGGGTAGGTCACTTCCATCTAACAAGGTAAGAGAAACTACTGCTGGTGAAACTTCACTAGGAATTTCATCTGGTTTTCCAGTAGGGTGGATCCGGTGCCAAGGGGTGTATCGCCACAAATGTTGGGCTCTATCGGGCGCAGGTAACGCAAGGTATTCTGCTTCACTAGACATCAAATCACCACAATACAGTTACTACAGAAATGGGAATCGATTTCAGCCGATGCTCCCTTCCATTTCCAAAGCCATTAGTTTGTTGAGTTCAACTGCATATTCCATCGGCAGTTCTCTCACGAAGGGCTCGAAGAAACCGTTGACGATGAGAGCCAATGCCTCATCCTCTGAGTGGCCCCGGCTCATCAGATAGAAAATCTGGTCGTCGCTCACCTTGCTTACCGAAGCCTCGTGCTCGCAGCGGCAGGATGAGTTTTTGATTTCCATCGTGGGATATGTGTCAGAGCGGCTATTTTCGTCAAGAATGAGTGCATCACAGACGACATTCACCTTGCAGTTGTCCGCCTTCTTGCTCACCGTCACCATGCCCCGGTAGCTTCCACGGCCACCGTCCTTGGAGATGCTCTTGGAGAGGATCTTGCTGGTTGTGTTGCTAGCGAGGTGGTGCACCTTCGCCCCGGCGTCCTGATGCATTCCTTCACCGGAGTAGGCTACTGAAATGACTTCGCCGTGGGCACCTTCGCCCTTCAGAATGATGGCAGGATACTTCATCGTGAGTTTCGAACCGACATTGGCATCAACCCATTCGATGGTTGAATTCTCATGTGCGACACCCCGCTTGGTGACCAAGTTGTAGACGTTGTTCGACCAGTTCTGAATGGTGGTGTAGCGGATGCTGGCGCCTGGCATTGCAATCAATTCCACAACGGCGCTGTGCAACGAATCTGTTGAGTAGGTAGGCGCCGAGCAGCCCTCGATGTATGACACGGACGAGCCCTCTTCCGCAACTATCAGGGTGCGCTCAAACTGCCCCATGTTCTCCGCGTTGATTCGGAAGTAGGCTTGGACTGGCAACTCGACGTGAACTCCCTTTGGAACATAGAGGAAGGAGCCGCCGGACCAGACCGCGGTGTTGAGGGCGCTGAACTTGTTGTCTTGGTAGGGGATGATGCTACAGAAGTGCTTCTTGACGATTTCCGGATACTCTCTTAGGCCTGCGTCCATGTCGAGGAAAATGACCCCCTGAGACTCCAAGTCTTCCCGGATGCTGTGGTATATTGTTTCACTTTCGTACTGAGCTGTTACGCCACCGAGCCACTTTTTCTCTGCATCGGGGATTCCGAGCCTGTCAAAGGTGTTCTTGATGTCTTCTGGAACTTCGTCCCAATCTCCTTTGGTCCCATCACCCGACCGCAGGAAGTAGCAGATTTTGTCGAAGTCGATTGAGTTGAGTAACTCTGTAGAGCCCCAAGTCGGCATCGGTCGCGCCATGAAGTGGTGGTACGCCTTCACTCGGATGTCGGTCATCCACTCCGGCTCGCCCTTGAGTTCCGAGATGTCGCGGACGACTTGTTCTGTCAAGCCGGCGTTGAATCGGACGGTCGCTTGTTCCGGGTCGTGCCAGCCGGCCTTGTAGTCGCCAACCGCATCTCGTGCATCGCTGCTCACGCTGAAGCCCCCTGTTCTAGCCATTCATAACCTTTGTCTTCCAATTTCAGTGCCAATTCTGGGCCACCCGAGGAGACTATTTTCCCATCAGCTATGACATGAACATAGGTTGGATTGACGTGCTCTAGTATTCTTTGGTAGTGGGTAATGATTAGACAGGCCGCATTACCGACTGAGGAATTTATTCCTGTTGCAACTGTGCGCAATGCATCAATGTCAAGTCCGGAATCGGTTTCATCAAGAATGGCCAACTGAGGCTTTAGAAGCATCAATTGTAGGATCTCAAGCCGCTTCTTTTCGCCGCCGCTAAATCCATCGTTTACATAGCGGCCAAGAAATTTCTTATCGACGCTTAATAGTTCCATACAGTCCTTCAATTCCTTACGAAAATCTCGAGCCTTAGGTGTATTTTCAGCGCGGATAGCCGATACAGACTTACGCAAAAAATTCCCAACTTGAAGGCCTGGAACTGATTGCGGGTATTGGAATGACAAGAAGACGCCAAGTCGGGCCCTCTCCCACGGTTGGAGAGCGAGAAGGTCTTCGCCGCCAAGAGTTACAGTCCCATCAGTAACCTCGTATTCAGGGTGGCCCATCAAGACCTTTGCTAGGGTTGATTTGCCGCTGCCATTTCTTCCCATTAGGGCGTGTATTTCGCCCTTTTTCATAGTTAAGTTGATGCCTTTAAGAATTGGTTCATCACCAATGGATACGTGTAGATTATGAATCTCCACCACGCCTTTGTCACTCATCTCAATTCCTCCACAATTATCGTGGTTTGGCCGGCCTTTATGAAGGCGTGTTCATTTCTTTCACGCGACATCTTGGTTTGTTTGCTCATTAACATTCAATCTTAACATGTTTGCAGCGTAAATCTGAACGCGAGCAATGAGTCAAAGAGGTGGGGCGGCTACGGCTGAGTAATGGCTGACGACGACCTAACTGATTCCTATGCGGCAGAAGTCGCGGCGAGCATGGCAGCAGAGGCCGAATCTCGCTTATCTGAGGTCGTAAACCCGGATGAGGAAGCGCGTTTCGCCTCTCTCTCCTTAGTAGAGTTAGTTTTAGCAGGAGGTGGCCCTGATTTGGTTGGTGCTATCATGGTTAGACTTGGTGAGGTAAGAGCGGCGCTTGTAGGTCATGGCGGTGCGGTAGTGGTCGACAATGGCAAGGTAATCACCCAACAAAATGGCACCCAATCTCTCGAATTACAATTGAACCTCGATGGTGCCTGTGTGGCTTGTGGGGCGGCACCTGGTACTTTGCAGGGAATACAGAATGATTTATTGATGGACAAAGAGGTCTCTACGGTTACTTTTAGTGCAGCAATGTTAGATTATTTTGATGAATTGACTGCGGAATTCCTGCAAACACATGCTAATGTGACATTTGTATGAGGTGATGAGATTCCATCAGTAGCTAGTTCTTGGCACCCTGATTTAGAATCTGCATTAGGTGAATCAGATTTTGGACTTCCAGATGAATATGAATTATTGTGGAGTCCTCTTCTGCCGTTTGATGATTGGATAATCCATATCTCAACTGATGGTCACAATGCAGGCGTGGTGGTTACTGCGCATCAGATGTCAATGAGTGAACATCTTATTTCACTAGTAAATGAAAATGCGACGGGGAGATTAATCAAAATTATTGCAACACCAAAGGAGCGAGAATTTGATGATGAATTGCATTCTCTAATCAAAGAATCAGAAATTCATCTTCTCTTGTATTGAATTGCATTCCCTACGGGGGTTTGATATTGAGGTGCCACCGTTGCAAGTAAGATGGCAGTAGATGAGGCAGCACAATCAGCGATTGCTGACGCCTCAGCAGATACATCAGGAGATGGCATAAATCGCAAAGTTACTGTTGAAGTTGTGCACAAGCAGGAAGGCTTTGGAACAGCGGCTTGGACAGTTATCGGTATGTTCCTAGTCGTCGCCGCCGTTGGCTCTTGGTTCATGCTTTCAGGCGATAGCGCAAATGGTGACGGTGGCGGCTTATTCGGCAGCGATGGAAATTGTGGCGATGGCATTGACAATGACAATGACGGACTGACTGACCGAGAGGATGGCGATTGTTATGACCAAGTAAATCCTAAATGGGATGGTTACAAGTCTGGCCATATGGAAGATGGTAGGAACGACCCACCCGGTGGCGAATCTTGATGACTTCAGCCACCTTTGGCTGAGCCGGTGGCAACAAAAGGCAGAGGCGACCCCGAGTTTCTTGAGGTGAGGCTGTGAGCAGTGACAGTGTTCGTATTGCGTCGCCTTGTAAAGAAGGCGATCACGGTAAATTCGAAGTCAAGTCAAGTGATGGCTGGGCACGCCTAGGTTTGTTTCATACAAATACCCACAAATTGTCTACGCCGACTCTTTTGCCCGTCGTAAATCCGAACATCCAGGCTATTTCCCCTAGCGAAATGTGGGACATCGGCTTTGAAGCATTGATTACTAATTCATACATCATTTGGAAGGGCGAGGAACTCAAAGAAAAGGCCCTAAAACATGGTGTGCACAAACTTCTCAATTACCAAGGGCTTGTAATGACGGACTCAGGTGTTTTCCAGCAATATGTGTATGGCGATGTTGAAATCGGCGAAGTTGAAGTGGTTGAATTTCAGCGGGATATAGGGGTTGACATCGCCACAATGATGGATGTATTTGGCCGTCCTGATATGACTCGCGAAGAACTTGAGGATGCAGTTGCAGTAACCGCGGAAAGAGGTCCTGCTGCATTGGAAGCCGCAGGTGAAACATTGTTGAATGGTCCCATCCAAGGTGGCACATTCTCAGATTTACGAGAAAAGTCTGCTTTTATGATGTCAGAGATGGACTTCGCGGTCCATCCAATTGGAGGCGTTGTACCATTGATGGAAAACCAACGGTATCGCGAACTAGTTGAACTCATTGTTGCTAGTAAGTCACAACTAACTCCTGAAAGACCAGTGCATTTGTTTGGCTGTGGCCATCCAATATTATTTCCAATTTGCATTGCGCTTGGAATTGATTTATTCGATTCGGCAGCGTATGCATTGTTCGCAAAGGATAATCGTCTTCTGACTCCAACTGGTACCATCAAACTCGATGAAATCCAAGAGTGGCCACACCTCTCCCCTGCTCTTTTCAAAATAACTCCATCAGAAGTAAGAAATCTACCAAAAGATGAGAAAATTGAATTGTTGGCTCGTCATAATTTACATGTCACAGCAGCAGAACTTGCCCGTTGTCGCGAAGCAATTCGCAATAACACATTATGGAATTTAGTTGAACAGAGAAGCCACGCTAACCCAGAACTTAGGGAAGCAACGCTTTGGCTTTACGAAAATATGCCAGTGGACCTTGTGTTAAACACCCCTCCTTGTCGGGCTGGAGGAGTTCAGTGGTCAACCGATATTGACATGCACCCACGAATTATACACGCTTCACACTGGATTGATTGGGTACCACCTCCGTGTGACCATAATGGCAATTTAATCAATTTAGAAGACCGTTTCGTTGTTATTATTCATGGCAGTTCAGGGCCTTGGCGTGAATCTGATGGCAGTACTATTTCCAAGATGGTGCGCAATTGGCCCCAAATTGTGCCTTTAGTTTACACTCCTATTGGCTTGATTCCCTTCCAACTTGAAGATCTAAATCCGTTTGCCCACGTATTAGGGCCTGGGATTCTATGGGATGCCTCATTACCAGAATTTGGAAATCAAAACGAAGTTGAAGAGTATTTTTTGCCTATAGCAGAAGAGTTACTTGATTGTAATCTTGAAAGAATAGTCCTCCATAACTCTGGAGATGAAGAGGAGGAATTGTTTGAGAGACTCAGCACTTTGTTGGGTGAGAAAATGCCTACTGGCGAGGGGAAAAGAGCAGAAGTGAGGGCTCATCATCAGCGTTACGCTATCTGTGATAAGATAAACCTCTTCACAGGATTAGGCTACGATGTAACACATTCTATAGCCCCAAACCTAACTTTTGTCATGAGTCGTACAAGGCGAGTGAACAATGTTTTACTAGACGATGTTCATATCTTCAGTCAGAGACTAACTGACGGTGGCTTGAGTTTGACGACAGAAGGTGCCAAGTGGATTCATGGCTTGATGCTCGAAGATACCGAACATGTTGGACTTCCGGAAGTAATCATTGATTCAGACGCTGAACCCTTTGTTCGAGATGGCCGTAATGTAATGCATGGTTTTATTCTAGGCCACCAAGGCTTGTTACGAACTGGAATGGCGTGCTTGATTATCAATCAATCTGGTGAATTAGTTGCGCACGGTATAGCTCAATGCGGTGAGCGGGAATTACTTGCCTTTGGCAAGGGAATTGCTGTGAAAACACGCGGTGGAATCCAATCCAGTTGAGTTCAATACAATTGTGCCTCATCTATCTATCCTTGCTACAATCTTGTATACTGATAGGGGATTGATTCAAGGGCTATCTTCCCCTCACACAGTGAGGGGGCGATACTTTGCAGACAATTATCGCAACAGAGAATCTCACCAAGATGTACGGTCCTCACGTCGCATTGGACGAAATGAGTCTGAAAATCAGTAGTGGAGCAACGGCACTTCTTGGCCCTAATGGTGCTGGTAAAAGTACGATGATTAAAACACTGCTAGGATTAATCCAACTTACATCTGGGGAAGGCGAAGTCCTCGGTTACAACATCCGAACAGAAGGCGATAATATTCGCCAAAGAATTGGTTACATGCCTGAATATGATTGTTTGACTCCTGAGATGAATGCGATACACCAAGTGAAATATTGTGGTGAATTAACTGGGATGAATACCAATATTGCCATGCAAAGGGCACACGAGGTTCTAGAATACGTCGGTTTAAGGGACCAGCGTTATCGTGAAATTTCCACCTTTTCAACCGGAATGATGCAAGCGACAAAGTTAGCATGCGCAATAATACATGACCCTGAACTTTTGATCTGCGACGAACCAACCAATGGCTTGGATACCAAGGCTCGTGGTTTTATGCTTGATACATTGTTTCAAGTTGTAAAACAAGGGGACAGGTCAATTTTAATGTGTAGTCATTTAATGGATGATGTTGAAAAAATATGTGACCGCATTGTTATGATTCACAAAGGAAAATTGATTGCACAAGGAAAAATTGAGGATTTGAAAGCAATTGACCGCGAAATTGAGATTTGGGTTTGGGGTGGCGCTTCGCGAATGGAAGACGCTATGATAGATGCTGGATTAAAACCTAGAAGAACTGGCAGAGTGATGCGAGTTGTGCGTCAGGATGAAACCACTTACGACTTGGTTCTAGAATTAGCAGCCAAGGCAAAGGTTCAGATCCGCAGAATGGAGGATTACGAACCCTCTCTTGAAGACCTTTTCCTAGTAATAATGGAACGTCTAGGATATGGTGTGAAATCATCTGCTGATTTATTGAAGTCACAACCTCCAACCACTGCCATCGCACCCCTGCCCTCACAACCAGGAGGCAATTTTTGATGGAGGATGAAATACCATCTGTTGATGACCTGTTTCCTGATGATGATCTGCAACCGTCTGAACCAATTTCAGAGGAATTGCTTCCAATCGCAGAACAAAGTCCTCAAACCATTGTTGAAGATGATGATATTGAATCATTGATGGCACTTGAACAGGCATCAGCCCAACCAGAAATTCTACCCACTGATGCTGAATTCATGGGTGAAAAGGGAGGTGTAGTTACTGGGAGAGGCCGCATGGAGGCGGCCTTTGGCACAGGTGATGGTGATGAAACAGCAACCGCACAAGTAGCACAAGTGGCATCCGATGTGCAAACGGGCACAATCTTTCACCAAGTATACCGGCCATGGCGTGGGAAATTGAACAGCCGTTGGGTTAGAAACTGGGCAATTCTTCGCTACCACATTTACGGACTTTTCTCAAAGGGGCATAAACCGTGGCCAGTGATGACTAAATTGGTTCTGTTTGGTGTTCTTGTTGCATCGATAGGCGATCTTCTAATGCTCACAGTTGGTGCTGCAACAGGCATTGAAGCAATTGAACGCTTAGCTGGAATCTCTCGAGGCAATTTGTATGGGCACGTCCTATCATTTTGGTTTAGAAATGCCTGTACTTATCCGATAGTAACGGCCTTAATTATTGGAGGCATGATAAGTGAAGATAGACGAAACGGGACTTCAGCACTATATTTTTCACGTCCTATCAATAGACGAGATTACGCAGCGATGAAGTTTCTCTCAGTTGCAATTATACTCTCAGTAGTTGTATTGTTTACTCTATCTGCTTACTACCTTGGGGCAATTCTAGTCGGTGGTGAAGGGTGGTCCTATGTTATGGACACTGGATTATTGTTCCTTGGGGCGTTTGCTGCCGGCACTCTTCTTGTATTCACATATACCAGTATTGGCCTTGCCCTTTCATCAGTTAGTTCGGGTAAATTCTTCCCAGCGGTAGCCTTTATTGGATTGATATTGGGAACAAAAATGGTAGCATTCTTGATATGGGCATTATTTGATAGCAGTGCAATATACCTAATTTCGCCATATGATAATTTGGCTCATGTAGGGCAATGGATGCTTGGATTGAACCATACTTACGAGCATCCTGCTTCTTGGAGTCTTGTGATGTTGATCACAATGAATGCTGTATCCCTCTATATTCTCTCGGCCAGAGTTTCTTCGCTGGAGGTGACACGCGAGTGATTCCTGACCTTTCTCAAGTTGGCACAGGCGAAACCAAAGAGTGGGCCCCAGTTGCTGAAGCCCCACACATAATGCTTGACCATGTAACCAAAACCTATGGTTCTGTGATGGGATTGAACGACGTTAGTATTGCTATCAAAGGTGGAGTTACTGGCATTCTTGGCCAAAATGGCGCTGGTAAATCCACACTGTTCAAGTTGATTGTAGGTCGATTACGACCTAGTTCTGGCAACGTGCATTTGTTTGGTACCAATCCGTTCAAAAATCCTGCGCCATATTCACGGATTGGCTATGTATCCGAATCGGAACATCTGTATGATTGGATGACAGGACTTGACTTCGTGGCTACTCTTGCACGCCTCTATGGATACACTAGAGAAGAAGCGAAGGAGCGGGCGTTGCACGTTCTAGACTTCGTCGGCTTAGAGGACGTCGCTAACAAGGAGATTGGCAAATACAGCAAGGGGATGAGACAGAGGGTGAAAATCGCTCACGCACTGGTCAATGAACCCGACCTAATTATTCTTGATGAACCATTAGCAGGATGTGACCCATTGGCACGAACAACGATTATGAACGTTGTACGTGAACTAGGGGCGATGGGGAAAACGGTGCTTGTAAGCAGTCACATACTTTCTGAAATTGAACGAATTACTGAACAGATATTGATTCTTCATAATGGGCGACTTTTGGCTCTTGGAAACCTGCACGCGATTCGTGAACTTCTTGACCAACACCCTCACCGTATTCTTCTGCGAACTGATAACCCACGCGGCTTAGGTACGGCGTTCCTTCCTCACGAAGATGTGTATGGGGTCCGCTTCCCAAAAAATGATGAGTTAGTGGTTGAAACCAATAACCTCTCATCTGTGCATCAAGCTCTTCCAGGTATCTGTCATAAGAGTGGAATCAGAGTTACTGCGATTGAGAATCCAGATGATAACTTAGAATCCTTACTTGGATATTTAATTGAAGGGAGGTCATGAATATGGAAGACGACCCAACTGATTTCATTAGGACACCGGAGGTTCCTGCCGAATCTGCTCAACCTGAACCAATTCCTCAAACCTTTGAGCAGCAGGTTGAGGAAGCAAGAAATGCACAGATGCTTGAAGCGGCTCATCCAAAAGAACCCACTCAACAGAGTATGCCCGCTGCTGCGGCTGGGGCCGCAGTCGCCCAGATTCAGAGAGTTCAGGCTCAAGCAGCACACGTGATGAGACCTCTAACAGATACTGTTTGGAGTAAGTTAGACCGCAAGGCTACAGCGGTAACAGAATTCACATTGCGTCAGTACAGAACCAAGAACTCAACCTGGGTTGTGCTAGGCATCGGAATGGTGTTTGTTGCCATGATATTGATGTTTTATGGTGAAGCAATGTCATCAGGTTTTGATTCTGTTGACAATGATGGCGATTCTTTTGATTGGGATGGAGATGGCTACCCAACGGGACAAGAGAGAATGTACGGGACAAATCCATGGGATGAAAATAGCCATCCCGACCCTGAATTCGTAACACCGGACCCACCTGAAAAATGGATAGACGAAGATGAAATCGATTGGGATGGCGATTATTCAAACTCAAATCAAGGATATGATGATGATGGCGATTGCACAGGTGAGGGATGGGTGGATTCCGACTCATTTGAACTGCCCTACAACCAAGATACAAACCGTGATGGAATTAACTGCAATGTTCGATATACAATGAATTCAACTACCAAAACAATCTACATGATAAATGCTGATCCTAATGTTGATGAAGACCCAGATGATGAGGCCTTTCTCAAAGAATCACTTCACAGGGCATTCGTTCTAGGGTTTGGGAAAATTGGATTCGCCTTCTTGATTGGAATCTTTGTCCCTCTTTTCCTAGCAACCGGTTTGGTCCGTGACGAGATGGAGAGAGGCACTCTTCACTATATCATGGGCAAGCCGATAGCACGGGCTGAAATCCTTGCTTACAGACTTCTAGGATATATTGCCCTTGTTTGGCCATACGCCACGGTGTTAATACTCATAACCGCTATTGTCACAGGCTTCCTCGCTCCTTCAGATTCAATATTCAGATTCCATGACATGTCAGCTTGGCTGGGGATATTATTAGCGTCTTGGCTGATGATGTTAGCATATGGAACAATATTCTGTACATTAGGAGTTGTTAGCCCGAAATTTGGTTTGTGGATTGCAATTGGCTTTGGTGTGTGGGAATTTGCAATGGCGATGATATCTCTCGGTGCTCCAAATTTTCCGCTTACCTGGTTATCGGTTTCACATTGGGGGATTGAAATTATCAATTGTACATCTGTATTGGCTTATCCGGACCAAAGTTACTTGATAGAAATTGCTGGTATGAATGGCGATTGGGGTAGTGAGGCGGCATTAGCAGGATTCTACAGTCCACCAAGTGTGGTTCCGGGAAGTCCTTTCGCCTCATTACTAATCTCAATTATAGTGTTGTTAATATTCACAGTATTCGCTCTGTTTATTGGTCAGTCTAGCCTTAAGCGAAAGGAACTAAATTGAGGCTTCAATATGTTGAAGCCGAATCTCGAAGAGCCTTCGAGGAATTGGAGCGAACTAGAGAAGTTTGAGGGTGATTTTTCTTCATTCTGGAATCTTGACACTCTTCCGCCACTTAGACGCCTTTCATGGTGGTGGTGGTGGTGGCTAGTTCTCATCCCTGACAAAGAAAGGCCAGGACATAGCAAACAGCTGATGGTGCTCTGGTCAACCCGTGATTGTGAGCGTATTGATGTCAGCGGGTTCGATTGGGAAGGTGGTGGCAGAACTCATACTGATGAGAACGGTGGAATCGTTTTCCCGGGCATGGTTGCCTCTTGGTGGTTTGATGGAGAAAAGGTGTTTGAACCACTTGTGCTAAGAGAGGCGAGGATGGCATCTATTTGTGCCGACCATCCGTTGTGGGGTGCCAAAGAGGCGGACGGCGGTGGTGCTGTAATTCCAATTCTCAAAGATGACTTATCCATGGGATTAGCTGCTGATAGAAGCAATTTTTGGCTAAAACTAACTTCTGATGAGAAGGCGATATCAGCAGGTTCTCCAGAAAAATTTGATTTGAAAATGACGCCATGGAATAGAGAAATTTCAGCTCTTGAATACAAACATAATGTATACGCCGGAAATATGGGTTACGATATTTTGAGAATTCATGGAACTAAATGCAGTGGAACAATTGATGGAGAAGAAGTAGAAGGAACTGCATATTTCCAGAAAGTAACCGTTCAGGCCCCATCAATTCCGTGGTTTTGGGGAATGCTACATTTTGATGATGGCTCATATCTAGATTGGTGGTTACCCCACATTTCACTTTCCGTCACAGCGAAAGATTCCGATCCTTGGAAACTGAGAGATTTCACTCGCCTACCTTTGGCAGGCGCTGGTATGTTCAAAGATGCTGGCCGGCAACGAACTGAAAAGTTTGAACGCTGCGAGGTCAAACTCATCCAGCCAAAAGGTGTTGATGCAGAATATGATTCGGATAATAATCCTCTACCTAAATTTCACATTAGGATGTGGAACGGCCGTACTCAAATTGGATTAGTAGTGAGAGCAGTAGGAAGGGCCCATTGGTCATTTAACCAGCCAACACGAGCCCATTTGACGAGTCATTTCACCTACAATGAGTACCCTCTAAAGGTTGAGCAAATCACTGTGTTAGATGAGAAAGGAGTTCGTACACTGGGTGATTGGGAGTGGATTCATGGAAACGCGGAGCATAGTTGGGGCGTGTTGCACTAGTCTGTGGTTCTGTGAATAGAATCATATACAGCCGGTTGCCTTAAGATTTTGAAGCCACGGAGGTTATTCCATGTCAGAAGCAGGTATTGTCCAGGAAATGAAAGCGAAAATTGATTCAGAGCAAGTTCAAGATAGGTTCGATATGACATCGTACGAAACTGCATATTATTACTGCAGGCCTACGTTTTTTGCATTCTTAGCCAAATATGTGCTTTGTGCCCTAGTGTTACTAGTTCACCTACTGTTTTGGTGGGTAAATACATCCGATGGACTTGGTGATGATGCCAATGGATTATTGAAAATGCTGGTTTCAATTGTTAATCTTCTCGGCATCACTGGATTCGTTTCCATAATGCTGATTGTTACGTGGTTGAATAGATTCATGAATTGGTCATCAAGTGGAACTTGGTATACAACCTCACTGCTTATTGTAACATTCACGCCAGGTCTATTCGTTGCAGACAATGTGATAGCCACCGTTATGGGTTGGTTTGGCAGCGATTTCTCAGGAGTTATTCCCTTTGACTGGAAAGATTCCTGGTATCTCATTTTGGGTGTTGTTTACTCCACAGCATTATTCCTTTTGACCACATGGTATAGTCGATCCTTCACATACGGGGTTTCCGATAGGGCAGTATATTTGAAGAAGGATTTCATGCTAACTCACACAATGCATAAAATTGACATGGTTGATATTGACAACATGAAATTGAGTCAACCTTGGTATGGCCGAATTCTTGGTTTTGGTACCGTTAATATGCTGACTGGTAGCGGATTTGGCGTAAGAGAACACACAACTTCAGTTTCAACAGGTGGTATTAGTGATGTTGCATCAGCAATTTCTGATGATGTTGGTTTTGTTAAAAAATTATTCCGAGGTATGATTTTCATGGTATCTCTCCAAAGAACTAGAGAAGAGATGAACACGTCTGAGCCCGAGGATTGCATGTACGGTATCAGACAACCTTCTGAGGTCTACAAACTGATTAATGAACTGAAAGAGGGGATGAGAAGCCAATCTACTGGACAAGGTACAGGTCAGCGTGCAGCTGACCCGGCCCAACCGATTCAAGAAGAGGTAGCAGCCCCAGAACCTAGCGAACCTCTTGATGACCTTGATGCAGACATGGATTTGAATTGATTATCAATTTGGTCGCGAGCGTTTGATTCATAGATGAGTTGCTGTCAGCGGGTGCTATAACGAGGGGCTTAGTATGAGTGAGGAATTAATGAAATCAGCGATTGAGATGTTCAGAGAAGGTAATTTGGAGGGTGCAGTTGCAGAACTTGATGATAAAATCAAATCAAACCCCGGTATTGCTAATTTACATCACACATATGCGGAATTTGCAAATATGCTCAACACCGAAGCCCAAGATGACATCATTCCTGGTGGGAAAATCATGATGAATTACAAGAAGGCTATGGAACTAGACGAAGAGAAATATGAGTACATCGCTGACTTCGCTGGATTTGCTTTAGAATGTAGACGAGTGCCTATTGCTGTTAAAGAATTTCAACGCTATAGCCGTCGTCTTGAACTTGCAGATGTTCCCGTTGATGACATTCTTTACAATGCTGCTAGAAATATTGTTGACACAATTGAGGTAATTGACCCTGAAAGATCAAATCCAATGGCATTGCCTTGGCTAAAACAAGCACTGATATGGTCTGTTGGCGGCTTAGGATACTCTCCTGAGGACGCTGCTGAATTATTGACTGAAGAGTGAAGCAGATGGCCGAGATGGTCGGCATCGCTTTTGCTTTCTCTTACATTGGCGATGCCTTTCATGGCAGTCAAATACAACCAGAAGTAAGAACTGTCCAAAAAGACTTGCAGATAGCCTTCCATAAGGCGAAATTCGCTGGAGAAAATCCAGCACTTCGATTTTCTAGCCGAACTGACGCAGGGGTAACGGCTCGGATGAATGTCGCAGTTTGTGTGATTAAGAAATCGGTTTGGCAGAAGATGGGTGATTTGAGATTCCGGCGCGCTCTAAATGACCATCTCAAAGATGTAGTCGTGTGGGCGGCTGAAGAAACTAGTGAAGATTGGAATCCAAGAATGGCAAGCCGCCGAGTATACCGATTTCGCTTAGAAACCATGCGCCAATTCAACAAACCTCATGACCAAGGTAAACTTCTTGAAACAATGAAACTGTTTGAGGGAACTCACGATTTTACTGGTTATTGCCGACCAGAAGAAGGGAGGATAACCACTCGGACGATTGATTATTGTAAACCGTGGAGTATTGATGGTAGGCTAGTAGGATTTGAAATAGCCGCGCAGTCATTTCTTTGGAATCAAGTAAGAAGAATAGCCTGGGCAATGAGCGAGGTGGCTCTAGGAACTAGTTCTATTGAAGTGATACAGCAAGCACTTGACAAAGGTGAACAACCCCCATTTTTCGGGTTAGGACCGTCAAAATGGCTAACACTTTGGGCAATTGAGTATGAGGACATATCCTTCACAGACAAATCCGGAGACTTTTTTGAAAGTCTCTCTGCACCCCCGACCGGTATCAATGGTAGGCAGTTTGAGGTTTGGCAGCAATCTGCTGACCATGAACAAAAACAATTGCTACTCAACAGTTGGCTTTCCTATCTCTAATATGATAGGAGAACTTCATCCCCATCTATGAGATCAAATGTTTCTCTAAGAAATGCCGAAGCAATAACTTCCACAACATCTGTATGGCGTGTAAGGTCTGGAATCAGAATGGCACAATTGACGATTGCTTCATCGTGCCCTTCAACTGTGTTTATGGTTGCAAGAATTGCTGTTGCCCCTCCAAATGAGCGGCCTTCGCGTTCAAATCCTTGAATCCGATGAATCGTTATTTCACTCATATCAATATCATCAGCGGCTTTTCTCACACTATCCTCAATTCCAGCGGTTTCAATGCCAGCCGCATTTCTCATGGCGAGGTAGCGAACAAAAAATTTCCCTCCAACTTTAACATTGAGGGTGCCAGGCCAAGCAGTGACTCCGAGAACCTGTTTGAATTGGTCCTGGTAATGTGGCTGTGCCATGAAGATGTGTGCTCTGCCAAGCCCGCTACTAACCGTGCCGCGCAACTCCATTGCCAACCCTACCGCATTCACCTTATGCAATTTTCTTAGTGATGAAGTGAAAGAATGAATGAACATTGGTTAATCATTTAGCAAATCATTTAGCCATTCTTTAATCCTAATTAATTCAGGCATGATGACTTCATGCCCCATTCTATAGCCATTCCACTCGCACGGATTTCCTGCTGCAACCATGCTTTCAAGGGCTGCTCTTCCCATCATGACTGGTACCATGTCATCATCGACTCCATGGCCAAAAAGAATCGGGGTGTCGCGGTTTGCGTCACTTGCTTCAGCCTCATATTTATCTGCTAAGACTTGGTATGCTGAAAGTATCATCATC
>Ga0209402_10001562_pt1 | contig 24650 bp, 22 predicted proteins | sample ArcticOcean_MG_C_3_FD_187437 | JGI IMG/M metagenome (GOLD analysis project Ga0209402, IMG submission 187437) | Marine microbial communities from western Arctic Ocean - ArcticOcean_MG_CB8_126 (SPAdes) (version 2) | ecosystem: Environmental > Aquatic > Marine > Oceanic | place: Arctic Ocean... | reverse complement strand
TTGTAAACCATCAACATTAGGGTTACACTCACTATGGAGAAGCGAAATCTCAAGCTCAACATCGTCACCTTCCTCATTCGGCTCTACCGCTTGTACAAATGGTAGATAATCCTCAGCGGTAAAGGTTAGGGTATATTCCTGTTCAGGCATATCAGTGAAGGAATAAAGTCCTTCATCATCGCTTACACGATTCATCACAAAATAGTCCATCTCGACAAGGACACCCTCAATCGCAACGTCTTCATCAGCAGGGTCAGTGACAGAACCTGAAATAGCGTAAACAGGTGATTCCACCGACATTACCATTGCCATTTCAATGCTGTTCAACCCTTCGTTTTCAAAATCAAAAACTACTATTAACTCATGGACACCGTCCTCAATTTCTTCAGCATTAAACGTAAAAACAATTTCAACTTCTTCACCTGCTTCGATCTCAAACTCATCTTCTTCCCAATTTAGCCAACGAGCTCTTCCCGCTCCATCCGCCCAACGGGTCAGATTGACAATTTCCATTTTACTTGACCAATTCCAATTCTCTCTCCAGAAAAGTGTGCCTGTAATACCGGTAAAAAGAACGTAGCCTCTACCGAATGGCCAATCTGCAATTATACATGTATTTTCTTGCTGCTCGGGGCGATAGTACCATACTGCTTCTTCCGGTAAATCGTCTTGTTGAATTACAGCATAGTTCAATGAATTACCACGCATTCGAGTTCGGATTCTGTCCTCGCTGTCATTATCATCTCTAAACTGTTCAAAGGGGGTAAGAATGGGAAATTCTTCTTCGATTCCCTCTTCAAGCCCATCGCCATTTTCATTTAAAAAGACATCATTAACATTTCCCCAATCGCCATTTGGACCTCGGACGACAGCTACATCACCATCGTCAGAAAACATCCGGATGTTTTGAAAAGTGTTTGAGCCTGTCCATAATGAAAGTAATCCCCCTCCATCTACATATTCTTCAATGATCTCGCGTTGTTGCATGAAACTTTCAAAGAATCCAGCAGACATATCTTCACCTGAACATATTACGTCATATTGGTCAAGATCAATATCCTCAAAATCTTCTATATTCGCTTGATCTACTTCTTCATCCAAATTATCCCATTCCGCAAGATGCTCATTACCATCACGCCAACCAAATCCTTGATCGCCTTGTCCTTTGAAGTGTAATATTCTTACCTCATTCGGGTCATCCCGCCTTGGTCCACGCTGGGCATTTTCTCCCCGGTCAACCCTGTTAGTACCGATACTGAATGTAACAAGAAATTCGCTCTCGTTAAATACTACTACGGAGACCTCTTCAGCTTCGCCCCCTTCAACAGAAACTGATATTCCATGTGGTGAAATTATCACCTCAGAAAGTACGGGTGAAATTGTGATTAGAATTATGGTCAGAATTAATAAAATTTTATTTTGAACGTGGTACATCAATGTCTCCATATAGATTATTTACACTTTAATATTCAAACGTTTATAATAAAATTGAGGATAGTAGAGCAAGGTCAGACGGGCAAATCTCAAATTTTTATCTAGTGAATATAAGAAATTCATACCTAAAATCAAAGACGTGTATATGATGGTAAAATTTTAATTCAAAAGACTTCTGGATCAAACCAGAGTAGAATTATGGAGATTTTACAATTTTATGGATACATAATAAGTAATCTTCCGATTAAAATTCAAACACTATTTAATCAGCAATAATTTTGCTAATCTCACCTCTCTATCTGACTTAACACTTACGATGTAAATGCCTGCAGCAACCAGACTCGCATCCCAACCGAGAGAATGGGCTCCCTTTAGATATGAACGATTTGTCAGTGTTGAGACCAACCTGCCAGCAATATTGTAAATCTCGACGGTAACCTGTGATGAAGCCTGAATCGCAAATTGAATTCTGGTAATGCTGTTGAACGGGTTGGGATGAATGTAAAGAATGCCAAACGCTGTGGGAACATTATTTACACCGACTCGCATTACTCCCCACCCTGACTCTGTCCAAACCCCATTGCCACCAATCAGCTGTAAATCTAATGGATCACCGCTCAAATCAGCAAGCTTTACTGAAATAGTCTCGCCAGCAATGAAGCCCTCAACTGGCAATGTAGAGACATCATCCGCCCATAGTGCAAGACCCGCACTTCCATCAGCATCGACCAACCCACGACCTGCCAGGATTCCATTCGAGGTATAGGCTATTAATCGAGTGCCCATCGGAAACTGACCGTCAGATTGCAACAATAGACTGAACGATGATGCTGATAGTCTGTCTGCATCATAGTTGTCATTTAGCCAATTTTGATTAGCTGGGCTATGACCACGAGTACCCTCAGCTACAATTTCACCGATATTGTGGGAGAATTCTACATCACCATCAACTAATATCGAATACCCGGCAGACTCGCGCATCCCACCTATGTTAGAGAAATTGTATTCGGGTATGTAAAATCTTCCTCGACCATCTCGAGCGATCACAAGTGATTCTCCCAGATCCCGTAGTGCAATGGGAGCTTCCACCGCACCACGAGGTAAATACGTCATCAAGTTCCAACCATCGGTCAGCTGAATAGGTGTATCCCAAGCGATTGCCTCGCCTTCAATCATCAAATTTGAAGGGTGGCTTAGTTTCAGCCAATAACCCTCAAATACGTCCCATTCTTCAAGCTGATTCATTTGGTCAGGCAAATAAAATCTGCCTTCCTCATCTTTCGCCAGCAAAAGTGTTCCACCATCGACCAACGGTGAAACGACATCAACGAATTGCTCTACGGAAGGCAATATGTTTGTAGATATGAGATTCCAACCAACATTTAGCCTGATCCTTCGCTGAGTTACGCCACCATCACCAGTGATTGACATCAGAACAGGTACTACGCTCTCTCCACCAACTCCGTCGTGGGTAAATATAGCAGATCTGCACTAAATTACTCATCTACTGGTAACCCTCCCGTGGAAAGTGTAACCTCCAAGTCGTTGTCCTCTCTAGCATCCAGTACACCTGCGGAAGGTGCAATATCCAGCCACTCATTTCGTGATCCAAGCTGAAATATCGCAATGTTGTCAGGTGTATTATTCAGAGCTATTAAAACCCAACTGAATGGGTCCCACAAACTACTGATCGTCAATCCCGATGCAGATCCATCCATTTTTGATTCGTGTACATATTCGATCTGACCATCCTCTGGATTGATTCGATATACCTGGCTTGGCGAATCGACATTTTTGGTGTATGCCCATAGTGTAAAGCCGTCCGCATCTTCGGGATAACTCGCCAGACCATAGATCCGCATTCCATCGGGTCGATCTATTGCAGCTATTTCATTTCCTTCGCGATCATAAGCCCATATGTCAGTCACTACATCACATAGCCACAGTACATCACGCTCAGAGTCGTAGGTAATTGCCCGTATTATATTTCGCGGCGATTCAAATTGAACTTCGACTTCCCCCTCAGTAGTGAATCCATAAACCTGACCGTTATCCGTCCCCCAAAACAATTCACCATCCCAATCGAGATCGCGGTAGCCATTGTCGGAGTCGCCTGCCTGTGCGAATTCGCCAACCTGCTCGCCAGCATGATTCAGCACATAAACCAGATTGTCACCACCTTGCACACCGGCAGATACATATATAAAATCACCTGCAAGCTCAACTCCTCCGATTCGTGTATTGTCGAGTTCCTCACCCGCATTGAACTCCCAACGAATTTCCCAGGGCTCAACCCGCATTTCTTCAGGGAATATTCTCTCAACCGTCCAGGTCAGCGGTCCGTTGCCACCATTGCGAATATTCAGTGGCGTAACGAAAACATCATGTTGTTCAATAGAAAACTCGATCCTTTCCGGATTCGGATTCAGCTCGGAGTGCAGCATTTCAATGTCCATCTCAACATCATCATCGGCTCCGATTTCAATCAAGTCAGTCTCTATGGGAAGGAAGTCAACAGCGGTGATGTTAAAGCGGTAATCATAGGCGGGCAATTCAGCGAATTCAAACTGACCATTTTCGTCACTGATGCGAAACAGCTCAAACTCGGCAATTGCGAGGATCATCGCCCCAGCTATTGGATCTCCGGTATCGATATCGGAAACTGTGCCTGAAAGGTGGCCAGCGCCATCAACAACCAATACATGAACTGGAATCTCCAGTGTTTGTAAGTTTGAGGCGTTGCACTCCAGTATGACTAACCTTTCGTATTCACCGGGTTCAATTTCCTCAAGGTTTGCGATAAACCTAACTTCCAAATCATCGCCGACTTCAATTGTGCCATCTTCGGGATCAATACGAAGCCAATCGGGGTCGTTTTCATCATCTCTGAAGGTAAACTGGATGGCATTCCATGCATCATCATCATCCGACTGGTTTGAGAACATGATCGACCTTGTGCTCTCGTTCCCCGTTTGGACGGGACCGAATTCAACACGGTCATCTTCATAATGAAGTACACCACCATATAGTGGAGCATCTGACTCGACCCATTCTGGATCTCTGGCGTCTTCATTATCATTCTCTCCGAGCCAGCCATCGTTTTCGTTTTCGGTAAGGTCGTTTACGAATTGACCTTCGCCCTCGTCCAACCTCCAATAACCGACCAGTGCTTCGGCATTATTTGGAATCAACACGTTCATCGTGCTGTTAATTTCTTCCTCACTCCGTGCGCTGTCCCAAATGCGGAATTCGTCTATGAATCCTTGAAAAAAATTAGCATCCTGAGCATCGCGCCTTCCAAATCTTAACGGTTCGTCAGAGGCATCTATGTTTCCCTGATAGTTTGTCGTTGATTGAAGCTCACCATCAACATAAGTCCGAATATTTTGACCGTCATATGTAGCAGCAACGTGAGTCCAAGCGTTGGCTTCCACGTTTCCTGTCCCAAACCAGCCTGTGCCCTGCCCATTGACCATAAACCGAACTTGAAACAAACCCTCAACGTTTACCCGCGTTTTCCAAGAGCCCGACTGCGCAGCTCCACCTTTAGCGGCAATTATCGAAATTGGACTATCACCAGGGTCAGGGAAATTTATCCAGCACTCAATTGTAATTGTGTTGTCCGAAATGTCAAGTGAACGCGAGGATGGAATGAAGACTTCAAGGTGATCATTGCGGTCAAACCGGAGTGCATGACCTGCAAATGAGGTGGAATAATCCGTAAAGAATGTCGTTGTTAGTATGACGAAAAGAATTACAAGTCTCATAACTGCCTCAATCTATACTTTCTTGTAGTTTTCCTATAACGATTGGATATTGTGTTGCGGAGATAAGAGTCTATAGTCTATAGTCTATAGTCTATAGTCTATAGTCTATATATCCTATCCAGATTTTGAATATATTACTACAGTAAAATACTTATTATTATGTCACCATGCAATATATCTATGAGCAATCGATTGATAATATTTTTTTGGATATTGAAGGACAAAATAAATCCATAAACTATTGAGTTTGGTAACCAAATTTAATGCACATTGAAAGTTCTTGACTATGTGGAATTAGGTAGCTGTCTTCAATTTTAGCCATGTTTCGAGATCCGGTACAAATTGCGGCTATTAAATCGCATAGATTAATAATGTGATAATGAGCAGATGTTTGGCTCGAATCAATGAAAGGCTTGTTAGTGAGGAAGATTACTCATATCTTGTATGCGGAAATTCAGACAATTGAAACTTGATTACTGTATTGAAATATAGAGGATTGTTAAAAATATGAAATCTGCCACCTATTGGTTTTTTACATGCACACTCACCATTTTACTCTTTGCAGGCTGCGGAGGCGGGGAGAAGGGAAAAGATGAGCATAAGGGTAGCGCAATTGATATGGAGACATTACCTCCTGGAGCTTTACCCGATGTTTCCGCCGAAATGGGTGGCGATGGATTTACGGGCGAGGGCTGGATCACTAATGATGATTATAATGAAATCGGTGACCCACGAGCAGTAAAGGGCGGGACATTCCGCTTTGCAATCTCCGACTTTCCTTCGACACTACGCACAAATGGCAAGGATGCTAACAGTCAAATTACCCGCATTATTGAAACAAGAGTATATCAATCATTATGTGGTGGCGATCCAATTACAAATAATTTAGCCCCATCTCTTGCTACTCATTGGCAAATTTCCGATGATAAACAGACCTTTCGCTTCCGCATGGATCCTCGAGCAAGGTTTTCCGATGGAAGCCGTGTTACAACCGCAGACATTATTGCTACGTGGAAACTACGTGTTGACCCCGGCATCTTGGCACCTTACACAAATATGATTTGGGGAAAATTTGAAGAGCCGGTTGCCGAAAGCCCGTATATCATACACGTCAAATCCAAAGAGTTAAATTGGAAGTTCTTCCTTTATTTTAGTGGCATGACTATACTACCTGCAAAATACATAGCCCATTTGACGGGTGCTGAATACATGAAAGAGTTCCAGTTTAAGATGCCGCCCGGAAGTGGACCTTATGAACTGGAACACGATAAGATAGTCAAGGGTAAGTCGCTTTCCATAAAGCGCAGAAATGATTATTGGGCAATAAACGATTCGGATAATAAGTACACTTCAAATTTTGATCGAATCAAGTTCATTGTTGTTACCGACGAGCGGCTAAGATTCGAGAAATTCAAGAAAGGTGAAACTGACCTTTATATTGTGGGAAGAGCACAATGGTGGGCTGAGGAAACAGATTTTGAAAACATCAAGCGTGGGCTTATCCAAAAAAGAAGAATTTATAACGATGAGGCTCAGGGTGTTGCGGGTTATGTGTTTAATATGCGTAAGCCACCATTCGACGATATCAGAATGCGCGAGGCTTTTACGTTATTGCAGGATCGAACCAAGTTGATTAAAAATCTTTTTTTCATGCAATATGATTATCTCGACAGCTATTATCCTGGTGGGATATATGCTAACCCCAACAACCCCAAATATCGCTATAATCCAGACAAAGCGGTCAAATTGATGGCTGAAGCAGGCTGGTCAGAGCGAAATAAAGATGGCTGGTTGGTTAATGATAAGGGCGAAATTTTACAGCTTGACTTAACATTTGGCTCGAAAGGCTTAGAGCGGATATTTACCGTGTTTCAAGAAGACCTAAAACAGGTAGGAATCAAGCTCGACCTGAAGCAATCCACACGACCTACAATGTTTAAGATGGTGAACGAACGGAAATTCCAGATTCACTTCCAAACTTGGAGCGGTCTGTTTTTCCCCAACCCAGAAAACGATGTTTCCTCTTGGACTGCCGACCCGGATAATACCAATAATCTTGCTGGCACGAAAAACGACCGGATTGATGAGCTTATCAATCTATATAACGTAGAGTTTGACCAGGAAAAACGAATTGAGATGATTCGCGAAATAGATGGAATATTGATGGAAATCATGCCTTTCGCTCTCGGTTGGTATGCTCCATTTACTCGAGTTCTCTATTGGAACAGGTTTGGTCACATTGAATCATATTTGTCTCGAATAGAGGATTGGCGAGACATACTTACATATTGGTGGTTAGATCCTGAAATGGATAAAGCAGTAAAAGAAGCCAAGAAAGACAAAAGTATTCAGCTTGAAGTTGGTGAAACTGAGGCTATGTATTGGCCAGAATATAACGAGAAGCATGGGCGCAGTTATACTATTGATTGAGATAAGAATGCTTCACCACGTACGCAATGACGGAGTAATGTAAATATGGGCGGAATGACAAGCTATTTCCTCCGACGGATACTATTGATGATTCCAACCTTCCTTGGAATCACAATCGTATTTTTCTTCGTTCTTCAGATAGTTCCCGGCGGACCGTTAGAGCAGGAACTGCTCAAACTTCGCATGGGTGCTGCCGAAATGGGTGGCGAAGGTGCTGGAGGTGGGGGCGGATCAGATTTTGGTGGCATGGCTATCCCCGAAGAAGCTATGGAAGAGATGAAAAAATTCTATGGCATGGACAAGCCGATTCATATCCGCTATGTATCTTGGCTCTGGAATGTTGTGAACCTTGATCTCGGTACATCCTACGTTTATTCCGAGCCGGTATGGGATACAATTAAACGTCGTTTTCCGGTCTCTATTTACTTTGGCTTGTTTGGTTTCATATTAAGCTATGCGATCTGCGTTCCGCTCGGTGTAGCCAAAGCTGTTAAGCATGGCTCAAAATTTGACGTTGGATCGAGTCTGCTGGTGTTAACTGGCTATTCAATCCCCGGATGGGCACTCGGAGCTGTGATGCTCGTATTGCTCGGTGGCGGAAGCTTCTGGGATGTATTTCCCCTCGGTGAATTTCGCAGTGAGACGTGGGAAGATATGTCAATAATTGGCAAAATCTTAGATCAATTTTACCACACCGTCCTGCCACTGGTTGCCTACACAATTGGAAGCTTTGCAACTCTGACAGTGCTGATGAAAAATTCATTGCTTGAAAATATGGGTCAAGACTATGTGCGGACAGCTTTCGCCAAAGGACTTCCTGAAAAAAGTGTAATATTCATCCATGCATTAAGGAATTCCTTGATCCCTATTGCCACTGGAATTGGGCATCTTATTGGAGTTTTTCTCGCCGGATCATATCTCATCGAGAGGGTATTCAATATAGACGGTCTCGGTATGCTCGGGTTTACCTCTATCCTATCGAGGGATTACCCGGTAACTCTTGGATTTCTGGTTATTGCGGGAATCATTCGCTTAATGGGCAATCTTACTTCAGATATGACCTATGCGTTAGTCGATCCGAGAATCCGGTTTAAATAGGCATTAATAATGACTGAACAAATTAAGACCGTTTACAAATCTGAATCGCTGATGGCGAAACGTATTCGCAAGTTTCGTAGCATCAAGCGTGGTTATTACAGCTTTATTATAATCACTATCGGTTATCTGATTTCATTTTTAAGCCCATTCTTGATGAACTATAAAGCCCTTGTAATAAGCTACGATGACCAGCTATATTTCCCTGTTGTAAACTACTACCCCAGCGATACATTTGGGGTTGATGGCTTTGGGGAAGCCAACTATCGAGATTTGAAGGGCGAGTTTAAGGCTGCGGATAATGGGAATTGGGTTATCATGCCCTTATATTCTTACGGTCCTTATGAAAGCCTTACCGACAGAAGAAGCGAACCACCTAACGAACCTTCTTTACAGCATTGGTTCGGAACTGATGACCGTGGCAGAGATGTTTTTGTGCGCCTTGCCTATGGTTTTAATATTTCTCTCAGTTTCGCTCTCATATATGTCGCAATCTCGTTTTTAATCGGAATTTCTATTGGTGCGTCATTAGGCTATTATGGCGGAAAGCTCGATATATATGCTCAACGATTTATCGAAATCTGGGCGGCAATCCCTTTCCTTTACACTGTAATTATTATCAGCTCCATTCTGAAGCCAAACTTTGGTCTGTTGATTTTTGTGCTATCACTATTCGGCTGGATTGGTATGACCTATTTTATGCGGGGCGAATTTTATCGCGAGAAAGCCAAGGATTACGTCCATGCAGCGATAGCGATGGGAGCGACTGATTTCAAAGTTATTTTCAAACATATTTTACCCAATTCGTTAGTGCCAGTAATCACCTTTGGTCCATTTATGATAGTCGGAGCGATTTCATCACTGGTTGCATTAGACTTTCTCGGATTCGGTCTTCCACCCCCCACAGCATCATGGGGCGAATTGGTTGGTCAGGGAATGTCAAACATCTTTTCTTGGTGGCTTGTGTTGTTTCCATTGCTCGCAATGGCTGTTACGTTACTGATGGTAGTGTTCATCGGTGAAGCCGTCAGGCAGGCATTTGATCCAAAAGAATTCTCACGACTGAGATAGGTTGAAAATTATGAATTATATGCGGAGTATATAGCATCGCTGATACAGCTGAGCAAGTAAAAAACACCGATATGACCACGAGCCAGAATGATCGACTTATTGAGGTAAAAGGATTAAAAACATACTTTTATACTGAGGCTGGTACTGCCAAAGCCGTTGATGGGGTTGACTTCTATGTAAAGAAGGGGGAAGTACTCGGCATAGTTGGTGAATCGGGATCTGGCAAATCAGTGACCTCCCTATCATTGCTGAGACTAATACCAAATCCTCCCGGCAATATTGTTGCTGGCGAGGTTCACTTTCAGGGGCGCGATCTTCTAAAGATTCCACTGCAAGAGATGTACAAGATTAGAGGCAGTGAGATTGCGATGATTTTCCAAGAGCCCATGACCTCGCTTAATCCGGTTTTTACGATTGGAATGCAAGTCAAAGAGATCATTCGCCATCACGGTCATGTTCCTCCGAGGGAAGTTGAGGATCATGCCATTAAGGTGCTCGAACAAGTAGGTATCGCCTCTGCCGCTAAAAGGTTGAATGATTACCCCCACCAATTTTCGGGTGGAATGCGTCAGCGTGTAATGATCGCTATTGCCCTGGCTTGCGACCCCGCATTGTTGATCGCGGACGAACCGACCACCGCACTGGACGTAACCATACAGGCTCAGATTCTTGACCTGATGATGGAAATTAAAGAAAAGCGCGAAGGCGCAGCCATAATGTTGATCACACATGATCTCGCTGTTGTGGCTGAAACTTGCCAACGCGTTATTGTCATGTACGGCGGGAAAATTCAGGAGACAGCAGAGATTGAAGCGATATTTGAAGATCCTCTGCATCCATACACTAAGGGATTGCTGAATTCGCTACCCAGACCAGACCTTGGTTCGCAGAAGCGTCTCTTTAATATTCCGGGAACGGTACCGAGTATTTTAAACATGCCAAGTGGATGTAAATTTTCTAATCGCTGTAGTGAGGCAAAGGATATATGCCACCAAAAAGAACCTGGACTTGCCGAAATCAAACCCGGTCGCTGGGTTCGTTGCCACCTCTTCCCTGAATCTTCGGAGGCAAAATAATGTCTGTGAATCCCAAGCCGCTTATAGAAATTAAAAATCTGAAGGTGAGTTTCCCCATTTTTGGCGGACTCCTTCTCGGTAAAGTTGCTGATGTAGTGGCAGTTGATGATATATCCTTCAATCTTTATCCGGGTGAAACACTTGGCTTGGTAGGTGAATCGGGTTGTGGCAAGACCACCGTTGGAAGGGCGATTATAAACATCCTGAAGGCTACTGCAGCAGATGTGGATATAAGTGGCGAAGTAATTTATCATCTCGATGACGAGTCTGTGGATGTAACTCATCTTTCAAAAGGTAAGATGCGCCCATATCGCTCGCTCGTCCAAATGATTTTCCAAGATCCATTTGCATCCCTCAATCCACGATTATCAGTTGCAAAAATTGTTGAAGAGCCACTAATAATCCACACTAAAATGAGCGCATCGGAGCGGATGGAGCGGGTTGGATGGTTGATGGACAAGGTTGGCTTGAACCCAGAACAGGCACAGCGATACCCGCATGAGTTTTCCGGAGGACAGCGGCAGCGGATTGGAATAGCCCGCGCGCTCGCCACTAACCCAAAGGTCATCGTCGCTGATGAGCCGGTCTCGGCATTAGATGTTTCAATACAGGCTCAGGTGATCAATCTATTGCAGGACTTGCAGGAAGATCTCGGAATAAGCTTCATTTTTATTGCCCATGATCTCTCTGTTGTTGAACACATATCTCAGCGTATCGGGGTGATGTATCTCGGTAATCTCGTGGAAATCGGGGATGCTAAAGACGTCTATAGCAACCCGCAACATCCTTACACTAAAGCACTGTTATCCGCAGTACCACTTCCCGATCCTAAGGGAGCGAGTACTCGGAAACGAGTGGTGCTTCATGGTGATATTCCTACTCCATTAAGTAAGCCGTCAGGCTGTCCATTTCGTACAAGATGCCCGATAGCGGTTCCTGAATGTGCAGACAAAAGACCTGAACTGCGTGAAAAAGAGGCTGGTCACCTGTTTGCCTGTCCTATCGTGGACTGATCATTTTGCTTAAAAACAAGTTAATGCAAGCAAACTCTTCAGTTTATACCTACATCACTGCATGTGGAGTATAAATGCCCATCTTGCAGTTCTTTACAAGGTGCCCTGACACCAAATTGTTAATTGTCCCACTAAATATTCCATGAGAGCACTTGTCTCTTACCTATTGATTTCCTTTATAGCATTTGGTGTTTCAAATGCGGCAGTAATAAACGTTCCAGAAGATCACGAAACTATTCAGGAAGCTATTAACGCTTCCCAAAATGGAGATACTGTTCTGGTTGCTCCGGGTGAATACACAGAAAACATAAACCTGATTGGACGAGATATTAGCCTGATCGGAAATCCTAATAACCCAGCGGAGACTATGATTTTCGCTGCGGAAGATGGAAGCGTGATAACCTATAGCCGTGGCGAAACCCGGAATTCGATACTTAGCGGATTCACAATCAGTGGCGGAACTGGGAACCAAATAGACGATCAGCACTATGGTGGAGGAATTTTTATATTAGATTCCAGTCCATCAATTGACCACTGCATTATTCTAAACAATCATGTTGACTATGGGGGAGGAGCAATAGTATGTTTAACAGGTCGTCCGAGAATTGATTTCTGTTTGATTTATTCAAATAGTTCGGATAATTACGGAGGTGCATTTTTTATAGATTGGGAGGCATGGCCGGAAATTTGGGATTGTACAATTATTGGTAATCAGGCGGAAAATTCTGGAGGTGGGTACTTTTTGCAACGGGGATCGCGGAGTCATATATTCAGCTCGATTTTCTGGCAAAATGAACCACAGGAAATATTTCTCGGTGCAGGAAACGGCAACAGGGTGCAAATTTATTTTTCCACGATTATGAATGGCATGGACGGAATTGTACTTGGCAACGGTGGTTTTGCAAGCTTAGACGAAGGCAGCACCGATATGGACCCACTTTTCGTTGACCCCGATAGTCATGATTACAGGCCAAGATGGGACAGCTTTCCCGTTGACGATGACGAAAAATCACCCTGCATCGATGGTGCTCACTACCGGTCGCCATCAGACCCTGACGATACCCGCAGCGATATTGGTGCACAATATTTTGATCAGGGCGAGCCCTCACAAATGTATTTTGATCCCTCAATGCTTATCATTGAAGAACCGGGCGAGTATGTTATAAACATCTCAACGGAGGGTGAGAGATCATTATACTGGCAATTAACGCCAGACGTAGATTGGCTCAGAGTCGAACCCACTGAAGGATTGATGTATCCAGAACAGGACATTGATGTGTTCGTGCTTGTCATTGAAGAGCAGTTGGAGCGAGGCAGATATACCACAGACCTAATTTTCAGGGCAAACAATCCCAACGAACGCGAGTTTGTGGTGGAGACGATACTTTATTATGAAGGAGGCAGACCACCTCGTTGGGAAATTTTACCTGATGAATTTTTAATCATAGAGGGTGATCAGATTAGTTTTGAGTTGGAGGGTATTGACCCTGGAGGCGAAGAAGTCTCCATGCGAATGGCAAGAGGAAACCTTCCTCGATCCGGTCAGTTCACCGACAATGGCGACGGAACAGGATCGTTTAACTGGCAAACATCGCATTTTGATTCCGGTCAATATAACCCTGAATTCATTCTCACTGATGGTGTATATTTAATAACTGCTGAAGTCCCAATTATAGTTGAAGACTATATGCAGGAATTTGACCTGAACACCCCACCAAATGGAAGCGAGATTGATGACTTACTAAGTATTGATTTCAACTGGAACTCGGCTTCGCGTGAACCTGAAATCGAAGATGTGTCATATAAGCTTCACCTTCGGCGTCCGGATTCAACTGTAGTTGTAGTGCTGGCAGCAGACACGGCAATTGCGGTTGGAACAGAGTTAATCTCCCGCAACCATGATAGTGATATCAATATTAGATGGGAAGTCTGGGCCTATGATGGCTTTGATTCATTGCGCTGCAGTGAGCAATTTGAGTTTGTGTTTCCACCGCTTGGCATTAACCCCGATAATCAATTTTTTATACCTGAATTATTAACCCTACATGGCTCCTTTCCAAATCCATTTAACTCATCCACAATTGTAAGGTTTTCGATTGGTAGAGCGACTGACATACATATCGGGCTTTATGGAATTGATGGTAAAATCATTTCACCTCTGCACTCGGGTGCATACAATGTTGGTAATTACCAACTGAAGCTGAATTTACCGAGTAATCTACCCTCTGGGATATACCTTTTACGCTTCAGGGCGGAACAGACGATTATGCATCAACGTATAGTCCTGATTCGATAATGAATTAGCATGTCAAATCGATAATCATTTTCATTGACTTATAAAATTCACAAATAACGGGATATTCCTTCAAATCTAATTGACTTCAATCACACCGAACTATTGAAATGTACTAATTGCTGTTCTATATTAACTTGGTAAGGTATTTAATTAATCGTTTTATATAAAGGGTCTCAGATTGAAGGCTAATTTTACGTTTAGAATAATAGGTCAAGCGTGCCTCTACTTGCTGATCCCGAACGTATCGGCATCATCGGTACATCATATGGTGGTTTTGCGGTGTTGTCTGGATTGACCAAAACACCTGACATTTTTGCCTGTGGGGTTGATCTTTTCGGTCCATCTAATCTGATAAGCTGGGTTAATCGCCTGCCTCAACACATGAAAGCTATGCTGCCCATGCTTCACCGCCGGGTTGGATAAATGACTGAGGATCGTGAAATGATGATAGAGAATTCACCGATTTCACATTTTGAAAAGCTTGTAGCACCATTGATGATTGTTCAAGGTGCAAAGGACAAACGCGTTCCGAATGCTGAGACCGAGAGGATTGTCCGGACATTAAAAGCAAACGGCAGAACTGTAGAGTTTATGGGTTTCCCCGACGAGGGACACGGTTTTTCGCGTTTGGAAAACAAGCTGACTTGCTATGCTAATATCGAGAAATTCTTAGCAGAGCACCTTGGAGGTGAAAAAGAGACTTTCAGTATGACCATTCGGGTTGGAAATGACGACGACAAAGAACATTGATTTGAGCAACGATGGCGCTCGTGATCTACGCTCTGTCACCCCAACTATATGTTCCCTGTTAGAGGTTGATCCTCCACATTCTGTTGAAGTTGGGGCAATTGAATCTGTGATGAGCGTTGTGGAAGGGCTTTGCTTGGATGATCCAATTGAGCGGATACTGATTTACAATCCCGATGCTATTGGTCGAAGAATAATAGAAAAGTATGCGGGTGATTTCAAGTCGGTGATCGGCACTGCACCGATTGAGGTGGAGCTTCGCTCGATTTTCCCTCCTGTAACACCAGTATGTTTTGCCTCGATGTACACTGGTGCTAATCCAAGTGTTCATGGCATAGATCGCTATAAGCGTCCGGTGGTAGAGACTGATTCGTTGTTTGACTGCCTGCCCCGAGCTGGGAAAAAAGTTGCTATAGTTGCAATTCGTGACTGTAGTCTCGATCTGATTTTTAGAAATCGAAATATTGATTACTGTATTGAAGAGACAGATCAAGCCGTCATTGAGCGAACAATTGAGCTGATCGAAGCTGACGCTCACGATGTGATAGTTTCTTACAATCTGGAGTATGACCAATTGCTACACCGCACCGGTCCCGATAGCCCGGAATGCATTGCCGCCATGCGCAGGCACATCGTCAGCTTTACGGAGCTTGCCTCGCACTGTCAAGGACGCTGGGAAGGACGCACTTGGGCGGTCGCTTTCGCCCCCGATCACGGTGGACACGATACGCCGGAGGAAGGTGGAGGTAGTCATGGGTTGGATATTCCGGAGGATATGAATTTGATGCATTTTTGGGGGGTTTGGGATGGTAGTGGATAAATTTTTCATAAATTCGGGACTTGACAAGATAAAATCGACCAAGTTTAATCCTCTTTCCCGTAAAACAGTATGTGCAAGAACGAAGAAAAGTGTCGCGTCGTTGCGAGCGAAGCGAAGCAATCTCAATACTAAAACAGAAATTAGTGATTGCATCGTCATTGCATTCCTCGCAAAGACGGTATTATCGGACAGTCTGGAAAACGGAAATTCAAAATTAATTTCCACCGAATGGATTCTCAATCAAGTTTGGAATGAGGAAGAATGATAATAGTTATTTCTGAACTTTAAGTCATGACCAAAACATTAAACATTCATGTCATGATCTTGATCGTGTGTATATTCACGCTAACATCCTGCGACCTGTTCTCTACCCGCGAACCAGAGCCACCAACTGGCAGCAGCGGTGGCAGGCAGTTCCCGCGTGACCCACAGACTGTGATCGATAATTTGGTGGATGCGGTAGGGCGAAGGTCGAGCGTGGACTATATGAACATTTTCAGCACAGATGATGGTGACAGCGCAAGATTTGAGTTCGTGCCCGACCCAGAGTCGGTCAGGAGCTTCCCCGGCAAGTTTGACAGCTGGGATCTGAAGCAGGAGGAGCGATTTACGGCAACCCTGTTTGCCGCTGCGACAACTCCTTTAGACTCCATCGTGTTTTTAGAGATTGTAATTGATCGCGAGACGGTAATTGGCGACTCAGCCCAAACATCCGCTCAATACGATCTGCGTGTTGGACACATTCGAGAGGGCGCACCACGTCAAATGAGCGGAAGAATGGAATTTCAGATGTTTAAGGGCGATGATGGAGGCTGGACGATATACCGGTGGGTTGATGTTAGGCTCGCAGGAAACTCCTGCTGGAGCGACTTGAAGGCACATTTTTAAGCATGAGAGCGTACTCGAATTTACACATAAGAATCGGCGTATTATTGTTTCCAGTTTTTATTTTCCTCCAGTCCTGCTTAAACCCGTTCGCTCCAATATTAGGAGAGTTTGGCGGTCGCAGCTGGACGGATCAAACAACGGTTGGAGAACTGCTTCAAAACTTCGCACTTTCCTATGATTATCGCGATTCATTGCATTACGCAGATTGCCTTAGCGAATCGTTTGTGTTTAACTATTTTGACATTGAAAACGGCAGATCAGATCGCTGGTTCCGTGATACCGACCTTAAAGCTACCGGTGCTATATTCCGAAATTATGAACAGATTGCCCTTGAGTGGAGTCAGGTGCCGGTTCAGGTTGAGAGTTTTAGCCAGAGCGATACAACCATACTATTCAGGGTCCGGTTTAATCTGTTGCTTGACGAAGAAGTGCCTATTTTTGGATATGCTCAATTTACCACTCGGCGAGAAGGCGAGGGGAAATTTCAAATATTGAACTGGCAGGATGATTTTTAACCTGTATATCAGAATTTATAATTAATGGGCAGGAAACTCAGTAAGAAAAAGAAGCGTGAACGATTCGTTCTATTAACGCTGGTTCCAGCCTCCATTATTATTTTAAGCCTACTAACTTTATCCACATTTCGCTTTTGGGATATTGGAAATAAAAACGTCGATGCCGATTCAACTAAATACGCCTCATCCGATCAGGCAATTTACTCACAATTAAGAGAATACACATCGACCCTCCAGCACACTAATTCAGTAAATATTATGTTGAATAAGTTGGACCCAAGCCCAGAGACTCAGGTTGATTCGCCTCTGGTCGCTTTGATTATTGATGATTTTGGTCCGGGGCTAAATTCAAAGATGGTTCGAGGATTTATGGATCTCCCGCATAATATTACCATCTCGATTATCCCTGGCAACAGCCACAGTGCTAAGGTAGGTAGGATGGCAGCACAGGCAAGTAAGGAGGTTTTCATTCACCTGCCAATGGAGCCCATAGAATCTGTATCAATGGATGAACCGGATATGGTCTATGCCAATGCTGACAGTTTGACTTTGCATAACATCATATCTCGCGTGGCTGATGAATTACCACAAGCTGTTGGTCTGAACAACCATATGGGCTCAAAGGCGAGCTTGTCAGATGATCTGATGACAAAACTTGCATTGGAATTGAGGAGTAGGAACTGGGTATATATCGACAGTCGCACGGTGCCACACAGTCGTGGACTGCCTCAAATGCGAATGGCAGGTGTGCCCACTGCTGGCAGAGATGTTTTTCTCGATATCGACAAGGATGTGAAGGTAATTAAGGATCAGCTGGGAAAAACCGTCAGTATCGCAAAGTCACGAGGGTGGTCTATCGGCATTGGGCATGTTAGAAAAAACACCCTAAAAGTACTGCTCGAATCTTTGCCTGAGTATGAAAAAGAGGGAATTAAATTTGTGTTCGTTACCGATCTACTTGATAATATCGAGCAAAACGATAATGTTACCATGGTTAGAAGTAGTAAATAACCGTGAAAATAATTGACCATCATGCCCGTAAATGAATATATAAAATGAATTATCTTAGCAGATGCTATATATTGTTAATGGTAGCATTGAGCGAAAACTAATAATAACACTGAATTGTTAGAAAAGGAAAACAAACCATGAGAATGGGTTTTTATATCAACTCGATTTTCAAACTGCACGATGTAGATATGCCCGACAAAGCCGACCCGCTCTTGATCGCTGGTCTGGCAGCGAGTGCTGGTGCTGATGTAGTGCTGGTGGGGTGGTCATCACAGAAGGGCAATAACTCCGATATGCTGATTAAGCTTGTACGTGACGCTGTCCAGGCAGATTTGATTGTTGTTGTTTCCGTCAGTGAGAGTAATATTGAGAAAGTCGTAAAAACTCGTGCTGATGGCGTCGTATTAGTAAGCCCAGAATGGAACGGGACTAAAACTGCGGCAACAGTTTCCGCAGGAATAGACTCTGCTCGCCTTGCAGAAGTTAATGCCGAATATAAGGCAGCGGGAATGACTGTATCAGCATTCATCGAGCCCGATATTACTGAAATTAAGGCAGTGGCAAAAGCCGCACTTGCTGGTGTAGTAATCAACTGCGCTGATTACGCCCGAGCACGATCAGATGAGGAAGCAGAAGGATCCCTTAACAGACTTAATGATAGCTCAATTGCAGCAGGAAAATTTGGCTTGGTTGCAGGATTTGGACACGGGCTAAACTATCGAAATGTCGGACCGGTGGCTGCTTTGCCCTACTCAGAGGAACTCTATATTGGCAGATCAATAGTGAACCGAGCTTTGATTGTGGGAATAGATGGTGCTATCAAGGAAATGGAAACACGGATTTATCGCAGCATGACAAGAAATTAGAGAGCTATAAGCAAAATGAAGCCACTACATTGGATTTTGATTGCAATAATATCCTTCATTTTAGCAGCGTGTGAGGGTGATGCTGGGCAACATGGAGTTGACTTGATGGGGTCAGATCACATTGCGCCGGTGGTTGAAATTATTCTTCCTATGGCTCACCGCTTGATTTATAACGAATCCGCACTTGAAGTGCGTGTACAGGATGATGGCGAGGTTGATCGCGTAGAAATATTAGTCGATGGCGAGCATTTTGAAGGTCAAGATTTACAGTTTACATCCTTGCCGTATCAAATGATGTGGGATTGCAGCTCACTTGAGATTGGGCAACATTTTGTTCAAGCTATCGCCTATGATAAATTTGGACGGATTGGATATTCACCACGGGTGTCGTTTTATAAAGTATCGCCTGATAGTGTACCGCCAAACGAGATTATTGCCTATTACAATGAGCCGAAATACAGTGGTACTGGTGTCAATATAGTAATATCAGATGATGCCATTTTCTGGCGCATTCCAAGCGAGACGGGTCAATACACGGGTTTTGGTACTCGGTTCACCCTTGACAGACCTGCCAGGTTGGTTCAGCTTTGGATAAATTTGCAGTACCGGCAGAAGGTAAGTGGTGAGGATGTATGGTGGGAAACCTTTGGGACACAACTTAAAGTGGAAATTTTTAGTGCTGAGAATGGATTGCCCACTGAAATTCTCTCCGAAAGAGAATTAGATTTGAGCACGTTCGCATTTCCTCCTCCATTAAGTGGGTGGGTCGAGCTTAATTTGCCATTAGGGTCTCGACGGAAAGGCTCGTTGAGTGTCCCGTCAGAATTTATCGTCGCGATAAGTTTATCACCTACCGCGACCGGTGATACTATTGCGGTTGCGACTGACCTTGGAGCGAGGCGCAACTGGCACGGCATGGTACGTGAAAACGGGGAATGGCGAACTTTTGATGCTGGTCCACGTGTAGCGTTTAACCCGCTGATCCGGGTGGAATTGCGTTACCCCAAACTGGATAATTGAGACATACTTTGATTAATAAGCCGAACGCAAATTTCATTTTTAAGCTGACTATCTCGCTGATTTTGATTGCAATAGTATCCCTTAATGGCTGTCGTGGTCCCGTGGGACCATCTGGAAAGGATGTGGAGGGTGTGGACGTTACGCCTCCAACTGTACACCTGCTCAATCCTGCTCCGATGTCTGAAGTCTGGGACGAGTTTGAAATTTCTGCGGTCGCTATTGATAACGTAGCGATTCAGGAAGTTAGATTTTATGTTGATGGGGGCAATGTTATTGGCGGTGAATTGCTCTCCATGACGGAGCCACCTTATGAGGTTACGTTGAGAGTTGAGGGATTAATGCTGGGATGGCACTTTATCAGCGCACGGGCTATCGACACTGGCAATAATATCACCGATACACCATTAGTACCCGTTAAATTGGGACATGCGTCCTCGCTGCGAGATACGGTAACGACTAAGTATCACAGCTCGATATATGACCAGACATGGACTGCCCCTGACACTATAAACACCACGGCATATTGGTCACGGTTTTCGGTGGGGCGCAGTTGCATTTTGACCGGTGCATCGATGGTGATTGCTGCTGTGCTCAGCGATACCGCAGAGGTATCTGTTCAGATTTGGAGCGGTGATGATATGCCTATTGAAATGCAAGCCGCCTTTACGTTTCCTGATGGCGTTATAGATACAGTGTTGGCAGAAAAGTATATGTCCTTCCCAATGGATAGCTTACGCCAAAACGAAGATTTTTTTGTTTTGCTGACTTTATTGAGAAATACAGTCGAAGACACGTTGAAATTGGGTTCAGATTCAGGTGATCCCCCGTGGGGCAGGAGTGGAAATCGCGATGACGACAAACTATATACCATTTCTGAGCGATTTGGGATGACGAACAATTTCCTCATTAGCTGCAATCTGTTTTATATACCTGTAGCCGATTCACTATAGTGATAAATATTAATTACCAACGATTTATGTCTGTAATTATTATTGTGGCAGCATATATATTTATCAGTTGCCAAGGACCAACTGGGGTGGACGGCGATGATGCTTTCATTGCTGATACGCTGTCACCGGTGATAGAGTGGCAATTTCCAAATAATGGCGACTCGCTTTTTACCACGATTGAGCCACAAGACACCTCAATTGTTTTATCTGCAATAGCCACAGATGACAATGTTATTAGACAGATGGTGTTTTACTGTGGCGGATATGAGCAAAAAGGCATTCTTGTGGACAGTGCTACTGGAACCTACAATTTCGACTGGCATTACGGGCTTTACCCCATTGGACCTTATCCGCTGATGGCACGTTGCTGGGACGAGGCAGGCAATATGTCAACATCGAGGATTATTCAGGTTGAAGTTCTTAATTTTCAATAATAATTCAATTTTTCAAGGATAACATTTTATGAGTAAAATCAATACTAATAGCGATTAATTAGTAATGCTTTCGGCTGTAGGAGTAATCTCTGACCCGCCCATAAACATTCTTTCGCCTTACCGAATAAGTGCCAATGATTTTGCCTAGCACCGGCGGTATAACATACAATTCCCGCATCGGTGACAGTGCTATAAATATCTGGGCAGACCATGTCGAGCCTGCTGTATCTATCAAGCATCCGGACGCTGACAGAACATCACCATTTAACGGTGGTTTGGTGGTCATGTCGTGTATTGGCAACACTGCTATGGTGGTATCGGGGGATGCCAAGGGGGAAGTTGGACGAGTTACCGGGAAGCATGGTGGCGTGTTCCACGTTATGGTCGATTTTACTCGCGAGCAAATGGACAAAATGGTGGTGGGAGATAAACTTCAAATTAAAACCTATGGTCAAGGTCTTGTCCTGACCGATTTTTCGGGTGTTGTCAGTAAGTAATCTCGACCCGGTAATGTTGAGCGTTATTGGTTTAGTGGGCAATGTAAAAACCGGCAGAGTTGAAATCCCAATTACTCATCTAATTCCCGCTGCATGCATGGGCTCTGGACTGGGACAATCGCACACCACTGCTGGCGATTATGATATACAGATGTTTGACGAGGAAACAGTCGAAAAACATCGTTTGAATGAGCTGAAATTTGGCGATATTGTGGCGATCACTAATGCTGACAACTCTTATGGAAGGATATATCGGAAAAAATCTATCTCTGTTGGCGTGATAGTTCATTCGCGTAGTGTAGTCGCTGGTCATGGACCCGGAGTTACGACATTGTTCACTTCGCGCGATGGACTTATTGATGCGGTGATTGATCCCGAAGCAAATTTGAAAAACTATTTTGAAAAGTTATGATTTGAAGATAACTGTAATAAAATAGGCAGGCACATTCAGCAGGTGGGGCAGGCGTCCCTGCCTGCCATTCTTGTTAGACAAAATATATAATAGATACGAGTCGAATAGAGACGCCCGACTTGCCAATTAATTGACTGGTTTTTAGAATTAAGAAACATATTTAACAACATTATTACAGGATATATGTAATGGCTGAAATAATTACAATTGATCGACATATACAGGAGCGAGCACTCCTCTTTCCCCATGCCACTGGAAATTTCAGTGGTCTGTTACAACATATTGCACTCGCATCCAAAGTTATTGCCAACGAGGTGAGGCGAGCCGGGCTTATCGATGTTCTCGGCAGCACGGGTGAGTCAAATATTCAGGGTGAGGTTGTTCAAAAATTGGATAATATTGCTCACGACAGCCTGACAGACATGATGATAAACTCTGGGTATATCGCTGTGATGGCTTCGGAAGAGGAAGAAGAAATCATTGTAGTTCCCAAAGACAAAAGTCGCGGAAATTATGTGGTAAACTTTGATCCGCTTGATGGGTCTTCAAATATTGACGCCAACGTTTCTATCGGGACAATATTCTCGATTTTACAGAGAGTTACACCGGAAAACGAAGAGCCTTCAAATAGTGACTGTATGCAACTTGGAACCAAACAACTCGCTGCTGGGTACGTGATATACGGCTCTTCTACAATGTTTGTTTACACCTCAGGTGCTGGTACTCACGGCTTTACATATGATCCTTCGATAGGTGAGTTTCTGCTGTCGCACCCGAACATTATTACTCCAGATTATGGTACAATCTACAGTGCAAATATGGGAAATCAGAATTATTGGTCAGAGGGTGTTCGTAAATATATTCACGATATGCATCAAAAAGACAAAGCTCGTAAAACACCATATTCATGCCGTTACATCGGCTCGATGGTAGCGGACGTTCACCGCAATTTGCTGTATGGGGGGATTTTTATGTATCCGGCAGACACTAAAAAAGATCCGAAGCAGCCTAAACCAAAGCTGAGGCTGCTATACGAAGCAAACCCCTTTGCTTTTATCGTAGAGCAGGCAGGTGGTCGAGCGATTGATGGGGTAAACAATATTATGGATATTGAGCCAACAGGGCTACACCAACGCGTGCCACTGTTCATCGGGAGCAAGGATAATATTGACGAAATTCAGGACTATATTCGCAAGTACGGATAGAACAGCATAGAGACAGTTATGATTGTAACTACGATTGCACTAAGGCACAAAGAATTATTATATATAATTATTTGTGCCTTTGGTGTTCTATGTAGCGAAAAAAAATAGTATTATATAAATGTCAGCGAGAGTGGCGGAATTGGCAGACGCGCTGGATTTAGGATCCAGTCGAGTTATCTCGGTGGGGGTTCGAGTCCCCCCTTTCGCACTATGTAAACATGATTGCACATCTAAAAATTTTATGGAAAAACCTGAGCTTTCAAGCTTCAAAAGAAATTCCTATCGATCAGATAGAACGCATTAACATTTATAGTGATGGTTATCAACATAGTATTATAGCATTTCGCAAAGGGGCTGTTGCCCAAATCTAATTTACCTTCATTGAACTGGCTTGTGGCGTATTATGTTGTATATTAAAACATGTGCAGAACAGCAATAAAATTAGGAAACGAATGGGTGGCACAGGCTAATTGTCGCCCGTTTTTCCTTACTGCATAGAATTTCCGATTTCGAAGTATGTGCCAATCAGCCCTTGCCACTTCGCAGTACTATTGGGAATACAATATGCCGAGAAGCGTGCCCCAAGTAAGATGAATGCTTGCAAACGGACATTTATTTTTGCTCTTCAATGTACTCTAATCCCAAGTGTGATATTTTGGACTATGGTTTACAGTTTTAATTAGTTTTCAGCTTCAATCTTAGCATTTCATAAGGTGTTTTCCCATCATGTGCCGTATGTGGTCTGAACATATTGTAAAAGTTTTGCCATTCTTGAAGTTATAGGTTCAAATCTACGTCGTCGGTGAATTCAATTAGTTGATAGAATTCCTCTTTATCTGTTCGGTGAGATCTTTCAACTTTACCATTTAGTCTTGGAGTACCTGGCTTTATATATACGTGATCAATACCTTGGTCCATCACATGCCAGTGGAACCTTGCCTGGAACTCATGCCCGTTGTCAGTTCTGACCATGTTAATTCTGAATGGCATTTTATGAATAACGTGATCAATAAACTTAATAGCGTGATCTTGATTATGTTTAGGATAGATTTTGATCACCCGAATTCTGGTTGCGTCATCAATAGCAGTATATTGAAACCGTT
>Ga0209402_10001551_pt1 | contig 24745 bp, 17 predicted proteins | sample ArcticOcean_MG_C_3_FD_187437 | JGI IMG/M metagenome (GOLD analysis project Ga0209402, IMG submission 187437) | Marine microbial communities from western Arctic Ocean - ArcticOcean_MG_CB8_126 (SPAdes) (version 2) | ecosystem: Environmental > Aquatic > Marine > Oceanic | place: Arctic Ocean... | reverse complement strand
TATGGGCCATGCCAGCCGTTCAACTAATGCACACAAACAACCTGAACAAAAAGATACCTGCAGAGAGTAGCCGATATTTAGTGTGAGGAATGCTACAAAAATAAAAGTTACGGTTCCCTCTATGCTACCACCTAAAAATGGTCTTTTTCCCCATTTCTGGCCTACGTATCCTGCTGCAGGATCGGCCCATGAATGTACTAAGATGGCTGATAATGCTGCGGTTTCTGGGAAGAAAGTCAACGTTATGAGGACTCCGAAAGCTAGCCAGGTGGAAGATGCGATGCTTTTGGACTCACGTGGTGTTGCGAGTCTCCGAAAAGTTTCTAAAAAAAATCGGTTGATTCCTTCGTTCCGCAGCCGCAGTAGATCGAAAGCAAGCGAGAGTGTGAAGATGCCGGTAACCGCTGCTATATATATGGGTCTGTCTATATCGAATGTGATAATCCATCCGACCAGCAGGGTCCCACTCATAGCGTGGAAGATTGCTCTCCAGATTTTCTTCCCTTTCTTTGCTTTAGGGATTTCTATTTTGTTGGCTTCTGACAATCTGTGAATCCTATAGGCTTCTAATGCTAATATTGGTTAAAGATAGACGTAAGGGTTTCTTTATGGGAATGGTCTGCTAGAGCTACCATGAGGAGAACTCTGGCCTTGTGAGCCGGGAGATCACGAGCCAGTATGGTTCCGGCTATGGGAGGACTGCCAGGAATTCTACCTCCAGGTACCCTTGAAGCAATGACAACGGGAATACCATCTGCCGTTGCTCTTCGGATCCCAGCAAGAGCACCAGAGCTCATTCGTCCACCTGCAAAAGTTTGAACTATTATTCCTGCTGGATTTCTGTCCTTCCAATGAATAATGGTAGAACCATCGAAGCCTGCGTAGTCAATGACTATGGGTACTTCTGGAAGAATCTCTACCTCATCCAGTTGAAAAACACTGTTTATAGTGTGTAGATGTGAAGGGTTCCTATAAAAAATGACCGTATCTGGGTCTGCATATCCAAGGACTCCGTGATCAGTGGAGCGGAATGTTTGTATTCTTTGGTTGTCCGTTTTCCATGCATCACGAGCTGAATTGATTTCATCATTCATTACGATCATTACGCCACGGTTTTTGGAATGTGTTTTTGTGGCGACTCTCACCCCTTGTAGAAGATTAGAAGGGCCATCAGCGGATATCACATTGGCAGACCGCATGGACCCTACCATGACGACAGGCCTATCATCCTTAACGACTAAGTTGAGGTAGTAGGCAGTTTCTTCCATGGTGTCTGTGCCATGTGTAACGACCACTCCGCTCACAGTTGAATCTTGTGAGAAAATTTCATTAATACGCTTTCCAAGACGCAGCCATATCTTAGGAGTTATGCGAGATGATCCAGTCTGAGCGATCTCTTCAACCCTAACAGAGGCGTAGTCTAGGATCTGGGGAACAGCCTGCACTAAGGCATTTCCTTCCAAGCTAGGAGCATCACTACGTGATGCGATTGTTCCCCCAGTGGTCAGGATCACTACGTGGGCCTTTTCTGGAGTTTGTCCAGAAATCGACAAGGTGGATACAAGCAGAAAAGCTGAGACAACTAAAATGATATTTTTCATGGATCCAATCTAAGCTTATGCTAGATAGATGAAAGTAGTTACCGATGGCGTGATAATTATGGTTATGATTGTCTAGGGGGATATCGATCTTAAGAATTTCATTTAAATTGTTGCCATGATTTCTATTTCAAATATTACCAAGACTTATGGGGACAGGATTCTGTTCGCCAATGTTTCGTCCCAGATAAACCCTGGGGATCGTTGTGGGCTAGTCGGTGCTAATGGTTCTGGGAAGACGACTCTTCTAAGTATCCTCAGCGGAGATATTGAACCGAGTTCGGGTTCTGTGACCATTCAAAAACGCCTAAGAATGGGGATGTTGAGACAAGACCAATATCTCTATGAAGACAGAAAAATCATTAGTGTGGCTATGATGGGACATAGTGAGTTGTGGGAAGCTATGGAAGCGAAAGAAGCTCTGTTGGCTAATGCAGAAGAAGAGTTCGACGCTGATAAATTTTCTGATTTGGAAGAGATGATTCAATTGAATGATGGCTACACAGCTGAAGCAAGGGCAACCAAGATACTGGAAGGTCTTGGCTTGCCGGCAGATGTCCACCAAGAACCGTTATCGACTCTTTCAGGAGGGTTTAAGCTCAGAGTTCTGCTAGCGCAGGTACTGGCGGGTTCACCTGATTTATTATTGCTGGATGAACCGACAAATCATTTGGACATACTTTCTATCCGTTGGCTGGAAACATTTCTGAGAGATTTTGCTGGAGCTGTGGTAGTCATTTCCCATGACCATCGATTTCTCGACAATGTTTCAAATAAGATTTTGGATGTCGATTATGAAACGGTTCTAATGTATACCGGTAACTACACCCAGTTTTTAAAGGCCAAAATCTCGGAAAGAGAGCGAAGAGAGAAAGACATTAGTTCTCGTGAACGGGAAATATCAGAACATCAAAAATTTGTAGATAGGTTCCGAGCCAAAGCAAGCAAAGCAAGACAAGCACAAAGTAAAATTAGAATGATCGAGAAAAAATCAGATGCTTTGGTCACTTTGCCTCCAACTTCTCGTAGGTATCCCACCTTTCGCTTTGAACAGCAGCGTGCAAGTGGTAGGGATGTGCTCAAGGTAAAAGGGGTTAAGAAGGCATTTGGAACTAAGCAGGTATTAAACGGAGTGGACATCCTTGTTGAACGTGGAGACCGTTTGGCAATCATGGGTCCCAATGGGATTGGAAAGTCGACACTCCTGAAAATTATCATGGGAGAATTGCAGGCAGATGAAGGGGAAGTAGAATGGGGTTATGAGACACATTTGGGGTACTTTCCACAGGACAATAAGGATTATTTTAAATCGTCTAAGGAAACAGCAGAGGGATGGATATGGGGTTTTTGTCCTGAAAAGGATATTGGCTATGTTCGCTCGAGGATGGCTTTGATGCTTTTCACCGGAGATGAAAGCAAGAAACGCTTAATCGCTCTGTCCGGAGGAGAATCGGCAAGACTGGTCTTCGGAAGACTGACCATGTTAAACCCCAATGTCCTTGTGTTAGACGAGCCGACAAATCATTTGGACTTGGAATCGATAGAAGCACTGGTGAAGGGTTTGAAAGACTATGAGGGAACTCTTGTGTTTGTCTCCCATGATAGATGGTTCGTGGGACAGTTGGCTAATAGGATCCTCGAAATAAACCCTGAGGGCATATTGGACTACAAGGGGACCTATGAGGAGTATGTGCATTTCTGTGGTGATGACCATCTTGATGTTGATCGAGTGGTATTGAAGGCGAAAAAAACAAAAAAACTGAAGAAAAACATTACGAAGACGTCAAGCCAGAAGAATGTGAAAGAAAAGGATACTGACAAAAAAGAAAAAGAACTATGGAATCAGATCGATGCGATTGAATCTCGGATTAGAGAAATAGACCAGATTTTTGCTGAGCCTGATTATTATGAAAGGACCGATCCGCAGGAAACAACAAACTTAAGTAAGGAGAGAACTGAGCTAGATAAGAAATTAGAAGGTTTAACGTTTACATGGGAAAATATGGAAAAACGGAAGAAAATCCCAGGATAGAATCCTGAAATCTTCTTCCGTTTCCGTCAATACTAAATATTGCAACTAATTTTTTATATATTTTGTGACCATTCTAGGACCGACTTCTGCACCATAGATGTTCCCCTCATCATCTACCATCACACCTTCTGCGGCGGTTGTGCCAGCATTATCGGGATCTGGCTCTGGGTCAGGTATAAATGCTGTCACCATACCATTTATAGCGCTCCCAATACGAATACCTCGTTTCCATCCAGGGTTGGCACCCCAGGTATTATTAGATTCTGAATCGGCGGAGTATAGGATATCATTTTTATCGATAAATAGTCCACTTGGCCGACCGAACTGGGTCCACGTAGCGATATGGTTTCCTTCTTGATCAAAGATTTGAAGCCTAGCATTTGAACGGTCAGCTACGAACAAGCGTCCTTGAGAGTCCATGGCCAGAGCATGTGGGTCTCTAAATTCGCCGTGCTCTTTTCCAGTTCCACCCCAATCTTTTATGAAGGTGCCGTCACTGGAAAACTTAACTACACGATTATTACCGCCTGCTCCGTGGCCGTCTACTACGAATATATCTCCATTCGGCGCTACAAGTATGTCAGAAGGTTGGTTGAAAGTGGTTTCTCCGAGTGCAGCGACTCCTGCTGTTCCCAGACTCATGAGTAGCTCGCCATCTGAGCTGAATTTATGCACTTGATGACCGCGGGTGCCATCTCCACGAGCATCAGCGACCCAGACATTATGTTCGCTGTCTACATGAAGTCCATGTGGCCAAACTATCATACCTGCCCCAAAGCTCTTTATGAGTTTTCCGTCACTGTCAAAGTGAAGAATTGGGTCTACATTAGGTCTGTCGAGACATGTGTTTTGTCCACAGCGTTCCCCTACCCAAATGGTTTCATCTGCTCCTGGATAGATCGCACTTGTTGATCCCCATTCACGACCTTCTGGGAGTTCTCCCCACAGTGGAATGGTAGTATACGGGTTGGGAGCATGGTTTTGCGCTTGGCTAGCAGCAGCTCCTCCAACAGTCAAGCTGACTAAAACAAAAAATGCTCTGAGTGCTAATGACGTCATGGTGTTCTCCTGAACTGTAAAATTACAATCTATGATCCATTCACAAGAATTGTCGATCCTAAAATCTGAATGTTTAACTTATAGATCCCAACTCGCTCGTGCGAGTGTCCAAAAATTGATCGATACTGCTACCAAGGCTGCTATGTAAAAATTAGTTGGTGTTAGAGTATCTGGCTGAGGGAAAAAGGCTCCAGCGATCAGCCCTGGGAATCTAAACGCTTGTAGTGTCCAAATCGAACGAGAGATCCAGACATTATTAAGAAAATAAAGTCCTAGAAAAACACTGAGTGCGATGAGGCCTCCGCCGATCAGCCATATTATGGGTGGACCGAGACGCACTGGTAATATGTTGGCGTCGAACATTACATATACTGTCGATTCGTACAGGATAGCGACATACAGATAGACGAACGCGGCTTGTTTGAATTTTTTTGTACGTTCGGCAGGCCAGGTTTGTTTCATCATGAGCTTAACCCTTTATTGGATCTCAAAATCTTCTGATTAGAGTCTTTTGTATAGTATCGAGTCGGGGATATTGTCGATCTAAGAATTCATTTCCAAGGAGCATTATAGAATCCTGGTAGTATACAGGTTCTTCACCGTGCTCATCATTAAGTGTCTGGATCACTTCCATACCATTAATAATTTTTCCTATGGGTGGGAATCCACCATCACAGCAGGTGTCATAATTCTGATTATCTCCAGTATTGATAAACAGTTGAAAATCACGAGAGTCAGGTCCTCCTCTGGCAAAGGACACTGTACCTCGGAGATTGCTGGAAATAACTGGTTCATCTTTTATAGGTAGCATTCTCCAAATAGAATCAAGCGCTGGTTCACCTGAATAACCAAATTGCACTACGGACGGATTGATTCGGAAAAATCGTGACCCTGAAAAAAAGGAATAACGAGAAAGGTAATGTATTCTGTCGACAGCGAGTGGAGACCAGTTTCTGTATAGCATCATCTGAAAATCTCCTGCACTTGTCTCAAAGACTACAGAGAAAGAATCGGGAGATTGTTGTTGTAGATGTGTTTGAGATGGAGCCCATAGAGCCCGAGACGAGTCACACCCATTTTGCAGGAATAACATTGAAATCAGTACGAATTTCCAGGTAGTCATTTGCTGCAAGCCCCTCTTTGGCGGGGTCTAACCATAAAGCGGCAAGGTCGACCTAATGGTTACTATCTGGTGGTTTTGGTCCAAGTCTTTAATGGCTGTTAAGTGTTGCTTGAGTCGTTGTACGGCTTGTCTGGCTTCAGACTCACGTCCTTGTCCGCTGGCCTGCGATAGCAAGCTGATAGTTTTGAGTGCTTGCGATGCGTGTTCGATCCCTACAGTGCTATTTTGTTCATTCCAGAATTCTAGGATCTGCTCCATAAGGATCTTGAGGGCATCAGTATCAGTTCCTAGGTCTCCCCAGTATTTCTGATCGATGTGTAGCTCAGCATCTCCAATAGTAAAATCGATTTCTCTCATTAACGTGCTGTAATTTTCCTTGGTTGGCACCACTTGTTGAGCCAATATCATGGGCATGGAGAATAGGTTTTGTGAGGCAAGTATCGCTGTCATTATTAGTATGGAATTCCTTCTGATCGGCATGTCAGTATTTTTCTCCAATATTAAAGTCAGGGAACATCTTGGTTCAAAGAGTCACGAGTCTAGAGAGGTGGGAATCCTTCTGGTGGTTTGCGGTGCTGGGTCTCTTGTTCGTATGCGTACGCATATTTAAATAGAAGTCCTTCGTCATATGGACGAGCGGCCATTTGGAGCCCAGCGGGAAGGTTGCCGTAGGTAAAACCCATAGGGACTGTAATAGCGGGCATGCCTGTTGCAGGAGCCACCAATTGACTGTTGTCACCTTTGTATTCTTCATTGCCTTTGTCTAGATGAGCCGGTGGGTTTCTCCATGTTGGATAGATCACAGCATTGACTTGTGCAACGTCCATAGCATGTACTAGGTCAGATAAATATGCTTGGCGACTCTCGTTCTCAAGGTAGTCAGGGCAGGCAGGCACGTCCTTAGAAGGGTGTATGTCTTTCGGTCGATTCTCGTAGCTCCGCAAGGAACTCTGAGTGTAAGAGGAGTACTTTCCACTATCTAGAACTTCTAGGACGTCTTGGATAGGTGCATCCTCACCTAATGAGGATAAATACTGATGCATGTCGTAACGAAAACGACGGCAGGACATGTTTTCACGGTCTAGTTGCTTCTGTAGATCAAAGGGTAAGGAGTCTATGACTTCTGCTCCGAGTGTTCTCAAATCGGAGACTGCTTTTTCGAATAATCTCACGACAGCACTATCAGCGTCTTCTGCATAGACCATGCTGGGTATTATTGCTATCCTAGCTCCTTGGAGTCCGTCAATCTCGAGAAAACTAGTGTAGTCCGATTCCTTTCGGCCACGCCCAGCTTCCGTGTAAGGATCGGCAGGATCGTATCCTGAAACTACGTTAAAAATTCTTGCTGCGTCTTCCACAGAGGTGGCCATTGGCCCAGCAATATCTCGATCGAAAGAAAGAGGGATGACACCGTCTCGACTAGTTAGTCCGATTGTTGATCGTATACCTACCAGGGCCAAATGAGATGACGGTCCCCGAATGGAATTTCCTGTGTCACTTCCAAGGCCAGCAACTCCGAGACTGGCTGCTACCCCTGATGCTGTTCCACCGCTGGATCCAGCTGGAACTCTATCTAGATCATATGCGTTTGCGGTGGTGTCGTAGGATGAACTGACAGTTTGCTTGGCGCTAAAAGCCCATTCTGCCATGTTTGTTTTTGCAAGAACAATCCCATGGGCTTCACGAATCTTCTGTACCATAAACGCATCATCAGGAGGATAGCTATTTAACAATGCAATGGAACCTCCGGTAGTAGGTAAATCGTGAGTGTCGAAATTGTCCTTGATTAATAAGGGAGCACAGAAGAGAGGGCCTAATTCTTCACCGTGCTGAACTAGAATATCGATTTCATCTGCTCTTGAAAGTGCATTTGGGTTGGTAACGGTGATCGCGTTGATGGTTGATTCATCGTAATTACTAATGCGGTTTAAATAGGTTTGTACAACTATTCGACAAGTTGTTTCTCCCGAGAGGATGCTCTCCTGTATACTGGCAATAGTTATATCAACGACATCGATGGGCCTAGGCTCTGGTTCGCATGCCATTACAATCGTTGTCAACCAAATGACCAGCCACAGCTCCCCAAAGGAAGTCAGGTTGTTTCTACGGATCGTTTTATTTCTCATTTATCCATATATCTTCGAGTACATTCACCAGTTGTGAAAAGCTATTGCCGCTAACTTCCAGTGTGACTCTGTAGGTTCCAGGTTGTGCTATTGGGGCTTGGTTGCCGCCGAAGAAGCCCCCACGATTTCCTTCTTCCATCGGTGGATCATTGCCTCTCAGATCCCAGACAACTCGATTCAATCCTTTCATTGTGGGACCCGCTAACTCTCTAAAAATCTCACCGGTCCTTAGATCTGTCACTGTAATAGATACTGTCTCATCCACATCATCCTTCAGATAGTAACTGATATTGGTTCCGGCAGGGGCGTTCTTCCCCTGCCAGATCTTGGCACCTGTGACTGATCTAGAAAATCTTCGATCCTGTTTCCAAAGTACTGCTTCTCGAGGCTGGAAGAGATGGGCGTCCATTTCTAGAATTTGACTAGTCAAATTCTGTAAAGGGGTAATGTCATCGATTATTTGGATACTACGACCGTGTGTTGCGAGCACAAGGTCGTTGTCCCTAGGGTGCACTAGCACATCATCTATGCGGGTTGTACCGAGATTGTTCATGAATTGATGCCAGCTACCACCTCCATTTAGCGAGATATAGAAGCCAAATTCGGTACCTGCGTACAGGAGGTCATGATTCTTTGGGTCCTCGCGTATTGTACGAACATTTCCGAACTGAGGTAGGTCGGAGCTTATAGATGTCCAAGTTTCTCCAAAATCATGAGTCACGTAGATGTAGGGCCTCAGATCATCACTGCGGTGACCATCTAGGGAGGCATAGGCCGTAGCTGGATCTGCATGAGATGCCTCTACCCTGGAGACATAGTAATTCTGAGTAGATCCAGGCATGTTTCTTCCTACTTCAGTCCAGGTGGAACCTCCGTCCCTACTCATTTGTATGTTTCCATCGTCTGTGCCTACCCAGAGAAGGCCTGGCAAAAGGGTTGATTCAGTGATGGAAACGATAGTGCTGTACTGGTTAACACCATCATTTCGAGAAATGATACATTCCTCTCCCCGAACCCAAGGTCTACAACGCGGAAGAGAGTTATATTGACCCATTATCTCCACCTCGTCTTTTGTTACACTCTTGGTGAGATCAGGGCTCATCGTCCATGTTTCACCTTGATCTAACGATCTGAAGAGTCGATTAGATCCAGCAAAGATCACTCTTTGGTTGTGTGGCGACAGGATAAACGGAGTATTCCAGTTCCACCGTATTTCTAGATCTTGAGATGGTGCAGGGCTGATATTGGAATCCCGATCATTCCTAGGTGGTTGGGGTCGGATATTCGACTGTTCTCCAGTTTCTAGATTCACTCTACGGATATTTCCATTTTGAGACTCACTGAATATCTGTCGATGATCGGTATGATCTACTGCCGTATAGAACCCGTCTCCACCTCCTACACGATACCAATCTTCGGACAATATCTGGTCACCCCTGACTGAACTGGGACCACACCAGGAGCCGTTATCTTGAAGTCCTGTACACACATAATAGGGTCGACGCATGTCGACGGAAGCGTGGTATGGCTGTCCAACTTCCCAGTTTCGGAAGGATTCCCAATTCTCTCCTTGATCATAACTAACATCTAATGAGCCGTCGTTTCCGATCATGATATGATTGCTGTTTTCTGGATTGATCCAAAACGCATGTTGATCAACGTGTCCGTAACCTTCCAATGTCTTGAAGGTTTGCCCTCCATCAGTTGATTTGTGGACCCGTTGGTCAACTGTGTAGACCAAGTCAGGGTCCATCGGGTCGACTCGTATCTGGCTGAAATACATAGGTCTTCCGTTTTCGTTACTTCTGAACTCCCAAGTGCTTCCTTTGTCAGTTGATCTCCAGATACCGTTGTATTGCGGATCGTCGGGGAGAGAGTCTGATTGCGCTAGACGCTCCTGTTCAGCTATTTCCTCTGTGGATAAAGCATTTTCTTTGTCTGGAGCTACTTCGATTTGAGCATAAATAATGTCAGGATTTGCCTGGGTATTCGTCAGGGCAATTCGTCCCATCGTCCCATTGGGTAACCCATTTCCCTCGACCCTCGACCAGCGTTCTCCTCCATCAGACGAATGCCAAATTCCGCTTCCAGGGCCTCCTCCAACAAAACAACAAGCTGTTCTCCTGCGTTGGTAGGTAGCAGCAAATAGTACGTCAGGATTCGATGAGTCAATAATGAGGTCAGTAGCACCAGTATTTTCATCAACGTAGAGTACTTTTTCCCAAGAATTTCCTTTGTTTGAAGTTTTGTATACACCCCTTTCTGCGTTTGGACCAAACAGATGGCCGTTGGCAGCTACCCAGGCTACGTTAGGGTCACTTGGGTGCGTCACGATCCTACTGATTGATTGAGTTTCCTCTAGCCCAACCAACTCGAATGTGTCACCACCGTCTGTCGAGAGATAAACACCTGCTCCAAAAGAGGAACTTTGGCGATTATTGGATTCACCCGTTCCTACCCAGACGATGTTTGCGTCCGATTCACTAATGGCTATAGCACCAACAGACGCTGTGGGATGAGTGTCAAAGACAGCCTTAAAGGTGATTCCATTATTCGTGGTTTTCCAAAGACCTCCAGTGGCAAAACCGACAAAAAATACATGTGGATCGTCCTTTGATACAGCTATGTCATCCACTCTGCCACCCTGGCCGATAGGTCCGATACCTCTCCAGGAAAATGATTTGAGAATGTTGTTGTCAGTCTGATTGACGGTTGTATTGCGGGCTGTTTCTTGACCTTCAATTGTTAGACTGAAAAATGTACTAGAAAAGATTAGTGCAATGCCTAGCCGGACTCCATGATTCCCAGTGGTACTAAACATAGTTTTGATCCTTTTATATGTAGTCATTAAGAAATGATAATAAAGCGAAGATTTTTCCTTTGGTTAGAAATCTTCGCTGGTAATTCTCCTCTGTTCATTCTCTGGTCCTTTCAGATGTACATCCAGCCATGCGGTCCAGCGACCCCATAAGTCGAGGAGTGTTTCCTTAGTCGCTGGCCCGTGGTCTTCGAATGGGTAGAGGTACATGGCAGCTTTCTTGCCCAACCCATTTAAGGCATGGAAAAGTTTGGGTGAATGGTCAGGTGCCGTGCCTACATTTTGGTCATGCATTCCATGGTACATGAGTAGTGCGCCAGTGAGGTTGTTAGCGTAGACAAACGGAGACATCCCTAAATACACTTCTTTGGCGTCCCAGAAAATCCGTCTCTCACTCTGGAAGGATAGAGGTGTAAAAGTCCTATTATAATTACCATCTCCAGCGATACCTGCCTTGAAGAATGGTGTGTGTACCATAGCGTTGACAGTGCCGAAAGCACCATAGGAGTGCCCTCCTAAACCCAATCGCTTTCGATCGATGATTTCACGGTCATCCAGTTCGTCTATTACGGCTGCTAAATTATTACGCAGATCATGTTCATAGTTGTTATTCATTTGGCCAGGTTTACCGACTATAGGTGTATCTGGTTCGACGACGGCATAACCCATTCTTGTCATGTACTGAATCGATCTAGTACCAAAATTGGGAAAGGCGTTCTTGTTGTAAGTTCTTCCAGCTTCGTCATAGCTCTCTTGATCTTCGTATTCCCTGGGATAAAACCAGAACATGGCAGGCAGGCGGGTTCCGGGATTGTAATCTGAGGGCAATAGGACGTTGACCATGAAATTGAATCCGTCCGGACGCTCTACAACAAATCTGCGCCTGGGGGCGTTAGTCAAATCTGGAGTGTAATCGATATTCGCAGTTAGTTGTGTACGTCTACCGTTCGCTAGGAGATATGATTGAGGAATTCCGGTTGGAGTTTCTCTCGAAACTACGAATTGTTCCTGGTCTATATCTAGGACTGAAACAATTCGTTCGTACTGTTCCTGGTTGCTGCTCTCATAGACCCTTTCTTTTTCCCCTGTCAGGATCTCTACTTTATCGAGGAAATTCTTAGGTCCTTCTTGCATTGGATCAGCGTTGTAGTCGTGACCGTAGAAGAAGACACTTTGTCCGTCGGTCGAAGTTTGTACCACACCATTGCCTGCGTCTGAAGAACCTCGACGGTTGACGACAGGGACTTTCCCACTAGCCATCAGTAGAGACCCTGGATTAGAGTAGAAATCATCCGATTTGTACTGAGCTAGGAGGTATTTGTTACCAGCATCACTCAAGTCAATTGCGTATTGCGTTATCTGATTTTGGTCATCTCCGGTCTCTGGATTGCTTTCAGTAACAAAGAGCATTTCATAGTCTTGGGAAAAACTGTGACTGGATATAGAAGAAGCGCTTTGATACAGGACCGATAGATCTGAATCTTCGAAAGGGGGCGCCCATTGTAGCACCTGATCATTGCTTTTTTTATCTCCGTCGCCCTGTTCTTCACGTTGTAAGAAAGTTAGAAGGCTAGTGTCTTTTGCCCATCTAATCTGTCGTTTTTGTAACACATCTCCACTGCCTGCCACTCCAGGAGCGGACGGCCTTCGGTCGCCTAATCCAGTATTCATTTCAGTTTTGTCGAGATCAGCCAATAAGTTACCAGATCGGCTCCAAAGTTGTTCGACACGACCGAAATTGTTCACGGGCACAATGTAGCTGAATGGTTTCTGTAGCAGCTCTACTCTGGAGTATTGTCCATTGGGAGCAAAATCAAAGCCATAAATCATCGCTGGCCTACCAATTTGGTCTGTCTCGCCGCTCTCAACATTTATTGTGACCAGTTGGCCTGTAGCATGCCACTCTAGCAATTCCTCGTCGTGGGGAGTCGCCATAAGGCTTGCATAAGTTCGTAGCATGTTCTCACCATCTTGAGTTTGTTTCACTTGTGGTCCAGTTGGAACCATGCTCGGCAATGGTTTGGCTGATCGACCACCTGGAATAACTACGGTTGCAATTTCTTTTCCATCCCCAGTCCATTCGAAGGTGGTGACGAAGTTAGCTAGGACAGGGGGACTCGTAAGTTTTTTGGTGTCTCCGGTTTCGGGATTACCTATATAGATATGGGTTCCATCAGGGTTGTGAACAAAAAAAGCAACCTTGCTTCCATCGGGCGAAAAAGTAGCATTGGAAACTCGAGAACCAGTGGGTATTTGTAATGAGGTTTTGGATCCATCTGAGGCAGAGATGATGTCAATGCCGACGTTGGAACGGATGGTCAGATTACGGTGCCGATTTGCGGAGTAATCAAAGAACTGCCCACCCAATTCGTCGAAATCTTTTGAGAAGCGATCCATAGTGACTGGTCCATCACTGATTTCGTGAAGAAACCAGAGTTTGTTTGCGCTGACGTCCGACAAAGTCACATTCAGATAGCGGGGAGCTAAAACAGCGTCAGATATGTTATTAGGAGGATTGACAAAAGATTTGTCGTCTAGGATCTGTTGGGCATCCCACGCTTGTTCGCTGGTCTGCGCTTGAGCCACAGATGGAGTGAACGAGACAAAGAAGAAGACCAAAGCTGTTAGGGCCTTAGGAAGTACTCGAAAAATTGAGGCATCTCGGCGACATTGGTTCATGCTGGTTTCCTCTTTGTGTACGTTTTTTATATGATTTTTATCATAGCGATTCTGACTTGGCTCACCTTTTCAACGGACAGAAAAAATTGGGGTGTGAGAGAAAATCCACAAGGGGTATCGTCATGGCTCTTGTGAAACGAGAAGGAGTCGCCTTATCAATTAGTGATATTTTATGAGGAGTTTACTGGATTTATGCTTTCACTATTTTTTAAAACCACTCTTCAATTAGGTAGCTAAAATTGATTATAAAGCAGGGATTTTAGGTCACTAAAATGGACGGGCCGAATAGAAAGACAAGTTTGCTTCGTGAGATTGGATTGACCGGCTTGGTAGCTACGGGGGTTTGCTCCATGATGGGAGCGTCTATAAACGTGGTACCCATCATGATCCAACGGAGTGTGCCAGGGATTGGATCCTCGGTAATAGAGGCTTACATTTTTTCAATCATTCCTGCCTGCCTAGCGGCTCTTTCCTATGCGATCCTCAGTTCAGCTATGCCTAGAGCAGGTGGCAGTTACGTGTACGCCAGTCGAGCCCTAAGTCCCTATCTGGGTTTTGTGGCCAGCTTTTCTCAATGGTTTGGTCTCTCCATTGCAATTGGAGTGATCTCGTATCTGATAGTTCCATTCTTTCGCGACATATGCTTGGTCATGGGATGGCTAGAATTGGGTAGTACTCTTGATTCAGGACCAGTCAGACTTTTTCTCTCGCTAGCAATACTGTGGAGCTTCGTCGCTCTGAATTTGAAAGGAGTTCGGATTTATGAAAAAACGCTAATCCCACTCATGCTAATAATGTTTGGATTGGGTAGTGTAGTGATAGTCTCAGGATTTCTTTTCGATCACCAGGATTTTGCTTCAGCCGTCCTCCAGGAGTCAGGGTATGTAATCCCAGAACCTGAAGTTTCTAAACTGGGAATCTCAGATTATTTAGCAGCATCTGCCATACTTTTCACTAGTTTTATAGGTTTTGATTCCATCGCTCAAGCAGGTGGAGAAGCTCGAAATCCAGGTAGGAATTTACCATTGGCTATCGGTATTGCTGTAGCGATCGTAGGTATATTCGACATGCTATTCACAGCAGCTATTTATCACGCAGTACCCTGGAATTACATCGCTGAGAAAGCTCAATCTCAAGATCTTACTGCACCTGGGCTGTTAGGTTACCTGCTTCCCAATGGTGTGACAGTAGCTATTATTCTAGGAGCGGCAATCTCTTTATTAAACGATCTTCCAGCTATGTTACTATCTGTTTCTAGGATGATGTTTTCTTGGGCAAAAGATGGAATTATTCCCTCGAGAATAGCACATTTGGACAAAAATACGAGAGCTCCTCGAACAGCTATCATCCTTAGTGGTTGTATGGCCTCAATCGGAATAGTAGGCAGCCATTTGGCTAGTGATTTCTTCTTAGGGATAGATATTCTCGTCACTTCTATGCTTGTCAATTTTATTTTCATGTGTTGGGCAGTTTTGGCTTTACCACAACGGAATCGAGAGCTTGCCAACCAAGTTACTGTTTTGGGTTCTTGGGCAGTCCGCAAGACCGTGGCATTATTTGGAATAGCATTATTAACACTATTTTTGGCTGTTCATGTTTGGAAGGATCTAAACAGCGATTTAATTGCCTGGTATTTTCATTCTACATTTGTATGGCTCTTGGTGATGGGAGTGGCGACCCTTATCTATTTGTTTGAGGTTCGTCGCCTCGAGAATAGAGGAATACATATCATTGAAGTCACTTCTCGCTTGCCGCTGGAATAACCAATGAAAAATGTTGTAGAACGTATCAGTTTGAGTCCAGGATTAGAAATATCACGAGTTTTAACTGGTCTTTGGCAAATAGCTGACATGGAACGTCTCGGAAATTTGGATAACAAGGAAGCTACCAAGATAATCCATTCTTACGTGGAATCTGGTTTCACCACCTTCGATATGGCTGATCACTATGGGTCGGCAGAAGCGATTTCTGGAAAATTTCTCCTTGAGTTTCCGGGACTGAATAGCCAGTTTTTGACTAAATGGGTACCTCAACCTGGCCCAGTTACCCGTGAAGATACCCGAGCGGCAGTGCAGAGATCCTTAGAGAGGGTAGGAGTCGATTGTATTGACCTTTTGCAATTCCATGCCTGGAACTATGCCGACCCAGTGTGGTTAGAGAGTCTGTTTTGGTTGCAGGAACTAAAAGAGGAAGGTTTGATTGGGCAACTCGGGTTAACAAATTTTGACACGGCACATCTTAAAATGGCTGTTCGGAGTGGTATCGAGGTTGTCTCGAACCAAATCTCTTATTCGGTGATCGATCAAAGAGCCAGTCAGGACATGACTGAATTTTGTCAATCGAATCAGGTGAAATTGCTTGCTTATGGTACCCTGGCAGGTGGTTTTCTTTCTGAAAAATGGTTGGGAGTAGCCGAACCTGAAGCACGCCAATTGCGAACATGGTCGCAAATGAAATACAAACGATTTATTGAAGTCAGCGGGGGATGGAGAGTGTTCCAAAGAGTTTTATGTCGTTTACATGAGGTGGCACTAAAGTATGATGTTTCAGTGGCTAATGTAGCCGGAAGATATATCCTGGAGGATCCAGCTGTAGCTGGTATCATTATCGGACTGAGAATAGGAAACAGAGAACATATTGTTGAGAATTCAAAAATATTCAGCTTCGAGTTATCCGAAGAGGATAGGTGCGATATAGCCGAAGCTTCAAATGTTTTGAAGGTGATTCCGGGCGATTGTGGCAATGAATATCGAGTTCCCCCATTTCTGACTGCATCAGGAGATTTGAGCCATCATTTTGAAGATACTCCGACACCTTACATTAAGAAGCAACTTTCCACTAAAAGAACTGTAGTCTCCTCGGGTACATCCTGGGAGGATGTTGGCGGTTATTCCAGGGCGATCAGGATTGGGGATCAGATTTGGGTTTCAGGTACTACGGCGACTCACGGTTCCCTTATTGTTGGGGGAAACGACCTTGAGTCACAGGCTCACTTTGTTATAGATAAAATTGAAGGTGCTTTGATATCTCTAGGTGGATGCTTGCAAGACGTTGTTAGGACTAGAATTTATCTTCGGGACATTTCTGACTGGGAGATAGTTGCTAGAGTGCATGGAAAACGCTTCGGGGATATAGCGCCCGCAAACACACTGATCCAGGCTGGAATGGTCGGTGACGAGTATTTGGTTGAGATTGAAGTTGATGCTCTTGTGGAGAATAATTGAACATGTTTAGAATATCTATTTTTACTACTAAGAAATTTGAGGATTACTAGGACATAATATGAACGTAGCGTCTGTAGAGGAGATTCGGGGATGTTTTCCGGCCCTGGAAAGGAGTCATGCTGGCAATTTGGTGGGGTATTTCGATGGCCCAGGAGGAACTCAAGTCCCAACTGCAGTCGTCAAGGCTTCCACTGATTATCTATTGCGACATAATGCAAACACAGACTGGATGTATCCCACCAGCATAGAGACTGATCAACTCCTAAAGGAAGCGAGGGTAACATTCGCAGATTTTATAGGCTGTTCAGAAGAAGAGATTGTTTTTGGAAACAATATGACGACTCTTACTTTCCACTTGAGTCGAACCTTAGGAAAATCGTGGGGCCCTGGAGATGAAGTCATAGTTACACAGTTGGATCACCAGGCCAATCAAGCTCCTTGGCGCAGCTTGGAGGAGGAATGTGGGATAACGGTCCATACTGCGCCAATGCTTGCAGAAAATGGGAAATTGGATTGGGACGCTCTAAGAAAATTATTTAATCAGCGGACTCGACTTCTAGCTATCGGAGGAGCTTCCAATGCTCTAGGGACTGTAAATGACCTAGAAGAAGCAGCACGATTGTGCCGAGCCGCAGGAGCTTATTTTTTCGTTGATGCTGTACATATGGCTTCCCACCAATTGATGAATGTGGCCGAGATTGGCTGTGATTTTCTGGCTTGTTCGAGTTACAAATTCTATGGACCTCATGTAGGGGTTTTATTTATTCGTAAGGATATTGGAGACTCCCTACTGCCACCTCGGCTTCCTTGCACGAAGGGTTATTTGCCAGAGTCTTTCGAGACAGGAACATTGAATCATGAAGGTATAGTAGGGGCAGCAGCGGCAGTGGAATTTTTGGCAGGGATGTCGAAATTTGATGGATCTCGCCGTGAACGACTAGATGCAGCATTTGGTACTCTGACTGTTCGGAGCCATAGACTTCTGGAATTTCTATGGCACGGTCTGGAAGAGCAAAGAGGAGTTCAACTCTATGGCCCCGGACCTAATGAACGCCGAACGCCAACGCTCGGATTTACTGTGAAGGGGCTGGATTCTTCCGCTGTAGTTGAGCGGCTAGCTAGCGATTTTGGCTTGTTCCTTTCACATGGAGACTTCTACGCCTCTGGGGTAACAGAGGCTCTTGGACTAGGGCAACAAGGGCTAGTAAGAGCTGGCTGTGTTTGCTACACCACTGAAGAAGAAGTGAAAAGGTTGATTGAAGGAGTAGCTTCCTTATGCCCCTGACTTCTTACCCAGTTCGAGTTTTCATCCGAGTCCTAAAGTATTTCCAATAGCTCTAATTCAAAGATGAGAGTGGCGTTTGGGCCGATCATTCCACCTGCACCATTAGCACCGTAAGCGAGTTCAGAGGGTATGAAGAACCGATACTTGCTACCTGCGGACATTAACTGTAGGCCTTCGCCGAAACCAGGAATCACTCCCTGCACTCCAAACGTTGCCGGTTCATTCCTGGAATAAGAGCTGTCGAATTCGGTACCATCGATCAAGGTTCCGCGGTAGTGGACCCTGACTTGGTTCGTGCTTTCTGGAGTTGGACCAGTGGCCTCTTCAAGGATTAGGTATTGCAAGCCACTATCAGTAACTGTCACTCCTTCAACTAGGGCGTTCGTCTCAAGAAAAGCTTCTCCTTCTTGTGTATTTTCCACACCGACAGCCTCCATTTCAGTTCGTTGTTCTTCTTCAACTTTCTGCACAAAGCGCTGACCTGCCTGTGCTAGTTCTGCCATAGGTACAGGTGATTCTATCCCATCCAGTGCATCCTCTATCCCACGAAAGAGTTTGTCGATTTCAACGTAGTCCTTCATAGGTAGTAAAGAGTTGCCGATTTCCTGTCCAAATCCGTAGCTAGCCAACTCTTCATCACCCGCTAGGGAAACAGGTGCTTTAAGATCTGTTTCGCCTTCGCATCCATAAAACATGGAACAGAGAACAACTAGGAAATATTTAGAATAAGATTTCATATGACACCCCAAGGTCAGGGTCGTTGTATTAGCCAGTCCTCTTAATACTACACGACCGAAAGCGCATTGCGTTGCCGAAAGATATATAAAGGAAGGGAAACCTTGTCTAGGTGTGGCTTTTTTTAAAACCTTTTTGCTAGTTGGATGGTTCGGTCATCTCAGTCCTTCTGTGCCCTAGTGAGCAAGTGGTCGATATGGTGATTTAGACGAGGATCACCCCAACTATATCCAGTGGCTATTTCAGCACTTTTTGTCTCACCTAGATTAGCTCCCTGTATCAAAGCTGAAGCTGCAGCTTCAGCAAAAGTTTCTGATCTTGGATCTGGAAGATCGTATTGGATTACTGGAAGAGGGTCGCAGTCTTCTTTGACGAATGCTCGTGACATATTGGTTTATATTCCGATCCAGTAGTTCAGCTTGACTATGATACGGTCGTCTGGTGCAGAGTCTAATAGCGCTTCAAAATTTCGATTGAAATCGAAATCTCCCAGTGCTAGATAAGAAGTTTTCTTCCGTTGCCATACAATGAACAGTGTAGATCCAGGTTTGTATTCCCACCGAAATACAGCGTTTCCTATCAGAGAATTCAGATTGAGGTCGCGTTCTGAGAAGACGTAATCCACTACATTGTCGCCATTAAAATCGAGATGGTTTCTTATTGAACCATTTGTTGATTCTTCTCGACAAAGGCTACCGTTTTGGCAAGTTGTAGATGTGCTGGAAGATATTGGAGCACCTTCTTTAAAGTAGGTGAAGTCATACGTTCGTGGAGAGTGGAGTTGTTTGTAGTGGGTATAGTCTGCGGAAGACATGAACGGCTGTGCGTAAAGCTGAAATGAGATTCTTGGTGAAAAAATCCAACTAACTCGAGTAGCCATCTCCAGTGTATGCCTTTCCAGGTCGGCGAAGATATAGCGTTTTCCGTAAGTTGCAGAATACGGGAGGGTTGAAGTTGCTGTGACGTATTGCTGAGCCATTGTCTCCGAAGTCATGCTAGGTTCAATAGACATTTCGAATTGTGGTGATGGACGGATCCTAATAGTCCCATAGAGTTTTAACTGATCGCCAGAATTTTTACGTCCAGATCGGCGACTGAACCCACTTTTGAGAAAGAGGGTTTTTCGTGCATCGGTACTTAGGTTTCCCTTAATGTTAAAACTCCCAGGATCTTCCATTACAGGGCCACCGCGAGTAAGTGCGAAATTTCGATGATCGGAACTGTAAGTGAAATTCATTTCACTTTTCCATTCATTAATAAAAGTGGTTTTAAAGCTGAGGTTGCTGGTTCCAGAAGTTCTAGCTGCTTCCCACGATTCCCACGCACTATAGTGATCGAGAGCTTCGTGGCTCCAGCTAGAGGCTGCCCAAAATCCAATGTTATAAGATTTATACCACGAACTCGGAAAAATCTCCTTATAATTCCATCGGGTTCCACCAGATAACTTCTCTCGAGAACGGCTGTATCCCAGATCGTTAACTTCGAAGCCGGGAGTCAGCTCTCCCAACCAAAATCCCCCAGTAAAGTGCTCACCGTTTTGACGGTTCAATTCTAGCTGCCAGCGACTGCCACTGATTGATGTGGCTGAAGAATCGACAGCTATCCGAGTGGCGTCGGGTCGTTGAAAATAGTGGTTGCTGGAAGTTTGAATGCGTGTGATCGATTGCTCTTCTCCCCTAAGTTGGCTTGCCGCCACAGAACCTTCAATGGACCAATCCCTATCATTCCACTGGTGTTGGAAGTGTAACCCTCCAGTCAGAGCGTCTTTGGGAAGAAAGTCGAATGTGTCATCTTTGGATAGATTTCTGTTTGCCACTGTAACAAGAGCACCGACCTGGGAAGCCCCTCCTTTCAGATCTTTTTGTATTTTGAGGGCACCAAATTGTGATTGAGGTTCGGCTCGAAATTCTTCAAAACGGTTTTTGCTAGCATAGAAAGCGTCACCCGTTTCCTCGCCGACAGAAGCAGCTAGAAGACCTATCGATAGGCCTGAATCAGTTTTCCCAGTCAATTTCATCGCTCCATCGATAGTTGCGTCGAGTGGAATGCGGGTGAAATCAGCATCCTCTGGAAGTTTGCCTTGGGGCACCCTACCTATGCGTCTAGAGTAGTATAGTTTGTCTCCAGGAGATCTCGATAATGGGAAATCAAAGACCTGTGCATCTTCCACAAAAAAAGGACGACGTTCATCAAAACGTGTTTCAAATTCGGAAAGGTTGATTTCGGCGGGGTCTGCCTCGATTTGTCCAAAATCTGGATTGATTGTAGCATCGACAGTGAAAGCTGAGCCTAGCCCAAGCTTTAGGTCGGCACCAATTCTTTCGATGTTTTCAGAACCGTCAAAAAAAGGATTGCCCTGTTCGGGCTTAGTTTTATGTAGGCTATTTGAAATGTATGGTCTCGTTTCAATCCTGCGAGAGGTTTGTGGGATTGTCACGTTTTCTAAGACCCCAAACTGACTAACATAACCGGTTCGTTTTTGAGAGTGCAATGCAAAATAACTCCACTCATTTTCAACCATCCGTCGTCGAGAAGACTGGAAGCCCCATGTTTGGTTAGGCTCGCTCGAATCATAGCGGATTTGAGACAAGGGTATTTTCATTTCTACTGACCAGCCCCGGTCATGGTGATGCACGGCGGATTCCCAAACAGCATTCCATGCCTGATCCTGCTCAGAGTCATTGTAGAAATATTTATCAAATTGCACATTGGCTGCTGATACTCGAAAATAGTAACCAGTGCGCCGATCGAAGTTAGAATCAAAGGCTACATTTATAAAATCATATTGTCCTTCTGTGTCTCTTCGCATCAGATTTTTGTCAACGACTGAAGGGTCAGATTCATACATCTGAGCTCCTACGTAAATAAATTTTTCTCCGATTAATACTCGGACTTCAGTTTCTTCCAGAGCTTTCTTGCCCTCGTAAGGTTTGCCTTGGATATAATTAGAACCAGGCGAAGCATGTTGCCACGCCATTTCATCCAGCCTGCCATCCAGATCTATCTCTCCCACCAGTACTGTAGCACTCATAGCGGGTACCGGTTCCTGCGCTGACAAGAGGGAGGTTGGCGTTAAAACTCCGGCTATGAAAATTATAATTGGGAATGACCAGAAGTTTATGTTCACCAGGGTTCGCCGGGTCCAAATTAAGGAATGATTTTTCAGAAGCTGAGATTCTTTTACTCTAAAGAAACAAGTATCGTTCCCAGTCATGTTTCAGATTTATCCCATACTATATTTATAGATTTGGATAGTGATGTGTCCAAGTTCATTCCAGTCCTATTTGAATTTGCTCATCTAATATTGCTGGCTAATTTATTCACAGAGTGGCTAACCAGCAGTGCTAAAATCCCACAAGCTCCTGTGGTTATAGCGACCGTACGAAATAATTCATAAGGCTGCAAGGTTTCAAGGCTTCCGGCTACGAGACCAGCAAAGAGGTTCCCTAAGGCCGTAGCTACAAACCAGATCCCCATCATCTGCCCGACTCTGCCAGTAGGGGCGAGTTTGGTGATGGAGGAGAGCCCAACTGGTGATAGTGCTAATTCGCCTACCGTAAAGAAGAAATACATTACAACTAACCAAGCTGGTGACACCGGCGACAGGCTGGCATTGACTGCCCCCCAGGCTATGACGAAGAAACCAGAGGAAAGACCCAGCAGGCCAAGTCCGAATTTGAATGGAATGGAAGGGTTAGCATTTCGTGATGACAGCCAAATCCAGAGAGAAGCAAAGATTGGTGAGAAAATTATGATGAATGCGGAGTTGATTGATTGAAGGAATCCAGCAGGCATCAGCCATCCAGAAATATTACGATTAGTAAGATTTTGAGCGAACAAGTTCAGGGATGATCCAGCCTGCTCAAACCCTGACCAGAAAACGGCCGATAGTAAGAACAGCCACAGAATAACTAAAAGGCGTTTTTTCTCTTCTTTGTTGTGTCCTCCAAGGGTCAGGAGATACGCGAAATAAAGTGCTACAATCACAAGGATAACCGTTCCAAGAGCCGTTGCTATTTGGGTTAAAGATAGGGGGATGAGGCCATTCGAAACCATGTATGAAAAGGTCGCAACCAACCCTATGAGTAACATTGAGCCACTCCAAAAATTGCGAGATTTTATATGCAATTCTTGATCGGAGAGAGTTGTTTGTAGAAGTCCAGCATTTCCAAGGTGTGACATTCCAGATCTGAATTGAAGCAATCCAAACACCATCCCTATACCAGCGAGAGAAAAACCCCAGTGCCAGTTGTAGTTTTCTCCGAGGAATGAACAAAGTAGAGGTCCTATCAAGGCTCCTATATTGATACCTGTATAGAAAATCGAAAATCCTGCATCTCGGGCGGCGCCTCCATTTGGATAAAGTTCGCCAACGATGACGCTAATATTTGGCTTGAGGAAACCAGTTCCAACGATAATTAGTCCAAGCCCAGTATAGAATGAGAGCATCGAAGGTATTGCCATACTGAAATGTCCCAAAGCGATTATCCATCCACCCACATAAACTGCTTTTCTCTGCCCCCATAGATTGTCAGCGATCCAGCCACCAGGTAGAGCAAGGAGATAGACTAGAGCTGTGTACAAACCATAAATCGCCGAAGCTGTACCTACATCGAATCCAAGCCCAGGGTTGCCTCCAGCTGTACTGGTCGTCATAAAGAGTATAAGAAGGGCCCGCATACCATAGTAGGAAAAGCGCTCCCACATTTCAGTATAGAAAAGTATGGACAACCCTCGAGGTTGCCCGAGAAATGTCTTTTCAGGTGGGTTCTGGCCTAAATCAGCCGTGTTCGCAGTAAAGGTGTCCAAAACACTCCAGCTTCGGTCAGAGTCATTGTTTTTTTCAGATGGAAAATCAAACAGTATTCTATCCCATAGTTGCTAGGTTCGATACCTCGGGAGGCTTTTACAAAGACTTCATAAAGACTTTTATAAAGGTTAAATTGTACGGTCCATACTGGGGGTTTTAACGTTATCTTAGTTAGATGAGTCATCTTTCTAGATTTGGGAGATCCTTTTGGATGTTTTAAGGGTAAATGTAGAGATAACCAGGGTGCTTATCAGGCCCGTTTTTTGGGAGTAAATATAGTGCCTAAGATCGCAGTATTGTTTATAGTTGCTGGACTTTCCATTCCGTGTAATGGACTATTCGCCCAGGATACTACTGAGCCTGTCCTCCAAGCTCTGCAGCTATCGGATGGTGCAGATATTATTATGGATGGTCAGATTTTAGAAGAATTCTGGGGGATGGCTGTTCCCATAACCGATTTCACGCAGCAGGAGCCAGTTGAAGGAGGCGTACCTTCAGAAAAAACAGAGGTTAGAGTGGTGTTTGATCAGGACAATCTCTATATAGGTGCGATTATTTATGATGACCCTGACGGTATTCTCGCTTACCAACTAGAGCGAGATGCTTCTCTAGGAACAGATGATCGGTTCATGTGGATCTTGGATACATTCAGGGACGGACGTACTGGTTATTTCTTTGAGATAAATGCGGCCGGTTTGATGGGCGACGGTTTGATGGGTGGAGGTGGAGGTGGTCGTATGGGTGGTCGTGGCGGTTTTGGAGGAGGGTCGAACAAGGCATGGGATGGAATATGGGAAGCACAAACCAGTAGGCGACCCGATGGTTGGTCTGCAGAAATTAGGATTCCATTTCGCACATTGAACTTCGATCCGAATACTGAGGATTGGGGGATTAATTTCCAGCGAACAGTTAGAAGGAAAAACGAGGAGATCCTCTGGAGGGGATGGCGGAGAACAGAAGGTCTGTTTAGGCCGATCTTTGCCGGAATTGTGACTGGTCTCAAAGATATGTCACAAGGACTGGGCTTAGAAGCGAAGCCTTCTGGCATCGTCAGTTACAGAAATACACCTGCAGATGTTAAATCTACGAGCTACCCTAGAGATGTCAGTTTGGATCTTGATTACAGCATCACCTCAAGTTTGCGGGCCTCATTTTCTGTAAACACAGATTTCGCTGAAGTAGAAAGTGACAATCGCAGAGTTAATTTAACCCGCTTTTCAATCCGTTATCCTGAAAAGAGGGACTTTTTCCTGGAG
>Ga0209402_10001548_pt1 | contig 24751 bp, 15 predicted proteins | sample ArcticOcean_MG_C_3_FD_187437 | JGI IMG/M metagenome (GOLD analysis project Ga0209402, IMG submission 187437) | Marine microbial communities from western Arctic Ocean - ArcticOcean_MG_CB8_126 (SPAdes) (version 2) | ecosystem: Environmental > Aquatic > Marine > Oceanic | place: Arctic Ocean... | reverse complement strand
GGAATGCTATTTTTTTAAAAGTTTGGTTAGATTGGGATATGAAGAAGTATACATCACCATTATTGTTTATTTGGTTGGCTTTTTCGGGTTGCGAAAGCGAAGATCAAGTACAAACAAATGCAAACTCTCCAGGGCCTGTTACTCTTTCTCTATCAAATAATGTTTTAGAGTGGACTATGAATGATGATGATGATTTTTTTGGTTATAATTTAATAGGTTCCATTAGAATAGAATCGCCACGATCAGGTATGCCTGATATTTGGGATACATTAATATATGAAACACAATCAAGGTTAGATACATCCTATACTTTGGATTCAAGTGAGTTTTATTCTACTTATCAGGTTGTTGTAACTAATAATAGTGACTTAACAACATTCTCAAATTTTATAACCGGCTGGGTTAGTTTATGGGAAGAGTATTATTTTATTGATGATACTGATAGTTTATTAATCCACGGTGGAGGATTGACAGGTCAAATCCCTCTAGAGATAGGGAATCTGACCAATCTCACTATATTGAGTTTAGTTGATAACCCATTACTTACTGGTCCTATCCCTGAGGATATAGGCAATCTAGTCAATCTAACCCATTTAAATTTAAACGAAAATAGTCTGACAGGAGAGATCCCATTCACAATAGGTTTTCTTACGGATGTAGAGTTAGAGACTGGTATGTACAAACTGACCCATTTAAATTTATCCAATAATCAACTCACAGAAATTTATGGCCAGTTGTGGGAATTGGCTGGTCTGACCCATTTGGACTTATCTGGAAATCAAATCACAGGAGAGATTCCATATGATATAGGCAATATGGGCTACCTGAGCCATTTGTATTTAAACGATAATCAATTCACAGGGCAACTTCCGTCTTCACTAGGAAACCTGAACTACCTAACCAGGTTACACATAAACGATAATCAATTTACAGGACTGATGGTTGGTTTTAATGAAATTTCAGGAGAGCTAGAAGAGACTATTTGTAATATAAATATTAATTGGAGTGATTCATCGTTTTTCAACATTTCCAACAACCAACTCTGTCCTCCATATCCACCTTGTATTGAAGATTATCTAGGAGTACAAAACACTACTAATTGTGATTAAATAGATTTACTCTTTTCACAACATCAAGCCCCACATCTGTTTGGATATAAAGATTTTGTTCCATTATGGAGCAGTAATTTCTCGGAATGGAACGTAGCCAAGATGAGGCACAAAAGAGATATAGTGGCCGAACTTGATAAATGTATTTTCTTTCGGAATCTCATTTTCAAATCATAGACTGTTTGATAAAAATTACAAATGAAATTATTTAGAATTATTACTTTATATGAATCATGAATCATTTGGGTCTTCTGTTGCCCAAGTGGCTGAAATATCGGTTGGTACTAATGGAAAAGTAATCGTTCATAAAGTTTCCTGTGCAATACATTGTGGACAGATAATAAATCCTTCCATTGTAGAGGCCCAAATGGAAAGTTCAATTGTTTATGGCCTATCCGCTGCACTAAAAGGTGAGATTACAATTTCGGATGGGCATGTAGTCCAGAGTAACTTTGATGATTTTGATGTTTTGAGAATGGATGAAATGCCTGAAGTTGATGTCGAAATCATAAAGAGTAAAGATGACCCTGGAGGAGTTGGCGAACCTGGATTACCACCTATTGCACCTGCGGTTGCCAATGCAGTTTTTGCTGCTACTGGGGTTCGGGTTCGCAGGTTACCAATAAAATCTAAGGATTTAATTAATTAAAATTTAATTTCGGGGTTGCTCCCTGCTTGGTACAGACAAAGGTAGCTATCTGGTCTGCAAGTTTGTGAACTTCAATTAATGATAAACCTTTTAAGAGTCCAATCACCATACCAGCAGTAAAAGAATCACCTGCTCCAACCGTATCTTCAATCTCAATTTTTCTTGGGGGCATATGAGAGTCACAATCTTTTGAAAAAATACGGCTTCCTTTTCCCTTCGTTAGTGCAATCAAGTCTAAAGTATAATTTTCTGTAAGGATTTCAAGTGTTTTATCTTCCGACTCATTAATTTTTAAGATATCACACAAAATTTGTAACTCATCAATATTTAATTTAAGAATATTACATATTTCCAAGCTTTTGAAAACAATTTCTTGATTGTAAAAGGGTTTTCTAAAATTAATATCGCATATTTTCAGTGTGTCTGGTTTTGTATTTTGTAGAAAATTATTTATCGTATCTCTAGAAATCTTGGAACGTTGGGCTAAAGTTCCAAAATATACAGCGCTACATTCATTGGCAAGTTTGTTTATTGCATCGCTTTGAACAATATTATCCCAAGCAACATTTTCATCAATCTTATAACTGGGTGTAGAATCACTATCTATTTGTACCCGGCTGATGCCAGTGGGTAGATGATTATTCTGCTGAATATATTCTACAGAGATTCCCAAATATTTTAGGTTATCATATATTTCATTCCCCTGTGAATCTTTTCCAATTGAACTAACTATTATACCGCTTGCACCAAGCTGGTTAATGTGATAGATGAAGTTTGCGGGGCTACCGCCTATGTGTTTTTCTGAAGGGAATACATCCCATAGTAATTCGCCTATCCCAACTACGACTTTATTTGTTATAGCTAAATTATTCAAAGTTAAGCAGGATCCTTATAGGTTAAAGCTTAAACTAAGTTTAAAATTTCTTTTTTGTCCTGGATAATGAAACTTGACGTTCTCCTGGATTATGGGATCATATAACATATAGCTACTGGAAAAATATAATTTGTCTAATAGATTGAAAGCACTCAGACCGATATTATATCCAGAAAATAAAAAATTCAGTTTGCAATCTACTATAGAATAAGATGGCAATTTTTCTGTATTGGCATCATCAAGAAATACTGATCCAAAATATCTTTGCGCTATAAAAATATTTAGGTTATCTCTAAACTGAATGGAAAGACGGTTTGTGTAGGATATTTTTGGAATATTTTTAATCATATTTTCTTTTTGATCACCTGTCCCAAATGATACTTCCGAAAGATTGATAGTATTGTTATATCGAAACCTATTAAGACCATAGATTCCTGTAGAAATTTCTATTCCTTTATGCTGACTTTCTGAGATATTGTCGTATTTAAAAGTAGCCATATCAAAATCAATTTCATTTTTAATATCCATGCTGTAAAAGGCTAAAGTGAATTCAGTGGACACATCTAAGCTAGATGATGATATTCTCTGATTTATACCAGCATCATAGTTTGTTGATATTTGAGGGACCAGAGATGGGTTTGAATAATTGAAATTTTGATAATAGAAATTTATTTGACGCGAATCATATAATTGATTAAGTGTAGGTGCTTTAAAAGCGTGGGACCAATTTGCAAACAAATGACCATCAATATTTTTTGAATTACTATATTGATAGTGCAGTCCCATTCTGGGTGACCATTTCTGGTTTATTTTCTTCTTCTTCTTCTCTTGATTGATTTTTCCATCATCATTAATTTTGTCAAATCGTACACCAAAAACAGTTCCAAATCTTTCACTTAATTCGTATTTCCCTTCAACATATGTACCGAGCTTTATACGTGATCCTGTTCCTTCACTTAACACTTTAGTATGATCTTGTGTCAGATATTTGCTATCAAAAATTCCGTACTCAGTATCTAGACCTGCAATTATTTTGAATTGTTGATTAGTCTTCTGGTATTGTAACTGATTCCAGAAAACGGTACTGTTTTGATCTTCAAATTGAGTGTCACCAATTTGTGAAGTTAGTTGTAATGTGCGAGTTTCTTTCAGATTTGATAATCTAAATCCGGATAATGCTGTGAATTTGTTGCGATTGCTATTAAATCGCTGATATTTTATACTGGCATCAAATTGATCAATGTCCTTTTTATCATTTTCAAACATCAAATTACTTTTTCTATGGTCTATTAACACGTATTCATCAGTAAGCGGACCAGAATTTTCTTGCTCAATTAGTGTGTAGTTGGCTATTAGTCTTAAATTATTATTTTGATTAATTAAGAAGTTATAGTTTCCTCCGTATGAATTTTTTTTGTAGTTAGAGTGGTTTCTATATCCTTGTGATTTATCCGTGCTGATATTCACTCCAAAATCATTATTTTTTACATGATATCTTGTTTTTAATTCTAGACTATTTTGATTATGACTCCCATAATTAAGATTAAAACCCAGCCTTTTCTCAGGTTTATTTCTGCGTGTTAAAACATTAATGACGCCACCAATTGCTAGATCTCCATAAAGACCTGAGCCGCCACCACGGGTTATCTCTATTCTTTCAATATCGCCTATGGAAAGAAAATTCCAATTAATTAGTCCAGTGGTAAGATCATTAATTGGAATACCGTCAACAAGAAATAATAAATATTCTGCTTCACCACCACCATAAAACCCCCGAGTTATAGCGATAGGTAAATAACCGGATGCATCCTGGTTTGCGAAGATAATACCTGGCATGAAGCTAATTGCATCGCAAAGATTATTTATTGGTAAGGTCTCTAATTCTTTTCTCGTAAGGATACTAGTTGGTATTGTTGACTCTTTTATTACGGATTCTGATCTATCACCAACGACAACAATTGATTCAAGGTTAAATTGTGAATTTCTACTAGAATCTGCCTGTGAAAAAACAGTAGAGATGTACGATAAAATTAAAATTAAATAATAATATTTTTTCTTAATTAACATAGCTATAAATTCTACTTTACGAGGTTATTTATAAGGAGAATCTATGGTAGACCAATGCTTTAATCAAAAAATGAAAAAATATATATTTACAATCTCTTCATTAGTTATCTTTTCTATTTTAACAGGTTGTGGGTCATCAACAAATAAAATGAAAAATATTTTAATATTTAGTAAGACTGTGGAGTTCCGACACGATTCTATTGAACCAGCTATAGCTGCAATTAAGGGTTTAGGTATAAAAAATAATTTTCATGTATTTCACACGGAAGATGCTTCAGTTTTCAATAGAATAGATTTAAAAAGTTTTCATACGGTTATTTTTTTAAATACTTCTGGAGATGTATTAGACAGTCTTCAAGAAGAAAACTTTAAAAAATATATTCAGGATGGGGGTGGATGGGTTGGTGTCCACTGTGCTACTGATACTGAAACTGATTGGTTCTGGTATGGACAACTGGCAGGCGCTTATTTTGATGGTCACCCCGAAATACAAAAGGCTGATCTGATTATAATTGATACGAGCCACTCAAGCACAAAAAATATTCCTGATGTTTGGTCACATATAGATGAGTGGTACAATTTTAATTATACTAATCCAAATATAAATATATTGATTAATCTAGATGAAAATTCATATGAAGGCGGGACAAATGGATCTAATCATCCCATTTCATGGTCTCATTCATTTGATGGGGGCAGAGCATTTTATACTGCACTGGGCCATACTGTGGAAGCTTATAGTGACAAATATTTTTTGTCACATTTGCTAGGTGGAATTCAATGGACTACTGGAGATGAAATTAATAATTCCCCATGAGATTGAATTATTTTATCTATTATTTTTTATTTTTTTACACGTTATGTTTAGCAGGTCTGAACAGGCCAGGTTCCGGGCAGCATTTAAATTACATCCACGTATTATTTGATTGGGACCAAGAGCCAATGGCATTCTCATACCAGCTGCAGATCTCATCAGATAATGAATTTTCGAATAGTTTACTGAATATAAATGAGATAAAAACTATTCATATAGAACAAAGTTTAATAAACTGGGACCAAAAATATTTCTGGAGAGTTAGATCAATCTATGATGATAATAGTTATGGAAACTGGATTGGCCCAGATTCTTTTTTTACAACAGAACCAGAATTAGGACCATTTAGCCCTACATTTTTTCAACCGTCATTGGTGCAAGATGGGCTCACTGTTTTTGGTAATGATGGGCCAATGAGTACAATTGTCTTTGATTTACAAGGTCGAGAAGTCTGGAATGATGGTGATAATGATTTTTTACAAAACTATATAAGCCCCTACGGTCAATTGTATGGTTTTGGTGTACAGGACTGGCCAAGTTATACAGGGACAGAATTCAATTTTAGAAATGAGGTCCTATGGCACGGACCAGATGATGTATACATCGATGGTCACGATTTTAAACAGATTCCCAATGGTAACTATATGGGTTTTGTTCATGAGACACAAATGGGCCCGATTCCGGAAGGCGAGTGGTCCTTCATCTACCAAGGTATTGGGTATGTAGCAGATGGTGAGACTATTGAATTCCCTTGGGTAGGTAATAGGCTTGTAGAATGGGACTGGGAAACAGGGGAAGAAGTATGGAGCTGGAATGCATTTGACCATTATAGTATGCTGGATTATGACGCCTATGGTGGAACATGGTGGTGGGGTACAGTTAATCATGACTGGCTACATTCAAATGCGTTTCATTTTGATGAAGAAGATAGCGCAATATATATGAGTCACCGGCACTTGTCTAGAATTACAAAGATTGATTACCCATCAGGCGATGTAGTATGGATGATGGGGTTACCATGCCCATATATGGAGTCCTGCTCAACCCATATTTGTACTGAACTTGAATTTAGTTTCCAGCACCATATCCAAAGGACAGATGATGGAAATTTTCTTTTTTTTGATAATGGTAATTTGAGCCCAGTTCTTCAAGGCCTCGAAGAACCGTTAAGCAGAGTTTTAGAAGTGGTGGTATCTAGTTCTGGAGGTTGTGAAGTTATTTGGTCATATACATTAGATGATGAATTGTATTCGCCAATGCATGGTAGTGTACAAAAATTGGCTAATGGAAATTATTTAATTAACACCTTTGGTGGTGGAGGAACAATTCTAGAAGTAAGTCCTGATCAAGATTTGGTTTGGAGTGTACACCTTGGGACAATAAGTGAACCTATTTATTCTTACCGCGCATATCGTATTCCTTCAATCCACCCTGATGCCTTCAGTGTTAAAGTAAATAATTTTCGTACTATGGAGTTAGTTCCAAATTATTTTGTTGATGGTATAATTCTTGATGATGCAAATTCTTCTTTATCTTTTAGCATTAATAATTCAAGTGGTTATACACAACCCTTTATTTATTCAATGAGTGATGAGTTTGGATTATTTGATGAAGTGATTGATACTCTTACTATTGGAGGATATCAGAACACTACCATTACTTTAGAATCTCTAAATCAGCAAGACTCGGTTTCATCCTTATCTTTGGAAATTTGGCCACAGTATCATGAATATGCTTTAAAATTATTAAGCTTTGATATTTTTAGAGTCTCAGGCGTGTTAGCATCCGATGAAAAAGCAACACCTATGGGTTACAAACTTTTCAAAAATTACCCAAATCCTTTTAATGCATCGACAACGTTACATTATGAATTATCTGATGGGAGTGTGATTAACATTATTATTTATGATATTAATGGAAAGGTTGTTAGACGAATGATAAATAATTACCAAACTGCTGGTTATAAGACAATCAGTTGGAATGCCACAAATGATGAAGGAAAGTCAGTCAGCGCTGGAGTTTATTTTTATTCAATACAAGCAGGTGGATTTGTGCAAACAAAGAAGATGGTGTTGCTTAAATAATTTCCCCTATTACCATTTATAAAAACTGGGTGATTCTTTTATTGTGAGCCAATTTTTTACTGATTTTAGTAGTATTCTCAAAGTGCAATTAATATTTATTATTCAGTTGATAAAAAATTGGTAAATATAGGGTTAGTCTCTTCTTTCCCATCTTCTCATACTGTAAATAGTTCCACCATGGGAGCAATCGATTAGACTAGATAAAGTTAGAATATTATCTCCTGTAAACCCTGTAGACCAATTTTCCCTCTTATTTTCATACTCAAGTGTTAATATTCCATCAATTAAATTCCAAACACCTATATCTTCAGAAAGATTATTGTTGGTTGACCGTTCTTGCATAAAAGTGCCATCAATATTAATAAAATAATTCCAATAACCCCCATCTGAAGGGTCGTAACTAATATAATGATTGAACTCGTCTGTTCCCCAACTACAATTATTATAATCTGTAACAACTTTCTTAACTAACCAAGATCCTATAATTATTTCGTAAGGTTCAAGCTCTTTTTTTGTTCCAGGAGCTAATTTGCATCCAAGTATGAATAAAATGGCAATAAGTGAAAACAAAAAGATATTTTCTCTGATGAGTTTTATCAAAAAAAAATTATTACTCAATGATAACATTATAAAATATTTTTACATATATTGTTCAAAACGATTCTATCACAAAGTGAACTATAATCCTGCATTTGAGCAAATAAATATTACTTGAATTCAACTAGTAAGTGCAACTCAAGGACTGGTTGTGAAAGAAGCGGAGCCGCTGTAGGCTTCGCACTTTTCTCACCGTCAAATAAGAGGCGCACAAATGAAACACTACAGCCAACTAACGCCAGAACAAAGATACATAATATATTTGTTGTTTAAAACAGGACAAATACAATCGAAGATTGCCGGAAGTTTATAATGAAATTTCAGGAGAGCTAGAAGAGACTATTTGTAATATAAATATTAATTGGAGTGATTCATCGTTTTTCAACATTTCCAACAACCAGCTCTGTCCTCCATATCCAACTTGTATTGAAGATTATCTAGGATTACAAAACACTACTAATTGTGATTAATTGAAAACCATCTAAATACATCAAGCCCCGGTTACCCAGGGGTTTTTATTTGTGGAATGATGAGTAGGTTTATAAATGATAGTTTTTATATTAAATGAAATCTAAGTATTTTGTAAAGTGATTGAAACCAACGAAAAGGCTAAATATGAAATTATACAAATCTGTATTTATGGGGATTGCCTGCCTGGTTTTATTGGCAGCAGGACACACATCGAGCAATGCACAGGAAGATAACACAATGAAGCAAGATGTTCTGGACTTATCGCACATTCGGGATAAGCTCCTGAAAGACAAACACCGACCAACATATCATTTCGTAATGCCGGAGGGAATCGCCGAGCCCTTTGATCCTAATGGTGCTATCTTTTGGAATGGGCGTTACCACCTGTTTTATATTTTTCAACCCAAAAGTGCAAGCATCTGGGATTCATACTGGGGACATGTATCCAGCACGGATTTACTCCACTGGCGTTATCATCCCACCGCATTAGCGCCGAATCCCGGTGATCCGGATAAAGGCATTTTTAGCGGAAATGCTTTTGTCAATAAAGATGGCCAGGCTACAATTATATATCATGGCACAAAGGCTGGCAACTGCATTGCGATAAGCGATGATGAGGACTTGAATGTCTGGAAGAAGCTCCCATCCAACCCGATCGTCACAAGCCCCAAGAAAGGGGACCCTGATTATGGTAAGTATTCATCCTGGGATCCTCATGGTTGGTTAGATGGCGATACCTATTATGCCATATTTGGCGGCAAAAAATCCACATTGTTCACTTCTACCAATTTAGAGGATTGGAACTATTATGGTGATTTTCTTGCGCATGACATGCCGAATGTAGAGCCGTTTGAGGATCTTTCCTGTCCAGATTTCTTTAAACTGGGTGATAAATACATGCTGATGGGTATTAGTCATTCGATCGGAGCCCGCTATTACCTCGGCGAATTTAAGGATAACAAGTTCTATCCGGAGCATCACGAGCGCATGAACTGGGGTGGCGGGGCCTGTTTTGCGAACGAAAGCATGGTCGATCCCCAAGGTCGTCGCATCATGTGGACCTGGGCGATTGACAGCCGCTTTAAGTGGGATAATCACGAGGAAATCATCGAGAATGTCGGCTGGAGCGGTACCATGACCCTGCCGCGGGTACTCAGTTTGGGTAGTGACGGCGCATTACGGATCCAACCGGTTGAGGAACTAAAAACCCTTCGCTCAAATCACCGCGCATTGAAAGATATCACCGTTGCAGCGAATTCAGAATCGAAAGTGCCGGACTTTCAGGGAGATGCTTTTGAACTGGATATGACTATCGATCCGGGAAGTGCCAGCAACTTTGGTGTCAAAATCAGGTGTTCGCCAAACGGTGAAGAAGAAACCATCATTTCATATAATACAAAGAAGAAAAGCATCATCATCAACTTTGAAAAATCGACGTTGGACACCAGCATTACCTATCAGAATTATATCTTTAGAGAAGAAGGTCGGAAGACAATAACTCAACAGGTCGCACCTTTCGAAATTCCGCCAGGCGAAAAAGTGAAATTTCGAATTTTTGCAGACCGTTCTATTGTTGAGGTGTTTGTCAATGACCGTATTTGTTTAACGCAGCGTATTTATCCCACCCGGGATGACAGCCAGGGAATAAAATTATTTGCTGAAGGAGGAGAAGTTCAAATTCCAGAACTGAGTGTCTGGAAAATGCAGCCATCTAATCCATGGTAATTCAAAAATCAGACCACGCCAACTATTGACAGCTTCTCCGACTTTGGCATTGATCAGTGGCTGGCGATGTAGCCGCATCTAATAAATTTATAGGTTGTTTTGATTGTCCAAGAATGTGGCGACATATTGTTGATCACCATCGAGAATCCTAGTCGAACTTTCAATCAGCTTCATAATAGGGGATTCTCTGCTGGGAATCGAACAATTATATTAAATAGTTCTATAATCGATACTGATATGGATATCGTTTTTAAATCTGAAACCTGATAAATTATAAATAATCATAATAATATCTAAAACAACTCCTATATTATACTTACCATTGTTCTTTTACTCGGTTAGGATCTTTTATTGAATCGCTGTAATAATAATGCTTGCAATCAATAAAATTATTTTTTGATATTTCTCTCCCTTCTGAATAAGCAATAAACGCATCTACTGTACCTGTAGCCATTTTACGGGGAAATTGTTGTGGTGAATCATATAATTTTTTTTCAAATACGGCCTGTTTACCTGCTGGTGATGCATCAAACCCAACAATTATTATCTCTTCAACTTTACCACCTTTTTGAATAGCAGCATAAGCTCCCAATGCCGAAGGATCATTGATTGCAAAAATTCCAACTATATCAGGATGGACCTGAAGAATATCGTTTGTAACACTAAATCCATCATTACGGTTACCTCTTGCTGAAAGCTCAGTAACAATCTGAAGATTACTATTATTTTCTTTTAAAATATCACGGAAGCCATTCACCCTAAACTGGCAGGAAGTAATTTCAGGAAAACTGAGTATAGCAATTTTACCTTTATCACCAGTTGCTTTCATCATACTCTCACCTGCCAAGCGACCACCTTGATAGTTATCACTGCCTATGTGCGAAATGATAAATTCTTTAGCATTATCATCGGTTACTTGGATATCAAATGTAAAAACAGGAATTCCCGCAGAATGAGCTTTTTTTACACCTTCACCTGCTGATTTTGAATCAACAGGGTTTAAAAAAATGGCATCATACCCCTGAGCCACAAAGTCTGACAGCTGGTTATTTTGTGTTGCAGGATCCTGATTGCCACTTAAAGCAATAACTCTATATCCATATTTTGCTGCTTCATCTTGCATTTCGTTTGCGATCAGTTTGAAAAAGGGATTGGTTAGATCCATGCATGTCATTCCTATTTTACCCTTAAACTCTTGCTTTGAATTACAAGAAAAAAATAGCAAGACAATTGCAATACATCCGGTAGTCATTCCTATTCTATATTTTCTATTCATATTCTTTTACCCTGCCAATATTATCGATAAAATTTCTTGATACGTGCTTTATCTAATAGAACTGCCATAAGAATTACCAACCCGAGTACAACCTGTTGTGTATAACTTTCAATCCCAAGAAGATTCATTCCATTTTGGATTACTGATATTACGAAAACTCCTATGAGTGTACCTAATATTTTACCCGATCCACCAGCAAGGCTAGCGCCGCCTACTACCACTGCAGCAATAACATACAACTCATACATAATTCCCATATTTGGTGTACCGGTATTCAGCTGTGAAGCCTGAATGCTCCCACTTATTCCTGCGGTGATCCCGCTTATAATATAAACAAAGGTAATAATATATTTTACTGGTACACCGGAAAGTCGCGCTGCTTCTTCATTTCCTCCAACTGCATAGATATATCTTCCGGTTTTTGTATGCGACATAAATATATGGGCGGTAGAGTAAAGGAACACCAGTAAAATTACAGTATTTGGAATACCGATTGTAGTTCCCTGCCCCAACCATGTCAATGCATTGGGAACTTGGTAAATTGAAAAACCATCGGTAATCATAAACGCCAGTCCCCTGCCCATTAACATAATTCCAAGTGTTGTAATAAAGGGGGGAACTTTAAACCGGGCCACCAAATATCCTCCGAAACCGCCAATTAATCCGCAGGCAAATATTCCAGCTAAAAATCCGACAAAAACTGCCCATGCCGAAGCTTCCAATCCGCCCATCATTTTCATAATAATTGTACTAATAACCGCTGAAACAGCAATCAAACTTCCAACAGACAGATCTATTCCACCGGTAATAATCACCATCGTCATACCAATCGCCATAACCGCAATTACAACAATTCTGTCCGCAATAGCCACAAGGTTGGATTGTTTGAGAAAATCCGGCCAGAGATATGTCTCCGGAACAATTATTTCGCAATCGGAAAATTCCGGGTACAATTCAGGTAACAGTTCAATTACTCGCCACTTTTCAACATCGCCTCTTGTAGCAATCACTGAAGGTTTTTTGCCAGATAGTTTTAAACTATCAAGAGCGAGCCGCAAATCACGCGGAATTCCTGTGACCAGAAGAACATTAGGATGGTTCTTTACTTCAAGTTTTTCTTTCAATAAAATTGCAAACGACTCGGAGTGTTTATTAAAAGCATCAACTGTTATGATGATATCATCCTGATTGTAAGAATGTTCAATTTTCTCAATGATTTGATCAGCTGCGCTGCTGCTATCAGGACTTTGTTCTTTGAGAGTAAGAATACTGAATAGTATGCATAATCCAAATAACACCAGGATCATGCTATAATTTTTCATTAGCCTATTTACCATAATGGTTCCTAGTTTGCATTAAGTGATAGCCATTTTTAAAATATCTTCTTGTGTAGCAGCAGTGGGATCACTTATTTCACCCTTAACATGCCCTTCATGCATAACTATAATCCTGTCACACATACCGAGAAGTTCAGGCAATTCGCTACTTACGATAATGATGGATTTTCCTTCATTAGCAAGCTGATTTATCAACAAATATATTTCATATTTTGCACCAACATCTATCCCCCGAGTAGGCTCATCGAAAATAATGATATCTGAATTTGTTTCGAGCCATTTTGCCAGTACAATCTTTTGCTGATTTCCGCCAGAAAGGCTCGAAACCATTGATTCATGATCAGAAATCTTAATTTTCAGATGATTAATATAACTATCAAAAGCATTCCGCTCCTTTTCCTTATCTACAAATAGAAATCTGATATATTTCTTGAGATTCGGTAATCCAAAATTCTCACGACAAGAATGGATGAGTACTAATCCCTGGCCCTTTCGATCTTCAGTTAGCAGACAAATTTTATTTCGTATTGCATCTTTTGGATTTTGGATTTCTGTTTCAACACCATTTAAGAATATCCTACCGGAATCCAAATTGTCAGCACCAAATATCAGACGCATCGTCTCAGTCCTCCCAGCGCCCACCAATCCAGAAAAACCGAGGATTTCTCCTTCATGCAGATTGAAACTCACGTCACAAACATTTTTACCCACAACCAAATTTTCAACACGCAATTTTTCCTTTCCTAACACAGAATGATGTTTGGGGAATTCAGACTCTAACGATCTGCCAACCATCATCTCGATCAATCTGTCACGGCTGATGGCTTTAGGATTTTCTTCTCCGATATGGATCCCATCACGGAGTATCATGACACGATCAGCCATTTCGAAAATTTCATCGAGACGGTGACTGATGTAAATAATGCCGATATTTTGTTCTTTCAGTTCTCGGATTATAGAAAAAAGTGTCTCCACCTCTTGTGTGGTAAGGGTTGCTGATGGCTCATCCATAACGATTATTTTTGCATCCACAGACAATGCCTTGGCAATCTCTACCATCTGTTGTTGAGCAACAGTCAGGTCTGAACAAAGCATATCCGGGTCAAGTTTCAGTCCAATTTTATCAAATAGCAGTCTGGATCTTTTTTTTTCGTCAGCAGAATCAATCAGTCTTCTTTTCGTTTTTTCCTTTCCTAAAAATATGTTCTCCCGCACAGTCAATTCCGGAATTAAATTAAATTCCTGGTAAATAATAGAAATGCCCATCTCCCATGCTTGAGCAGGTGTATTAAGTTTTATTAATCTATTTTTTATAAATATTTCACCTGAATCCACTGAATGCGCTCCTCCAAGAACCTTGATCAAAGTACTTTTTCCCGCTCCATTCTCTCCTAGCAATGCCAGAACTTCTCCTTCTTCCAACCTAAGGCTCACTTTATCAAGAGCCCGAACACCAGGAAAAATTTTAGTGATATTCTTCATTTCAAGTAACGGGGCCATTTGAGAAACCTCTTTATTTATATACTATATTTTTTACTACTAAGACATTTAGTAAAATTAATTATTATCTTTGTATGATAGATAGGATTGATTCTCTTGCTATTTCCTCTGATCCAAGATTAATGTATTCTGGTGCAGGGGTTCCCCCTCAACAATATATACAGTTTGTCGCGTAGGTATCTTCTGGAATGATTGGTGTAAACCACTGGGCCACAAGATATCAATTTGATCAATTGTATCTGCTTCCTTAAGCCCAAAATAGAGTTCTTTTGCATTGCTAGAAAAATATCCTTGCCCTGATGACAGGGCCTGTTTTTGAAGTTTATCAGCAGTGCGGACGCTGACGATGGCTCCAAAACCATCTCGGTTTGATTCTGTCCCTTCCAAACGGACCTTAATCCAGCTGTTCTCGGTTTGGGTTTCATTTCGCAACAAGATTCCTTTTCCCTGATTGGCATCGAATACAATGTTTCCATTACCGTCTTCTATTTGCTGGCCATTCACAGTTACATAAATATCTACCCTACCATCATTATTGTAATCAGCAAATATGGCTCCACGATGGATGCGTTTACCGGTGGCAAGCACTCCCGAAGATTCAGATATATCAGCAAAGTGCCCCAGCCCGTCATTTTCAAACAACAGGTTCGATTGCCGGTTATCACCGCTCACGGAATTTAAATGACCATTGGAAAAGAACAGGTCCAGATCTCCATCATTATCCAGGTCAAACAAGCCAGGGGCCCAGCTTATTATGGGCCAGGAGAGTTTGTGCACCATAGGGGAATCAAAGTCGTGGACAAATACTGCATTGCGCAGGCTGCCTTCATTGCTGCTTTTATTATCAACAAGAAATGCCAGGGTGTTCACTTCGGCAGCAAAATTGGTATAGACAAGATCTGTCAACCCGTCTCTGTTCATATCCCCCAGCGCCACGCCCATACTGCCATCAGTGGTGCTGAGTCCACTGGGACCGGAGAAAGGCTTGAAAGTATCATCCCCGCGGTTCAGATAGAGACCATTGGCATCTGTATCATTCGCTACGAATAGGTCAGGAAATCCATCTTCATTAAAATCATGAAATATAGCCTGCATAGATTTCCTGGATGCGTCAGCCAACACAGTGATTATTGATGTTACATCTGTAAACGTGTCATCCCCATTATTTTTATACAGCGTATTGGGCAAGCCACCAAAATCCATGGGGAACCTTAAGTTGGTATAGCTCGGCTTGCGGGAGAAATCCACGTATCCCGAGACATACAGGTCTAGGTTGCCATCAAGGTTATAGTCGCCCCAGGTAGACCCTCCATACCACCAATCCCTGATGCCTTCCGGGAACGCGGCTGCGCTTATATCGGTAAATGTTTTATCTCCATTATTCTTGAGCAATCTGAAGTTTCCGTAATTGGTGATAAACAAGTCGGGGTACCCATCGTTATTGTAATCGGCAACAGACACAGCCATGCCTTCACCATCATCTTCTGCACCTGAATTATGGACCCGGAGAAAGCTGCCATTGCCCTGGTTTTCGTACAGGGCATTGGTTATGTTCTCATTTCCTTGGCAGTTTACCAGGTAAAGATCCCAATCTCCATCCCGATCATAATCCAGCCAGGCACCACCGGAACCGTTCATTTTAATTAAATGGATATTGGCAAACTCGTCCATAGTCAACAACCTGTCGTTCGATTTCCAGAATTCTCCTTCTTCCTGAAACACAAGACTTAATTCTTCATTTGTAGCAGTGCCAACGACAGATGGCCCAATTTCGCACCAGCGCGGCCTCGGGGCAAAGTGTACAAAATCAATTCCTGCGTTTTGACTATTATCCTTCAGATAGATCGATTCTCTTGACTCACCACCAAGACAAATATTAAAGTTGAAAGACAGAACCAAAGAAATTATTAGGCCTTTATAAGTAGGTTTTATTAGATACGCCATCATTTAGATTTAATTAATAGAAAAGGTAAAACATAATAGTTTAGATTAGTCTCTTACTAATCATTTGATTGGCTCGCTAAGAAATTGTTTAAAGGGTTCAGTAGTAACGATCCGGGTGTTATATTGTCTTCTATAGGCGGCATGATCTTCATCTGAAGAATAAGTATCTTCTGCTCCAGCGGGATAAGATGTCATACCGTGAAACGGCAGCGGTTCTACAGTCTGCCCGCGGGCAGTGTTCAAATCACCATCCTTCAGCCAGCCGTCGTTATAAAACATGAAGTCCCTACTCCAGCCATCCTGTAACTGCGGCAGTGCAGACGCATCAAATTGAAATGTTATTTCATCGCCTGCATTCATAATTACATATTTATTATCTGAGTCAAGCAAAAGAGATAATACATCACCATATCGGGTATAGGCACCAGTAAGGTCACGCCACCTTGGTCCCGTGGTGATAGAATCATAATCCGGAATATGGGGACTGCTGAAATTACTGCGAGAAATATGGGAAAAACCGCGATAGTGCAGGTTTGCCGTAACGGGCTGTAACTCTACAGTTCTAAGTTTATTCCCTGGTACGGTGCTGGCAATAAATATGTGATCCCAGTATATCTGCATGTTGGTACGAAGACGAAGACGATAATCATCAGAAGGAAATCTATCTGTCAGATCTATTATCATGGTTTTATTTTTGCCTTTTGGAAAACCCAGATTCTCTACTATTGTGATCCAATTTCCCTGTGCATCTGGAACCTGCAGGTAAGGAAATATTGAACGAAATAAACTGGATTGTGAAATATTTACATTTATACTGGCATCCGTGGGGAACAGCCAGCCCTGGAGAAATAGAAAAAGTGAATCAGCATCACTTAAATTCTCAAAAACCAGTATAAGGTCGTGGAGTTCGATCACTCCTTGATATAAGCCTGGAACAAGATTGGGAATGTATTCTTTATCCGGACGAATGATCTTCTCCAATACATCAGTCCCCTGGCCATCTATCGCTGCAATGGGTAACTGCTTATCTGTGAAATTATACATACGAAACGGCGGGTAGGGTGGTGGAATAAATGTTTCATCGATAAATACATTAAGGCTCTCAGGGTGATCTACAACCAGTAATTCTATTTTATCCAGATAAGGTGTTTCCCACAATTCTGTTGTGAATTGCAAAAAATATGAACCATCTTTTATTTCCAGGCTGTTCCCAGGTACCCTTAAATATTCGTCTGTTGAATTGGGAAACGCATACAGTGGTTCACCCGCCATGATTCCTAGTGGCATGCCAAGTGCACTGGGCCAAAGTACATCAGTTATAAATTCGTATCCAGAATCGGTCCAGCCAAATAGATAGGGACAGGATCCTTTCAAAAACTGGGTTTCCACAATTGTCTGGTTTCGTTCCGGCTTAAAGCGGTTCTGCGGTACTCCATTACTCCACAACACCCGTACAACATCTGCACCATCTCGATTACCCAAACCAAAATGTGCAGTAGGCTGTTCCATGTATCGTACCTGATATAAGTCTCCTGCCTTGACTTCTACCTTGGCGCCAATCCCAAAATAATTATTCTTACTGCTGCCCGTTCGCAAGCCAGTTAAACGAATAGTTAAAAAATTATTTATATTTCCGCCATCGTTGCGCAGCAATTGAATTTGACCCTGGCTGGTCGCCAGAAAAATATCTACATCGCCATCATTGTCATAATCAGAAACCTCTACCTGATCGATGGATCCCAGGCTATCAGGAAGCAAGGATGATGCATTGAGAAACGCTCCGGATCCATTGTTATATAATAACCGTAGACCTGATTCTTGCTCTTGTTGATTATCTGTGCTTCCTGCAATCAACAGGTCTAAATAACCATCATTATCAGCATCAAAAAATTCAGCGTCATGGCCATTTATTTCTTGAAAGTCTTTTTTAGAATCATGCCATTTGGAATCTGACTCGAATATTCCCTCGCCAAGATTATAATATAATGTGTGTTCGTTTCCAGTACGGTCTGTGATAAACAGATCAACAGAACCATCATTATTATAATCCCCAGCAACCACGGCACCCGGTGTACTACTGGTGACTAATCCTCTATTTTGTGTGATATTCCGAAAATAACCCTGACGGAGATTATCATAATACTGGTTGTCCCCATCTTGATTCAATACAAACAGGTCGACATCCCCATCATCATCAAAATCTGCGTAAACAACATTTCTACTGGGAACGCTTGAGTCGCTGATGCCTGAATCTTCCCCTCTTTCAATAAAGGTACCGTCTGAATTATTACGGAATAAGCGGTTCTTGGAATCAGTAGCAAGAAACAGATCCAGATCACCCTCCAGATCCAGATCCACAAATACAGCAGCAGTGCTATTATCTTTGGTGTTTATACCAGTATTGATCGCTGGCTTAAATGTTCCTTCTCCCGAATTTTTATATAACCTGTTTTCCTGGGTATTTGTGACAAATAAATCAAGATACCCATCATTGTCATAATCTGCAAATATTGCAGAAAGATCCCTTGATGCATGATTAATACCCGCCCTAACTGCATGATCTGAGAAGATTCCCTGATCATTGTTGAACAAATATTGATAGCAGGTATTTTCAATATCAGACCATTTAGATACAAACAGGTCTTGGTCACCATCGGAATCATAGTCTCCCAGGGCCATAATTAACGGTGCATATTCGCTACTTTGGGAAATGGATTTTTCATCTGAAATAACATTGAATCCACTTGATTTCGTAACATTCCTATAGATGAGAGTGCCTGGAATTTGAACTGTTTTATCTCTAGCGGGTATTTTTGTACCAAGAAAACGGTAAACAGGAGCTCCGGCGACAGGACCGCTTGTTCCTCTTAATTCTTTAAGTGCAGCCTGGTAGATAGATGTAGGTTTCATGAGATTGTGAAGCATAATGACCGGCGTATAAGCGTTTTTTGTTTCCCCATTTTGCATCAATTCCAGTATCCTGCGAAATAAATTGTGTGAGTCATCCGGCAATATCGGCAAGGTCTGCTGAAGGATCTCCAACTGCTGCAGCGCGTTGCCAGGATTCTCACCTTGTAGCAACAATTCAATCAATCGCAAGGTGGCAGTAATATTTCCCGGCAATACATTTGCTACCCGAGCCATATTTTCTGCTGCTTTCTTTTGCGATCTTGGATCATGTATCTTAGAATAGTATAATGCCAGTTGATAAAGTGACCGAAGGTGATCAGGGTATTTTTTGAGGGTATTATCAAGCAAAGTCACGGCCTGTGATTCTCTGTTGGTCAACTCGTAAACTTTGGCTAGCAAAAGCCGAATATCAGGATCATTTGGAACTAGTTTCAAAGCCTTCTGCAGCGATTCTTCAGATTGTTTTAGTTTGCCACTCATACGCATATAGGTTAGACCAAGGTTAGCATAAGCCAGGGGTTCTTTAGGTGCAGTCTCAACCAGCATACTAAACTCATTAGCTGCATCAGAATATCTCTCTTCCTCCAAATAAGCTAGGCCCAGGTTGCGGTGGGACACCATCTGGTTGTAGGTAATCTGATCCACCTTTACTTTATGTTCACAGCCGCTGATTAATAAAAAGACTATAAGCAATATTGGAATAGTTTTGAAGTGTGAAGTGGACCCCATAGGTTGGACATATTTTTCGCATTTTAAGTAATAAAATTCTGCAAGGTTTTTCATTATCCAGCCAATCCTTTTATTGACTTGCTGTTTAAATATAGGCCAGCCATAAGTCTTTAAATATAGCTAGGGGGATTGTGTAAATCCGGATAAATTTTAATATCTGGTAAATAACAGGAGGTTGAGAGAGTTGGCGTATAATCACGGGTGGAGATGGGTTTTATATTTGTGGGATTAATTTATATTGTTTTAGATTCAGCATCCATTAATAATGATCTTAGTTGAAATGGATCTCTACTTTTAATTCCTCTAACCCTTGATGAAAAGGAATGGTAAAGCTCTTTTTGTTTTTGATAGATATCTTGATATTCTGGTTGTGGTTTTCTCCTTAATGATTCATCAAATTGCATAAAATTATTCACCACATAATTTATTTTTGTATCATAACCTTGATCCATTTTCCAAATCCAGGCTGCGTGTAATGCAGCACCCATAGCAGCACCTTCACCTTCTACTGGTACCGTTTCGCAATCAAAAATATTCGCAATGGCCTGGCACCAGGATGGAGATTGAGCCAAACCACCAGTGAGATGGATTATTGCCGGTTTGGCAGGTAATTTCCGAAACCCGTCATATAAATTATGAACATGTCCTTCCAACAGAGCTCGTGCCATATTTTTTTGATCAAAATCTCCTTGTTTAAATCCGAAGTACAGCGGTGCCGCTTGAGGTAGATCCGGTGTGCGTTCTCCTTCGAACCAGGGTATAAGCAAGTTGCCTTTATTACCAGGAACTGTAAATGCTATTAATTCATCAAATTGAGTATGAGAAAGAGAATGCATTTTCAAGAAATCATTATATCCATTGGCCATATTGGAAACGCATAATAATGGCAAATAGTGACCAGTGCTATCGCAAAAACAGGCTATTTCACCATCTTGGTCAACATAGGGTTTTTTCATGAAAGTATAAGCAGTACCGCTGGTACCCAGGCTCACCGTTACAATCCCTGGTTTTATATTCCCAGTCCCCACTGCGCCATACATATTATCTCCAGAACCAGCACCTATTTTACATTCTAGTGAAAATCCAAACCGTTTAGCGATTGCTGCAGAAATAATGCCGATAAATTGTGTAGCAGGCTTCACATCCGGTAGCTTTGACTTTAAATCTTCAGATATGCTAGAGATAACATTATTTGACCAAGTTTGTTTGATAGGATTCCACAATGCTGTACCCGATGTGTCACCGGGTTCCATAACAGCTACACCTCCTGTCAGGTACCAGTTAATGTAGTTGTGTACCAATAAGAAGATTTCAGTTTTATCATACGCATCTTTTTCATGACGAAACATGTTATATATTTTACTGGCTGTGTATCCGGTGCGCTGGGTGTTTCCAATTTCTGCAATCATTTGATCTTCACCACCTACCTTCTGGGTCAACAAATCACATTCTTCCTGAGTGGAAAAATCATTCCATAGTTTGCTAGTTGGTCGTGATAATTCTCCATTTTTATCCAGCGCAACTAGGCCATGCTGCTGACCTGAAACGGAAATTGCTTTAACGTTTTTAAGAGGTATGGAATTTTTGTTGGCCCGTTCCAGGAGCAATTCCACAGCTGCAATCCACATCAGCGGATCAGATTCGGAAACACCTTTATTTTCATTCGGAATTATACCGTTCATTGTACCATAAAAAGGCAGATCACGGTCGTACTGTATCGAATCCACATAGAGTACAGATTTATTTGTCCAATCTATTATTACAAGTTTGGATCCTTGAGTGGATACATCAATACCTGCAAATAATACATCCATTCTTAAGATAAATTAAAGTAATATACTTTTCGACTCATCATCAGTGACAATAGAAAAGGCCTATTAAGTGAGTATAAATAACATGAGAAGACCGTTTTTTACAGGAATATTTGTTTAAGTATTTTAGCATATATAGTAATTTTAATTACTATGTTATTTTGTTATGGATTTAAGTAATTGAATTATTTATAATTTTGAGGAGTAAATGATTTTTTTCCCTTACTTGATTGGTTTGTCTTAGCTGCATATTTTTCAATTTTACTTGCGATCATCTGGTGGATAATGCAGCAAAAACAGGAATCAACCTAGGATTATTTTGCTTTTGGGCTGGGTTTTCGCTCCCTTCTAAATGCGTAGCAGTGTTTTTACCATGCCGGAATTTCTGGAGCGACGCTACTCATCCGGAGCCAGATGGATCTTATCAATCATATCTTTAATTGGATATGTGCTGATAGTTTCGGTTACCGTTTACGCTGGTGCAGTTGTGTTTCAGACTTTGATGGGTATAGAATTCTGGTCCGGAGCACTGATAATTGTGTTGCTCACTGGTGTCTACACAATACTTGGTGGTCTGCGGGCTGTGATCTATACTGATGCGCTGCAAGCCGTTGTTTTGATATTGGGGTCATTAACCATATCTGCAATTGGTTTAATGAAAATAGGCGGCTGGGACAATCTGGTAACAAGCGTTGGACCCGGTCACTTTAACATGTTTCTACCGGCTGATAATCCAGAACTCCCATGGATAGGAATGACCTTTGCCCCCCCGATTATTGGTATCTGGTACTGGTGTACGGATCAACATATTGTGCAGCGGGTACTGTTTGCACGCAATGAAACTGAGGCCCGGCGTGGTACCATCTTTGCCGGCTACCTAAAATTATTACCGATCTTCTTGTTTTTTATCCCGGGCTTGATTGCTTTTGCCTTGGTCAAGTCTGGTCAATTGAATTATGAATCTTATGACCAGGCTTTTCCCACTCTTGTAGGTGGTTTTTCCGCAGGCATAAAAAAAGATTTAATTAATTCGGCTGTAATTATTAATATCTTGACACTAATATTAGTGTGTTTTTTGTAACTTAGAATTAACTCAACTTAAAGGAATAAATTATGACTAAGAGTATTGTAAAAGGTAGTCGAGAATATTTCCCGAACATTAAAAATATTATCTATGAAGGTCCCGAGTCTTCCAACCCTTTGGCCTTTAAATTTTACAATGAAGATCAGATAGTAGCTGGTAAATCAATGCGTGAGCATTTCCGTTTTTCTGTCGCATATTGGCACACCTTTTGTGGTACAGGCGGAGATCCATTTGGTCCTGGAACAAAACAATTTCCGTGGGGCGAATCGCCCGATCCTATGCAGGCATCATTCGACCGGCTGGATGCAGCGTTTGAATTTTTTACCAAGCTTGGTATCCCTTTTTATTGTTTTCATGATAGGGATATTGCACCAGAAGGTTCTTCTGTTGCAGAATCTGAAAGGAATCTTAAGAGATTGGTTAAGGCAGCCAAACAAAAGCAAGATGAGTCTGGAGTAGAGCTGTTATGGGGAACAGCAAATTTATTTTCTCATCCACGATACATGAATGGAGCCGCAACCAATCCAGACTTTAATGTAGTAGCCCATGCAGCGGCACAGGTAAAAGCTGCTCTGGATGCGACTATTTTTCTTGGTGGAAAAAACTATGTATTCTGGGGTGGAAGGGAAGGCTATTTCTCACTCCTAAACACAGATATGAAACGTGAGCTGGACCATCTTGGGACATTTCTTCATAAAGCAAGAGACTATGCCCGGGAGAATGGTTTTGAAGGAACGTTCCTCATCGAACCAAAACCGATGGAACCTACAAAACACCAGTATGATTTTGATGTTTCTACAGTCGTTGCATTTATAAAAAACTATGGTTTAGAGAATGATTTTAAACTAAATATTGAAAATAATCATGCAACCCTTGCGGGACATACGTTCTCTCACGAGGTACAGACTGCCTGCAACTACGGTCTCCTTGGGAGTCTGGATATTAACCAGGGCGATCCCCAAAATGGTTGGGACACGGATGAGTTTTTACACAATATATATGATGCTACCCATTTAATGATGATCCTTCTTTCTGAGGATGGTATCGGTAACGGTGGGATGAACTTTGATGCAAAAACCAGAAGAAGTTCCACCGATTTGGAAGATATATTTATTGGTCATATAAATTCTATGGATACTCTGGCCCGTGGGCTATTGATTGCAGATAAGATTTTAGAAAAATCTGATTATGTAAAGTTAAAATCGGACCGTTATGCGAGCTTCGATACGGGAAACGGAGCTTCCTTTGGAAAAGGTCAATTAAATTTAGAACAGCTCACAACCATTGCTAAAGAAATTGGAGAACCAGAAAAGATAAGCGGAAAACAGGAACTATTCGATTCTTTGGTAAATCAATATTTATAAAAGCCTACTTAAATTTCTATTATTTGAATTCAATCATCATAACAAGCCATAAGATTTTATTCCAACATACTAAACTAATTCAAATTTGTTGTGATAGCAATATGAGCTAGAATGTTAAAACCCTGAATATTTTAAAAATTCGAAAAATGCTCCATAATAGATCTCGCCAGCTCCAAACATTATAGCCCACCAGGAACCATCAATGGTCGAGTATCTAAGAGAATTTTTGATAACGGGTTTGGGAACTTTCATCAAACTATAAAAAAGTGCTTAAATAATTAAAGCATCGTAAAATTTAAAATAGATTATTCAATAAGGAATTGCTTAATTGCGCAAATTGGTATAAAAAGTTTCCTCGAAAATTAATAATTTTTTGATGAATTACATTTAATTTTTATTATAGACT
>Ga0209402_10001537_pt1 | contig 24848 bp, 26 predicted proteins | sample ArcticOcean_MG_C_3_FD_187437 | JGI IMG/M metagenome (GOLD analysis project Ga0209402, IMG submission 187437) | Marine microbial communities from western Arctic Ocean - ArcticOcean_MG_CB8_126 (SPAdes) (version 2) | ecosystem: Environmental > Aquatic > Marine > Oceanic | place: Arctic Ocean... | reverse complement strand
CGCATCGCGCATCGGCCAGCATCGAGTATTATGCCCTTGGTGCCCGGGGTGGGATTCGAACCCACACACCCTTACGGATAACAGATTTTAAGTCTGTTGCGTCTGCCATTTCGCCACCCGGGCAAAACTATTATCGCGCCAGTATTTGGCTTGACCACAAGGTTTCATGGTGCTATGCGTCACCAGTATTGCGTCTCCATGTACGTGCTTGCATTACCCCTTCATGAGACTAATAATCGGAAACGATTTCAGGCCGGCGAAGGTCATGTTTTCGGTTATTTCATTACAGTGCATGGCGAATATATTATCACTGTCGCTGACAATTTTCCACACAGATCCCTTCGCCCATGAAAGCTGCCGCCATTACCGCCATTCAGCCGTCGCCTTGGCTGCGGGGGGCAAGACGTCGCCGATAAGGCGCTGCACTACGGCGACGTGACCGGGCAGCAGTCCGTACTTGCGATAATCAGTGCGTACTACGATATTTTCGGTGCCGAACAGCAGAAGCTCGAATACGTTTCCAGGCTATGCGCGGTGCACGGCGTCGAGGTATGGGCGTTAACAACAAGGCCGCAGTGATGAAAACATCGTGGGGCAAACCTGTGCATGTAATTGCGTTCATTCGAACGCTGATGATCGTGCTGGCGGTTGCGGCGTGTACCGTCGCGGCAGACGATCTGGAAGGACTGCGCAAGAAGGCCGAAGCGGGAGATGCCCATGCGCAGTACCGGCTCGCAGTGCGTAAGAAGGCTGAAGCGGGCGATGCCGAGGCGCAGTACAACCTCGGTATAAAGACTGATAGGGGATTGCTTTCGGAACTCTTGAACGACGGCAGGAGAAGGACAAATATCAAAAATCTTTTATTCCATTTGAAATAACTGGAGCGTACTATGTCTACGCAACTCATCAATCTAGTCGCTTGTGAACGTCCCCCCACGATTTCTCCAGAGATCTTCGGACACTTCGTGGAGTTCCTGGGCAGCTGTATTAACGATGGTATATGGGCCGGCAATGATCCAAGCATACCACAGGACGATGGGTTGCGGCTGGACATTATCGAATCTTTGCGTCAGATCGGCGCCCCGGCCTTTCGGTGGCCGGGAGGGACCTTCGCTGATTGCTACCACTGGCAGGATGGCGTCGGTCCCCGTACCGAACGCCCCCGAAGGCGCAATATTTTCTGGGGTGGTGATGAATCGAACCACTTCGGCACTGATGAATTCATTCGTTGGTGCCAGTGCATCGGAGCTCAGCCCGTCTTACAGACCAATCTTGGGTCAGGGAGCCCACAGGAAACACTCGACTGGATTGAGTACTGTAACGGATCGACGCAAAGTAACGTTGCACAATTGCGGAGACAATACGGACACGATGTGCCCTATGGAGTCAAGTACTGGTCCATTGGCAACGAGACAGGGTGGCAATACTCACCAGAAGAATATGCTCATGAAGTGCGGCGCTATGGTTTCTATATTCGACAAGCACAGCCTGATGCGAAAATAATTGTCTGTGGCGATAATAGCGCCGATTGGAATCCTCGACTGATGGCTGCCCTCGGTGATCGGCCTGAAATAATCGACCTGCTGTCACTTCACAGCTATGCCCATCCGGCACCGGCGGACCGCCTCGCCCCTGAAAATACCTACACGCTATTGGCAAAAGCTGCTAATGTTGACAACGCTGTGGCCCGTGCTATTGAAGCAGTCGACTGCCATACAAAAGGTCACACGAAAATCGATATTGTTGTTGATGAATGGGGTTCGTGGCATGATGAGATCTCTATCAGGCCAGGGTTCCCAATCCGTTCAGTGCCCAACAATATGGAACAGCCAGGGACGATGCGAGATGCACTCTTTGCAGCCCGGGTGTTACATGGGTTTATCCGTCGGGCGGACCGCGTAGTCATGGCCAATCTGGCACAAACAGTAAATACGTTGCACTGCCTGATGAAGACTCAGGGGGCCGCTCTGGTTCGCACCCCCACATATCATGTGTTTGATATGCTCAAGAACCACGCTGGCGCCCACGTGATATCTGTCGAAGGCAACATCGACACATTTGAGTTTTCGGACAATGGTGACACCCGATCCTTGCCGTCACTTGATATCGTTGCGTCCATGACGCCGGATGGCAATCGAATGACTGTTTCGATCGTGAATCCACACATAGATCACGAAAAGCTTATTCGAATCCAAATGAAAATCTCAGCCAAATACGAACCGTCTCATACGAGCGCATCTGTCCTGGGTATTTGTGACCCACTTTTAACCAATGATTTCCAAGCTCCCAATCGAATCGCACCGCAGGATACCCAGATTGATAGACAAGCCAACGACTGGATATTGACTTGCAATCCCTTTTCACTTACGACAGTGGTTTTTTCCAGATCCAGGACTGATAACTGATGGGGGGGTGCTTTCCGGAATTCTTGAACAGATGCATCTCTGTTTGCACGAAAGGGCGACAAACATGCTATGCCGCAGTCGTTGCGGTGCACCCGAGCGAGGTCCTCATACATTTCGCCGCACTTTAGGTGCTCGTCCAGGGGGTCAAGAATCACGGGTGGCCAAGCCCCATGGCGCTCCGGATAGACACGCCAAAGTCGTCGAATTGGGCGTCCATGAAGCCGACAAGCGGTGACGTGTGCGGATCTCGTGGCTGGTGGAAGCGTGGGCAGTCGTTCTCTCATCCCGATGCCATCAATGTCCCCAACGCAGACGAGCCATACAATCATTTACCAGGAGAAACTGCGAAAAAAAAACCAAAAATAATCCAGGAGTGTTGATGTGCAAAATAGATTTTTTTAAAAAGTTGAAAACATTTTTTAGAATGTTACTTGTCCGTCATGAGATTTATCATACTGCTAAAAGAAAATGTCAACAATGGCAAAGGAGGTTGTTTTTATGTCTAACGATTCTTTTTTAGGGATGTTTGCGAAGTCCCCTTTTTCTTCACTTCAAGAACATATGGACGTAGGAAAAAGGGCAGCTATAGAACTGCAAAACTTTCTAAATTCTGCGAAAAAATCCGATTGGGATGCTGCGTCTCAGTATCGCCAAAAAATAATTGAACTTGAACATGCCGCAGACGGTATTAAGAATAAAATTCGTAGCAACCTGCCAAAATTCCTATTCATGTCTGTCTCTAGAGAAGATCTACTCGATCTTGTTTATGCCATGGACGGAATTCCAAATACTGCTAAAGACATTTCTGGAATCATGATTGGCAGGCATATGGAAATCCCAGAGCAAGTCAGTGACCAATTTATTTCTTTTTCCAATGCAGTCATAAAAGCTTCCGAACAAGCTTCAGCAGCAATCGAGAAAGTTGATGAAATACAAAAAAGTGGCTTTGGTTCAAGGGATGCAGTATTACTGCAAGAGCTTGTTGCAGAGTTGGAACAACTTGAACAGGAGGATGATGAGTTGGAAGCAGCTTTGAGAAATGATTTTTTCTTAATTGAAAAAGGCTTTCCTCCTGTTGACGTGATGTTTTTCTATGACATCATCAACAGAATAGGTTCTCTTGCAGACATATCGCAAACTGTTGGACATATTTTAATCCGATTGGTCTCCAAATAATCATAGGGGTAGAGAATGGTTGAAGTACTATCTGAGCATGGACACGTCCTGCTGATTTTAGGCTGTATTTTTGGGTTCTTCATGGCCTGGGGCATTGGTGCGAATGATGTTGCCAATGCAATGGGCACTTCGGTTGGTTCGAGAGCATTGACTGTAGCACAAGCGATATTGGTAGCTTGTATTTTTGAATTTGCCGGTGCGTATCTCGCTGGGGGAGAGGTTACATCAACCATTCGGAAAGGAATTATCGACGCAAGCGTCATTGAGGAAACTCCCGAACTACTTGTTTTTGGCATGTTGGCCGCTTTGCTATCGGCTGGTATATGGTTGTTGATCGCTTCGTACTTTGGCTGGCCTGTATCAACCACACATTCAATCGTAGGAGCCATTGTCGGCTTTGCAGCAGTTGGTATCGATGTCGACGTTGTCTATTGGCCCAAAGTGGCTTCCATAGTTGCCAGTTGGGTCGTTTCTCCCGTGATGGCAGGAACCATTTCCTTCCTGTTATTCACCAGCGTTAAGAAATTGATTTTACAGAAAGAAGACCCATTCATGTGTGCCAAACGATACGTCCCTTTTTATATGCTTTTGGCAGGCTTTGTAGTTGCCATGGTTACTTTTCTCAAAGGGTTAAAGCATGTGGGACTCAGCTTTACTGCTATAGAGAGCATTGCCTGGTCTTTGGTTTTTGGTTTAATTATTGCACTTTTAGGCACACTCTTATTGCAGCGAGTCGACAATGAAATAAAGGAAAAAAACGGAACCATGTTTGATGGCGTGGAGAAAATATTTGCCATCTTGATGGTTTTCACTGCTTGTGCAATGGCATTTGCTCATGGCTCGAACGATGTCGCTAATGCAATAGGCCCTTTGGCAGCAATTGTTTCAGTGGTCCAAAGTGGTGGGGAAATCGCCGCGAAATCAGTCGTTCCGCCTTGGATATTAATGGTTGGCGCTGCCGGGATTGTTCTCGGCCTTGCCACCTTGGGCTTTAGAGTGATGATAACTGTCGGGAGAGCAATCACCGAGTTGACGCCCAGTCGTGGTTTTGCTGCCGAATTAGCCGCAGCTGGAACTGTTGTCATTGCTTCTGGAACCGGTTTGCCCATATCCACGACCCATACCTTAGTTGGTGCTGTATTGGGTGTAGGTCTTGCCAGAGGCATAGGAGCAATCAATTTAGGAGTTGTTGGTAAAATTATTTTGTCTTGGATTGTGACCTTGCCAGTGGGTGCGGGGCTATCAATTTTATTCTTTTTTGCGTTTAAGGGATTTTTTGCCTAACTGATAGGGGCGTTCCGAGCCCTGCACTGGCAGGGGAGGAGGGCGGGCCGAATCCGCGGCGGCTTCGGTGGCGGAGATTCGTTCGCTGAATCATCCCGGCTCAGTGAGCGTGTCCATGGTCCCCTTCGTGATCGTGTCCATGGGCGCCTTTGTGGTCGTGACCATGGTCTTCGGCATGGTCGTTTTCGTGATGTTGGTCAGGTGCCACATGCTCGGGGACGGGTTGTTCTGGGTGGGCATGGTGATCCGGTTCGGTGAAAAAACCGATCATTTGAAACACCAGCAATCCAAGACCAGCCAAGACCAGCACCCAGTTGGCCGCGGTGCTGAATTTGCTGAAAGAACCTGTCTTCTGCCACACCTTGAAGAACATCAACATGACGCACAGTGCGCCGATCTGCCCCAGTTCCACACCCAAATTAAAGGAAAGGATCCGAACAATGAGGCCGTCATCTCCAAGGGGAAGTTCTTGCAAACGGGTAGAAAGGCCAAAACCATGGATGAGTCCAAAGCCGAAGACCATCCAAAGCAGGTTGGGTGCGTTTTTCTTGAAGACCCGCTTAAATCCATCGAGGTTCTCGAACCCCTTGTAAATGACACTGACAGCGATGACCGCGTCGATGAGGTGGGCGTTTGCGCTGATGCCCGCCAATGTTGCGCCCAGGAGTGTGATGCAGTGTCCCACGGTGAAGGCGGTGATGAACCGCACGACATCTCGAAAACTCGTCAAAAAGAAGATCACGCCGACCAGGAACAACAAGTGATCGTAGCCGGTCAACATGTGGGTCGCGCCTAGCCAGAGATACTCCAATGCACCGCCACCGACCATGGCTTCGCGATCTGCCGAAGACACCCCATGGGCATAGGCAGTCCCAACGGGGATCATTATCAGCAAACAAACCACCGCCTGAAGCCATTGAGATCTCAGTGAGCGGTGGTGGTGGGTGGCTTTTCGGTGCATCTGTTTGTCCCCGTGAGGTATTAAAGGATGGTGTGCCGGCGCGGGGTATGGTAACATCATAAAGTCATTCGACCAGACGGTCCTTCCTAAAGTTCGGGATTTTGCGGGTTCTTCGGGCATCGATTTCAATGAGTCAGCAACTCGGCCGGCTCGTTTGGACGGCAACGTTCGCTGTCATTTTGAGTTCACAAAAGACTCGGGACGAATCGATCAATGTCGTAGGTGGGCACCATTTCGTTGAGGCGATATCGCTGAGGCCGCGGATTTGGAAGGCGGGAATGTTCTGTGCTTCGTTGGCCTGAAGGGCCTGATCCAAAGGGGGGTAAAGCGCTCCCAGAGAATTTTGATCTCGTGCGTGGTAAAACGCTTAACCAGGTAACCGTTGCCCTGGGTGTGCATCTGCTGGACCTCCTTGCAGATGTGGATCAGAGCGACAAATCGGCCGATTTCGGTGGGGTGGTGACTGGCGAGGGCTTTTTCGAAGGAGGACTTGTCCTGGGCGAGAACGGCGCGCAGTACCTGCCCGAGGTTGTCAAGTGCCTCATTAAATGATTCATCCCATTGCTTCAACACGTCCTGTGAGGACCGCGACAGATACTTTTCGTACTCGAGTCGCGGTGAATAGGCTTCATAGAAGCAGATCGCTCCGGCGAAAGAGCGATACCCCTCCGAGGACAGCGTGTCGAGCACGCCCTGGGGGGGCCGAATGGTAAACGCGTTCTGGCTCCAGGCAATGCCGTTGTCCTGAATGCCGACGGCATGCAGAATAGAGGGCCGGCGTCGAGTGGAAGCGCGTTGGGATCGATGCACGGTCAATGATTTTACCTGCCGGCTCTGCTGGTACTTGTACTGACCAGTGCGGACTGCGATATTTTCACAATGAACAAGAAAAGCTCGAATACGTATCGGGTTGTGCACGGCGCAAGGTGTCGAGGTATGGGCGACAATAACAAGGGGAGAGTGATGAGTATTTCCGGGGGCAAACCTGTGCATGTAATTTTATTGTGTCGAACGCTGCTGATCGTCCTGTCGGTCGCGGTGTGCGCCATTGCTGCAGAAGATTTTCAAACAATGCTGAAGAAGGCCGAGGCGGGAGACGCCGCCGCACAGCACTACCTCGCCTGGATGTATGCCAACGGCGAGGGTGTAGCTAAGAGCCGTGAGGAGGCAGCGAAGTGGATCCGCAAGGCGGCTGAGCAGGGAAAGGCCGAGACGCAATATATGCTTGGCGAGGCGTACGCCAACGGCTACGGCGTGCCCGAGGACGATGCGGAGGCGGTGAAATGGTTCCGTAAGGCGGCTGCGCAGGGGCACGAAAAGGCGCTGGCCCAATTGGAATCGGCAGAACGGTTGGCTTCCATAACTCCAATTGAACGGGTTCTGCTGAAAGGCGAAAAAGTCCGCGCGGCGCAACAGGACGACGACCTTGTGGAGGCGTTGAGAAAGCGCAGTGCCCAACTGAGAATGATTGACAGAACCAAGTGTCCAAATGATTTCCGTCTTGCCTGGTTGGCGCACTGCCAGGCTACGGACGCACTCTACAGGTTCATTGAGGAGGCGGAATCCACATCCGCGGGGAAGGCAATTATTAAAAGTTATAAGCGTGGATTACAAGGAGGTTCCGGCGGCAACTTGCTTGGTCACGGGGAAGAACTTCGGAGCCTGATGAAAGCCATCTCCAGAACGAAGGACGAATGTGAGAAGTTGGCGATTGAACACGGATCTCGGACTCTGGAACAGCTTGCACCATTCTTGGATCAAGCGGAGGATTGACGCCTGGCTGGCGTAAGGGTCTGCCGTTTTTCGGTCAAGGGGAGGGAGGGCGTGTGGGGTGGCTGAGCATGCGAGAAATTGACTGAGATCAAGGGACTGGAAGTTCCTCTCCTGCCTTACGGGCAACCGTGACTGCCAGGGGCGATACGGCCTATCTGGGGTCAGTACGCGCCTTTTCATTGCTGCACTCAACGGTCTTCTCGAAGTCGAGTGGATCGTCGCCTTGCATGAACCGTGATGCTTGCCCTATTTTCCCATCCACGCTGTCACCCGTGGATGCGACAGTACTTCGGGATTGAGGATGTGCTCGGGCTTGCGTCCGGCGAGAGCGTCGGTCACCTGTTCGAAGCATTTCTGGTCCAGGCGGATCGTTGATTCTACGGAGATGCCGCCGTTGTGGTTGGTGCAGATGACGCGCGGATGCCCCCTGTGCACGGCCCGCGTGCCGTTGGCCGGGTCGTCGACCACGTAGTAATAGAACTGCCCTTCCTCGATGGCGCGATGCACCGCATCGTCATCGACCAGATCGCCGCGCGAGGGGTTGATCAGCGAGGCGTGCGGTTGCATGCGGCGGAGCAGGTCATAGGTCACGACGGTTGTGTCACCGGAGACGTGCAGGCAGACGGTGTCGCACTGTTCGAACAGCGTCTCCGGGGCATCGATGACTTCGGCATCGAACCGTTTTGCGATCTCTGCAATATCGGGGCGCGTGTCGTAGATCAGCAGTCGCCCCCGGGGCCCGAGAAGCGGTCGGGCACGCATTGCCATCTCCTGTCCGATACGGCCGCAGCCGTAAAGGCCAAGGGTCGATCCCTGCGCTTCATAAGTACGGATAATCGAGGCGTCGCCACTGTGTGCCAGACGGTTCAGTTCGTAGGTTCTCTTGAGTGTCGCGAGCCATTGTGCCAGGGTATACTCGGCGACCGCATCCATGTGGACCGGTGTGACGGTGATGAGGACGCCGCTGCGCGTTGCTGCTTCGACATTGACCTGGTCATAGCCGACGCCCCAGCGTGCAAGGATACGCAGGTCTGTCGCGGCCTCGTAGAACTCGTCGGTAACCGTCACGTTGCTGAGCATTCCGGCAACAACGCCAACGGCGTGATCAGCCGTCATGCGGTCGGTCGGTTCGTCTGCCAGTTCGCCCAGTTGCTCGAGTTTTGCCAAGCCCCGGCGTCGCGGTTCGGAGTCGTACTCAGCGTTGAAAAACTGCGGGCCGATGATGATTTTCGAATTCATGACCTGTATTCACGTTTAAGATTGATGGCCTTGACCGAAGCTCTTAAAAGCGCCCCCTTACTCAAGGTGGCCAAGGTGCAAGCCGCAAGTGTCAAGACCTGTGACTTATAGCATAGCAGATAGCGTTTGAATTGGAAGCTGCACATGAAAGTTCTCGGGGTCGGGTAGTGGGATCGGTGTTGTCGATTATGTTGTTGTGTTTGTGAAAGCCGAGGGAGTGAAATGCTGAACGACAATCTGGTGTTTAACTATCGGTCGATACGCAGCTATACACGCTACGCCTGTGAAGGCGATACGGACACCTTCGAGAAAGAAGTGAGCTTTCATGTTGCAATTGGACCATCTGCCGAAAGAAGAGGAGACGATTTCCCGGTCTATCATGTTCCCGACGGGAAGATGCTGTGGTTGAGTGATTGGACGTCCTGCGCCAATGGTCAATTCACCCAACGACACATATCGGCGGTTGCCTGGGACGTATTACACCAGAGTCACAGTATATCTACGTTCTGAATTGCGTTGTTTCTGCCGGTGAGACGAAACTCTTTGCACCGGCACGCCCCATACGCTATTTGCCAGATGAGTGACTGGCCGTATGTTTCCATCATACCGGAGAGTCGTTGGACCTGCTTATGCGGGCCACCTTCAGGTTCACTGAAGTGCCATGTGCCGCGGACAAATTCAAAACAGAAGTGTTCGACTGGGCAGCGAAGAGTGAGGATGATTTGTTTCCCGGAGACGCATAACGAACGCATGCACAGAAACACGATAGGCGGCTTTTCTGTGGATGCGTTCGTTATGCGCACGATACGCAACCAACTTCCATACATGGTCATTGCATGAACGACAACATGTACTCATCTCCGGAATCCGAAATGAACGGATCTGCCGACCGCCGTGGCTCGCCTGTCAAGGCGGTTGGTCTCGGTGTCGTGATAGACTTTTTCTGTACCTTCGTTTTCCTTATTGCCGTGGGTATTCTCGTGGGCGTTTACATGTCAAGCCAGGGCGCGAGTCAGGCAGAGATCGAGGAGACATTCACTGACTTGTCGTTGACTTCCGGTATAGGCCTGTTCATGACTGCCTCCGGCCTGTTTTTTTCGGCACTCGGTGGTTTTGTCTGTGCCCGGATTGCCCGGCACAACGAGCTCGTTCTGGGCGCTGCGGTGGGTGCTGTTTCATCATCCATTGGCGTGCTCCTTGGCAACCAGACGTACTCGACGGTGGAGAGCGTCGTGCTGGCTGTTCTTACCTGCGCCGCAGCGCTGGCGGGCGCGGTGGTTTTTGTGATGACCAGGCGCTGAAATCGGCAGGCCTTTGGTATGCCAATGCGTCGACAACACGAGAGATAAGTTCGGAGCTTGTCGATACCGCCTGTCTGGCTGCCCGCTGCAACCAGATATAGGAACTGGAGAGGGGATTTTTTTGGTGATCCATGTTATTTACGACAGTTGTTACCTGATCAATGGCGGTGTGTGGCCGCCGGCCGAGGTCGAAGCCGCGTTCCCAGACGGGGTAGTCCATGTGGTCCGCGAGCTTGTGCCGAACCGTGTGGAGAAGGAGGTCCAGCGTCTGCTGGAGATGCCGGGCAAGGAGGTGGTGGGGCGCAAGGCTCAGGAGCGTCTGAGCATGTTGCTGCAGGAGCTGGGGGGCGAGGCGTGCGACATCGACCCGTTTCTCGACTATCAACCGCTGCGGCGCAAACGCGGTCCGAACTCATCGGTGGACCGGGCGATTTGCGGTCTGGCCTGTGCGCTTGCTTCGGGGCATCCCGACGACCTGATTTTTATTGCCACGCGGGATAACGGTGTGGTGACTGAGGCAGAGGCATTGGTAAGACGCAGAGAGCTGCCAGTGTATACGCCGACGAGTATGAAAGCGTTCATCAAACGGTTGAAGTCAGACAAAGCGAACTGTGAATGAGGTGAATGAAAGTGACTTGAGGGAGTCGATGACTCGGGGGAACGGATGTCGCTATTACCGGAAGAAGAACCGGAGCGAACAGGACTGGTGTGACGTTGCTTGGGTTTGGCGCGGTAAGAAAGGCTTGCGGTTAGGTGGATTTGATCACCAGGCGGACCGGACAGTGGTCCGAGCCCATCACATCCTTAAGGATGTCGGCACTTACGAGCTGTGGCTTCAAGGCCTTTGAGATGCAGAAGTAATCGATGCGCCAGCCGACATTGCGTTCCCGGCATCCTCCCCACACAGCCCACCACGTGTAGTGCCCGTTGCCTTCGTGGAACTCGCGGAAGCTGTCAATGAACCCGGCGCCGACGATGTTGTCGATCCCGGCGCGCTCCTCGGGTGTGAACCCGTGGGTCTTGTGGTTGCTTTTGGGATTTGCCAGGTCGAGCTCGGTGTGAGCAACGTTGAGATCACCGCAGAAGATCACCGGCTTCGTTTTCTCGAGTTTCCGGCAATGCTTGAGAAAGGCGACATCCCAGACGTTGGCTCGGTAATCGAGCCGCGACAGGTCGCGCTTGGCGTTGGGTGTATAGACATTGACAACGAAAAAATTTTCGAACTCCGCGGTGATGACGCGTCCTTCGGTATCGTCGCCGGCGACCGTGATGCCGTTGTGGACGGACAGTGGCTTGGTCTTGCTGAGGACAAGTGTGCCGGAGTAACCCTTCTTTTCGGCGGCATGCCAGCATTCGTGATACTCCGGCAGGTCGAGGTCGGCATCCACCTCTCGGGCCTTCGTTTCCTGGATGCAAAGGATGTCAGGATCTTCAGCCCGAACAAAGTCGCGGAAGCCTTTTTTCAGCCCGGCACGGATGCCGTTGACATTCCAGGAGACGAGTTTTAGAGAGGATTTTTTTTCAGGCATCCGAAACAGGGGCTGTCGGTCGTTGGTTGGATCCAATGTATGCAATTGAGTGATTCATTCCAACTCTCATCGAGTTTTTATGGTTTGCATTGGTTGGATGGTCTGTCATCATTGAGAGTGTTGCTTGAGCAGTGACTCAATCCATGTTTTTCCGACAATGGCCTGATAAAGTCTGCATGGGAGACAGGTCATCGGGATTAATTCGCTTCATAACTGGAGGTAAATATATGAAGACCAGAGAAGAACTGACAGCGATTATCGAGAGCATCAAGAGCCCGGACAGTCCGGTCGGTATGGATGCGGTTTATGTGCATGCCGTGATTATCGATAAACTGACGGAGATGGCGAGTCGGCTCGCGACGCTTGAAGCAGCGGCTGGGAAAGAGGTTGAAGGCGGGGGAGGTTAAGCACGGGAATTAGAATGAACCGTAGTATTCGTAGGTGTCTTCGAGCATGATCGGTTCGGATTGCGAGTGCTCCCTGAAGGCGGATGCCTGAAGGCCGGTGTAATTGCCGTTGAAAAACACCAAAGGTTCGCCGCCAGTGACGGCGCCTGCAACACATTCGCCGATGAAGATGTCGTGATCGCCGCCGGGTACGGTCTCCACAAGTCGACAGTCGATATAGGCCATGGCATCCGCAAAAATCGGTGCGCCCGTCTCCACTGTGATTGTCGATAGTTTGGTGAAATCCTTTGGTCCCGGCCGGGCGAACTGGTCCGAGAGCGGTTGCTGCGCCGCCGTCAGCAGATTGATGGCAAAACAACCGCTTTCGACCAGGCTTGCGCACATGAAATTGCGCTTGCTCACGGCGACCAGCACCATGGGAGGATCAAGCGATAGCGAGGTGAGAGAATTCGCGGTCATGCCCTGTAGGACCCCTTCATGATTTGTCGTCACGATGGCAACGCCAGTGGCGAACCGGCCCATTATTTGTCGCTGCAGTGCGGAATCGAAAGGCATGGCGAAGTCCTGAATGACAGATATGGTTTCAGCTGTTGCGAACGGCAGTCGCTAAGGTAGAAGGAGGGCGGAGCAATACAAACGGATCGGCAGTATAGACTCAGGTCGGTACCGAGCCAGCGGTCGGATTTTAATTGCCGGCCTGTCGCCCGGCTGCGTTGGCCGCGGCCGATCGGAAAGGTTGTAATGCGGACTTGGGCTTTCGAATACTGCGGGTTTGCAATCGCGTTGGAATGCCCTCGGATTTTTTAGAAATACTTCATATTTTTGGAATCAACCGGAAGGCAGACGGGAGCATTTCGTTGGAAACGTTTCAAGACGAACATACCATCAGAGACGAAGAGCAGTCATTGGCTGAGCATGAGGAGCAGTTGCAGGAGATTTTGCTGGCCTATCGTCAGCAGAAGATGCGCGAACACATGGCCGGGCCGCTGGTCTCGTTCGTCCTACACATCGTTCTTCTCACACTGCTTGGCGTTCTTGTCGTTGGTAAGGAGCGGCCGGAGCTGCTGCCCGAGATCGAAGTGATGATGGAGGAGATCCCGATCAAGGAGATCGAGCCGCCGGACCCGATTGTTCGTGAGATCGTCGAGGATGTTTTCGAGGAGGCACCGGAGATGGATGTGCCGATGCCGGCGGTGCCCGACGAAACAGCATTTGAGGCAGCATTCGACGATGTTATTGAAGAGGCACCATCAACCGACGACAACTTCGATCTGATCGATGTCATCCTGGACGTCAAGCCGATCAAGTCGGCCACCGTCATCCGCGGGCTTTACGGTGGCCGCACGAAGACTGGACGCAAGGCGGCCGTGTTTAAGAACGGTGGCAAGCCGGCTGGCCAGGATGCCGTGCTGCGGGCGCTGCGCTGGCTGAAGCGAGTACAGCAGGCAGATGGTTCGTGGTATGGCGAACCAAGCTTTTCCGGATTGGCGCTTCTGTGCTTTCTTGCTCACGGCGACACGCCGCAGTCGGAGGAATTCGGCGACACAGTCGAGCGCGCCATGCGCTGGCTGGCACCGCAAGTGCCGGTGCGGGGCGCTTCCCACGCCTATGCGAACGGTATCGCGACGTACGCCATTGCCGAAGCATATGGCATGACCAAGGCCGGGGTCTATGTCCGGGGGAAGGGGCAACAAGGGGGGCAGGATATGGCTTACCTTCGGGAGGCAATGGATCGTGGCATCGGCGTGATCGTCGCCGGACAGCAGGAGTCCGGCGGCTTCGGCTATGTCTATGACCTGGGCACACGGTGGGATATGTCGGTGTCCGGCTGGCAGTTTCAAGCAATGAAGGCCGCCTACGTTTCGGGTTCCGAGGTTGCCGGACTGGGTGAAGCAATCCAGAAAGGCAAGAGGTTCCTCAAGAACGTTTCGTCGGCAAAAGAGAACGGCACATTCGGCTATGCGAGCGTACCGGGGGAGGTCGCCGGCAACATGACCGGCGTTGGCTGCGTATCGCTGCAGTTACTTGGTGAGCCGCATGCGTGGCCGGTGAACAGCGGCATCAACACGCTGCTGAAACACCGTCTGCCGGCGTACCAGTGGGAAAATGCCTCCACGGCGTTGTATGGCTGGTACTATGATACGCAGGCGCTCTTCAACGAGGGCGGCTCGAGCTGGCGGCGTTGGAACGACAAGTTTCAGGACGTGCTGATCAGGAGCCAGCATGCCGAAGGGTACTGGGAGTCCCCCGGCGGGCCGGGCGGTCGATTTTCCGGTAACCCCGGCCTGGTCTTTTCAACGACACTCGCTTGTCTGCAGCTGGAAGTTTACTATCGGTATCTGCCCAGCTTCAATCTCGACAAACTGCGAGCCGAGGCGATAGATCCGCAGCCGTTCCGGAAAGATGCGGATAAGAAGCTGCTCGATGAAGATGCGAAGGACGACGAGATCGAAGCACTGATCATTGAGTAGCGGGTAGCGAGTGTCCAGTGGTGCCCTCACGCCTGCTTCCCACTTTCCCTATTCTGTGCTGCGACGATGATGCCGAACAACGGCAGCAGCAGCCAGAAAATCAGCGGGCCCGCGTAAAAGACTGCCTGTGAATTCCACTGCACCGCGACCCAGCCGGCCAGCAGTGGTGCCACACACCAGCCGAGGGCCCGGATCGTAACAGTGATGCCCAGCACAAAGCCGCGTCGTTTCGCCGGGATCATCCGTGCCACCCAGGCCTGCAGTAGCGGGTCCAGCGCACCGGCAAAGAATAGCATCGCAAAGCGCGCTGGGAAGATGAGTGCAAACGACGACGTCAGTGCCATGCATATCATGAACAGCCCGGCACCCGCTGCTGCAACACAGCCGAGTAGGGCCGGATGCCGGCGGTCGGCGAATCGTGCCAGGTAGACGCCCGAGAGGATCGAAGCGATCCCACCGATCCCGTTCAGGGCGCCGGTGATGGTTGCGCTGCCCGCCAGTTGCCCATGCAGTTCCTGTACGTACAGTGGCAGGATAGCCAGATCAAACTGCCGGGCGAACGCCATGCAGAAGGTCGCCATCAGGATTGGCAGCAGCACCAGCATCGGCAGCGAGTAGCGTGTGCTCTTCCCCTGCACGCCTTTGTCCTCGACTGGGTCTGGGAGTTCGGCCAGCGTCATGGTGAGCAGTGCTGCCATACCCAGCAGTCCCGCGGAGACGAGAAAACAGGCGCGGTACCCCAGGATATCCCCGAGGACTCCTCCGGCCAGGCCGCCGAACATGACGCCGGCGTATACAGCCGTGTGCAGCATGCCCAGGGCCGAGCCCTGCCGGTCGTCGGGGGCGTTGGCGGAGACCATTGTCAATGCTGCCGTGTACGTACCCGTCAATATGCCTTGAACGCTGCGCAGCACGATCAGCGCCAACGGTGTGTCGACGTATGCCATTGCTGCAAGCACGACGAGTCCGGCAACATTGGCGCGCATCAGCATAATTCGACGGCCGTAGCGATCGCTGAGGATCCCCCAGATCGGCGCCATGATCGCGACCGAAAGTGGGGTAACTGCAAAGAACAGCGCCGACCAGAACTTCACCTTGTCGGGATCGGTTACGCCGAGTTCCTGGATATAGTATGGCGCGAGTGGCATGCACAGCGCAAACCCCATGATACTGAAGAGCTGTACAAACCAGATTCGCCGCAGATTTAGTTGCCATGGTTCCAATCGCTTTCTCCCGGTGCAAAGGCGTCTACATTAGCACGATGTGGACCAGATTGATCGGATGGCGTGTTGGCGTGCTGGCGACTGCGGAAACGCCGGTTCCGTTATTCTATTACTCCATAGCTCTAACCGTCCACTATTCTCGTTTTTCTACACACCAGAAAATGAACCGTTGCCCTTGAAGTCGATTCGTAAAATTGTTGTTCCGGTCGCCGTCGTCCTGGCGTTGATCATTGTCGTCCTGGTGTTTCGGTTTCACCCGGACGGTCGCAGGCTGCTGCGGGATTTCAGCAGCCCGTTTACAGTCGCCGAGAGTGCCGCTGAGGCCGAGCTCGCTGAGCAGGTGCAGATGTTGCGATCGAAAGCCGAGTTGGTGCAGGAAATCACGGAATTGCAGCAGGCGGATGAACGTTCAGCCGTACAGCTCGCCAGAATCAAACAGCTCGAACGCGAGAACCGCGAATTAGGCCGACTACTGCAACTCGAAGAAACTGCAGCCTTGGCAGTCACGCATGCCCGTGTGGTTTTCCGCGATCCCGCCGCCGGTGGCCGTCGGCTGCAGTTGAACCGGGGCGAACAGGACGGCATCGCTGTTGGCCAGCCGGTGCTGGCCAATGGTTTTTTGCTCGGGCGGATCGCCGAGGTCTCGAAACAAACTGCCGGTGTGCTTACCATTGTCGACGCCAATTGCCGGCTTAGCGTGTCCCCCGCGGGCACAGGCTGTTACGGAATTCTCGCCGGTGCCGAAGATCGATCGTTGCGTAGCCGCCCCGTGCTCTTGGTCAGACATCTTCAGCTCGATTGTGAAATCAATGAAGGGCAGGTGCTCGAGACATCTAACTACAGCATCGCACCGCCCGGTATTAAAGTCGGAATTGTCGTGGACGCGGCCTCTGGCTTGCGGGGCAACGAGCAGCTCGATCGCACCATCAAGATCCGGCCGTATGTCTTCGATCGCGAGTTCACCCATGTCACAGTGCTGACTGGATCTCGCGAGTCGCTCGACTGAGTCGCGTACGAATTTTCGCTGGGAGAATCATGGGCGGTTTTGGGTATGGCGTTGCAGCCGCGACAGGCTGGACGATTAAACCTCCACCGGAACTGGTCCCTCCGGTGTAATTCGAAGATGCTGCATCCGTGGGAAGGCTGGCGTGTTCACTCCGCCCGGGTTGAAGTAGTACACCAGGATAACATCCGGTTCGGTTTCTATCAGGTGGCCGTTGAACCAGCAGTCGTGGTCGAGCAGCGTGCCCGTGTCCCAGTTCAGTCCGCCATCGACGCTGGTGTGCAGGCCCAAACCCGTTTGCCGACCGACCAGCGCGAGGTATCCCGATGCTGTTGCGACCATCTGCGGGCCTCCGGCGATCGAGAACGGTGCATAACAGGCCTGTCGCCACGACTGGCCGTCGTCGTCTGAAAACGTCAACCAGCTATACGGTGAGCGAAACGGCCTGCAGGTTGCGACGATCCTGCCATTGGGTAATTGCGCAAGAACGGTCTCCGAAAATCCGCCATTGGGACTCTCCGGTGATTGTCCGTCGATGATGTTGGCGTTGTCCATCGGAACCGGCGGCTGCCACGTCAGGCCGCCATCCTCGCTGCGTGACGCATACGGTTGCGCGATTTCTGTGCCCCAGGTGCTCTGCCCGTGGTTCGGGATACAGTCGTACAGGTTATTGTACATGTGAAGAAATACAGCCAGCAGTGTTCCGTCGTCAAGCTGTGTGAAGCCGTAGATATGGTTGTTGCAGCGCGGGCCGTAGAGCGTGCTCCAGTCACCGGTGAGCTCGGATGTCTGTGCTTCCGACCACGTTATGCCGAAGTCGTCAGAGTCTCGAAATGTGAGTATTTCCTCAGGCCCCTTGGCCTCCTCGAGATACTCATACGCCCCAGTGACTGCCGGGCCATGGCTGAAGGCGCGAATGACACCGGGGTGGGGCTCAAACCAGCGAATCCCCCATAGGGCATTGTGCGGAAAATCGGCCATTGGCAGAACGTCGCCGTGACGCTGCCAGGTGTGCCCGGCATCCTGTGACCTGTATAGCCGTATCTGTGCCTCGGGATCGCTGCTATGGAACAACCCCTCACGGCTGCTGATGCCGGCGAGGAGTTCGCCGCTCTGGAAACGCATGAGCGTGGCGGGGGCATGCAGGGCGCCGTAGTAAAAATCAGTGGATAGGTTGAACCAGGTCTGCTTTTTTGAATCCGCAATCTGCAATCCGAAATCGGAAACCTCATTGCCGGAAGCCTTGAAGTTGCGGACCTCGAAGTCTCTATGCCCCTTGACGCCTGTAAAACCGGCGCCGAACGTGTTGTCGATGATGGACGGGCCCTTGACACCGTTCATATACATCTGAATCTGATTGCCGCGGCGCTCAACCTTAATCGAAAGCTTCGCGTTAATGTGGCCGATGACGTTGGGCATGAGCATCATCGCCAGGCCCCGGGCGTGGCCGCCTCGGGCGGACTCGACCTTGGCAATCACGGCGTATACGGCGCGGGCGCGCCAGTTTTGGCCCCAGCGCGGATAATAGGCCCAGTAATAGTTCTCGCTGTCCTGTGCGCCGAAGACGATGCCGAACTGTCCTTCATGGTCATGCAGCAGGAAATCGCACTCGACCGTTTCATCGGCAATGCACTTGTCGGTGCGCAGTGCCATGCCGAGCTCGGCGAGGCCCATAGGCGGCAGCATCAGATGCTCATCGTCGGGAAGGATTTCCCAGCGATCCAACTGCCGTGTCCCGTAGCGTTCGTCATCAGGCGTCACAAATCCAATGTGCATGTGCCAGCTGCCGCCGCCACGGATCGACCGCAGGACGATCAAGTGCTTGCCGGCTGTCAGGCGGTGGCGAACGCAGTGATTAGTTGTATCAAACGTCGTGTCTTGGTTGCCGTTCTCCAAGGTGCTCAGCACTTCCTTGCCGTCGATCCAGACCTGCATCCACCAATCCGCACCGGCACCGAGGATGATTTCGGTGGCTTCATCGACCGCGAACTCGGCGATGGCGTAAACCTGTTGTCCGTTGGCGTGCGGGTCGAACAATTTATCAAAATCGAACATTGAGCCATTGAGTACGATGCCCTGTCCGTCAAAGCTCTGGTCGCCGATCGTGAGTTGCTCGGGCACTTCGTGGAGGGCTTCCACGTCTGCACTAACCAGAGGCTCTGCACCGAGGTTAATGAGAGAGTGTCCTGAAAGACGGGTGTGCTCGGCGGGGACCGGGCCGTATGCCCGCCAGTGCAGTGGAAACTCGGGGGGCGTATCAGCTTCGCCACTCGCTGGCTTGAGAATTCCAGGTGCCCCGACAAGCTCCCACTGTTGTTCGTCAAACTCAACTTTTGTCATCTTGGCGCCCCTGTTTTTTTTCGTATAATCATTATCGGATTAATCTGCCGGTATGAATATCAAAAATCGACCGCGAACGCCTACTGGCGGCTGCTATCGTCAGGCACGTTGGTCAGTTGATCAGGTTGGTCTCTATCATCAATTCGTGTGCTAATATCACATCGCCGGGACCACAGAAGGGCGGCTTCGCTGATCCAGGCCAATCCATGCGTTCACAGGTAGATCTTACCCTGTTTTTTGGGGGCTCCCGATGCGGTTTATCCTACGACCAAACCGGAAAGATTCAAGTGTAAATATCCGTGACGTTTTCCTCAGATATGTACGCTTTTTTTTTGGGGGGGCGACAGCTATAGTGGCATAACGAATAGGGCGATCGTGCTTATTCCGTTCTGGGAATAGGGTGGCCCATTGAATCGCCTGTCAGAATTTTATCAGCCGAGCAATTCCAATCTTTCAGTGCGCTTGTATCCGTGTCCGCGTTACACTACCATGAGACGGATTAGAAAACCCCGCTTTAGCAGTCCCCAACAAGCATTCACGAACAATATTTATGACCGACAAAGCGATCAACTCATCCCAATGCTACACGGATGACTGGCAACGTACGGAGCCGGACTATGTTATCCACCTGCCGGAGTGGCCGGGGGACCCGGACGAGTACAGCGATCACATCCATGTGTTTTACACGCCGGGCGGAGACCTGATGTGCATTTGGACGACGGGCACATTCGAAAGTGCCCCCGACAGCCGCACGGTGTACAGTCGGAGCACCGACGGCGGTCACAGCTGGGCTCCTGCCAAATGTATGGCTGAGCCTCCGGCGAAGAATATGACTACGACCGCCGGGTTTCCGCTGGTCAGCCGGTGCGGCCGCATCTACTGCATGTATGCGGCTACTCCAGGCGCTCACGAAGGCAGTCTCTGGTGTGGGCCCCTGCATGTGCTGTATTCCGACGACGACGGCATTACCTGGGTAGACAGTGGGGTGGAGATTCCGTTCAGACGCACCCGCTACGACCATCCCGATCCGAAGGTCCCGCCGGACTGCATTGTCTGGCAACAGCCGGTTCGGGACGCGGAGGGGCGCATGATTGTCGGTCTGACTCGCTGGGCCAGCAAGATGGTATATCCCCGACCGCTCGGCGGCAATCGATGGCACACCGACACGCAGTGTGAACTGATGCGATTCGATAATATCGACGATGGTCCGGACCCGAAGGACATTAAGATTACCTGGCTGCCGGATGAGGAAGGAACCATTCGTGTCAATTGCGGCATCGAGCCGGACGCCTCGAAAGGGTACAGCCTGGCTGAGGAACCCGCCATTGTCTGTCTTCCGAACGGCCGCTTATGGATGAATATGCGTACCGTGACCGGCTCGATCTGGTACACCGTCTCGGATGACCACGGGCATAGCTGGAGACCGCCTGAGCCCTTACTCTACCGAGATGGTGGTCGTGAAGTGCGTCACGTCAAGTCGCCGGAACCGATCTACCGGCTGGAGGACGGTCGTTACCTGTTGTTCTATTCGAACCGGGACGGCCACGATCAGGGCGACACGGGGCCCTGGGATATGGCGGCTCGCCGGCCGATCTGGATTGCCGTGGGAGCATTCCGGCCGGATGCATATCAGCCGATCTGGTTTAGTGAACCAAAACTGCTGATGGATACACAGCGGGTGAAGACCGGCATGATTCAGCTCGATTGGCTGGCCATGTACGCCAGTCTGACCGAACGTGATGGTCGGCGTATCTTCTGGTATGCCGACCGCAAGACGTTCGTCGTTGGCAAGGACATGCCCGACGAACTTCTGGCGGACATGCTGCCGCCGGAATAGCACTCGGGTCGCAGTGCATTTTTCCGATGGCGAGAATCTCGTTGGCCTTTGTGAGGGAGAAGGTCGAGTTGCAGGTTAGCGGTGGTCTTTTTGTATGCACGCGATCGTTGGAGTACCTTCTCCAGCCGCATTTCATATGCACCACCAGCCGCAATTAAATGAAGCATTTTCTTCTTTCCACCTTCATGATTTTCACGGCGATGATCGCTGATGCGGCAACTGCGGAGTTGCCCGCTAAGCCGAGCCTGGTCGCCTATTGGAACTTCGACGATGACAGCGCCATGGATTTCTCCGGCAACGGCCATGACGGCTCGACGGGCACCGGCACCATTACCTTCCGGGTGCGCCTATCGAACAGCAAAGACCGGCAAATGATCTTGGCGGTTTGCGATGATATCGGGAGCAGCTTCCACGTTGCGCGGCGCAATGGGGAGTTGCGGATCGCCTACGCCGGAGAGGTTTCCACGTCCGTTGAAACCGGTTGTCAAATGTTGTCGGACACCTGGTACACGGTGGTCGCTACCGAGGACGGGGCCGTTGGCTGATCCATTTGGATAGCGGCAGATGGTGGGGCCCAGTCAACCCGGAACTGTCGGGGAACACGCTCGGCTTTACCAGTTTCCTCAAACCTTACTGAATTGAGCTTGGTGGCCTGTATGTTGACGGGCTGAGCATGGACGGTCAGTTTGAGAACGTCACGGTCTGAAATGAGGTGCTCAGCCAGGAGATGATTGACAAGATTTTTGCCGGCGGGATCTATGACGATGCGGACGGGGCAATCAACCTGGAGAATCCTTATACCATATTGAAACATGGCGGCTTTGTCATAAAAAAAAGCTATTAAACTAACATCACAACAGAGAAGAACAGGCCATGTTAACCCGCAAACCAACCTCCAGACTGGGCGCTTTGGCGCTTGCATTCATATGCCTGACCACCCCCCTGATGGCTGTGACCGTATTGGTCGAGCATTCGGACGCTTTGGCATGGGAGGGACATGCTACGTATCCCGGGTTTGCCTTTGCCCCAGTGACCCCCGAGTCCGACGAAAACATCCTTCACGCCGAATTCGACGTCAATATCGCCGGCCTTACGGATGGTGGCATATTTTCGCGCTGGCTCGACGCCGCGTGGAATGAAGGCAACAATGAATGGATGAACATGTTTAACTGGTACGCTTGGGATCCTGTCATGGTATTGGGAGCAACGATTTGGTCGCCGACACACCGGCTCAAAGGCAACACCGACGCCACGCAGAAGACGCACACGTGGCACTGCTCCGCGACCCTCGACATGGGTTCAACGCCGAAAACACACAGCATCACAGTCAGCGACACCGAAGGTGATGGCGAGTACAGTTTTACGTGGACCTCGAATGATATCGAAGATGGCTCGAAAGCAACGAGTATCGGTTACATCCAGTGGGAACTCCAGAGCGCTATAGGCAGTGAGCCACCGCCGACTGTGAATAACGTCCTGGTCGTCAAGTACGCATCCGACGAGACTGGCACCTGGCGTGCTGAACCTGAGGTCGTCGCATTGGTCGGCCCGCAAGACCCTGCGGGTGCCGCGGCGCCGCGAGGTCCGACGTTGGTCGATGTCACCAGCCTGATGGGGATCACCGGGACGGGTTCTTCGGCGGCCTGGGGTGACTACGACAATGATGGTTGGGTCGACCTTTTTGACGGCCGTCTTTGGCACAATACGCTGGGTTCCAGCGGTGAGGGCTTTGAGCAAGTCGAGATGCCGGCGACCGGAGCTGGGATCTGGGCCGACTATGACAATGACGGTTTTCTCGACCTGTACGTGATCCAGCAGCACAAGCTGGTGCGCTTCGATGGCGAGAAGTTCGTGGACGTCTCCAGCCTGCTGCCGCCAAAGCAAATCATGCGCAGCTATGCCGCCACCTGGGGTGACTTCAACGGCGACGGTTTTGTAGATCTCTATATCACGGGATTCGAAACTGTCAGCCACGCCGCCCCGATCTACGATATCATCCTGAACAACGAAGCCGGCAAAGGCTTCAAGCACGTTTGGAATGCCCGGTGGAAGTATGCTGGGCGCGGTGTTACAATCGCCGATTACGACGAGGACGGCGATACAGATATTTATGTCTCGAACTACCGGTTGCTGCCCAACTATATGTGGCGTAACAACGGCAGTGGCGGCTTCCACGACATCGGGGCGCATAACGGCACCTGCGGCGACGGCGCCGGTAAGGCGTGGGGGCATACCATCGGTTCCTGCTGGGGTGATTTCGACAACGATGGGCACATTGACTTGTTCGTTGGCAATTTCAGTCACGCGCCGGCGTATCAGGACCGCTGCAAGTTCTATCGCAATCTAGGGCCCGAAGGCGATTACGGTTTCGCCGACCTGAGCGGCGAGGTCGACTTTCGTTGGCAGGAATCGTACGCATCTCCCGCACTCGGCGATGTCGACGGTGACGGGTTTCTCGATGTGGTAATCACGACGTACTATTCCGGTGACAAGGCAATGATGGTAGCGAACCGCTCGGCGGACCTTGCGACGGTACGTCCCACCAACCTGTCGCACGACCAATCCCCCATCGGAAAGTGGACGTTTGCCGAGGTGACAGAAGATGTCGGTATAGTTGCCTCTCGGACCTCGCAAGCGGCGTGGGCAGATTTTGACAACGACGGTGATCTCGATCTGATGCTGGGCGGCAAACTGCTGCGCAACGAAATGCCGGCGAGACGGTGGCTCAAGGTGAAACTCGACGCGCCTTCGACAGCTGAGGGGAAGCTTGTGAACCGTGCTGCCATTGGCGCCACTGTTCGCGTCCACGTTAATGGCTGGGTCCTGACACGTACCGTGGAGGGCGCTACCGGCCAAGCGAACCAGAACGACCTGACGCTGCACTTCGGCCTCGGCGATTACAATGGCACAGTCGACATTGAGGTTGCCTGGCCTGACGGCAGCAAGCAGAAAACGACAGCGGAGGTTGACCGTCTGGTGAGGATTGCCAAAGGCGAAATGCGCCGGTTGTAAGTGTTGGGGGCCTACTGCATGCCCGATCCCCTGCACCGTCGCCGACGGCAGGACGTGTTCCAGATCGATGCCATCACATCCGGTCGTCTCTTTGTTCTCCGGCGTAAGTAAGAAAGGACCCGGATTGCACAGACGGCTGGGATTTATAAACGCAAAGGGAAAATGCCATGCCTGTTACCAGAGCCGAAGAACTTGATATCGACCGGAGTGACTCGGGTGTTGCCGCAATGCGGTTGGTCAACAGCCAGCAGGGTGCCACCACGATGACCGCTGGCGTATCGATATTTGAACCCGGGGCAGCGATACTCCTGCACACTCACCCGTGTGAGGAGACCGTGATCATTCTTGATGGCACTGCGGTCGCGTATGTCGACGGCGAGCGATTCGATCTCAACAGGTACGACACGACAATTATGCCGCCCGGAGTTCCGCATCGTTTCGTGAACGAGTCCGACAAACCGATGACCATTGCATATTTCTATCCGTTGGTCGATGCGCCCAGATACCCGGTCGGCGGGAAGGCAAGCCAGGCATGAAAATGCCGGCACATGTGTTTTTTTTACAGTGTCCGTTTTGGTAAGTAGTAACATAACAATAGCTGCAAAAAAGTGCGAAAATGGGAAGGTTTTTATGTTGCGGTTGGAGCTTTAAATTAGCATTATGAGCAACATTGACCATGAGGATGCGATTGCACATCTTCGGGAGCACGGATACGTGGTCCTGCCGGACGTGCTGGGCACTTCTGAATTGGAAAGTTTACGTTCACAGTTCGAGGACGTGACTGCTGCCGAGAGGGAGAGCCCGTTTCTGGGTGGCCTCAGCCAACACCCGGGGGCGCACGCTGACGACGCCGCTATTGAGGCGTTCCTGGCCGGGAGTTACGACAT
>Ga0209402_10001534_pt1 | contig 24865 bp, 21 predicted proteins | sample ArcticOcean_MG_C_3_FD_187437 | JGI IMG/M metagenome (GOLD analysis project Ga0209402, IMG submission 187437) | Marine microbial communities from western Arctic Ocean - ArcticOcean_MG_CB8_126 (SPAdes) (version 2) | ecosystem: Environmental > Aquatic > Marine > Oceanic | place: Arctic Ocean... | reverse complement strand
TATAATTGGTATGCCCGTAGGCTTCGTAGCCTGCGCCGAGTCCAAGCAGGAGCTTGTACAGCGCTCGGTCCCGTATATAACAATATTGGGCAACCGCGGCGGTAGCTCGGCTGCAGCGGCTACGCTGAATGCGCTGCTTACTATCGCGACACAAGGATATTAATGACTCTCGAAAGTTCTGATAATTCGAATAGAACGGCCAGCCCCTGGGGCGTGGTACTGCTAGCTCATGGTAGCCAGAGCGGGAAAGATACGGCCGAAGGCCTTCAGGACATGGTTCGTAGGCTGCAGATTGAGTTGGGCGGCAGCTCCGACGATGTGCAGGTTGCCTGCCTAGAGTTCATTAAACCCGACCTTGCGGAATCAGTGAGTGCTCTGGTTAAAAGAGGGCGTTCTCGCATCACCGTCATGCCGTTCCTTCTGGGGAAGGGCACGCATCTCACGGAAGATCTGGAAGAGGAGATCGGGAAGGCTTTGAAGCAGTGCCCCGGCACCGATATTCGACCTTCTGCTTCGTTGGGATCTGATCCGGCGATGGCCGACATTGTGGTGGACCGCGTTTTGGCGCAGACCCGAGCACTAAATGGCGCTGTCGTTGCTTCACCTCGTGGCGTAATGCTGGTCAAGGCCGGCACGCGCTCTGAAAGGGAAGATCACCAGTGGTTCCGAGAGTTCGGTGAGATTGTTGAGAAGAAGTTGGGTGACGCTTTCGTTGTTGCTGTGGCACAGTCCCACTTCGGCACGCCCACCATGGAAGAGGCGGCTCAGCAGCTAGCCGACCGGGGCGTAACGTCCATGATATGCGTGCCATATATCTTCTTCCCTGGCGTCATACTCACCCGAAACATTGAAGGCGGCATTGAAGAGCTCAAGCAGTCCTTCTCTGACATCGCTTTCTCTGTCACTGACACATTGGGTATCGACGACAGGCTGGTGAGCCTCACCGCCCGCCGCATTCAAGATGTATGGTCTACCTCGGAGAGTAGTCTTTCAGCGCTGCCCGAATAGTAGGGTGGGGTTTTAGGAATGGCAAAACGCGAAAGTGACTACAGTCGGCCTACCGTCAAGGGACGGAAGATGCGGACTGGCTACACCACAGGATCATGTGCTGCTGCAGCATCCAAGGCTGCGGTTCAATCTCTGCTTGTCAAAGAGCCCGTTTTCGAGGTCACGATTCAACTACCTATAGGCGAATACGTTACCTTTCAGATTCACCGGTGCGAATTCCTCGACGGAGGGAGGGTGCTATGCTCGGTTATCAAGGACGGCGGCGACGACCCTGACGCTACCTCTGGCGCCGAGATCTGCTCTACGGTTTCGCTAGCTCCGGACAGTGAAGACAGAGTCACGCTCAAGGGCGGACCTGGTCTGGGCACGGTGACGAAGCCCGGCATAGGCATTCCCGTTGGCGACGCTTCGATCACCAGGGTGCCTCGCAGGATGATTACCCAGTCTGTAATTGACGCGGCAGATGGACTGAAGAACAGCAGTTCGTTTGTTGTCGAAATCTCTGTGCCCGGCGGCGAGGAGATTGCCAAGAAGACAGACAACCCCCGGCTGGGCATCATGAACGGCATATCCATTCTGGGTACTACTGGCGTTGTGCAGCCCTTCTCCACAGCAGCGTGGCGAGCCAGCGTGAATGTGTCCATCGACGTGGCAGCGGCTAACGACCTGCAACGCATGGTTATCTCTACGGGCACGCAGAGTGAGGCCTTCACCAAGCCTCTTCTGGAGCTGCCGGATATGGCCTACGTTAACGTAGGCATATTCACCGGCTCAGCACTGAAACGCTGCGTACAGCGGGGCATCGGCAGGGCGACTCTGGTAGGCATGGTCGGCAAGTTCTCCAAATTAGGCATGGGATACTTTGTGACGCACGTCGCTGGCAACAAGGTCGACCCGGACTTTCTGACATCGTTGGCTGCCGAGTGCGGCGCGTCACCAGAAGTGCAGGCCGAGATGCGGCTGTCCACCACGGCGCGACACTTTCAGGAGATCGCTCAGGCCCATGAGGTGATGGACGTGTTCGATCTGATCTGTCGCAAGGTGTGTGAAGAGTCCAAGGTGTACGTTGGAGATAGGGGCAGCAACCTGATCGTGGACAGCATTTGCTTCGATTTCGAGGGCAACGTCCTCGGCAAGGCCACTACAGACGATGAACCTTTGCAACTGATAGAGAGCGCGTCAGTTGGTGAGTAGTATGCAGGAAGAGGAAGCATCAGTCTTGGCCACTGAGGGAAATTCAGAGCGTCCTCTCGGTCTGCCTGACGATGCCTTTGCTCAGAGGCGTCCAAACAAGGGGCTTATCACCAAGTCCGAGGTTCGGGCAGTCAGCCTGTACTCGCTTCGACTGAAACGGGACAGTGTTGTCTGGGATATCGGCGCGGGAACTGGCTCGGTGGCACTGGAAGCGGCTTGGATTGCTTCACAGGGACGGGTCTTCGCAATAGAGCGCGACAACGAAAGCCTGAGTCTGCTTCGCCAGAACGTAGATAGCCTTGGCGCGGGCAACGTGCAGGTGGTGGAGGGCGAGGCTCCGCAAGCACTGGAAACTTTAGAGGACCCGGATGCGGTCTTCATCGGTGGCAGCGGTGGACAGCTTCAAGAGATTGTATCCCTTGTGGGCGAGAGGCTTGCGCCTGGCGGCATGGTAGTCGCGAATATCATTGCACTGGACCGAGCAAGCGAAGCTCACAAGTTAATGAATGACATGGGACTTCTGACCAATATGACCATGGTGAGCGCGACTCGGGGCAAGGCTTTGCCTGACGGCTCAACCAGGTTAGAGGCGCTGAACCCGGTGTTCATCATTACTGGCCAGAAAGATTCAGGTCTTTAGACGTGGCGGAGGCTGCAAAGGGGGAAGGCTGTCTGTACGGAGTCGGCGTGGGGCCGGGCGACCCGGAACTGCTCACTCTCAAAGCCGTGCGGGTCATAAAGTCGGCGGACGTGATCTTCGCACCGCAGGCCGAGACGAGCCAGGATAGCTTGGCGTTGACTGTGGTACGCGATCACCTTGATCTAGCCAACCAGAAGCTGGTCTGGGCATCGTTTGTCGTGGGCGTAGACACATACGCAGTCTGGAATGAGACCGCGCTGGAGATATCGCGATATCTCAACAGAGGGCTAAGCGTCGCCTTTCTAACACTGGGCGATCCCATGCTGTACGGATCTTTCATGTATGTTATGGAGAAGGTGTTGGAGGCCGAGCCGAGCATGCCGGTGGAGGTAGTGCCCGGAGTGTCGTCCATATCGGCATCCGCAGCATCTGCTCGAATGCCTATCGTATCGCGCAGGGAACGGCTGGCGGTGCTACCGTCCATGTACGGTGTTGATGACCTGCGACAGGTGCTTACGCAGTTCGAAACTGTGGTTTTGATGAAGGTCAATCAGAAAGCGATTGATGCGGTGGAGGAGATCGAGCGAGGTGGAGGGCTGAAACGTTGCGTTTACGTGCGCCGTGCTTCGACGGAACGAGAGATGGTTGTGCGGAGCGCCTCTGATGTGACGCCAGATGATATGGATTACTTCTCGATGATGATTTTAAGTGCTAATCGCGATACAGTGGTGGCAAATCCGATAAATTAGATTTAACAAACAAGCCAGATAAAACGGGCAAAAGAGGACATTAATTAGATGAGTGGAAAAGTTTACTTCATAGGTGGTGGTCCTGGTGACCCCGAGCTTCTAACGCTAAAGGCGGTAAGTCTGATCAAGTTGGCGGACCTGGTGCTATACGCAGACTCCCTGGTTCACCCCTCGATCACGGAGTTCGCCAAGCCTGAGGCGCAGGTGGTTGGCAGCAAGAACATGACTCTGGATGAGATGACTGATCTGATGATGAAGACGGTCAGCGAAGGCAAGATCGTGGCACGAATCCAGAGCGGCGACCCGTCCATATATGGCGCTTTGCTGGAGCAGATGCGCATTCTTGAGACGGCGGGCATTGAGTTCGAGATCGTACCTGGAATCAGCTCTGCCTTTTCCGCAGCGGCTGCGCTGAAGACCGAGTTCACGGTACCCGGCGGTTCGCAGACGATAATCTTCACTCGTCTTGAGGGTCGCGCCTCCATGCCCGACGGCGAAAAGATGGCCGACCTGGCTAGGCACGGCGCAACTTTGGTCATCTTCCTTAGCGTTACCCGGATCAACCAGCTTGTTAAGCAGCTACTTGAGGGCGCATACACGGAAGAGACGCCTGTGGCCATGGTTTATCGCGTTGGCTGGCCCGATGAGCAGATTGTTCGTGGCACGTTGGCCGACATCGGACCCAAGGTCAAGGCGGCGGGCATTACCTTGCAGGCCCTGATACTGGTAGGCGAGGCCTTCGACCCAAACATTTGCAAGCCAGAAGAACTTGCAGCCGTAGCCTCATCTCAACTGTATTCAGATGACTACACGCATATTTACAGAAAGGCCAAAGGATTCGAGCGTGGCCGTAGCGCCGCCGCCGAAGACCTCGAAGCCGCCGAAGCACAAAGGGTTAACGGAAGCGTCTGAGCATGAACGAAGCATCTAACACAGCAGTCGTCGCCATATCCAGGCGCGGCGCCGAGATGGCCAATCGTCTGGCGACGGTTATGGAACAGGAAGTTGACCTGTACGTGGAACGACGTCTGGGCGACGCATCCATACCTGAGGCAATCGTCTTCGATCTTCCCGTGCGCCCGCTGATCGCCAGCCTCTTCACCAGCCATCGAAATCTGGTCCTCTTTATGCCAGTTGGAGCGGCTGTCCGGTTGCTGGCTCCGTATCTGGAGAGCAAGACCACCGATCCCGCAGTCGTTTGCGTGGATGAGGCAGGGCATTTTGCAGTCAGCCTGTTGTCTGGCCACACGGGCGGCGCTGACGAGCTGGCCAAGAGCGTGGCTATCGCTTTGGACGGCACGCCTGTAATCACATCTGCGTCTCATGCGCTGAATACAGTCGCTGTGGACCTGCTGGGCAAGCGGTTCGGCTGGCGCATTGAAGCGGAGCCTGAGGTAATCACTCGTGTGTCGGCTGCCGTGATTAACGGAGAGCCGGTGGCGCTACTGCAGGACGCCGGTGAGACCGAATGGCAAACGGACGGTACGCTTCCTGACAATGTTCAGGTGTGCTATTCAATGGCCGAGTTCAACAGCCCATGGTGGTCAGCGGGCCTGCTCATTACAGATCGTGTTCGCGACGAATCGGTGCTGGATGATCGGCCGATAGTGACGTATAGGCCTCGCACATTGGCGGTGGGTGTAGGCTGCCGCAGGAACGCATCTACGCAGGAGCTGGATGAGCTTCTCAGGCGGACATTTGATGGCAATGGCCTGGCCATTGGGAGCATTAGATGCCTTGCTACCATCGATTTGAAGCGTGACGAAGAGGCCATATCGACAGTCGCTCTGTGGCTCGAAGTGCCTGTGGAGTACTTTGGCAGCGACGAGCTTAACTCCAGGCCAGGGCCGTCTGGGCCTTCCGCCGCACAAGACCGCCTGGGCGTTGTAGGCGTGTCGGAACCGGCTGCTTTGCTGGCGTCTGGCAACGATGATCTTGTCGTCCGAAAGGTCAAATCAGCGTCGGCTACCGTTGCGGTGGCCAGACTGGTAGGTGCAGCATGAGTACTGGTCAACTCTTCTTGGTAGGTCTCGGTCCTGGCTCGCGTGACCTTATGTCCCCCATGGCAGTGGACGTTCTCGAACGTTGCGAAATCGTCATTGGGTACAGCGGCTATATAGACCAGATCAAAGACATAACCGAAGGCAAAGAGATCATGTCGATGGACCTGGGCGAGGAGATGCTGCGTGCTGCTAAGGCCGTGGAGCTAGCCTCTGCTGGCAAGTCCGTAGCCGTCGTCTCGTCTGGGGATGCTGGTATTTACGGCATGGCAGCGCCGGTATTTCAGAAGTTGGCATCCAGCAAGTGGAATGGCCAAGACCCCATTGTGGAGGTGGTACCCGGAGTGTCGGCCTTGCAATCATCGGCTTCACTGCTGGGCTCGCCGCTAATGCAGGACTTCTGCGCCATTAGCCTAAGCGACCTCATGACGCCCTGGGAGATCATTCGGAAGCGGCTGGCGGCGGCATCGCAAGGCGACTTTGTAGTAGTGCTCTACAACCCTCGAAGTCGCAAGCGGCAGCGGCATATCGAAGAGGCCAGAGAGATTCTTCTCACCAGCAGGGGGGAGCACACGCCTGTTGGGCTGGTGCGCAACGCCTACCGAGGCGATCAGAAGGTGAGCCTGACAACACTGGGCGAGTTGAAGGACCGGTTCGAGGACGTGGACATGTTTACGACAGTCGTCATCGGCAACTCCACCACGTATGTCGCGGGCAACAAGATGATCACGCCCAGAGGCTACCGCGACGCTAACCCCGCCTGATAAATTGCACTGAGTAAATAACGCGGAGTGAATAGCACCGAGGCCCTTGAGTCGCGTACACTCTTGTTTATCCAGTAATAACAGGCGGTGCAAACTTTTCCAAAATGACATCAGCTATCGTGATTGCGGGTGCTCGCAGCGGCGTCGGCAAGACAACCATAACCACGGGCATCATGGGCGCTCTGGCCCGCCGTGGACACAAGGTTCAGCCCTTCAAGTGTGGGCCGGACTATATTGACCCGTCCTACCACAAGATGGCCTGCGGTATCGCCAGTCGCAACCTAGACACATGGCTGCTGTCTAACGCTGCTGTGTTGGAGTCCTTCGGAAGAGCCAATCAGGGCCGGGATATTGCGGTTGTCGAAGGCCTCATGGGCCTCTATGACGGACACGCTAACCTCACGGAGGAGGGCTCTACGGCAGAGGTGTCCAAACTACTTCGTGCGCCGGTTATCCTCATCGTAGACGCCGCCAAGGTAGCGCGCAGCATCGCCGCCGAGGTCCTGGGCTATCAGCAGTTCGACCCTGATGTGAACATCACAGGCGTCATACTGAACGGCATAGGCAGTCCGCGCCACCTGGAATTCTGCAAACCCCCTATAGAGGATGCGACAGGCCTGCCAGTAATTGGCTACATGCCTCGCCGCGACGACCTTCGCGCTCCCGAACGACATCTGGGGCTGGTGCCGGTGGTGGAAGGCCCTGTGGCCGATGAATGGCTGGACAAGCTGGTGGCACAGATCGAACACAGCATTGATCTGAACAAGCTGCTGGAGATGGCGAAACAGGCAGGGACTCCCACGGCAGAACCCACGGCATACCCCTCGCAGCCGGTTCCCAAAAAGACGAAAATAGCCGTTGCCATGGATAAAGCATTCAATTTCTACTACCAGGACTCGCTGGACCTGCTGGAGGCCTGGGGAGCCGAGGTGGTGCCCTTCAGTCCTTTGGCCGACGATGTGTTGCCCGTGGGCGTAGGTGGTGTCTACTTGGGAGGGGGCTTTCCAGAGATATACGCGGCGGAACTGGCCAACAATAAAGGTATGTTAGATTCAATTCGAACGGCCGGAAATGCAAAAATGCCGATATATGCGGAGTGCGGAGGGCTGATGTATCTGGGGACCTCTCTGACGGATTTCGACGGCAATCGCCATGAGATGGTTGGTGTTCTTCCCGTCGAGTCGTCTATGGAGAAGAGCCGCCTGACGCTGGGCTATCGAGAGGTACAGGCCTTGGTCGACGGCCCGCTGCTATCTCAAGGCCAGCGAATACGCGGTCACGAGTTCCACTGGTCTGTTTCGACTATCGAACATGATTCCTCTACGGCAGCGTATGAGGTGGTGAACCAAGACGGACGGCTCGAGGGAATTCGACAGGGCAACGTCTGGGCCTCCTACATCCATCTGCATCTTGCCAGTGCGCCAGGAACGGCACAGCGCTGGGTCGAGACGTGTGTCAACGTCATGCAAAGCCAGGTCTGAATGGCAATACTTAGCGGGAAGCGTCTGCTTGGTCTGCGTACCAGGGTCTTTTACGGCTGGTGGATCGTTGCCATTGGACTGTTTGTAGACGCCTTCAAGCACGGCTTCTTCAATCGCGGGTTCAGCCTATACGTCTTGCCGATTCGGAACGAGCTGGGAATAGGCGTCGCGGCCATCGCGCTGGCCGACATGCTGGGCAGACTCGAAGGTGGCATCATGGGACCGGTGGTCGGCTACTGCACGGACCGCTTTGGCCCGGGCGTAATGCTGGCTTTCGGAGGCATCATGTCGGGCGTGGGATTCATTCTTCTGTCTCTGACCAACAACCTCTTCTTCTTCACGCTCGTATTCGTGGGCTTTTTGTCGGTGGGATTCCGGTCCGGCTTCAACAATGCGTCCATCCCGGCGGCGAACCAGTGGTTCAGGCGCAAGCGCGGTCTGGCCATGTCCATCATATCGGCGGGAAGCGGGCTGGGAGGCGTGGTGGTGGTGCCTGTGGTCGGCCTGCTGGTATTTTCAGTTGGCTGGCGCTCTGCTGCACTGGTGTCAGGAATCGCAATCATTGTGGCCGTGGTGCCTCTCTCGTTTTTGATGAAGAGATCCCCCGAGGGCATAGGCCTCCATCCCGATGGCATAGAGCCTGAGCCTTTGGTTAGCTCGAATTCGGGAGAAGCCGCTGCTCAGGATTCTTCTTCTCTGGAAAGAGTTGAGCAGGACTACACTGCCAAAGAGGCGATGAAGACCCCAACCTTCTGGATGCTGACGATGGCGTCTGGATTTCGCAACACCGTGCACTCGGGCATCATGTTCCTGATGGCCCCTGTAATGGTCTGGTTCCTGATGGGAAGTGGTCGCACTGAAGAAGAGGGCCTACCTATTGCGGCGCTGTTCATCGGAGTGCTGTCCGGGGCCACGCTGGTCTTCAACCTGATCATCGGCTACCTAGGCGATCGTGTATCCAAGCCAAAGCTTAGCGCCATATGCATGATTGGCGGCACCTTATCCATGCTGGTCCTGCTGAATCAGAGCGGGCACTTGTGGCAGTTGCTGCTATTTGTAGTGTTGCTGGGCTTTGCCGAGAGCGTCAATCCGCTGACGTGGGCCATCATGGGCGAGTTCTTTGGGCGAAAGTCCTTTGCCACGCTACGGGGATGGCAGCATGTGCCTAACCAGTTCATGTCTATGAGCACGCCGGTGTGGATGGGCTGGATCTTCGACAATACTGATAGCTACTTCTGGTCGTTGATCCCGTTAGCCGCTATCTACGGCATCGCTGGCATCTTCTTCTACACCATGCCGCGACCCAAGAGGCGGGAGCAACTGCAGGCCAGCGGGTAGGTCGGCCTGGGTGAGCCAGGGCGGACAAAGGTCTTTGATTTCAACAATTAACCGCTGTTAGAGCCTAGTCGATTGCGCGGCTGTCGTTACGTTCTTGTATAAGGCTGTCAAAGTCTCAATCTGCCTCAGTCTGCTCGCTAGCTGTCGGAGCCTCGATCACGCGTAAGAGATTTCGAGCGATGTAATTATGGGGCCATGAGTTTGTGTCTACCTCAACTATGCCGGCCTCCACTAACCTTTCCAAAATTCGTCTTGCTCCTGCAACAGTTACTTCTAAGAACTCGGCTGCTGTAGGTGCCGTTAGATAGGGGCTCTCGAACAGGTGGTCGAGCAAACTCAAGGTATTGCCTGATTCTCGCCTGTAAAACAAGAGGGTTCTATATTGCTCCTGCAATTCACGTACTTTTCGCGTACGTAAAAGTGCATCTCTGGCCTGCTCTTCTACGCCCTCTAGGAAGTACTTTAACCACGGTGTCCAGTCCCCAGTCTTGCTTACATTGAATAGCTCGTCGTAGTACATATTTTGATTTCGTTCGAAATAGGCGCTCAGATAAAGCAAGGGTTTGGGCAAGACATCCTTGACACTGAGAAACAGGGGGATAAGTAGGCGTCTTATTCGGCCATTGCCATCGAGATATGGGTGGATGGCCTCAATCTAGTAATGCATCAGCGCGCACTGGATCAGTGGGGGCATTTCTATGTCATCATTGACGAATCTCTCCAGGTCAAGCATTAGGTCTCGGATGTAAGTGGCTGGCGGCGGAACATATCGAGCCTCCTCTATAGGTGAACCTTGTTGGCCTATCCAAACCTGGGTTGTACGGATTTCGCCGGGCCGGAGGTCGCTGCCTCGGACTCTTCTCATCAGTATTTCGTGTACATCGTTTATAAGGCGAAAACTGATGGGAATATCGTTGAGTCGCTCGATGCCTTGTTCTAGCGCATGAAGATAGTTTATTACTTCCACTACATCGCGTATGGGTCTTCTTTCTCTTGATGCCTCGAATTGGTACAGATCTGAAATGGATGCCTGCGTTCCTTCTATTTTGGATGAAAGAACTGCCTCCCTTCGAACGAATGGCCTTATAAGCAGATGCGTGTTTGGAATGGTTTCCCCGATGCCGGATAGGATTGATACTGCTCTTGACGCTTTGTCTAGCAAGTATATTATTGAGGGAGTTAGGTCCACATGTCGTGGTAAGTCATTCGGGAGGAAGGCACTCTGTTCTTCAATTGTTGGCACTAGGCTACCTGATGGACTGCGCTGAAGTTGGTTCATGAGGGAATAGATACTCCAGTATGCATCTGTGATCAATTAGATACTGATATGCCAAATTGTATCTTTGTATCTAATGTTAATTTAAAGTCAACCGGAGTATCTAATTGGGATCACTTTAAGCGTGTAGTTGCCGCCTACGTCTGGCATGCAGCAGACTATAGCACTCTATCGTGCCCCCCTCTTGACAAAACGAACCTTCTAGACATAAGATCGTTCATCATGTCTAGCACACACACATTTGGTTATTGGTCATACTATTATTTTACCAAAGAAAATACGGTTGGTGGAGGCGTGGTGTCGTCCAAGAACTAGCGTGAGCTAGATAAGTCCGAAAGACTTGAGACCCAGCCGAAACAGGCTGGGTTTTTTTGTGGCCTTTTATATCGTGCAGCGATTCACACCTTAGACACATTAGCGCAGAATGGTAGAGCGAAAGAGTATAGGCCATTCGGACGACATGCTAAAGGCTGGCTGAAAATTCTGGCCCCTTATCCAAGAGTGACTATAAGGCAGATACAAGAAGCAATACGAGGAGAGACAGGCATAATGCAACCGTCACCGGCACGCGATGTTAATATTCAGCGAACGGAGCCGCTCATAAGCCCCGTAGACCTCGTGAAAGAGCTACCTCTCACGCCCGAGGTGGAAGCGACAGTTCTCGAGGGCAGACGCCAGATACAGGCCGTTCTGCGAGGCGATGACCCCAGGTTCCTGGTTATCGTCGGGCCTTGCTCCATTCACGACGAGAAGGCGGCTTTGGACTATGCAGAACGCCTGAAGAAGCTCTCTGATGAGATAAGCGACCATGTGCTGCTCGTCATGCGAGTGTACTTCGAGAAGCCTCGCACCACCGTTGGGTGGAAGGGCCTTCTCTACGATCCTAATTTGGACGACACTTTCGACATCAACGAGGGCCTGCGTCGCGCTCGCACCCTGCTCACCAAGATCGGCGAGATGGATGTGTTCACAGGCACTGAGTTCCTTGATCCCATCGTTCCGCAGTACCTGGCTGGTATGGTTTCGTGGGCGGCCATAGGCGCTCGCACCACCGAGAGCCAGACTCATCGCCAGATGGCCAGCGGTCTTAGCATGCCCGTTGGCTTCAAGAATGGCACCGACGGCAGCGCACAGGTTGCCGTGGACGCCATGATTTCTGCCAGGGCTCCGCACGCTTTTCTAGGCATCGACCACTTCGGCCAGACCTGCGTTGTGCACACTAATGGCAACGCCTACGGACACCTGGTCTTGAGGGGAGGAAGCTCGGGCCCCAACTTTGGCGCCGACGCAATCGCAGAGGCGTTTGGCCTGCTTTCCAAGTCCGATGTGCCATCGCAGATGATGGTGGACTGCAGTCACGGCAACTCCAACAAGGACCACACTCGTCAGGGTATCGCGCTGAAGGACATCATTGAGCAGCGTGTGGCTGGTAACGACAACATCATTGGCTGCATGTTGGAGAGCAACATCAGCGCAGGCGCGCAGAAGCTTAACGGCGACCTGGCCTCTCTTGAATATGGCGTGTCTGTGACCGACGCCTGCATTGGCTGGGACGAGACGGATGAGCTCATGCGGTGGGCGCATGGGAAGATGGCTGACCTCATGGGACAGCCGGTAGCCTAGTCGTAATTTCGTAGTTTTTTAAAAGGCCCCGGATGCTGATAGCCCCCGGGGCCTTTTTCATGCTTTATTTTTAGATACATTAGGAAGACTTGGAGAGCCGCCTTGAAAGTTACTGAACGCACTAAGATCAAAAATCACCCTGAGCGCACCGCTACCGATGAGACGCCGGAAATTTTGTCGGCGGGCTCAGTGGCACACGTGGGCTTCGTGGACGAAGGCATGCCCTACGTAATTCCCTTGTCATACCACTACGACTCCGAGACGCCGGACAAGATTTACTTGCACGGGGCGCAACGCAGTCGGGCGATGGACCTGCTGGCTTCAGGTGCACCCATGTGTATAACAGTGACGCTGACGGACGCTCTGGTGTACTCTCGCAAGGCCATGAACCACTCTATTAACTATCGCAGCGTAGTACTGTTCGGTAAAGGCCGCGACATCGAGGACGAGGACAAGAAGTTCGAGCTGTTCGACAAGATGGTGCAGCGTTACTTTCCTGGGCGAAAGGTTGGCGAGCACTACAACGCACCGCCTTCAGCAGACCTGGGCATCACCGCGCTGGTTGAGGTGGACATTGAGGAGTGGAACGCCAAGGCGAGACGCGGAGGCCCCACGGGTCCCGACGACGACAAGCCGGACGCATTAGGCACAGCGGGCGTGGTGGACCTTCGAGAGGTATAAGGAAGCTAAGCGAAGTATCAGAGAAAGTAGCTGTCAGCTTCCATTGCCATGTACAACCTTAGGTCCAAGTTGACAGTCTATAACCACGGTGCTAAAGTGTCCTACGTTGCACAATTTGGGTTTTTAACAACATATAAAACAACGTCCGGGCAATTTTGAATCGCCGGCAATTCACTGGGATGCAGCAAACGCATATGCGGGGTTATGCATTCTAGTAGTGAGAACGCCGGTGATTCAAAAAAGGAAGAGGGTGAGAATCCCTCACGGCCGCGCCACTGTAAGCGGGGAGCTTGCGGCAAAACGCCACTGGCCAACTTCATAGTAATGAAGGCTGGGAAGGCGCCGCACAGGCATCGATCCGTAAGTCAGGAGACCTGCCGGGACGTTGGAAGACTGCTTCACGCTGGCGGAAGCCCTTCCAACCGTTCCCTCTATTGTGGGGTTGCGCATTTAGGGTTCCGACCATTGACAAGGTCGGTTTTTTTTTGTTTTTTTATGTAAGAGCAATGGGCAAATCGCCATCAATCAGGGTTTATAGGCTAACAACTGATAATGATTCTTTTTCTTACGACATCGGATACTGACATTCTGGCTCTGAGTGGGGCCGTAGACAGCTTGCCCGAAGGCTTGCGTGATACGCAGGCCGTCAATCCGCTCTCGCTGATACAGGACGGGCAGACGTTCGAAAAGTTCCTGAGCGACACGCTTCCAAAAGCGGACCTGGTGCTGCTGCGGCTGCTAGGCGGCGACAAGGCGCTGGGCGAAGACTTCGGCAAGCTTGAGGCCGCATGCCGGAGGCTGGGCAAGCCCATGGTGGCCTGCTCTGGCGAGCCTGTCCGGGACATCGTCTTCGAGAGGCGCTCGTCTCCACCTGCAATTATTGCGCAGAGCAGCTTTGAATACCTGAATCATGGCGGCGTTATAAACATCGCCAACGTACTGCGGTTCCTCAGCGACGAGGTCTTGGGCACCGAGTATGAGTACGAAGCGCCCAGGTCACTGGCTTTGGACGGCATCTATCGTCCCGGCAGTTCGGACGCGCTGACTGTCGAAGACTATCGCAAGAACCACCAGGTATCTGAAAAGCCTACCGCGGCGCTGCTTTTCTACAGAGCGCACTGGGTAAGCTCCAATCTCGAATTTGTAGACGCCATTGTGGAGGCCGTAGAGGCACAGGGCTGCAACGTCATGCCAATCTTCTGCTCTAGCCTGCGTGAGAACAACGGCGCCGTCTTTCATAAGTACCTTATGGACAACGAGAGCAACGCCACCATTGACGTAGTCATCTGCACGCAGAGCTTCGCCATGAGTCATCAGCCCGGCCTCTCGGACAGCGCGAACACTGAGGTTGGCTGGGACATAAAGGTCCTGGAGCAGCTGGACGTGCCGATACTTCAGGCCATCGTCTCTACGGAGTCCAAGGCGGACTGGGAGGGACGTGACATAGGCCTGAGTCCCCTGGACATCGCGATGAATGTCGCTCTGCCTGAGCTGGATGGGCGCATCATCACGGTGCCGGTCTCCTTTAAGGAGTCTGCCGCAGTGGAAGGCTCCGGGGACCTGCTCGGCATAGTCAAGCGCTACGTACCGGACACTGAGCAGATCGGTGCGCTGGCGTCGCTGGCCACCAGGTATGCCAAGCTAAGCCACATACCTATTGCTGACAGAAAAATCGCCTTCGTTCTGAGTAACTACCCGACCAAGGCCTCCCGTCTAGGCAATGCCGTGGGTCTGGACACGCCCGCCTCGGCTATTAACGTGCTTAACGCGATGAAGGAAGCCGGCTACACGGTAGACGACATACCGGAAGACGGCGACACCTTAATGCGTCAGCTTATCGACCGCTGTACGTACGACGTCGAGTTCCTAACACCAGAGCAGATGCGCGGCGCAGAAGGCCGAGTATCCGAAGAGGTTTACGGCAAGCAGTTTGCTGGATTCCCCGCCGACGTTCAAAAGCAGATGAAGGATAGCTGGGGTGATCCGCCGGGAACCGTTTACATGGACGACGGCCACCTATTCGTAGCGGGCGTCAGCTTTGGCAACGTGTTCATTGGCATTCAGCCGTCGCGCGGATTTGGCGAGAATCCTATCGCCATCTACCACAGCCCCGAGTTCATGCCTACACATCACTACCTGGCATTCTACCGTTGGCTTCGCGACGACTATCGCGCCGACGCCGTCGTGCACCTAGGCAAGCACGGCACGCTGGAGTGGCTGCCGGGCAAGGGCGTTGGCCTCTCCCGCTCATGTTATCCCGAGGTGTGCCTGCCAGACATTCCACACTTCTATCCTTTTATTATTAACAACCCCGGCGAGGGCACTCAGGCCAAGCGCCGGACCCACGCCGTAATCATAGATCACCTGGTGCCGTCCATGACCACAGCGGATAGCTATGGTGACATTACGCGGTGCGAGCAGCTAATGGACGAGTACGCTACTGCTGCCGGAATGGACCCGCAGAAGCTGCCGATCCTACGTCAGCAGATATGGGAGGTCGTGCAGAAGGCTCGACTGAACGAAGACCTGGGAGTCGACGAGATACCTGACGACTTCGACGACTTCATTCTGCATATCGACGGCTACATTTGTGAGCTAAAGGATGCGCAGATTCGCGATGGTCTGCATACGCTAGGCGAGCCGCCAGAGGGCGAGTTGCTGATCGGCCTTCTACTCGCCTTAACTCGCCTGAACAACGGAGATGTCCTCGGACTGCGCCACGCTATTGGCGATGCACTGGGCCTAGATTACCAGACCCTTATGAGGGACAGAGCTGTGGCCTTCGATGCCAAAGACCTTCCGTCTGCGCTGGCCAGTTTGAACAGCGAGGAGCCTATCATTGCCGCAGGTGACGTGATCGAACGGCTAGAAACCCTGGCTCGTAAGCTGCTGGAAAATGCAGCCGATGTAGATTTCGATTCGGCGGCGATACCGGACGTAATGGACGGCCTGCTGGAGCAAAAAGGGCAGGTGCCCGGCGTTCTGAAGTACATCTGTGAGCAGATTCGACCGGCGCTGGCTAAGACTACAAACGAGATCGATGCGTTGCTGCGAGGGTTCGACGGGAAGTTCATTCCGCCGGGACCGGCAGGCGCACCAACCCGTGGCATGGCAGGCGTGCTGCCTACGGGGCGTAACTTCTACTCTATGGACCCGCGCAGTCTGCCCTCGGAGACCTCATGGCAGATTGGCAAGGAGCTAGCCGACTCTTTGGCGGAGCGCTACCTCAAGGACGAGGGCGCTTACCCGGAGTCTGTCGGCATATCCGTATGGGGCACGTCGGCAATGCGCACACATGGGGACGACATCGCGCAGATTCTCGCGCTAATGGGCATACGGCCTGTGTGGCAGGAGGAGAATCGTCGCGTGGTAGGGCTGGAGATCATGTCGCTGGAGGAGCTTGGCAGGCCGCGAATCGACGTCACGGTCCGCATCAGTGGCTTCTTCCGAGACGCTTTCCAGAATCTTATCGGCCTAATGGATGACGCCTTCCAGCAGGTGATCCTTCTGGACGAACCTGAAGAGCAAAACTTTATTCTCAAGCACTATAACGCCGACGTCGCAACGCGAAAAGCCGAGGGCACGGCACAGAGCGACGCGGAGTCCGAGTCTCTTTATAGAATTTTCGGCAGCAAGCCCGGCAGCTATGGCGCGGGCATTTTGCAGGCCATAGACCAGGGCAACTGGCAGTCTGACGAAGACCTGGCGAACATCTACACGGCATGGGGCTCTTACGCCTACACCCGGCAGAGGCACGGCGTTAGCGCCGTTAAGGAGTTCCGCCGTCGGTTTGCTGTCATCGATGTGGCTACCAAGAACCAGGACAACCGCGAACATGACATATTCGATTCCGACGACTATATGCAATTCCACGGCGGCATGATCGCCACCGTGAGGCATCTGGCGGGCGAGAACCCGAGGCAGTTCTTCGGCGACTCGGCAGACCCTAGCCAGCTAAAGACACGCGACCTTAAAGAAGAGGCGCGACGAGTCTTCCGCAGCCGGGTGGTCAACCCCAAGTGGATGGACTCCATGAAGCGGCACGGCTACAAGGGTGCGTTCGAGTTGGCGGCCACAGTGGATTACATATTTGGGTACGACGCTACGGCGCAGATCATCGACGACTGGATGTATCAGGAAGTCACCGAGGCGTACGTTCTCGACCCCGAGATGCAGGAGTTCTTCAAGGAGAGCAATCCTTGGGCGCTGCGAGCTATCGCCGAGCGACTGATGGAAGCAGCGGACCGCGATATGTGGGAGAACCCTTCGGAAGAGACTCTGAACGAGTTGCGCCGGGTGTACCTCCAGACCGAGGCAGTGCTGGAGGAGCGCCAAGAACAGCAGGCCCAGCGGTCTGTTGGCGACGACTAGGGTGACGAGAAATTATTTGGTAGTGGCAAAAGAAGTGAGCGGGTTGGGGCTTGACCTCACCCCCGGTTCCCCCTCTCCGTCGACGGAGAGGGGGCATAGATTGCACACGTTTTGCCTTTGATGACTTAGGGGAATTCATAATGCCTTATTTTGATAACAACGGCGTACGCATTCACTATCAGTTGGACGGCACAGGCGAGCCGCTGGTGCTGATGCATGGCACGTCGGGATCAGTTGGGGACTGGTACGAGAACGGCTGGGTAAAAGGCCTTAAGGACGACTACCGTCTCATACTGATCGACCACCGCGGGCACGGGAACAGCGACAAGCCCCACGATCCAGATAGCTACTCCTTGGAAACTTCTGTGGCGGACATTGTTGGCGTGCTGGACGAGCTTGGCATCAACAAGGCCAGCTACTTCGGCTATTCCATGGGCGGGTTCATTGGCTACGGCCTCGCAAAATACGCGCCGGAGCGTTTCAAAGCACTGGTCATTGGGGCATCCCATCCTTACGGGCGCAGCATGGCGGCAACTCGAAGGGCATTCAGAAGCGATGATATGGAAGCCTACGTGAAGGGTGCCATATTAGCCGCGCCGGATCGGGCTGACTCGGAGTGGTTTCGGGTCCGGAAGTCGGCCAATGACCTGAAGGCTCTTAGTGCTCTGACCCAAGATCGCCCGGATAACTCAGACATCCTCCCCACTATGAACATGCCCTGTTTCGTGTTCGTGGGCGAGGCAGACTCGCTGTTTTCTGATGTGAAGCAGTGCGCGGAGCAGATGCCAAATTCCACGTTCGTGTCGATTCCGGGCCTGGATCATGGGCAGACAAACAGGTATAGCCACGAGGCCTTGCCCCATATAAAAGAGTTCTTGAAAAATGTTAACCAGAAGGTTGGTTCACAAGTAGCATAATGCCTTTCGTAAACAATAATGGTGTAAAGATCCACTATCACGTAGAGGGAGACGGACCGCCCGTAGTGTTGCTGCACGGTCTTACGACGTCAATGGTGCAGTTCGTAAAAGGCGGGTACGTCGACGCATTGAAAGATGATTATCGGCTGATAATGTTGGACGCGCGCGGCCATGGTTCCAGCGACCAGCTATACGAAACAGAGGACTATGCGCCTCAGTACATGGCATCCGATGTGATCGCTGTCATGGATGTGGAGGGCATCGACAAGGCTCACTGCTTTGGATACTCCATGGGCGCCAGGGGAGGGTACTCGCTGGCCGTGTACGCTTCCGATCGTTTTCACTCCTTCGTTCTAGGCGGGCAACACCCGTACGCACGCACCGCAGAGCAGAAGGTCGACGATCTGAAGTGGATAGAGAGATGGGAGCGCAGACGAGACTCGATTCTGGCTGGTGAAGAATCACGTCGCGACCCTAAAGATTACGACGTATTTATAGCGTTCCGGAAGCAGATCATGAGATGGCCTCCCTTCGAAGTGGAGCAGATCGCGAAAGGTCTGCAAGGGCCGACTCTACTGTTCACGGGCGAGGCGGACGAGCGCAACATGCTTACGAAAGAGTTCGCGGGCAATTTGCCAAATACAAAATTCTTCTCATTGCCGGGTCTCAATCATGACCAGGCGTTTTTGCAGAAGGAGCTTGTGCTTCCTCATGTAAAAGAGTTTCTATCGGGCGTACAGCAGTCGCTAAACGGATCGGGAGGCGGATAATGAGCCAGCAAAGCAGTATGGCACAGGATAGGATTTTCCCTTTCAGCGCTATTGTAGGCCAGGAGCGCATGAAGCTGGCGCTGATTCTTAATGCCATCAATCCAGGCATCGGAGGTGTGCTTATCCGCGGCGAGAAGGGCACGGCTAAGTCGACTGCCGCGCGATCTCTGGCGGCGCTGCTGCCTGAACTGGAAGTGGTGACGGGCTGTCCTTATAGCTGTGACCCTGCTTCGCCTTTCGCGGAGTGCAGCTTCTGCAACGGGAATGAGACGAAGCATTCTGTCCATCGGCAGGTGAGACTGGTTGAACTGCCGGTTAGTGCCACCGAGGAGGCCGTCGTCGGCACGCTGGATATCGAGTCTGCCATTCGCGATGGCCAGAAGCGCTTCGAGCCGGGGCTGCTGGCCTCCGCTCACCGAGGCATCCTCTATATTGACGAGGTCAACCTACTGAACGACCACGTTGTCGACGTGCTGCTGGACTCCGCTGCCATGGGTCGCAACTTCGTCGAGCGAGAGGGCATATCCTTCTCCCACCCTGCCCAGTTCTTGTTAATCGGGACCATGAATCCAGAGGAGGGCGACCTCAGGCCGCAGTTTATAGACCGATTTGGACTGGCCGTTGAGATTGATCACATCTCCGACCCGGAGCGACGAGTCGAAGTAGTTCGCAGACGCATCGCATACGAGTCGGACCCGGCCGCCTTCGGCCCGCTTTGGCAAGAGCCTGAGATGGACGAGCGGACCAAAGTAGCGTCAGCCAAAGACCTGCTGGCGTCCGTGGTGGTCGACGACAGCATGATGATGTTCATTGCCAGACTGTGTGCCGAGCATGAGGTGGACGGTCTCAGGGCCGACATCGTCATCTACAAGGCGTCGCAGACCTTGGCTGCATATCGCGGACGCACCAGCGTGACCTTCGATGACGTCCTGGAAGTCGCGGAGATGGCGTTGCTACACCGCATGCGCCGCCAGCCCTTCGACGACCCCGAAATGAATAGAGAAAAGCTTCAAGAAATGGCTCAGAACCTGATGGATGACGAGCCACCGACACCACCACCGCCATCCAACCAGGACACTCCTGATCTTGGCGACACGCCTCCTGAGCCACCGCAGTCGGAAGAGCAGTCCAGCGGCGGGTCGGAAGAGAACGTGTTCCAGACTGGCGACTCCTTTCAGGTAAAGCCATTGAACATCAGTGCCTTGGACCAGCGCCTGCGGGCCAGCCACGGCAGGCGTACCACAAGCCAGGTGCGCGATCGGCGCGGACGTTACGTCGATGCGACGCTACCGAACGGCAAGGTGACTGATCTCGCCCTGGACGCGACGGTTCGGGTGGCAGCGCCGTTCCAGCGACGACGTCAGGCGTTCACAGACCAGAACTTGGCACTGCAAATTGAGCCTTGGGACATGCGTCAAAAAGTACGTGAATCTAAGGTAGGAAATCTGGTGGTGTTCGTCGTGGACGCCAGTGGGTCCATGGGAGCTCAACAGCGTATGGTGGCCACCAAGGGCGCAGTGATCTCGCTTCTGATGGATGCTTACCAGCGCAGGGACCGGGTGGCGATGATTGCCTTCAGAGGTACGGCATCCGAGGTCGTGCTGCCGCCTACGGGTAGCGCAAAGCTCGCGCAGGATAGGCTGAACTCTCTGCCCACCGGCGGGCGAACGCCTTTGGCAGACGCCTTATTAGAGGCTCGAAAGATCATCGCGCAGCACAAGCGGCGCGACCCAGATACCCCGCCTCTGCTGGTGGTCGTTTCAGACTGCCGGGCAAATTACAGCACTGCCAGCGGTGACCCCTTTGATAATGCCATACAGGTCTGTAAGGCATTCCGCGATGAGAAGGTGCAATCAGTCGTGCTTGATCCTGCGCCGAGGAGCAACCGGTTCGGTCTGGTGCAGACCGTGGCCGAAGCCTTAGGCGGAGAGTACATCCCATTGCAGGAGCTGCGGGCCGATGCCATACGCTCGGCTATACGCGGCGCAATAGACAAAAATATTGGTATATCCGGGTAGTTTATGAAACCCTTATTACTGAAATTAAGCCTCGTTGTCGTCCTAATATTTGCTGTTGCCTGTAGCAGTTCGCGGCCGCCGGCCTTCCCTCCCGCCGCTTTTGCTCCAGCAGCGGTAGCGCCGACAGCAGAGCCCACTACTGCCGCTGCGCAGGTCGCCCCTACGGTCCCCACTGTGAAGCCACTAACTACTGCTGTAGTCGTGCCAGCTACCACTGTGCCTCCTGTGGACACGGATGAGCCATTGGCTTCCCTGTTCCCGGTAACCATCGAGAACTGTGGCATAACTTTTACTTACGACAAGCCTATTGAGAAAGCTATCTCCCTGAATCAGCACGTGACAGAGATGATGCTGGCCTTAGGCCTGGAAGACCAGATGATAGGCACGGCGTACATAGATGATTTTATCCTTCCAGAACTCTTAAATGCCTACCAGTCACTAGAGGTATTGGCCGACGAGTATCCGTCGCGAGAGGTCATTTTAAACTTAGAGCCTGACTTTATATACGGTGGATTCGGCAGCGCATTCAGTGACGAAAATTCTGGGTCCCAGGAGAGCCTGCAAGACCTGGGCATAAACTCATACCTCACTCATGCCGTGTGCGATGAGGGTGCCGACACCATAGAAGATATTTACACCGATATCACGGCTATTGGTGCCATCGGTGGGGTGCCAGACATGGCCGAGGCGTTGATAGCCGCCATGAAGGCAGATCTGGATTCCATTGAATCAGAAATTGGTGACGATGTTGAACCGGCATATGTCTTCATGTTTGACTCTGGAAACGATGCACCTTATGCCGCGGCCTGTTGTGGCATGGTTAATGCATTGATAGAGAGCGCCGGTGGCGAGAACATCTTTGGTGATGTTGACGGGCGGTGGACAGAGGTTAGCTGGGAAGAGGTCCTTGATATGGACCCGGACGTCATCATCCTTACCGACGCAGTATGGTCAACCGCTGAAGAGAAGATAGAACTGATGAACAACAGCCCTGTCTTGTCGGAAATGTCTGCTGTCGTTAACAACCGGTTCGTTATTCTTAAGTTCAGCTCCTTGGTTCCTGGTATTCGCATACCGGGGGCCATACAAGATATAGCTGATGTTCTATACCCAGACAAGTTTCCGTAACGCCGTTCAATAGATAAATAGATAAGCAAAAAATGTTGAAGATCTTGGTTGTGCTCGTAAAGTCGATGCCGGTCCTCTCCCAGCTCATCGCTAACTGGGAAAGGATCGACGGTCGGGCGAAATTCAAGGTCTTCATGATGGTGCTAACTGGTCTGCTTTTGCTGTCTGTTACCTTGGCAGTAACCATCGGACCTGTGTACATCTCGCCAATTACGGTTTGGAAGATTATAGGCACTCATGCCTTTGGCTTGGAGCAGGGCGACTGGAGCCGAGGCCATGATCAGATAGCATGGCTAATTCGTATGCCCAGGGTCTTGCTGGGCGGACTGGTCGGGGCTGGACTGGCTGCGGTTGGCGTCTCAATGCAGGCCGTTGTCAGGAACCCGTTGGCCGATCCTTACATCCTGGGGACTTCTGCGGGCGCTTCCGTTGGCGCCGTCAGTGTGCTGATGTTGGGCTACGATATCTTCCCGCCCTACTCGCTTTCCATTGCAGCATTCATCGGTGCGATCGTCTCATTTCTCATCGTCATGGTTTTGGCGCAAGGGTCTGGGCGTATCTCCCCGGTCAGGTTCATTCTGGCGGGTGTTGCCACGGCATATGTGCTCACCGCCATCACTAGCTTTATCCTCTTCATCGGAGACGAGCGTGCGATTCGGGCAGTGGTGTTCTGGCTGTTAGGCAGCGTGGCAGGCGCCCAATGGGAGTTCCTGACGTTGCCGGCTGCTGTGGTTCTCGCAGGCACTCTGATTCTCGTTCTGTATTCCAGGTCCATGAACGCACTGCTGGCAGGTGAAGAGACCTCCATCGCACTGGGCGTTGATCCTCAGCAATTCCGCTTGATCTTGTTGACTATATCGGCCCTGCTGACCGGTGTGCTGGTGGCAATCGCAGGGCCTGTAGGCTTTGTGGGCTTGATGATCCCTCACATGGTACGGCTGGTAGTCGGCTCCGATCACCGGCGAGTGTTGCCTGCCAGCGTGATCTTTGGCGCCATCTTCCTGATATGGGTGGACGTGGGAGCCAGGACCTTCGTGCAGCCCCAAGAGCTGCCTATCAGCATAATTACTGCGCTCTTTGGCGCGCCCTTCTTCTTCTTTCTTTTGAGATGGCGAAAGACCTCGCTTGCAGGAGGTGGCCAGTGAAGCTTCATGTTGAGGACGTTTCTTGGGAGGTGGATGGTCGGTCCATCATTCAGGATGTTGAAATGCATGCCTCGGACGGCGAGTTCATCGGCGTAGTGGGCCCAAACGGTGGTGGCAAATCAACCTTGTTGCGTTGCGTCTACAGGGCGCTAAAGCCTGCCGCTGGGTTCATCAGCCTGGACGATGAGGACATCAGGCAGATGTCGGCAAAAGAGGCCGCGCGCAAGACGGCAGTCGTCCTACAGGAGATGACTACTGATTTCGATTTCACGGTGGATGAGACGGTGGCCATGGGGCGAACACCTCACAAGGGCCTGTTTGAAAGGGACACCGATACCGACTTCGAAATCATCGAAAAGGCCCTCAAGAGAGTGGGCATGAAGGAGTTTGCAGACCGCTACTTCAATACGCTGTCCGGCGGAGAAAAGCAGCGTGTCCTGATCGCCAGGTGCCTGGCCCAGCAGACTAAATTCCTAGTTCTGGACGAGCCAACAAATCATCTGGATATTCGTTACCAGCTTGAGATTCTAGACCTGGTAAAAGGGCTGGGCGTTACCACGGTGGCAGCGTTACACGACCTGAATCTGGCCGCTGCGTACTGCGACAGGATTTACGTGGTGCAAGGGGGAAAGATCGTGGAATCGGGAAACCCGGTGGAAGTGCTTGTGCCAGAGTTGATCAAAAATGTGTTCGGCGTTGGTTCGGTTGTGGACGTGAATCCGTTCACTGGAACGCCTAGGATCACGTTCTACCGAGGCACTACTGGTAGCGCAAACAGGTTGTCTCTTTCCCTGTAACCTTGGCCCAGTGATGGTGGTCTATCCAGAGGGTGTCTGGTACTGCGATCTGAACGAGGCTGCTACAGACCGAATTGTGGAGGAGCATTTCCGCAATGGCCAGGTGGTGATCGAATACGCTCGTGAACCAGCGTCGCATTCCCAGCGCATGCCCGGTCAGCCGACTTAGTTGCGGACCAGGCTTTATGATATCCTTTAGCGACCTATTAGGAGCATCATGACAGAAGAAACAACAGAACATCAGCCGGTAAAAGGCCCACGGATTAAGAAGGGTCTCGTAGTCGTCAATACTGGTAACGGTAAAGGCAAGACTACTGCCGCACTGGGCGTGCTGTTTCGCGCCTGGGGCCGGGATATGAAGATCCAGATGTTCCAGTTCCTAAAGCACACAGGCTCCCAGTTCGGCGAGAGTCGTGCGGCCAAGAAGTTGGGCATCGAAATGGGGGCCATGGGCGACGGCTTTACGTGGCGCACCAAGAATATGGATGAGACTCAGGACCTTGGCAGGGCTCAGTGGGAGAAGGCCAAGGAGGCGATCCTATCGGATGAGTACGAGATCATCATTCTGGACGAGTTCACGTATCCCATGCACTACGGCTGGATTGATGTGGCAGACGTCATAGAGGTGCTGAAGCAGAAGCCTGAGATGCTGCACATTATCATCACCGGCCGCTACGCTCCGGATGAGCTGATCGAATTCGCGGACCTGGTAACGGAGATGAAAGAGATCAAGCATCCGTACCGTGAGCAGGGTATAAAAGCCCAACCCGGCCTCGAATTTTAGTTTTGAATTGTAGTAGTGGTCAGGCTCGCACGTAGTGACGAGAACGAATTTCAGCACTTGTTCCGCGATGTGCGAATGGATGAGCAAATGAAGGCTGACTTTTCGTAGATTAAAAGAACAAGACGGTGTGTAGGGCGGTACGAGTAAATTGGAACGAACCAGAGGTTAAATTTAGACTAAT